>Ga0207646_10000438_pt1 | contig 55782 bp, 42 predicted proteins | sample KBSK5502metaG_FD_184343 | JGI IMG/M metagenome (GOLD analysis project Ga0207646, IMG submission 184343) | Corn, switchgrass and miscanthus rhizosphere microbial communities from Kellogg Biological Station, Michigan, USA - KBS K5-50-2 metaG... | ecosystem: Host-associated > Plants > Roots >...
CGAGCGCTTCATCCATCCCGTGATGCGCGAATTTTATAAAGAGCGCAACGTGGTGATCGAGGAGCGCCGGATGCGCACCGATAGCCGGCCCATCGGGCGTTTACTGGAGCAGTTCATCTCTGCCGCCTTCCAGGCACATCCGTATCATCGCCCGACCATAGGATGGTTGGCCGACCTCAACTACTTCTCAGCTACGGATGCGCAGCATTTCTTTGATAATTACTACGTTCCGTCAAACATGGTGGTAGCAGTGGTCGGTGATGTGAAAGCGTCTGAGGCTATGCCCATAGTGGAGAAATATTTCGCCAGGATTCCTTCGCATGCCCAGCCGGACGAAGCCGCAACCACCGAGCCTCCACAAAATTCAGAGCGCCGCGTGGTTCTCCGCGAGAGCTCTCAGCCGGTTTACCTCGAGGGCTACCACCGGCCGGATTATCTCGACAAAGATGACGCGGTTTACGACGCCATTGCGGACTTAATGTCCGAGGGCCGAACCTCGCGTTTGTACCGCGCTCTGGTCCGCGACAAGAAGATCGCCTCAGTTTCAGCTGGATTTACTGGCTTTCCCGGAACCAAATATCCGCACCTGTTCGCCTTTTTTGCCTTTCCTCTGCCCGGACACACGCCTCGCGAAATCGAGGATGCCATCCGTGTTGAAATTGAACGTCTGAAAAAAGAAGACATTACGGATGACGAACTCAAGATGATCAAAACTCGCGCCAAGGCAAACCTGGTTCGCGGCCTGGCAGAAAATGAGGGACTCGCCTTCCAGTTAGGCGAAGCGCAGTCACGTTACGGAGACTGGCGAGAATCGTTTCGGCAAGTCGACCGCATTGACAAAGTCACAAAAGCCGATATCCGCCGGGTGGCGAATCAGATTTTCGTTCCCACCAATCGCACAGTCGGCATTATCGAAAATGTTTCCTCCGTCTCGACGAGCAAGGGAGGCCAGCAATGAGACGTCTCGCCTCTTATTCTTTTGTTCTTGTTTCGTTGCTGATCGGGATCTCAATTCTTTCGACTGTGACCCCGGCGCAAACCGATTGGCGGCAAATTCCGATTCCGCCACTGCACTCCTTCCAGCCCAAACAGCCCAAACGAATTCAGTTGCCCAATGGCATGGTGATCTTCCTTCAAGAAGATCGTGAACTGCCTCTGATCGATGGCACTGCCCGGGTGCGTGGCGGCTCTCGAGAAGAACCGGCGAGCAAAGTAGGCTTGATTAATATCTACGGCGAAGTGTGGCGTACTGGTGGAACCAAAACCCAGACCGGCGACCAACTGGACGACTTCCTGGAGATTCGTGCCGCGAAAGTAGAAACCAGTGGCGGCGTTGATTCCACCACCATCGGCTGGTCATGCCTAAAAGCCGATTTCGACGATGTATTCAAAATTATTGCGGACTTGCTTCACCAGCCGGAATTCCGTGAGGACAAAATCGAAATCGCCAAACAGGGAGAATACGACAACATCTCCCGGCGCAACGATGATATCGGCGGCATCGCGGCTCGCGAGTCGGTCAAACTGACCTATGGCCCGCAAAATCCCTACGCTCGCGTTCCAGAGTACGCGACCGTGGCCGCGGTTACTCGCCAGGATTTGATCGATTGGCATCACACCCACGTTCATCCCAATAACATCATTCTTGGAATAACAGGCGATTTTGATTCCGCAGCTATGGAGACCAAACTTCGACAGGCGTTCACTGGCTGGCCGAAAGGACCTGCGGTCAAAAAACCTGAAATCCAATTCCAGCCGGCCAAGCCTGGCTACTACGTGGTCCCCAAGGAAGATGTCAACCAGAGTGCTATTCGCATGGTCGACTTGGGCACAACCCGCGACAATCCCGATTACTATGCCATTGAAGTTTTTAACGAAGCTTTCGGCGGCGGATTTTCCTCACGTCTGTTTCGCGACCTGCGTACAGGTAAGGGTTTGGCCTACTCGGTCGGTGGCGGAATCGGAACAGCCTTCGATCATCCTGGCATCGCACGCCTCTCGATGGGCACCAAGAGCCAGACCACAGTAGAGGCGATTCAAGGACTCTATGAGGAAATCGATAATCTAAATAAGCAACCGATCTCCGACGACGAGATCAAACGTGCCAAAGATTCCATCCTGAATTCGTTCGTCTTCAACTTTGATTCTCCCGAGAAGGTTTTGCGCGAGCGGATGGCTTATGAGTTCTATGGATATCCTGCCGACTTCCTTGAGAAATATCGGGCCGGAATAGAAAAAGTGCAAACTCCAGACGTGACACGTGCCGGAGCCAAGTATCTTCACAAGGAGAAATTGAGGGTGCTAGTGGTCGGAAATACGTCGGAGTTCGACAAACCGCTGTCCTCACTTGGCCCCGTGTCCACCGTAGATATCACAATCCCACCTCCACCTCCGGAGAAACCCGGCGAAGCGAAATAGACAAATCACGAACGCGCCTTCGCAGGCTGGCTGAAGGCAACTCTCATCCCCCGAAACAATCCTATTGAGGATGCTGCGGAAATCTATTTGACCGAGCCGCTTTTTTCGCGCTATCATTGTAGGCGAATAAAACGCGAATACACGTCATGGCCACTCTCCCCCTTCTACCTCAGTCTCCAGGCCCACGATTGGTCGGGATTGCGCGTTTGGCCGCCGAGGGCGAGTCCCTTAGACAAGGGCACGACGTGGAATATTTCACCCTGCCGGTTCGCTCGCTGCTCAACCGTTGCACGGTCGCCCGAATGCCCTTTACCTGGACCATCAATCCCTATCGTGGCTGTGAATTCGCCTGCAAATATTGCTACGCGCGCTACACCCACGAATTCATGGAACTGCGAGACGGTGTCGATTTCGAGCGAAAGATATACATCAAACAGAACGCGGCTGAGCTGCTGAGACAGGAACTCCGCCGCGTAAAACCGGGCGAGGAAATTGCACTCGGGACGGCGACTGACCCCTATCAGCCCATCGAGCGCCGCCTGGAAGTGACTCGCGCTATTTTGGAAGAGTTATCGCGGCATGCTGGACTGGAGTTGGGCATCGTCACCAAGTCCAACCTGGTTTTGCGCGACATCGATGTGCTCCAGCGAATTGCTGAGAACAATCAGATTTTCGTAAACGTGACCATCACCACGCTCAATGTTGACCTCGCTCGAATTCTCGAGCCGCGTGCGCCTCGGCCAGATTTGCGAATGGAAACTGTGCGTAAGCTAAACCTCGAAGGCGTGAATGCCGGAGTGATCTGTGCTCCGGTGATTCCCGGCATCACTGATTCTCCCCGCGATCTGGAAGCGTTAGTCCGAGCTACGGCTGAGGCTGGCGGTAAATATATTTACGCGAATCCACTTTTCCTGAAACCGTGCTCTGCCGCAATTTTCCTGCCCTTCTTAGAGAAAGAGTTCCCTCAACTAGTGGATAGCTACCAGCAACGGTATAAGGATCGCGCGTTTTTGCCGAAAGCTTACGGGCAAAGGCTTTCGCAGCTTATGGCCCGACTCCGCCAGAAATACGGTCTCCGCAGAGATTACGGTAGCGATTCCCGGACAAACTCGCTCGAACCTGCCGGAACGCAACTGACACTTTTCTAAACCATTCCAACGAAGCAGGACAGTTACAAAATCCCGTCGAAAGGTGCTGCTCGACTATAATCCCTCCTTAGGATGCCCGTTCATCCACCAAGCACGCCGCGGTCTCCGCGAAGCTGGGAGTATTTTCCTCCGCCTCCTCCGCCTCCGTCTGGTCCTCAGCCCGTCCCAGAAGCAAAAACAAATCGCCGGCCAGAAGTTCTCGCCCAGCTGCACAAATTTTGGCAAAGAGTGACGGAAGGACTGGAGCTAAACCAACTCTGGTCGCAATTCCATGCCGACGCCCGCGCCAGCTACCGGCTATATTCACGCGACTTCGAGGCCCGGGCGCCGCAAGGTACACGCCGCCATGATTATCTTCATACTGCACAGGAACTCATCTGGGCAATCCTGGAAAAACTAACTCCGGCACGGCGAGTCCTGTTGCTGGTGGGTGTGTTGCTTGTGATCTTCCCCGCGGGCGGCTTCAATTATCAGGGCAAATCGGGCGTGGAAGTCGTTGAATTCGACCTCCACTTTTATGGTGGAGTGCTACTGTTCATTCTTCTTATGCTGGAAGTCGCCGACCGGGTGGTGATGAAACGCGACTTGGAGATCGCGCGTGACATCCAGAGCTGGTTGCTGCCCGCCAGTACACCCCAAGTGCCCGGCCTTGCCATCGCATTCGCCACTCGCGCAGCAAACACAGTTGCAGGAGATTTCTACGACGTGTTTGCACGGCCCGCCACAGTTTCGACCGAAACGCGATATGTACTCGCAGTCGCCGACGTTGCGGGAAAGAGTATTCCCGCTGCCCTGCTGATGGCTACATTCCAGGCCAGCCTTAAGACGCTTTCGGCTACCTCCTGCTCACTGCCTGAGCTGGTAGCAGGAATGAATCGCTATGCCTGCACCAACAGTCAAAGCGGATTACGTTTTACTACTGCATTTCTGGCAGAGTTTGACGCGGCCAGCAGAACCGTGCTCTACATCAACGCGGGTCACAATACCCCCATTCTGCGACGGGCTTCCGGGTTGGTAGAACGTTTGACGATGGGAGGCTTACCGCTGGGGATTAAGGCCGACACCACTTACGAATCGGGCCATATTACCTTGCAGCCAGGGGATTGGCTGCTGATCTTCACTGACGGTTTGGTGGAAGCGGAAAATGAAAGCCTCGAGGAGTACGCGGAGCAGCGGCTGCTGAATGTGATAGAAGCAGGCGCCGCAATCACTCCGGAAGAACTACTGCGCCGTATCATGACCAACGTCGACAGTTTTGTGGGCACGACCCCGCAGCACGATGACATCACCTGTATGGTGGTGAAAGTGGAATAAAAATATTGGGCGTTTGAGTATTCGGTTTTTTCAGTTAATTTCCCCACCAACTCCCCCGCAAATTCTCCGCCAGCGTTCCAAGTTGGGAATGGTTTAATTCCGAAACGGAACGACTGCAGTTTTTGCGCTGCCGGAATCTGTCATTGATTGTGCCACTATATGGTCTCGATGGTTCTCGGCTGAAAACTGAGTTCATTATTTGCAGCGCAGATGTCTACGCTAACGCTGCAAGCAATGAGACCTTACTCTGACAGCTGGAGCATGTTCTCCGTCTTGCCCTGGATGCGAGGGCCAACTGCCCTCATAAAAGCATCGGGCGCTCGCGGCCTGTCAAGAAACGGAGATTATGCGCAAACAAAAAGGTTTCTCATTGATTGAGTTGTTGATCGTGGTCGCGATCATTCTGATCATCGCCGCGATCGCTATCCCGAACCTGCTGCGGGCACGCATTGCGGCCAACGAGGCCTCCTCAGTAAGTTCGATCCGAACCATTAACATCGCCGAAGTCACGTATCAGACGTCGTATCCGACCGTCGGCTATTCTGTCACCCTGGCCGCGCTCGGACCGGGTGGAGCGGCTTGTGCGGCTCCGGCTCAGGCCAACGCCTGCTTGCTCGATAACGTCCTGGCCAGCGCCATTACTGCCGGCACCGCCAAGAGCGGTTATTACTACGGAGTAGGCGGCGTCGTTGCAGGTGCCCTCGTGTTGACTTATACCGTCGGAAGTTCAGCCGTCGTGTTCAATCAGACCGGTGTGCGCAACTTCTGCTCCAGCGATGACGGCGTGATCCATTTCGAAAGCCCCGCTGGGCAATCCGCTCCCGTAACCACAGCCGCTGCCTGCCAGGCCTTTACTGTCCTGCAGTAAGCGACTTAGCAAGTACCAGTACAACCTAAGGAGCATCGGAGAAATCCGATGCTCTTGTTTTGCTCGATTCAACCGCCTCACAAGAACATTACAAATTTCTACTGCGGCTCCTTTCCTAAAGTCTTGACAAGTTTCCCGGCAAAGAGCAGAATTTCGTTAGGCGAATAAAAAGCGAAACTACTCTGGATTCGCCCGAGCGCTTTCTGGCCTCGACGTTCCCTGAAATTACGAGGTTTTATGGCTTCCCCGCTGGTTTGTTCCCAGACGGCAATGAATCGTCCCCTTATTTTTGTTCCGGAGGAGAGATGCGCACTCCTTCTAAATCGCCTTTCTGCACTCCCCAAGCTTACCGGGGTTACGGCGGCGTCGCGACTAGAGGTGCGGCCCGCGCCGGAGATGGTTTCTGCCGGGATCCATGCGATTGACGCGCTGACTGGCGGGCTCCCTCGGGGATGCCTCACCGAAATTTTCGGCACTGCTTCTTCGGGACGCAGCAGTGTGTTGCTGGCTGCTCTGGCCGCAGCTACGCAGCGGCAGGAAGTGTGTGCCCTGGTGGATGTCACGGATGCATTCAATCCCCACTCGGCCGCCGCCGCGAGAGTGGCCTTGGACAGATTGCTCTGGGTGCGGTGTGGGCGCGAGCGGAAGCCACGGGATCGGGAAGGGCACGACTTCAATCGTGCCAATAAGACTTCCTTAAGAGTCAGGGCTTTAGCCTGTAAAAGAAAAATTGAAGGACCCGTCGAACAAGCCCTGCGGGTGACCGACTTATTGTTACAAAGCGGCGGCTTCGGTCTGGTCGCCATCGATCTCAGCGACGTTCCACTCAAGATGGCACGCCGCATCCCACTGACTTCCTGGTTTCGTTTTCAGCGTGCGGTAGAAAACACTCCCACCGTGCTGTTTGTCATAGGACAAGTCCCATGTGCGCAGACTTGCGCCACCCTGCTGCTGAAATTGCAGGCATCGGAAAAATTGGTGGTTGGTCCTCGGTCGTCGGTCCTTGGCGAACGACCAACGACGAATGACGTACGACGAATAATTCCCCCGCATGCGCAGCTTCTGGATGGACTCCAGGTAGAAGGAGAACTGCTCCGGTGCCGCATGGAACGTAAGCCATCACGATCTGTAAATGCCGCCTTCATGACAAAAATGCCGCGCGCACGATGATGGGTTTTTAATTCGAAAATCGGCAATCGAAAATCGGGAATTTTTAAATTATGCCTTTTGCCTGCATCTTCGTCCCCGATTTTTCCGTAGAAGCCTTGCTGCGCGCCGAGCCAGAGCTACGCTCACAGGCCGTAGCGGTATTGGAAGGCAAAGCTCCACTGCAAAAAGTTTTTGCGGGAAATGAAAAGGCTCGTCGTGCCGGCGTGGAAGTGGGGATGACGAAACTGCAGATAGAGGCCTGCACTGATTTTGTGCTGCGTGCCCGCTCGCCATTGCAGGAAGCCGCCGCCCACGCTGCCTTGCTGGATTGCGCGCAGTCGTTCTCGCCACGCATTGAGGACGCAGGTGATGACGCCATCCTGCTCGACCTGGCCGGCTTGGAGCCGCTTTTTGGGCCACAGCCAAAAATTGCGCGCGATCTGGCACGACGCGCTTCCGAACTTGGACTCGAAGCCAATGTCGCCGTGGCTTCCAATCCCGATACGGCCATACTGGCGGCCCGCGGCTTTTTTGGCGTAACCGTGATTCCTGCGGGAAGAGAAGCTGAGCAGTTGAGCAGTCTGCCGGTGGATGTTTTATTTGTGGGCGCTGTACCTTCTCCAACTCTGGAAACATTCGACCGCTGGGGCGTGCGCAACCTGCGGGGCCTGGCGTCATTGCCGGATGTGGCTCTCAGCGAGCGACTGGGGCAGGAGGGCGTCCGCCTGCAACAACTGGCCCGTGGCAGCATTTCGCGCGCCCTGGTTCCAGTCGAGACGCCGCTTATCTTCGAAGAAGCCATCGAGTTGGAATATCCGCTGATGCTCTTGGAGCCGCTGGCATTTCTGCTGGGCCGGCTATTGGAGCAATTGTGCGCGCGTCTGGGAGCGCGAGCTCTGGCCACGCAGGAATTGCGGTTGCGGCTGGAATTGGAAAATGGATGGCATGCTGAAGATGATTGTTGTCCCAGCACTGCTCTTGATCCATCTGACCGACGTATTTTTCAGCGCACGCTTCGCCTGCCCGTTCCCCTGCTGGATGCCAGGATATTTCTCAAGTTGTTGCAGCTGGATCTGAAAGCGAATCCTCCCGGCGCTCCCATTGTGAAGATTTATCTGTCAGCAGAACCGGTGCGGCCTCGAGCAGCACAAAGCGGACTTTTTCTTCCTCCTTCGCCGGAACCGGAAAAGCTGGAGCTGACGCTGGCCAGAATTACAGGAATCGTGGGGGAAGGCAGCCTGGGGTCGCTGGAAATATTGGATACGCATCATCCTCACGGATTTCGTATGCGGCGGTTTGCGCCCGCTGAGCCTCAGAGATTGGGGCCTCGGTCGAGCGAAAAACCCGAATCAAACAACGCGATCACGGCTCTACGCATTTTTCGTCCACCAGTGCGAGCCACTGTGACTTTGCGGCATGGCAAGCCGTCACACATAGTCTGCAGCAAACGAATTCAGGGCGACATCCTGTGGGCGGCCGGGCCGTGGCGCTCCTCCGGGGATTGGTGGGAACAGGAAGGATGGTCGCGGGACGAGTGGGATATCGCTGTGCAAGCCGAATCTTACATTGCACTATATCGCCTGGTTCACGATCGGCTCAGCGGACGATGGTTTTTGGAAGGAAATTACGATTAGCAAAGCTGACTCCATGTACGTCGAACTCCATGCCCGCTCCGCTTTCAGTTTTCTCGAAGGCGCTTCCCTACCCGAAGATCTAATCGCTACTTGCGCCAACTTCAGCATGCCAGCCATGGCGCTGCTGGATCGCAACGGAGTCTACGGGGCACCGCGTTTCCATATGGTTGCAAAGAAGGCGGGAGTGAAGGCGCATATCGGGGCGGAAGTTAGTTGCGAAGAATTTCCGATTTCCGATTGCCAATTTCCAATTACATCTGGGCCACGACTAAAAATTGGAAATCGGAAATCGGAAATCGGAAATTCTTTTCGTCTTCCTCTTCTGGTCTCCTCTCGCACCGGCTACCAGAATCTCTGCCGCCTGATCACCAAAATGAAGTTGCGCGCTCCTCGGAAAGAGGAAGGTGCGGTTCGCGAAGAAGAGCTGCGAGAACACACGGCCGGGCTTATTTGCCTCACTGGCGGCGATGACGGTCTCTTGGCTACTTCCTTAGCACGTGGTGGCATGGACGAAGCGCGCCGCGCGGTTGAACGGCTGGCGCACACTTTTGGTCGTGACAATGTTTATGTTGAACTGCAACGGCATTTTCATCGCGAGCAGGAAGCACGGAACCGAGCTGCAGTCGAAATTGCCCGTTCGCTTCAGCTTCCGTTGCTGGCAACGAACGGCGTTTGCTATGCCAGCCCTCGCCAGCGCGAACTATGTGACGTGTTCACTGCCATTCGTCACAAACGCACCCTGGCGACCGCAGGACGTCTGCTGGCGCGTAATTCCGAGCGTCACCTGAAATCGCCGCAGGAGATGCAACAACTTTTTACGGACTTGCCTGAAGCCGTTGCGAACACGTGGGAACTATCCTCCCGGCTTGAATTCACGCTCCACGATTTGGGATACCAGTTCCCCAAATATCCTGTGCCTGAAGGCGAGACCATGATGTCGTTTTTGCGCCAACGAACTGAAGAAGGTGCGCAGAAGCATTACGGTCGCGCCAGCAGAGACGTCCGTGACCGTGCCCATCGCCAGATTGAACATGAACTGACGCTTATAGAAAAATTGGACCTCGCCGGCTACTTTCTTATTGTCTGGGATCTGGTCCGCTTCAGCCGTGAACAAGGCATTCTGGTTCAGGGCCGCGGTTCGGCTGCGAACAGTGCAGTTTGCTATTCGCTGGGCATTACCGCGGTGGATCCGGTGGGCATGGATCTGCTTTTTGAACGTTTTCTATCTGAAGAGCGCGGCGAGTGGCCGGACATCGATCTTGATCTTCCCAGCGGCGATCAGCGTGAGCGCGTAATCCAGTATTTGTACAAACTTTATGGTGAGCGCGGCGCAGCCATGACCGCGAACGTGATCACTTACCGCAGTCGGCTGGCTTCGCGGGAAATGGGAAAGGCGCTGGGCTTCGATCCCGAAACTCTGGACAAAGTTTCTGCCGCAGTCTCCACCTGGGAATACCGTGACGAAAACGACACCTTCGACCATCGTTTTCGCGATGCCGGGTTGGATATAAATCATCCCCGATTACGAAAATATTTTGAACTGTGTGTGGCTGCGCAGGACTTGCCGCGTCATCTTGGCCAGCATTCCGGCGGCATGGTGATTTGTCAGGGTCAGCTTGATTCCGTGGTGCCGCTTGAACCTGCGTCCATGCCAGGACGTGTGGTAGTGCAGTGGGACAAAGATGATTGCCACGATTTAGGCATCATCAAAGTCGATCTGCTCGGCTTAGGCATGATGGCGGTGCTGGAAGATTCCCTCCAACTCATCCGCAACAATTACGGTGAAGAAATCGATCTCGCCCACCTGCCGCAGGATGATCCCACGGTTTATTCAGCGCTGCAGAAAGCCGACACCATCGGCATGTTTCAGATCGAAAGCCGGGCCCAGATGTCCTGCCTGCCTCGCCTACGTCCGCGGCATTTTTACGACATTGTGGTGCAGGTAGCCATCATCCGTCCCGGGCCGATCGTCGGCCAGATGGTGAATCCCTTCTTACAGCGCCGCCTAGGACGCGAACCGGTCACCTACGCCCACCCTTCACTCGAGCCTGTGCTGTCACGCACCTTGGGAGTGCCACTTTTTCAAGAACAATTGCTTCGGATAGCGATGATCGCCGCCAGCTTTACTGGAGGCGAGGCCGAAGAACTACGGCGCGCCATGGGATTCAAACGCTCGGAAGCGCGCATGAAGCAAATCGAAACCAAGCTGCGCGCCGGGATGGAGCGCAATGGTATTTCACGCGAAGCTCAGGAGCAGATTATTCTTTCGATTACTTCTTTCGCTCTCTACGGATTTCCCGAGTCTCACGCTGCCAGCTTCGCGCTGATTGCGTATGCCAGCGCCTATCTGAAATGTCATTACCTGGCTGCCTTCACCGCTGCCATGCTGAACAATCAACCCATGGGCTTTTATCGTCCAGCCACCATTGTGAAGGATGCGCAACGCCATGGGCTGAAAGTGCTGCCCTTGGATGCATTGAAGTCTGATTGGCTTTGCACGTTGGAAACGGCAGTCGAAGGACCGGCGGTGCGCCTGGGTTTACGCTATGCCCGCGGGTTGCGCGAAGAAGTGGCTCAAGCCCTGGTAGAGGAACGCAATTGTGCTGACTTTGTTTCCATTCATGATCTGGTGCGCCGTGTCCCTGATCTGCGCAAGGATGAACTGAACACGCTGGCGGAAATCGGAGCGCTGAATTCGATTGGCATTTCTCAGAGAGAAGGTTCGGATTCTGAAAGTGGAAATTGGAAATCGGAAATGGGAAATTGCTTTTTTCATCGCCGCGATGCTCTTTGGCAGGTTGAACGCGCTGTGCGTCATTCCGGCCCGTTGCTGGAGGAATTCCCAGAACCCGATTCCAAGTCTCCGCTCCGTGCCATGCACCATGAAGAGCGACTCGTAGCCGACTTCCGGGGCACAGGAATGACGGTGGGTCCGCATCCTATGGCCTATCATCGGGCAAAGATGCAAACCATGGGCGTGCGCACAGCCCTCGAACTCAGTGGAATTCGTAATGGCCAGAATGTACGTATTGCCGGAGGAGTGATCGCCCGGCAGCGCCCGGGAACGGCCAAAGGATTTGTATTTTTAAGCCTGGAAGACGAAACCGGAGTCGCCAACGCCATCGTCACCCCAGATTTATTTCAGAAAAATCGGCTGCTCCTCAGTTCCGAGCAGTTTCTGCTGGTCGAAGGGATTCTGCAGAATCAAGATAACGTCATTTCGGTCAAGGCCGCCCGCGTAATACCACTTCCCATCACCCGCGCTCAGACCACCTCGCACGATTTCTACTGAAACCGGAGATTAGCAAGCCATATTTTTTTGTTCTCTCCTACACATCCACAGCCATCGGGTTTATTATGAATACACACTCGCCACAAAATCCCTCTGGGCCCTTAATGAGTTGGCGGCCAGCCGAGTATGTGGTTAATTCATCAATTCGGTTCATTGCTGAACCTTGGTATCTGTAAGGAGTATTCCTATATGGCTCGAACTAAAACTCCCCGCAATGGCGACGCCGCAAATAAGCCGGTCGCTTCCACGTCACAAATAGCTTTGGTGCCCGAGGTTAAGAAAAATTCTTCCTCGGTGGACATTGAGGCGGAAATCCGCCGCCGCGCTTACGAGCTCTACCAGGAGCGAGGGGGCACGCCTGGCCACGAGGACGAGGATTGGCTGGTTGCGGAACGTGAGATATTGGCCCGTTATAATCAGCAGCAGAGTGCTTAGATTCGGAAACCCCGATTCTGTCCGGTGCTGTTGCGTCGTCTTCGTCTGAAATCCGGTCTGAAACGCGATCCATGGCTCAAGTCCTGATCATTGACGATGATCCTGCGCAACTGCAAGTACGGGAAGCCGTCCTGCGCGAGGCCGGATTCTCTGTGTGCACCAGCGGCGATGCCCAAGCGGCATTGGATTTATTGCGCGATCCCGCGATTACGGAAACCTTAGGGGTGATCGTCACTGACCACGTCATGCCGGGTGCCAGCGGATCGGTTTTTGTGAAGGAACTCCGGCGCGCCAGTCCACAGGTGCCGGTTATTGTGATCAGCGGTCTTGCGGAAGCTGAAGAAGAATACTCAGCGCTCAACGTCAGCTTCTTGCACAAACCGTGTCAGCCTGAAGAACTAATCCGGCAAGTTCGTGCATTTCTCGAAAAAGACTCCTGATCGTTCCTGTTAGAGCTGGCTTGGGACCGTCGCGAATTGGGTCGCTCGTGGTCTGCTCTCAGCGGTTGCCTGAGCACGCCGTTTCTGAAAAAATAGGCCAAGGTCATCCATGTCGCAAATAGGCAGTTTTGCGCTCTTACTGGCACTGGTGTTGAGTGCCTATTCATTCCTCGCCGGGTTGGTGGCGCTGACCCGCAAAGGAGCGGGAGCGGAGCGCTTAGGAGAAACCGCGCGGCGCGCGGGGATTGCCACGTTCGCCATGGTATTTCTGGCGGCGCTGGTTCTGGTCATTGCAGCCTTCCAGGACGACTTCTCGATCGCCTACATCTTTCATCACAGCAATCGCGATCTGCCGGGAGCTTACAAGTTTGCCACGCTGTGGTCCGGACAGGAAGGGTCTTTACTTTTCTGGTCGCTGTTGCTGGCAACTTATGGATTGGTTCTCCGGCTTCGATACAAGACTGACAGCCGGCTTTTTGCCCACGCATCGGTCATCATTGCTGCGGTTCAGGTTTTTTTTCTGCTGCTGCTGAATTTTGCCGCGCATCCTTTCGCTGTCATGCAGGGAACGCTGCCGCAGGATGGCAACGGTCTTAATCCACTCCTGCAGTACCCAGAGATGGTGATCCATCCGCCCATGCTGTACCTGGGATACGTGGGTTTCACCGTGCCATTTGCTTTTGCGCTGGCCGCGCTGATCATGCGTTACCCGGGTGAAAAGTGGATTCAGATCACTCGCCGCTGGTCCATGGTGACCTGGGGATTTCTAACCTGCGGTGTTTTTCTGGGCGCGCATTGGGCCTACTCCGTCCTGGGTTGGGGAGGCTACTGGGGCTGGGATCCGGTGGAGAACGCGTCTCTGATGCCGTGGCTCACCGGCACCGCTTTCCTCCATTCCGTAATGATGCAGGAAAAACGCGGGATGCTGAAGACCTGGAACATGTGGCTGATTTTCGCCACGTTTTTGCTTTCCATCTTCGGTACATTCCTCACACGGAGCGGCGTAGTCAGCTCGGTGCATGCCTTTGCACAATCGTCCATCGGCGACTGGTTTGTCGGTTTTCTGGCGATTACATTTGCAGTCTGTCTTTTCTTCTACGTAAAGAATCGTTCGCATTTGCGCAGCGAGCACAAACTGGAATCGTTGGTGTCCCGCGAGTCCAGTTTCCTGTTCAATAACCTGCTGCTCCTGGTGGCCTGCTTCACTGTGTTGTGGGGCACGCTATTCCCGGTTCTGTCGGAATGGGTCCAAGGAAACAAGGTTACGGTTGGTCCGCCGTTCTTTAATCGCGTCAACGTGCCGGTAGCATTGCTGCTCTTGCTCCTGACGGCGGTCGGCCCGTTACTAGCGTGGCGCAAGACCTCCATCGAAAGTCTAAGACGTAATTTTCTGTGGCCGGCGTTGAGTGCAATCGCGGTCGGTGCCGTGCTGATCGTGGTTGGGATTCGTCCCTGGAAAGACATCACATACCTCTACTCTTTAATGACGATCATGCTTTCCGCGCTGGTAGGGTTCACCGTGATTTCGGAATTCGCTCGAGGCGGCCGAGTGATCAAAGGACACACCGGTCAGAGTCTTTTCGCCTCGATGGTGCAACTCGCGCATCGCAATACCCGGCGTTATGGCGGTTACATCGTTCACTTCGGCGTGATCGTCATCATGATCGGTTTCGCGGGTGCCGCCTTCAACCGGGACAAAGAGCAGGAGATGGGCTACGGCGACAAAATGAGTCTCGGCGCTTACACGCTGGTATGCCGCTCCTACACCCAGGAGGACAAACCGAACTACAGCAGTGAATGGGCCATCATCGATGTTTTCAAAGGCGGCAAACAGATTGAGACTCTGTATCCAGAGCGACGTTTTTACAAAGCCAGCCAGCAGATGGCGACCATGGTCGCCAATCGCTCCACCTTCAAAGAAGATCTGTACCTTGTGTACGAGGGCTTGAACCAGGATACTGGCCGTCCAATTCTCAAGGTCCACTTGAATCCGCTGGTGATGTGGATTTGGGTGGGGGTTTGGATCATGATCGCCGGCACCGTGGTTGCCCTGATTCCAAATGCTGTGGCCGTGCGCGTAACCGCCCCGGCGCGAATCCAGGCTGCGCCAGTCGGAGCCGGAGACTGATGCGCAATTTTGTTCAAAAGACAGCGCAGCTGACATTCCTCATTGCTGCTCTCTTTGCATTTGTTGCGAGTGACCAGAACGCTCGCTTTCAGACTCTGGGTCACAAAGTAATGTGCATCTGCGGCTGCAACCAGGTATTGCTGGAGTGCAACCACGTGGGCTGTACTTATTCCGACCGTATGCGCGGAGAACTAGCCTCCTACGTTGACCGTGGCGATAGTGACGATTTGACGCTGCAAGCCTTCGTCCAAAAATACGGACCCACCGTCTTGATCGCTCCCACTACCACCGGCTTCAACCGTGTGGCCTGGGTTATGCCCTATCTCGTGCTGGTGCTCGGCCTAACCACAGTGGTGCTAATCGTTCGCAGCTGGAGAACGCGTCCCCAAGTCATTGCTGCCGGCGGAGTGGGACGAGCAGGCAACGCTGAATTGGAACACTACCGCGAGCAAGCTCGAAAGGACACAGAAGTATGATCGTCCTTATTTGCGCTCTGGTCGCGGCGAGCGCCTTGTTTTACATCTTCTATCTGCCCGGAAAGCTGCATTTCGGGGTGGAAAAAACGCGGGTTTCCTACTTACGGGAACGTCAAGAGGCGGTTTACGAGAACCTCCGCGACCTGAATTTCGAATACAAGGCGGGGAAACTTCCCGATGCGGACTATCAGTCGCTCAAGTCCTCGTTAGAAGAAGAAGCCGCCACCATACTGGCTGAGATCGCGCGCCTCGAAAAGGCGGGCGCTAATTCGTTGCGCGGCGAAAAGGGAGCGAGGATTTGAACTTTGCAGGAACAAAATTCGCGCGGCAGGCATGCATCGTTCTTGCCTTGTTGCTTGCGGCTGCTTTCAGTCCGGCTGAAACGCTTACCGGCACAGTAAAGAACGGCACTTCGAATAAGCCGGCTGCTGGCGACGAAGTTGTGCTGCTCAAGCTGGGGCAAGGCATGGAAGAAGCTGGCCGGACGAAGGCCGACGCCAAGGGAGCTTTCAGTTTCAAGGTGGATGACACATCGACGCCGCATCTGGTACGTGCCATTCATCAGGGAGTGACCTACCATCGCATCGCGCCTCCGGGAACAAGTTCGGTTGAGGTTGTGGTGTACGATGTTTCCAAAAAAATCGAAGCCCTGAGCGTAACCGCCGATGTCCTGCGCTTCCAAGCCCAAAAGAATGAGTTGCAAGGAATTCGTCTATTCGCGGTGGATAACAAATCCAAGCCGCCGCGCACCCAGATGAACGATCAGAATTTCGAATTCTATTTACCCGATGGAGCGGAGGTGGACACAGCGATTGCCATGACCGCAGGTGGTCAACCCCTCACCACGGCGCCAGTTCCACAGAAAGATAAGAACCGGTACGCTTTCATCTTCCCACTGCGCCCAGGCGAGACGCAGTTTCAGGTTGTATTCCATCTGCCCTACCGTGGCGAGGCGAGCATTGATCCTAAGGAACTCTATGGAACACAGCATTTTGTAGTCATGCTGCCCAAAACCATGCAGTTTGCTTCGGCCTCAGGCGCAACCTTCGCTTCGATGAATGATCCGCGTCAGCCTGATGCTATTGTGCAGGTGGCGTCCAATACGAAAGCTGGACAGCCGCTAACCTTCAAGATTTCTGGTACCGGCATTCTGACTGACAAGGAAGGCAGCAATCAGGAAGCGGACAGTCCGGCTTCCGGAAGTACGACAGCAGGCCGGGATTCACGCCCTGGTGGAGGGCTCGGACCACCCATTGATGCTCCCGACCCCCTGGAAAAATATCGCTGGTATATTCTCGGTGGATTCGCACTGGTGATGACAGCAGGTGCCTTCTACATCAGCAAGCGGCCGCGCACAGCCTCACTAGCTAATTTTGGTCCTTCCGATATTGAGTTATCTGCCCTTCCACGCGCAGTAACACCCGCGGCGCACGGACGCTCTGGCCTTTTGCTCGAAGCCCTCAAAGAAGAACTCTTTGAGCTCGAAGTCGAGCACAAACAGGGCCACATCTCGCAACAGGAATATGAAAAAGCCAAAGCCGCGCTGGATCAAACCTTGGAAAGAGCGCTAAAGCACGCGGTGGCAAAGATCACATCATAGTCCGAGGTGTACTTGCCCTTTCGCTCCCGAATCCACCAGTCTTAGGACGCATCTAACTGAATGGACACTTCTATGGGAAATACATTCAAAACAGCATTTCTACTTACCGCACTGACCCTGCTGTTAATGGCAATCGGACGCGCCTTTGGTGGCCAGACGGGCATGATATGGGCGCTGATTATCGCCACCGGAACCAACTTTGTCGCGTATTTCTTTTCCGACAAGATTGCGCTGGCCACTTACCGGGCGCAACCTGTGACACGCGAGCAACTGCCGCGGGTTTACAGCGTAGTGGAGCGAATCACTCAGAAAATCGGCCTTCCCATGCCGAAGATTTATGTAATCCCAACCGAATCTCCCAATGCTTTCGCCACTGGACGCAATCCGGCGCATGCCTCGGTTGCGGTCACTCATGGCATCCTTGGACTGTTGAACGACGAAGAATTGGAAGGCGTGCTGGCCCACGAACTGGGACACGTCAATAATCGGGATATCCTGATCAGTTCGATCGCCGCCACGATCGCCGGCGCTATTACGTACGTGGCCCGCTTTGGCTTCTTTTTTGGCGGCATGGGCGACCGCGATGATCGTCGGGGTGGCGCAGGTTCACTGCTGATGTTGATCCTGGCACCGATCGCGGCCGTGCTCATCCAGCTTGCGGTTTCGCGTTCCCGTGAATATCAAGCGGACGAAACCGGGGCGCATTTCACCGGCAATCCCTATGCTCTAGCCAGTGCGCTGGCGAAACTGGATGCCTACTCGAGGCGTGTGCCCATGGCAGCCACACCGTCGACCGCCCATTTGTTCATCATCCAGCCCTTGCTGGGGATGAACTTTGGCAGCTTGTTCTCCACTCATCCACCGGTGGCGAAACGCATCGAGCGATTGACCGGACGTCCTGCGGAGTTCACGCGGTAGCGACTCTTAGGCCCTCGACAATTATTTCTGCAAGTCACCCAATCTGATCGTTCTGTTGGATAGCGGCCAACCTGGAAGCTAATGCCATGACTTTCGTACCCAGCCGTCGTCCCAGCCTGGAGGATCACATCTGAGTGCATAGTAAAATTGATCCAATGTCCTCCGAAACGGTCTTCAGCATTTCTCAGCGTGCGGTCGAACTGGAAGCCGCGTTGCGCAAGGTGATTCGCGGCAAAGACGACGTCATACGGCTGGCTTTGGTATCCATGATGGCGCGGGGACATCTGCTGATCGAAGGCGTCCCGGGCGTGGGCAAGACAACTCTGGGTCAGGCGTTGGCCCGTGCCCTCGATTGCAGCTTCCAACGGGTGCAATTTACCAGCGATATGCTGCCTTCCGACGTGTTGGGGATTTCCATCTACTCTGCCATCGAGCAGCAGTTCGAATTCAAGCGCGGCCCGGTTTTCACCAATATCCTGCTAGCCGACGAAATCAATCGCACAACACCTAAGACTCAATCCGCTCTTCTGGAAGCGATGAACGAGGACCAGGTGACGGTGGACTCTCACTCTTACGCCTTGCCACAGCCTTTTCTGGTGATCGCCACGCAGAATCCGGTCGAGCATCATGGAACCTATCCCCTTCCCGAATCACAGCTCGATCGGTTCCTGATGCGGGTGCGAATGGGCTATCCAGACGGGGATGCCGAACGCGACATCCTGCGATCGGAAGCCGGCGCGGCGCAGTTGGAGAACTTGCAACCGATACTCACCGCCGCCGATGTGCTGGAAATGCAGGAGGCTGTCAAGCAAGTACACGTGGACGAATCCCTGGTTAGCTACACCCTGGCCATTGTGAAGAAAACGCGAGAATCGGAACATTTCTCGTTAGGCGTCTCGCCACGTGGCTCGCAGATGCTTTATCGCGCCGCTCAAGCTACGGCCTTCCTCGATGGCCGTAACTTTTGCACCCCGGAAGATTTTAAGCCGCTGGTGATTCCAGTGTTTGCCCACCGTGTGGTGGTAAACGCGCTTTACTCGTCTATTCTGAAAAAATCCGAACAGGCCGAGCAAGTCATGCGGGAAATTCTAGAGAGTGTGCCCGTTCCGGTGTAGTTGCACTCTGTTGCCAGTCGCACGCTGGCGTTTCTTGCGCCCGCCCCGGATAATGTATCGCCATGCCGTTATTGCGTTATCTCATGCTGCTGTCTCTTATCGTCTGGCTGGGCGGCTTGATCTTTTTCTCTTTTGTGCTTGCGCCGACAGTATTTTCCGTGCTGCCAACGCGTCATCTGGCGGGATCGGTTGTGAGCCGGTCTCTGAGCGCGCTGCACTGGATTGGAATCGTCTCGGGCGTCGTCTTCCTGACTACTTCAATGCTGTACTCTCGCTTGCATGCGGGATCGGCACAACCGCTCGCTCCCCGTCACATTCTTCTCTACATCATGCTCGGACTGACACTGATTTCACAATTCGCTATCTCACCGAGAATGGCGACTCTGCGCGGATCGCTGCCTGAAACAAATTCGCCGGAAGCCACTGATCCCGTCCGCATGCAGTTCCATGCGCTGCACGCGTGGTCAACGCGACTGGAGGGCGGAGTCTTACTCTTAGGTCTAGTAGCAGTGTACCTGACCACACAACAACTTTCAGGCAGCTAATGGCCTGGTGTCAGCAGGGAGTGGGCGACTGTCCTGCTATCATCTCGTTACTCATTTATGAAAACCGGTATCATTGGGCTGCCCCAAGTAGGCAAGACATCCCTGTTCGGCATACTGACCAAAGCAAAGCTTTCAGAGCAGGCCTATGCCAACCCGCGCGAGGCCCACGTCGGCGTTGCTAAAGTTCCAGACGACCGTCTTGAACGCCTGGCTTCCCTTTTTAGCCCGAAAAAACTAACTCACGCTTCGGTGGAATATGTGGACGTGGGCGCCATCGGTCAGGACGCGTTAAAAGAAACTGCCTATATCGGCCATCTGCGCAATGTGGATGCGCTCGCCCACGTAGTGCGCGCCTTCGAGGATCCTTCGATCCCTCATGTCGGACCCATCGATCCCTTGCGCGACATCAGGAACGTCGAATTTGACCTTATGGTCAGCGACCTGGGTCAAATCGAAAAGCGGCTGGAGCGTCTGGAGAAAGATTTGAAAAAAATGCGATCAGCGGAGCTCGAGAAAGAATTTGATCTGTTAAAGCGCGCCAAAACTCACCTGGAATCGGAGCGTCCGCTGCGCGAGATGGAGATGACCCCCGAAGACAAAAAACGCCTACGCGGATTCATGTTCCTCAGTGAGAAACCAATTCTTTATGTCCTGAACGTGAGCGAAGCTCCAGAACTGGGCAAGGAACTGGAGAACGCGGTTAACAAATTCAAGCTCAGCGAAGTAGCTTCGCGCCCAAATGCGGGCGCTACCGCCATCTGCGGACGGGTGGAGGCGGAACTAGCCGAAATGAGCGATGCCGATGCCGCGGAATTTCTCTCCAGCTACGGATTGAAAGAGAGTGGGCTGACTCGACTCATCCGGACCACATATGCGCTGCTGGGCCTGGTCTCTTTCTTTACGGTCGGCGAGGATGAATGCCGCGCCTGGACAATTCCCGTCCACACGCGTGCAGTGGAAGCTGCCGGCGCGATCCACTCCGATCTGGAAAAACACTTCATCCGTGCCGAAACCATCCGTTGGGATCAACTTCTGGAAGCGGGTTCAGAAGCCAACGCTCGGGCTCGTGGCATTCTTCGGCTGGAAGGCAAAGACTACATCGTGCAGGATGGGGATGTGTTGCATATACGGCATAGCGGATAGCGTTATCTAGACCCAGCCCTCTTCCATCAGACCCGCCTGAGAACCAAGAACAGCGAACTGGTATTATCCTCGCGCAGCAATGAACCCTATTCTACTCAGTGTTCTGATGGGCCTGACCGCGGCTGCGGCCAATGTTCTCGGCGGCGCCATTATTGTTCAGAAGCACTGGGACCGTTCCTACCTGAAATATTTTGTCGCTTTGGGAGCGGGGTTCATGCTGGCGACCGCGATCATCGAGATCTTTCCTGCCAGCCTGGAATTGCGCGGGAAGAGCGCGGCTTTTCTGGTTCTGGTTGGATATCTCATCATTCATTTTTTCGAACACACCGTAACCCCGCATTTCCACTTCGGAGAAGAGACCCACGAAGACGAATTCGTGCAAGGTCATAAGGGTTATTCGGTTCTGATCGGGCTCATCATTCACACTTTTTTCGATGGCATCGCTATCGCTTCGGGGTTCATCGTTTCCAACTGGTTGGGATGGATTATCTTTCTCGCCGTATTCCTGCACAAGATTCCCGAGGGATTCACTGTGGCCTCGGTCATGCTGGCAAGCGGCCAAAGCCGGCGCAGCGCCTGGGGCGCATCCATGCTCCTGGGCGCGGCCACCCTGGCGGGAGTACTGACCATGGCGTTGCTGCGCCACCAGGTGAGTTTCGGGTTACCCCTATCGGCTGGGGTGACTATCTACGTTGCAGCCTCAGACCTTGTGCCGGAGGTAAACCGCGAACCGGGAGTCAAGATGGCTCTGCTGGTCTTCTTAGGAGTCGGAGTGTTTTTCTTACTCGACTATTTCGTTCACACACACTAGGAAAAATCTGAGCTGCCTTTATTCCACGGTATGCTTGGCCGTGTAACCTTCCCGAGCCATGATCTGGTATTTGACGTCTTTACCCTTTTGATCGCGGATTTTCAGCGGACTTCCATCTGGTCCGATTAGCTCGACCTTCAGTTTTCGATAAGTGCCATCAAGCTTGGGATTGGTCGGATGGTAGGCAATGCTGTATTGGTTACGAATGTCGCTTCCAATGTCGCGGAAAATCTCGGGAAGTTCCCCTTGAAACCGGGGCTGGTAAAAGCGTCCGCCGGTCATGCGCGCGAAGGCATTCAACTGATTGTCGGCCTGCAGATAATCCATATTGCTGATGGGGATTCCCACTCCATGGGAGTAGCCCGTGCAGCCGTGTGTTTCACAATAATTCCGCAGCGCCCATCCGATGCTGACTGGGAAAATCGTGACATCCCGCGTGCTCTTGATCTTCTTCATGATCTGATCCAGGTTGAGCTTGCTGAATGTATCGACGCCTGTCGTGATCAGAACCACGTATTTGCGGCCCTGGATGCCGTCCAATCGATCCAGCGTATCGTACAGCGCGTCGAATAAATTGGTTTCCGTGAAGCCCGGGATGCGCAACTGGTTCAGCCCGCCATAAACGGCTTTCTTATCCTGGGTAAAATCCACCAGAATGTCGGGCTTCATGTCATAGGAAACCACCGCCACCCAATCATCTTTCTTCAGCGAGTTGGCGAAGGCGTAACCCGCATTCAGCGCGTCCCTCATGAAGTAATAATTTGTAGAGGCAAACTCAACCAGCAGGACCGCAGTAATGGGTGCTTCCGACTGGTTAAAGTTGGTAATGGTTTGGGCGGCGCCGTCTTCGGAGATGCGGAAGTTGCCTTGCTTAAGCCCCGGGACAAATTGCCCGTTCTTGGTTGTGACCAGAACATCCACGTTGACCAAGGGCACGTCCACCTTGATCGAATAGTCGGGCATGCCCTCCACCTTCTTTGGCTTTTCCGGCGGCGGAAGCGGAGGCTCCTCTTTTTTCTTGGGAACAGCATAGGGCCCAGTGTCGCTTTGCGGGCCTCCGGCAGCCGGAGGAGGCTCTTGCTTTTGCTGCCCATTTGGGGGCGGCTGGGAGGGTGGCTGATCCTGAGCCAGCAGGGTTCGGCCCGCGGAGGTTACTAAGGTAACCCCCAGGAGTGCGAAAGCAATGTACCTGCGAAATAGATGCAAATTAAGCTGGTAAGCAGTGGAAAACATGGAACTCCTCAGGAAACGCTGTGCTAGTATAGACGCAGAATTTCGCGATTGGGATGTTTTGCTTGGCATCGGCTTTCACTCCTCCTACCTGGCAATACAACGCGCGAAGTCTAACTTTTTGATGGCGGACCTGTTGGCGGTCCTCCGGGACAAATTCATGAGACGAGTCGTTCTTGGGTGTGTACTCTGCTTTTTTGTATCCTCTCTGGCCGCAAACGCTGAAAATTCCAAACCAGTTCCAACCATCGCGGTAAGCCAGATCCACGCCGGAATGAAGGGCGTGGCGTACACCGTCTTTCAGGGCGTCAAGCCGGAAGCGATGGACGTGGAAGTACTTGGTGTTCTCAGAAACGCCAATGGACCGAAAGGCGACATTATTCTGGTTCGCCTCGGCGGCGCCAAAGCGCAATACACGGGTGTAGTCGCCGGCATGAGTGGCAGTCCGGTTTACTTTGATGGCAAGCTGGCGGGCGCGCTGGCTTTCCGCATTGGCGAATTTTCCAAAGAACCTATCGCCGGGGTTACCCCTATTGCGGAGATGTTGGAAATCAATGCCATGGACCGCAGCCCGATCAGTAGCTCGCTGCCGGCCAGGAGTTCAACCGACGCTCCCAGCAAAACAGCTACCCCCGGGGTTTCAACTCTTCCATCGCAGAACTTCGCCAACTATCTGCGGCCTATCGAAGCTCCATTGGTATTCAGCGGATTTTCAGAAGAGACGGTCCAGCGGTTTGCTCCCCAATTTGCAGCTGCTGGAATCGTTCCAGTGATGGGCACGGGATCGGTCAGCGACGCCAAGCAGCCTGAACCTCTGGAACCTGGCTCAGCGATCAGCGCCATACTGGTGCGCGGCGATATGGATATTGCCGCGACTTGCACCGTCACCTATATGGACGCCAAACATCTACTCGCATGCGGACATCCCCTGCTCCAATTCGGCATGGTGGATCTGCCAATGACGAAGGCTCAGGTGGTGGCGACTCTTCCGTCGCCGCTGAACGCGTTCAAAATTGTGAATGCCACCGAAGCAGTTGGCACATTCGTGCAGGACCGGCACACAGGAATCATGGGTGAGTTCGGCAAGAAGCCGGACATGATCCCCGTCACGCTGAACATCCATGGCGGACCCACCAACCGGCAGTTTCATTATGAGGTTTTGAATAATGCGCGCCTCAGTCCTGTGGCCATGATGGCAACCGTGTTCAACGCGCTTCACGGCGTGAATGATTACGGGGAAGAAATTACTTATCGCATGAGCGGACGCATCAGCGTGAATGGCTATCCGGACGTGAGCGTAGAAAACATGTTCGCGGTTGCCGATGGCGGACAACCTGCAGCGGTGCTGGCTGCGCTTTCTCTCGGCGACCGGTTTAGTCGCATTTACGATAATCCGTACACGGTGCCCGATATCCGTGGCGTGCAACTGGATTTTGATTTGGAGCGGGATCGCCGTTGGGCCCGCCTGGAGGCCGCTCGCACAGACGTGACCGAAGCCCGCCCCGGCGATGAGATCAATATCGAAGCGGTGCTGCGTCCCTATCGAGGCGAGAGACTGGTAAACCAAATCCCCATACATATTCCGACTTCTACTTCGAAAGGGCCATTGCGGATTTTGGTCAGCGACGGTGACACCATCGACCGCATTCGCCACGGGGCCCCGTTATTTGGACGAAAACTGGAGTTGGCTTCTACGATCGCCCTACTGAACAAGCAGCATGTGAACAACCGTATCTACGTTTCGCTTTTGGAAGCCGACCCTGAGGCTATGGTGGCGGACAAGGTAATGCCTGCACTCCCGCTCTCCATTATGAATGTGATGGATGGCATGCGCGGAACGCAGGATATGGTCGTGCTTGGGGAATCTTCGGTGAACGAAGCTGCCAGCGGTTCTCTCGACTACGTGGTTGCGGGAGCGCAAGTGCTGACTATCATGGTGAAGTAATCTGGACAGTCTTTCCTGTCGATCCCGCGGAGACCAGTACTTGGTACTCCCCTGCCCGTGATACCCTGAATCCATCCGCTAAAACTGAATACGAGGTAACGAACTTGCGTCTGCTGTCCATGATTATTACCGGGTTTCTGCTACTGCTTTTCGTTTCTCCAGCCGCCGGCGAGGGCACGCGGACTTGGGAACAGTCCAGATTCGATGACCTGACTAAAGGCGCGGCCAAGGGCGTAGCCATTCGCAGTGCGGGTGGGTTGGAACTGGCCCCCGCATTCAAGTCCATCGCTACTACCCCATCGACTTACATCTGGTCGATCGCGTCCGATCAAGCTGGGAATCTATACGCAGCAACCGGATCCCCGGCGCGTGTCTATCGCATCACCCCGGACGGTCAATCAACTCCAATTTTCGAGCCTCAGGAGTTGCAGGTACAAGCCTTGGTGGTGGACAACAGCGGCATCATTTACGCGGCAACCAATCCGGACGGCAAAGTCTATCGAATCGAACATCTTCCGGTTCCGGCAACCAGCCCGGCAGAGGCGGGCAAGGATGCAGCGCGGAAAGCCAAATCGACTAGTGAATTTTCCGCCTCGGTTTATTTCGATCCTGGGACAAAATACATCTGGGATCTCGCGTTGGACGGCGCTAACAATCTGTACATAGCCACGGGAGACCATGGAGAAATCTTCCGAGTGACCCCACACGAACACTCAGTCTTTTTCAAGAGTGACGAGGCTCACATCCGTGTGCTGGCTTTCGATCCCAGAGGCAACCTGATTGCCGGGTCCGACGGCAGCGGACTGGTGTATAGAATCTCGCCCAACGGCGAAGGGTTCGTCCTTTATAGCGCACCGAAAAAGGAAATCACTGCGCTGGCAATTGATAAAGCAGGCAATATTTTCGCCGCCGGCGCGGGAGAAAGGCGCATAACGCCGGCCCAACAAAGCTTTCCTACTACCTCACCTTCCTCCCCAACGCCTCCTGCAATGACACAGCCACAAGGCGGCCTGGTGATCTCTAGTGTGACCCCAAGCAACCCGTCCATGACGGGATCGTCATCCGCCCAGGGTGCCAGCGCCAGCGGCGGCTCGGAAATTTATCGAGTCGCACCCGACGGCTCTCCGTCGCGCATGTGGACTTCCAGCAACGATCTGGTCTATGCGCTCGCTTTCGATCAGCGCGGACGTTTGCTGGCGGGCACGGGGAATCGCGGGCATATTTTTGCCATCAGCGGCGAGGACGAATTTACCGATCTGTTGAAAGCCAGCGCCACTCAGGTCACAGCTTTCGCCAAGGCTCCGAATGGCGGCCTCTACGCCTCAACCAGCAATTTGGGCAAGGTCTTCCTGCTAGGGGCGACTACCGAACCGGTGGGAAGCTACGAAAGCGACGTGTTTGACGCGCGCATTTTCTCCCGCTGGGGCCGAGCCGAATTTCGCGGTGTCGGGAATGTAGAACTATTCGCGCGCAGCGGCAATGTAGATAATCCCGATCGCAACTGGAGTCCCTGGAAAAAAATTGATCTCCTTAAAGATGCCGAGGTCAGCGTTCCACCGGCAAGGTTTACTCAATGGAAAGCCGTGCTGCGTACAGGCGAGCCCGCTCCGCGCGTAGACAGTATCGCCCTGAACTATTTGCCCAAAAACGTGGCACCGGATTTCGATGAGGTCACGGTGCAAACCGGCACCCGTTACCAGTCGCTGCCGAAGCCGGTGGGCACAGATACGAGTATGACCGTCGGCGGGATCCAGCAGCCGCGTTTCGACTCCTCTCCTCCACCCATCCGCGACCGTGATTCCATTGGCGTGCGATGGGCGGTGCACGATGACAACGACGATCAGATGGTCTACTCCGTTTATTACCGTGGCGACGGAGAAAGCCGCTGGCTGTTGCTCAAAGACAACCTCACGGACAAGTTCTACTCCTTCGACGCTTCCCTTTTGCCGGACGGAGGCTACACATTCAAGGTGGTGGCTTCGGATGCTCCCTCCCATTCTCCAGAGCAGGCTCTGAGCACAGAAAAAGAAAGCACCCGCATCGAAGTGGACACTACGCCGCCGCAGATCCAGAACCTTGCGGCAGTGGTTGAGGGTGGGCAGATTCATGTAACTTTTCGATCCCACGACAGTTTCTCTTCGATAAAGCGCGCTGAATATTCGGTTGACGCCGGGGATTGGCAGTTCATCGAACCCCTGGGACAGCTGTCCGATTCCAAGCTCGAGAGTTATGATTTCCGCGCTTCTCTGTCCCCGAAGTCGCCCGCAGACTCATCACCAGTGGCGGCAGGCGGAACCGACGGAAGAGGCGTCGGCAACGGTCAAATGGAACACGTGGTGGTGGTACGCGTGTATGACCGCTACGACAACATGATTTCGGCAAAGACAGTGATCAGAGGAGGCGCCACCACTAACCGACTGGCCGTCCAACGTTAAGAGAGACTTCCCTTCTCGCATTCACTGCTAAAATTTCCTCCATGCTGGCTTTTTTGCAGACGATCGGCTGGGTTGCGGTCATCGTGTACGCGAGTATCCCGTCCTTCTGGCTGTTGGTCCATCCACGCGTGGAGTATTGGCGCTCCAGACAGCGATCTCCATACCGGGTCCTCATTCCGGTGTGGATAACAATGTGGATCGCACTCGGGATTACTACCGCACCGTGGCGGCATGTCTTGATCTACAACACCGGTTGGACGTGGATTCCGGCCGCAATTCTCTTTTTCACTGGATTATGGCTCTACAAAAGTTCCGGTGAGCACTTCAGCGGACCACAACTAATCGGCGTGGCTGAACTCCTGCCATCGCAAGGGGAACAGCGGTTAGTGATCTCGGGAATCCGCGACCGCATCCGCCATCCTGTGTATTTGGGACATCTTTGCGAGATGCTGGCTTGGAGTATCGGCACGGCGTTCGCTGTGGCTTATGCGTTGACTGCTTTCGCAGCCGTCACTGGCGTAATCATGATCCGATTGGAAGATAAGGAACTCGAACAGCGGTTTGGGGAGGAGTACCGGCGCTATCGCAGTCATGTTCCGGCGCTGATTCCTTCGCTGTGGAAGCCAAGCCTGGCTCAAAGGCAATAAATAAGTCCGTATGCGCTTCGAATTTTTTATTGCTACACGCTATCTACGCGCCAAGCGGCGGCAGGCCGTCATTGGCGTCATTACTGGCATTTCGATCGCCGGAGTTGCTGCTGGAGTAGCGTCGCTTATCGTCGCCCTCTCCATCAACAATGGGTTCCGCCAGGATCTGCAGGATCGTCTTCTCGGTTCGACTTCTCACGTCAACCTGCTTCGCATTGAGAGTGATGGCATCAAGGATTGGCGTCCATTGATGGATCGTCTTTCGAAACAACCCCACGTGGTCGCCACCGCGCCTGCAGTGTACGAGCAAGTGCTGATTTCCCGGGGAGCGCGAGCTCGAGGAGCTGTGCTGAAAGGTATGATTCCCGCTTATGAACGTAAAGTCAGCGATCTGTTGAGGTCCGTGAATATCGGTTCAGCGGATGCGTTGGAAGAAGAACCACCCGCTGGTCGTAACGCGGGAACCGCGTCTGAACCGGGATCTGCGGCCGACGCTTCCCCGAGCGCGGCTTCCCCGAGCGAACCCCAGGATTCAATGCGCGCGGTTCAGAATCGCCTCTCGGCAATGCCGCCTATCATCCTCGGCAAAGACATGGCGGAAAATCTCGGCGCGACTGCTGGCTCCGTTGTACTGGTGACTAGCCCTCAAGGTGAACTGACTCCTTTTGGCATGGTGCCCAAATACAATCGTTTCCGGGTGGCGGGAATTTTTAACTCTGGATTTTACGATTATGACAGTTCGTGGGCCTTCGCCCGTTTGTCGGACACGCAGCGCTTGTTCGGAATCGGTGACCAGGTCTCCGTAATCGAGTTCAAACTGGATGACATCTACCAGGCGGGCCAGATCTCCCAGCAGCTCGAAAGGGCCGCCGGGCCCGGATTCATGGCCACCAACTGGATGGAGCAGAATAAAGCCATCTTTCGTGCGCTGCGTTTGGAACGTCTGGTAACTTTCATCACCATCGGCCTGATTGTGTTTGTCGCCGCCCTGAACATTCTGATTGCGCTAACCATGATGGTGATGGAAAAGACCCGGGACATTGCCGTGCTCATGTCGATGGGAACGCGCAAATCCCAGGTGCGGCGCGTATTTATCGCGCAAGGCGTGCTGATCGGCCTGATCGGTACTGCGATGGGTCTGATTCTTGGATATTCTCTTTCCTGGGCGGGAGGACATTACCACTTTCTTTCTCTTTCGCCAGAGGTCTACTCCATCGATTATGTTCCTTTCGTGCCTCGTGCCCTCGATGGCGTGCTGGTAGCAGCGGTCGCGGTGGGGATTTCATTCATTGCGACGGTTTACCCATCCTGGGCGGCTGCGCGCATCCTGCCTGCGGAAGCCTTGCGGTACGAATGACTCGATGCACGGCATGTGCCAAGACCTCACGCCAGCACGGTTATACAGTTTTCTGCATAGATGCTCCCAAAAAGGGAAGTAGGGTTGCCTGCGATGGCTCCGTGTTTTAATGGAGATGGCATTGCGCCCCACGCGGTCAAGCACGGGGAGCGCCCCAAGGCTGAACCGAGGAGCCAGCAGTTTGCATCCAATAGAGCGGGAAATAATTTTGCGGATGGAAGGTCTGAAGAAGGTCTTCCGTTCCGGCGAATCAGACCTGGTGCTCTTTGAAAATCTGTCGTTCCAGGTAGCTAAAGGGGAGATGCTCGCGATTGTCGGCGAATCGGGCGCCGGGAAGAGTACCTTGTTGCACATCCTCGGCGCTCTTGATACCGCTTCCGCAGGTGACGTATACTGCGCCGGTTTACGATTGAGTTCGCTTTCGGAGGATAAGGCCTCCGAATTTCGGAACCGGGAAATCGGTTTCGTCTGGCAATTCCACTACTTGCTGCCGGAGTTTACGGCACTGGAAAACGTGGCTATGCCGCTCCTGGTTCGGGGTCTTCCCCGGCAGGATGCGCAGGGAGAAGCTTCGCGGTGGTTGCGCGAAGTCGGATTGGGGCCGCGTTCCGCGCATCGCTCGGGGGAGCTTTCGGGCGGTGAGCAACAACGCGTGGCTCTGGCCCGGGCGCTCATCACTCAGCCCAAGCTGTTGCTGGCCGATGAGCCGACCGGAGATCTCGACAGCCGTACGGCGGACTCGATATTTGAATTGATCTCCCGGTTACATCGCGACTGCCAGCTGACCTCCCTGATCGCCACCCACAATTTTGCTTTTGCGCGGCGCTGTCACCGCGTTCTGCGGTTACAGCAAGGGAAAATGGAAGAAGTCGCGCCGGAATCGCTTCCGGCATGAGCGGGTTGACGCTGGATCGTGGAGAATGCATCTAAAGGAAGTCGCAATCTTTTGCGCGGGGTTGCAATGGATTGCGGAAAGATGCAGTCAGGTGTCTTTAGTAACAGTATTCAAGTTTCTAACGAACGATTTTAGGGCTTGGGTTTGTTGGCACCTTGATTGCATAATGAACTAGGGGCCAAGAGGTTTCAGGAAGAAAGGCCACTAGCCAATTCTGCTTGGGACTTCAGGGGAGAAGGGCTATATGTTCGAACGCTATACGGAGAAAGCAAGGCGCGTTATCTTTTTTGCGCGGTATGAAGCCAGCCAGTTCGGGTCTCCTTACATTGAGACGGAACACCTGCTGCTGGGACTTCTGCGTGAAGATAAGGCCTTGACCAACCGCTTTTTGCGTTCTCACGCGTCGGTCGAGTCCATTCGCAAGCAGATCGAGGGACACACTACGATCCGGGAGAAAGTTTCCACCTCGGTGGATCTCCCGCTGAGCAACGAATGCAAGCGCGTTCTGGCTTATGCCGCGGAAGAAGCCGAGCGTCTCTCTCACAAACATATTGGAACTGAACACCTGCTGTTGGGATTGCTGCGGGAAGAAAAGTGTTTTGCTGCCGAGATTTTACACGAGCGTGGCCTGCGCCTATCCACCATCCGCGAAGAACTGGCGCGCAGTAGCCAGGAAAAGGCTCAGCCGCAGCGGCAGCGCGAGTCTTCCCTGCTCGGCGAATTCTCCCGCGATCTGACCCAGGCCGCCATGGACACCCAACTTGATCCGCTGGTAGGGCGGGAAGGCGAGTTGGAACGTGTGGTGCAGATCCTTTGCCGTCGCACTAAAAATAATCCGGTGTTGATCGGCGAGCCGGGTGTGGGCAAGACCGCCATTGTCGAAGGCCTCGCACAGCGTATTGCGGACGGCGAAGTTCCATCATTCCTTGCCGACAAACGCATTCTGGCGCTCGATCTGTCACTTATCGTTGCCGGCACCAAGTATCGTGGCCAGTTCGAAGAACGGCTGAAGACCATCATGAAGGAATTGATGGAGTCGCAGAATGCCATCATTTTCATCGACGAACTGCACACTTTGGTTGGCGCAGGTTCGGCCGAAGGGTCGCTGGATGCCGCTAATATTCTGAAGCCAGCCCTTTCCCGTGGAGAAATTCAGTGCATCGGAGCTACCACGCCGGGTGAGTATCGTAAGTCGATCGAGAAAGATCGCTCGCTGGAACGGCGTTTCCAGGCAGTCAAGGTTCCGCCTCCAAACGAACTCGATGCCACCAAGATTCTTTTTGGGATCAAGGATCGCTACGAGAAGTTTCACGCCGTCACTTACACCGACGACTCGATCAATTTTGCGGTGTCACATTCAAACCGCTATATTCCCGACCGTTTCCTGCCGGATAAGGCAATCGATCTGATCGACGAAGCCGGGGCGCGCGTAAAGCTGCGCCAGACCTCTCTTCCAGAGGAAATTACGGAAGTCCAGAAGCGGATTAAGTTCATCGTCCATCGTATGGAGAACGCTATCGCGAACCACGAGTTCGAGAAGGCGCGCTTCTACTCGGATGAAGAACGCAAAGAGCGCGAGAACCTGCGTGCTCTTCGCGAAAAATACCACCTCGATGAATCCTCCACCGGCGTTGTCGGTCGGGAGGACATCGAGGACGTGGTATCACGCTGGACGGGCGTTCCGATTACTTCGATCAAGGAAGAAGAGTCGCAGAAGCTGCTCCGCATTGAAGAGGAGTTGCACAAGCGGATCATCTCGCAAGAGAAGGCGATCACCGCTTTGGCGCGCGCCATCCGCCGTTCGCGCGCTGGCCTGAAGAGCCCGAATCGGCCCATCGGCTCGTTCTTGTTCCTCGGTCCGACCGGTGTGGGCAAAACGGAAGTGGCCCGCACCCTAGCTCAATTCATGTTTGGCAGCGAGAAGTCGCTGGTTCGATTCGACATGTCCGAGTTCATGGAAAAGCACTCGGTATCGAAGTTGATCGGTTCGCCTCCGGGATACGTAGGCTACGAAGAGGGTGGACAGCTTACGGAACGCGTGAAGCGCGCGCCTTACTCTGTCGTGCTGCTGGATGAGATTGAAAAGGCGCATCCCGATGTGTTCAACATCCTGCTGCAAGTATTCGAGGATGGCCAGCTCACCGACGGGCTGGGCAACACAGTGGATTTCAAGAACACGATTATCATCATGACCTCAAACATCGGCGCGCGTTACCTGCAAAAGCGCGAAGGCTTGGGCTTCCAGTCGACCAATGAAGACATGGTTTCTGAAAAGGTCGAGGATCTGGTCAGGAACGAGGTCAAGCGCACTTTCAATCCCGAGTTCCTGAACCGGTTGGACGAGATAATTCTGTTCAACGCTCTGAGCGAGAACGATCTGATCCAGATTCTCGAGCTCATGGTCACGCAGTTGAATCAGAATCTGGCGCAGAAATCGATCACGGTCACGGTCACGGACGAAGCCAAAAAGTGGATCTTGAATCAAACGCTCGGCGACCGTAGTTACGGGGCGCGTCCGCTACGACGAGCTTTGCAGAAGTACATCGAAGATCCGTTGTCCGAGGCACTGATCCAAGGCACGATTGCGACCCGACCGGCCTTCATCGAGGTCTTCCTCGGGGACAACAAACTGTTCTATCGTCCGGTGGATTCGAAAGAAACCGAGGGCGTCTTACTGTACGAAAAGTAAGTGTGCACTCGCCCCTGCATGAACTCTCCGGCGACGTCCTGTCCCCGGCGAGAAGCCTTTGTAATTAATTACTTACCCCAGCCGTACACCTCCCTCCGTACCCTAGGAGAGTCGCCAATCCAGCTGCAATATAGAGGCTCACAGGCCTGCCTGGCCGAGCGAATTTCTTCCCCAGCAGCGCAGGCAGCCTTGCCCTCATGCCCGACAACATTCAACCTGAAGAAGAACCGGTCTGTACCGCCTGGCAACGGCTGGTGCAGGGGGTGCTGGGCGTGTTCCTGCTCATGGGGACAGGTTTCATGGGCTACTACTATTGGCCGCCTCCCACCGATAAACTTCATGAACAGGTACAGGAGCTCTCCCAGCAGGTAGACCAACTCAAGCAGGAACAGGCCATGCCTGCCATGGTCCTGAACCGGTACCGCAATTCTATTTGTTATATCTTCGGCGTTTACCAGGTCGGATTTGCCCAGCAACGCCCCGCATTGCGCGCCCGCATTTCTGGCACCGGATTTGTTGTGGCCGATGGACTGCTTGCCACCAATCGTCACGTCGCTGAACCCTGGTATGGAGACCCGGAATCCGCGGTTCTGATCCGCAAAGGGGCCACTCCCCGACTGGAAAAGCTGCTGGCATTTTTCCCGGGCTTCCCCACCCCGGTTGACATCAGTCCCGCCGCATTTTCTGCGAATGGCGATCTGGCCGTACTCCGCATCGAAGATTCATTAGCGATGCACCAGCTTCGGCCGTTGCCGCTGGCCGAGAATCGTCCGGAACCAGGCGAACTGGTGGCGGTGATGGGCTATCCCATGGGAGTTTTGGGCATGGTCGCGAAATCACCCAGCGCGGTGTATGAGCGGCTGGCTTTCCGGCGCGATGACCAGGGCGCAGCCAATGAACTCGCCGCGCTTTCCCTGATTCGACCTTCTGCCACCTGCGGACATCTGGGTGACGTGGTCGGGGACAAGCTTATTTACGACGCGCCTACCGCACACGGCGGCAGTGGCGGCCCAGTATTTAATTCGCGAGGTGAAGTTATCGGTATCAACGCCGCTTACATCGATGGTTTTTCCGGCGGCACGCTAGGCATCTCAATCGACGCGCTACGGCCCCTGATCCAAGCAGCCCAGAAGCAAGATCTCGCGACGGCGAAGGAACAAAGTCCCTCCAAAAAATAAGTTGGCTTACCGACTGGCAAACGGTCACTGCCCACTGGCCACTGCTTCTGCCTTCCCCTAGCGACGTGGCCTAGTCTGCGTTTAGAATCCCTAGTCCTTCATTTTCCAGACATAACAGAAAGGGGCGTTGTCTTGATTCCACGCTATACCCGCCCGGAGATGGCTCGCATCTGGAGCGATGAGAACCGTTTTCGCACGTGGTTGGCGGTAGAGGTGGCCGCTACCGAAACTCTGGCTGAGGCTGGAATGGTGCCTAAAGAGGCGGCCAAGGCCATCCGTGAGCGCGCTGACTTCACCCTTGCACGCATCCACGAGATTGAGGCCGAGGTGCGCCACGACGTCATCGCTTTCACCACCGCCGTGGCGGAGATCGTAGGTCCCGAGGCGCGCTGGTTCCACTACGGTCTTACTTCGAATGATGTTGTGGATACGGCCCAGGCGCTGCTGGTTCGCCAAGCTGCCTCCATCATCGCGGAAGATTTGCAGCGGCTTGGGGAAGTCTTGAAACGGCGCGCCTGGGAATTCAAAGACACTCCGATGGTGGGCCGTACCCACGGCGTTCATGCTGAGCCCATCACCTTCGGCTTCAAGCTGGCGAATTGGTACTCGGAGGTGCAACGTGATATCGCTCGCTTCGAGCGCGCCGCGGAAGATATGCGGGTTGGTAAATTTTCCGGCGCCGTGGGCACCTTCGCCCATCTCAGCCCCGAGCTCGAAGAAAAAATCTGCGCTCGCCTGGGGTTGAACGCTGCGGCAATCTCTTCCCAGGTGATTCAGCGCGACCGTCATGCTTCTTATCTGGCTACGCTCGCGGTGATTGCCTGCACGCTGGATAAGATTGCTACGGAGATCCGGCATTTGCAACGCACCGAAGTTCGAGAGGTGGAAGAGTTTTTTAGCGAAAAGCAGAAGGGCTCGTCCGCGATGCCCCACAAACGCAATCCTGTGACCTGCGAGCAGATCAGCGGGCTGGCCCGCGTGGTGCGTGCCAACGCGCAAGCTGGGTTCGAGAATGTTGCTTTGTGGCATGAGCGGGATATTTCGCATTCTTCTACAGAACGCGTCATCATCCCAGATTCCACCACCCTGGTAGACTATCTCCTGCAGAAGACCGCCAACCTTCTCGACACTATGTTCGTTTATCCGGAGCGCATGAAGATCAATCTGGAAAGCACCGGAGGCTTGGTTTTCAGCGGACAACTTCTGCTCGACTTGGTAGAGCACGGGGTTTCGCGCGAGGACGCCTATCGCATGGTGCAACGCCATGCCATGCACGCCTGGAAGGAAGGATTAAACTTTCGGGAGTTGGTGCTGAAAGACAAAGAAATAACGAAGCGCGTCCCTCGTGAACAGATTGAACGTGCGTTCGACCTCAAGCGCCAGCTACGAAATATCGACAAGATTTTCGCGCGCGTATTTGACAACAGCGGTGAAAAATCGAGACCAGTCCACAACAAGTCCAGTGGGCGTCGCAGTCGCTAGCTGGTCTCGGGTCTCAGGTCTCGGCAAGTCTCAGGTTTCAGTGATCTCAACGCTGAGTACGACGTCGGCGCATAAATCACTCGCGCGTTTTAATCACTCCATCCACCGCCCCTGCACCTGGCCCCGCTAATGCAATCGCGATGTTTGCCGCCAGCAGAGTTAGGGGATATTCAAAGCCTTGTGGATTGAAGAATCCCTTTTTCAAGTGGACGAGGAGAATTGCCACCACCATGTCAATGGCCAGCAACCACGCCGCCCAGCGGGTGAACAGGCCCAGTACCAGCAAAGCTCCGCCAACGAACTCAACCAGAGTGAGCACCACAGCGGCCACGGCAGGAGCGGGCACTCCCAGTGGTCCAAGGAATCCCGCCACTCCGTGAAAGCCAAAGACGAACAGCTTCTGGCAACCGTGAATCAGAAATACCGCTCCTACGACCACGCGCAGAACTGTGAGTCCCCATGGCTGCAAATTTGAGCTATGGTTCATGGTCTCTCCTCTTCCACGTCGCTAGATTTTCAAAGCGTGGCCCGCCCGCGTTGCTGCAGGGACAGATGTTATGCCTGTGGGACGATGCAAGCAATCAACGGACGGACTTTGAGGGCACTCTGCTTCATGCATCTTTGCTACCTTGCTCTGCATCTATTTAACTAACTGGTTAACAAGGAATCGGCAGGAGCGATTCTCATATGAATAAGATTTCAAAGACGTTATTAGTGTTTCTGGGGATAGGGATTCTCAGTGTCGGACTGGTCGCACAGACGGTGAGCGCGGGCCGGTATGACGGCGATATCCAGAACTGGGTGTCGCAGCACCTCGCGGCCAAGAAAGAATTTCGCAACCTGCACGCTGCCACTGAGGATGGCATTGTGACCCTCACCGGCACCGTGGATGTCTACCAGCAGAAGCTGGATGCGGCCAAGAAAGTCCGCAAGACGGAAAAAGTACAGGGTGTACGAAATCTGATCGTGGTGAGTTCAAACGTTCCTGATGCGCAACTCGCTGCCCAGCTCGACCGCAAACTCTACTTCGATCGTATCGGATATGACAACCGGTTCAATTTCGTCACGGTTACGGTCAAGGATGGCGTTGCCACAGTCAGCGGCGAGACCAGAACCGATGTCGGACGCGATTCTGCCCTGGCGCTGGTGAACAACACACCTGGCGTCAAGGACGTGGTGAACGATATCAAAGTGTCGCCGGTGTCGATCTTCGATGACGATATTCGCGTCCGTGCGACCCGCGCGATCTACAACGATCCGGTGCTTGGACGATATGCGACAGATCCAGCTGCGCCCATCCGTATCGTGGTCAGTAATGGCAAACTTAGCTTGTACGGCACAGTGGAAAATGCGATGGACAAGCAAATGGCTGGCATACGAGCAAACCAGGTCGTCGGAGTGTTCAGCGTGGCGAACAATCTGCTCGTCGCAAAACACTCCTAAGCAGCTGTATTGGATCGGAGGCGGGGCACGGTGAAAACCGTGCCTCTTTTTTATTCACATAAGTTCGGCAGGCGGGATCAGCTGGACGTTTTCACAAGCGATTGATCAGCGATGCCACATATCCTGCACCAAAACCATTGTCAATGTTCACCACGCTCACATTGGAGGCGCAGGAATTCATCATGCCTAACAATGCAGCGAGTCCCTTGAAGGCCGCGCCATAGCCCACGCTGGTAGGTACAGCAATCACGGGGACGCCTACCAATCCACCGACCACGCTAGGCAGCGCTCCTTCCATTCCTGCGCATACGATAAGGACGCGCGCCCGGGATAGTGTTCCGCGATTGGCCAGCAGGCGATGTATTCCGGCTACGCCTACATCGTAAAGATGCTCAACCTCGTTACCCATGATTTCTGCGGTGACCACGGCTTCGTCCGCGACCGGGATGTCGCTGGTTCCGGCAGAAACCACCGCAATCGTTCCTCGGCCAACCTTCTTGCGATCCCGATGGAGGACGATCGCGCGCGCTGGATCTCTATATTTAACTCCGCGCAGCTTCTTTCTGACCGCAGCGAACTGTTTTCGGTTGGCGCGTGTCGCCAGGATGTTGCCCCCATGTTTGGCGAGTCGCGAGAAAAGCTCCGCCACTTGCGCGGCACTCTTCCCTTCGGCAAATATCACTTCAGGCATTCCTGCACGCAGCGCGCGATGATGATCGAGCTTGGCGAATCCCAAGTCTTCGAATGGCATGTGCCGCAGGCGCTCCACCGCTTCATCGGGCGAGAGCTTGCCGCGGCGAACCTGTTCGAGAAGTTTGCGAATGGAATCAGCGTTCAAAAGAAGCACTCAGCATTCAGCAGTCAGCATTCAGCTAATGCCAATAAGCTTCTAGATTAGCACTTGCGTGCAGATTTTCAGGAACGTGTTGAGATTCAAGAATCAGATGCAAGATCCAGTGTGGTTGCGGTGCAGCCTGATGGGGAGCTGTTGACTGAAGCTGAAGGCTGACTGCTGAATGCTGAGTGCTTGCTTATCCCGCTGCTGCCCGCGCTTTCTTTTTTGCTCGGCGCACTCCATTCATTAACTCCAGGCAAATCTCTCTTGCCTTTCCTGGTTCACCGAGTTGGGCGAGGAATAGCCTTCGGAGATCACCCCGAGTGACGCGGCCTTCCAGATAAGCATCATATAGACTGTTGCCCAGGCCGTAACCCACCTGCTGTGCCATGGCTTCTGACTTGATTCCATCAATCCGCAGGGTTTCCTGGTTGAGATCCAATTTAGCAGGCGCCAACGATTCATCTTTTTGCGGGCGTGCCGGATACAACACGCGCGACCCGAAGTAGCCCAGCGCATACTCAACACTCAGACAATAAAAGCGATCCGAATTCTCTTTTTTTTCGGAATGCGTATTCGCGCGCGGCAACCCGCGGCAGGCATGATGCAAGAAGCGTGCTACCTCTTCCGCCACGTACATCATCTGGAACTCGCGCACGTAAAACGCGTTCACGTCCGGCAAATAGGCGCTGCCACGCTCCTCGATTTTGAGAAGCACGGCTTCACCGTCTGTGCCTGAAAGCAGGCGGCGCAAGTGGGCTTCCGAAGTTCCACAATATATTTCCGGCAATAGATCTACCAGGAACTTCGGCTGGTTGCCGTTGTGTGACGAATAGCGGTCGATATCCAGAAAGCGCAGCAGGCCGTCGATCAAGTTGTAAATGGTCGGGCCAGCATCGGGCGCTTCATCTTCTTCCCGGTTCCAGCGAGCCAAACAAAGCCGGTAATTTTCGTATTTTTCGAGCGGGGTCGAGTTAAAAACGCACACCACGTCCCGCTCAACACAAACAGCTTCCACATGTTCCTGGTGTTCTCCGGCAGCACGCCAGTACAGTGCGTCCACATTCTGCAGAACCGTAAGCGGCCGCTCACCGGGGAGTTGTGCCCGCAGCAAGCGCGGAAGATGTCCGGGAGCGAGGTGGGACTCGCCAAACAACGCGAGAATCACTGCATTGGGATGCCGCTGGCGAAGTTCAGCAATCTTGTGCACGGCATGACGGTCGCGCGCGCCGATCTTGCGTAAGTCTTCCCGCGGCATGCAGTCCAGACCATAAATGCCTTCGGTATGCTCGCGCGCAGTCAGCAGCAATTCGTAAAATGGCTGCCAATCGTAGCCCCAATCGACATCAAATCGAATGCGCTGACGGAGTTCTGCTTCACCAATTTCGCGGCGCCACCATTCGTCGAGAATGTGCTGATCGCGAGAAAAAATCGTTTCCACACCCAGAATCACGGGCCGGTCGCCGGATTGTGCGCGTTCTTCCAGCAGAGCCGCAGCAAAACGCTGCGAAGCCGGCAGCGCATGATAATCGCCAACCAACAAAATATCGGCGCTGTGCACGAGAGAGTTGAGCTGCTGCCGATCGAGAACGGACTCATAGGAGCGGTAAGCCTGGGTGAAGTCCCGAAGATATTTGCGACGTCCGTTATGATCCTGAGCCCGGATCTCACGTTCGACACTGGCCAGCGCGTGGAGCTGCGCCGCACTGCGTCGGGATCGCAAGCTAGTGGTGGTTGCCATGGTTCGTCGTTGGTCGTTCTGCGTGGCCGTTCGCTCAGTTGGGATTGGTCGCGTTCGACCTGCGACCAAGGACCAACCATCAACGACCGCCGCCCTTGACTTGCCCGCCGCACGCTCCCTATGCTCAGAACTCCGTGCGAAGTTGGGTTCCACAGGAGTCACGTTGCCCAACCATCCTCAAAACCTGACCGTGGCCACTACCGGGGCCAGCGGCTCGCTGTTCCTGAAACACTTTCTGCTCGCGGTCGAGCGTGACCAGCGTGTCCAGACCGTGAACTTCATCGCGTCTGACAGCGCGCTGCGCGTGATGGCCGAAGAACTCACTCTTCGCGGCCGCAGCAATCTTGTCGGTCAGTTGCTGGGGAAGGCTTCGCGCAAAATTAAGCAGCAGGCTAATGCCGACATTGCCGCCAACGTCGCCAGCGGTTCCTATCCGGTGGACGCCATGGTTGTGATCCCATGCAGCGTCGGTACGCTGGCGCGCATTGCCAATGGCATTGCCTCACAACTGATCGAGCGTGCCGCAGATGTCTGTCTCAAGGAGAAGCGTCCGCTGGTGCTCTGCGTCCGTGAAACACCACTCAACAAAATTCACATCCGCAACATGTACCGGGTCGCCGATGCCGGGGCGACCGTCTTCCCCTTGATTCCCGCGTTCTACAACCGCCCCTCAAGCGTGGACGTCATGGCAGGCGAATTTGCCAACCGCGTACTGGCCCACATCGGCCTCATGCAGCCAGACGCCTACCGCTGGAAAGGCTGAAAAATCTGTGACTTAGGGACGTCGATTACTTCCGGGGAGAGTTCCAGTGTAGAAACCCAGGAGGGTAAGGAACCAGATAACAAGGGGACATGTCCTGCGGGCGGTCCGCGCAGTTACTTAATCGTCACCTGAAAATCGCGGAATCTTCGCTTCTGCCAGTTGACGTTTGAAAGCGTTTCGTACTAATGTGGATTTACACCGGAAAGGAGGTGGTCTGATGACAAGTTCTGATTGTAGTGGCAGTAAAAGACCAGGTGAGGTGGCTGAGACTTAGAGCGGTCGCTCTAAGAACCATCGCACGACTACCGGTGATTTAGGGTTGATCCGCCCGCCGCAAGTCGCGTCGGGACCCGGAGTTTGCCGAAGGGGCCACGTAGAGTGACCACCTCTTGGTCAATCCCAAACAGTCCACCGGGCGGCCCGCGTCGATTCATGCGCGGGCCGTTCTGCTTTCGGCCTATTTTCTCGCCGAAATCCCGGAGATTCCATGAAACAATTTTGTGAAATCGCATTGTTAGTGACTGTATGTTTGATCTTGGCACCCTTTTTATCGGCACAGAAAGACACAGCCACAGAAAAAACAATAGCCGCCCTCGAGCAGCAGTGGGCAGAAGCTCAGCGTGACGGAAAATCTGCTGCGGTGGCTCCTTTGTTGGCCGCGAGCTTTGTCAACACCGATACCAGTGGCCAGATCTACGGCAAAGATAAGCTTCTGTCCAACCTCAAGGGCGGGAAGTGGGAACACAACGCGATCGGTCACGTGAAAGTGACTCTCTATGGCGATACTGCCATTGCGACTGGTTCATGGACAGGAAAAGGCGTCGACGGCGATGGCACAAAGATTGACCGGTACGAACGCTGGACCGACACTTGGGTAAAGATGCCTAACGGAAATTGGCAATGTGTCGCCAGCCAGCAAACAGAAGTAAAAAAGTAGGAAAGCCGTCTCTGATGCTTGTTCCAGACGGCGGTTGCGGCCGCCATTTACTTCCCTACTTTTTCAAACCCGAGACGGATCACCTGCGCGGTGTCTGCCACCAGAGAAACTTTTTCTATTTCTTCCGGGGAAAACCAGCGTGCATCGTCGGCATCCCCGCTAGCCTGGAGTTCACCCGTCAATCGCCGGCAAAGAAAATCTATCAAGACGTAGTGATAAAGGATTCGGCCAGCCTCATCGCGCAACAGGCGGTCATACACACCTAGCAATTCGACCGGATCAACGGTCAGTCCGGTTTCCTCACGGGCTTCCCGAACCACGCCCTCGCGCAGCGTTTCGCCGATCTTCAACCGACCTCCGGGGATAGACCAGTCCCCGGCGAGCGGCGGAAATTTACGTTTAACCAAAACCACGCGACCCTGGTCGAGGATCACGGCACCCACGCCGACCAGCGGAGTCTCTGGGTACTCACGTTTCATAATCGCAAGCCATAGTAATTAAAGCATTAAGACAATCGGGGAGCCTCCATAAAAACTTCGATACTGTGCAAAATTATCCCGCACAATCGCACTATAATTTCTTTCTCATCTTTTACAACTAAGACCAGTACCGACAATCAACCTTCCCGTCGTGTGGCTGGTACTTCGAGCGGTTCTGGCGACGGGCAGGCTTTCACTTCCAACGAATGCGAAAGGAGATTTTCAATGTTTACCCGCATGGTGGAATGTCGCGTAAAACCAGATAAAAGGGATGAGTTCAACAACAAACTGCGCAATGACGTCCTACCTATTCTGCAAAAGCAGCCGGGGTTTGTGGACCTGATCGGCCTCACCTCGGAAAGCGACGCCGAGCGTGTCATTTCGGTGAGCTTTTGGAAGAACAAGGAGGATGCGGAGCGATATCATCGCGAGCACTACAACCGCATTGTGGACACACTCAAGCCGACGTTAAGAAAGGATCCGACAGTTGAGACTTTCAACGTTGAGACTTCCACCACCCATCGCATTGCGGCCGGAAAGGCGGCCTGATTGTTGCGCCCCGGCACGTCGAGCTGGACGTGCCGGGGCATATCTCACCACTTGAATGTTGTTGTCTGCCACTCCTGACCTGCCAAAACCCGCTTTCTCCCGCGCATACCCTTCAGATCGCTAAAATAGCTCTATGCCCCTGGAAGAATACAAACGCAAACGCCGCTTCGCCGAAACTCCCGAGCCGCCGGGGAAGGTTGGAAAGAAATCGCAGCATCGCTTTGTAGTGCAAAAACATCGCGCCACGCGCCTGCATTACGACTTTCGCCTGGAGATGGATGGCGTGCTCAAATCCTGGGCCGTTCCCAAAGGACCATCGCTCGATCCCGCCGACAAACGCCTGGCCATGCAAGTGGAAGATCATCCCGTGTCTTATTTCGATTTCGAGGGCATCATTCCCGAAGGTAACTATGGCGCCGGCACAGTGATGGTCTGGGACGTGGGAACGTGGGAGCCGCTCTCGCCCGTTCCCGTGAAAGGCAAATTTGTTCCAGCGATCGACGCGGAAGCGGCTGCCATGCTGCAGAAGGGAGATTTCAAGTTCCGTCTGCGCGGCAAGCGCATGAAAGGTGATTTTGTCCTGATTCACATGAAGGGACGCCGTCCTGGAAGCAAGGGCACGGAGTGGCTGCTTATCAAGAAGCAGGACGAGTATGCAGTTCCTGGTTTCAACATTGAGCAGTACGACACTTCCGTGCTCACCGGACGCACCATGCGAGAGATTGGTGGTGATAAGGCTTCGGCGGAATGGGAAAGCGATCGTCCGGCATCGCGGGGCAAAGCGAAAGCGCCATGGCTGGCTGACACTTTGGCCAAGCTGGATCGGGAAAAACGAAAAAAGGCTTCAACCACAAAAGAAGCCGCGGCAGCGGGAGTAAAAAAAAACGAAAAAACTAAAGCGATAACCACTGCCAAGAACTCCGTCCGGAACCCTGAGGCAACAACTGAAAAAAGAAATTCGCAGGCGTCTTCTTTGTCCTCGGTGCTGGAAAGTTTGCAGGGCGCCGTAAAAAGGTCCATGCCAACTGCTATTCATCCCATGCTGGCGACGTCTGTCGATAAACCTTTCGATAGCCCGGAGTGGTTATTTGAGATCAAGTGGGACGGCTATCGTGCTGTTTGTTTTCTGGAAAACGGCAAAAGCCGACTCGTCTCGCGCAATCAAAACGACCTTACTGGACAATTTTCTGAATTACAAAGTCTGCCCAAGTTAATCAAAGCGCAGACCGCCGTTCTCGACGGCGAAATCGTCGCCCTGGACGAACAAGGCCGGCCCTCTTTCAGCCTGATGCAGCAGCGTACAGGCATCCGCCAAGGTAACCGGCATACTGCGGCCCGGCGTGACGTCCCAATCATGTATTACGTTTTCGATTTGCTTTACCTCGAGGGTTACGACCTGCGGCGAGTGTCGCTTGAGCAGCGTAAGGAAGTGCTGGCCCAAATTGCCACGTCGGGTGATCTGCTTCGCTACTCCGATCACTATCCGGGCCAGGGAATCGCGCTCTTTGAGGCCGCCAAACAAAAGGGTTTGGAAGGCATTCTCGCCAAGCGTCGAACTAGTTGTTATGAGGAGCGTCGCACCCGCGAGTGGTTGAAGATCAAAATCACGCACACGATTGACTGCGTGATCGGGGGCTACACCGATCCCGAAGGCAGTCGCCAATATTTCGGATCAATTGTGTTGGGCCTGTATGACAAGAAAGATCACCTGATTCACATAGGCCAGGCGGGAACAGGTTTTAATCAGAGCCGGCTAAAAGAAATTTACCAATTGCTGAAAAGCCTGGAAACGGATCGCAATCCTTTTTACGGCCTCGTGGATGCACGAAACGTACATTGGGTGAAACCTGAACTGGTGGCCGAGATCAAGTTTTCTGAATGGACGCATGAAACCGCGGATGGCGGACTCAAACTACGGGCTCCCGTTTTTCTCGGATTGCGGGAAGATAAAGATCCCAAAGAGTGTATGTTTGATCAGTAGGCGAAAGCGAGTTGGAAGAGTAGCTAGGAAATCAGTTTTTGGTTCCTGGTTCTCAGTTCTTAGTTTTGACAATCGTCAATCGAAAATCGTCGATCGTAATTATTTAATATCTTTCATCGCCATCAGCGATCCGTAATCACGGCCAGACGGTTCCACAGCCCGCGCCACAATTCCGCCAAAGGCCTCGTGAAGTTCCGGATATTTCGCGATCAGCGCCTTCATCACCGCCATGTTGTCCTGAAAGGTTTGCGTGGTGTTGGAAACGTCGGGCGACTGGTACTTCACTACCAGATCAAGATCGTTGCCAACGGCCAACGGAAACAGGTTCGTCACCTTGAAAGTCTTGCCAGCGGCGGAAAGGTCGGAAGGCGGTAAATCTGAAGGCTTTGCGCTCTGCGATTCGTCATACAGTTTGTCGGTCGCTAGAGTGCTCATGAATGGCACAGGAGCCAGTAGTTCGCGGGCTTCGAGAAAGTACAACCATGCATTATGAACCTGGCCCTTGGCTTTGTACTCACGGGCGCGCGTGACGTACCAGTTGCCATCATGACCTGCCACTTGCATTGGCTTGGCGTAAAATCCGCCGAGTTTCCAGTCATTTCCCTGCTGTTGTAGGACGAATGAGAGCGTATACGGCGATTTGCTTCCGCTGACATCGAGAATCGCGATGCCATAGTTTCCCGGCGGCAGATTGCTGAGCTGGAACACAGCGCTATCTTTGGTTTGACCCTGGGCGCCAAAGACTCCACACAAGAATTCAGCGTGTGGCAGCGGCGCGGTCCCTTCAGCTTTCAGCAAGAATGGCGGACGCGGCGTGGCCTGCGCTCCCGCAAAGTTAGACTGGTTGTCTTTGACTGCGTTCTCAATGCCGGAAAAATCCGAAGCGACGCTGACAATCGAATTCTGCCGCAACGAAGCCGAATCGCCCCGGGCCGCCATGTCAAAATACCGTTTGGCGGTGTTCACCAAAGCGGCCCGTGTGGCTTCGTCCATGTCGTTGGCAGTAAGGCAGGTCTGGCCGTAGGCTGATCCCGCCAAAAGCAGGCCCAGTATCAATGCAAACCAGAACCGGCGTCGCTTACGAGATGTCTTGTTTTGGGAAGCGATCATAATATCCCTACCCTGTACGATGCCATTTCCCCGCGTCAGGCTGCAAGTACCTGGAAACCTACAGGTAACACAGGGTAATCTGGCCTTCAGCACTCTATCTCACTTAATTTTGGCTTCAGCAATTGCACACGTTTGTGCCCTGTGTTACCGTCCCCTGATTCCACACTTCGGAACTAGAGGAGAAGTTATGGCCTGGATCATTCTGGGTGTACTGGTTGTCATCGCGTTCCTGCTGATCGGGATGTACAACAGCCTGGTCCAGTTGCGAGTTCGCACTGACAATGCCTGGTCCGACATTGATGTGCAACTCAAGCGACGCCACGACCTGATTCCGAATCTCGTCGAAACCGTGAAAGGTTACGCCACCCACGAAAAGGGCACTTTCGAAAACATCGCAAAATTTCGTTCCATGGCGATGCAGGCCAGCACACCTGCCGACAAAGCTGCCGCCGAAAACCAGTTAACCGGGGCATTAAAAAGCCTGTTCGCTGTGGCCGAGAATTATCCCGAGCTGAAGGCTTCGGAGGAGTTCACGCAATTGCAAGTGTCGTTGAACCAGACGGAAGATACGATTCAGAATTCGCGCCGCTATTACAACGCCGTCGTGCGCGATCTGAATACCAAGATTCAGTCCTTCCCAACAAATTTCATTGCCGGCATGTTTGGATTCCAGCAACGCCAATTCTTCGAGGTCGCGGAAACCGACCGCGAACCGGTAGCAGTGAAGTTCTGAGTGTGAGCGAACTTTTCGCCAGAAGCGATCAAGGCAAACAGCGAGCAATTAAGCTGTTGAATGGCGCAGCACTTCGCTTCCTAATCCTCTTTGGCGTCTTGACTCTTGCGACACCGCTTTGGGCCAAGAGTTGGCGAGTGGCCGACTTCAGCGACACCATTAACATCGGTGCGGATGGCTCTGCTGCTGTCCACGAGCGCCTTACCCTGGTTTTCATCGGCGAGTGGCACGGCATCCATCGTTTTATTCCTATTGAATACCCTGGCCCGGGCGGCACGAATTACACATTGTTGATCGATGTCCTTGGTGTCACCGACGCCGCGGGTCAGAAGCTGAAGTACGAATCCCACATCACTCGCGGCCTGCGCGACCTGAAAATTCTGGTTCCTGATGCGGTGGACACCACCCGCACGGTTGAGATCGCCTACAACGTGCGCAACGGCATTCGCTACTTCGAGGATCACGACGAGTTCTACTGGAATGTCACCGGTAACGACTGGCCGGTACCTATCGATCACGCATCAGCAGTGGTCGGACTGCCGAGCGCCGCAGCAGGATCGTTGCGTGCTCAGGCCTTCACCGGCGTGTATGGCTCGGCAGAACGCGAAGCTACTTCTGAAGTAAAAGGGTCTGACGTCTCGTTCGAGACTACAAATCCGCTGCCCATGCGTGGCGGCCTGACGATTGATATCTACATCACCAAGGGCATTCTCCAACAACCAGGCGCGCTGACTCGGCTGGCATGGTTTCTGGGAAGCAATCCAATTGTGTTTTTGCCGCTAGTCACATTAGGCGTGATGTTCGCTCTGTGGTGGTACAAGGGACGCGATCCGGACCCCGGCCTCTCCGTTGCCCCGATGTACGAACCGCCCGAAGGCATGACGCCGGCGGAAGCGGGCACATTGATCGACGACACCATTCATCCTCGCGACATCACTTCCACTTTGGTGGATCTGGCCGTGCGTGGCTATGTGAAGATTGAGGAGAAAGTGGAGACCACTCTCGGGATCTTTCATCAGAAAGATTATGTCTTTCATCTGCTGAAGGCTCGTGAGCAGTGGACCGACGTTGCGCCTCATGAACAGGTGATGCTGGAAAACGTATTTGTCGATGGCACTGAAACGCGCCTCTCAGCTCTGAAAAACCGCTTCTACACCGCGCTCCCGAGGATTCAGCAGGACATCAAAGCGGCGCTGAAGAAAAAGGGAATGTACCTGCTCGATCCCGACTCGGCCAATGCATACAGTTTTCTTGGGATTGTGCTCAGCCTCGCTCCCTTCGCCATCCTGCAGTTCACCGGGTACAAAAATATCTTCAGCTCGATCGGTCTGGTGATTGGCTGCGGAACTATCTCAGCAGGCATCTGGTGGCTGTTTGCCCGGCAGATGAGCGCAAAGACAGTGAAGGGCGGACGCACTCGGGTGGCTGTACTCGGCTTCCAGGAATTCATGAACCGGGTAGACGCTGACCGCCTGAAGCGCATGCCTCCGGATACGTTCGAAAAATATTTGCCTTATGCGATGGCGCTGGGAGTGGAGCACAACTGGGCCCAGGCATTCGCTGGAATCGTAAAAGATCCTCCGCGCTGGTATGTCTCGCCCAACGGCTATGCTGGCTTCAACCCCGTCTTCTTCTCGAGTTCCATGCATAGTATGGCATCGGATATGAACCAGGTATTTGTTTCCGCCCCGCGATCCAGCTCGAGCGGCTCAGGCTTTAGCGGCGGAGGTGGTGGAGGATTTTCCGGCGGGGGATTCGGCGGAGGCGGAGGAAGCGCGTTTTGATCCTCAATCCCCGCCTGCGGGGGAACCTAGTTCCTACCCTTACCCTACTAGTAATCCTGCTTTTGCGAGGGGTATCTTCCATGATATAAGTGCGTTAGGTAGTTTTGACCCTCCATCAGGAGAAGCCGTATGGAGCTGGCTTTTGCTCGCAAGGGAGGCCAGGAACGAGGAGGTCTTGTGTCCGAAGCGCGGACGGGGAAACGATTCCCCCTGGAATTGCCAATCAAGATCCATAGGGCAGACGAGGGTGGAGAACACAGCGGGGTGACGGGAAACCTGAGCGCCGCCGGAGTTTACATCCGGGCCGATGCCGCCATGGAAGTGGGCTCCACGGTAGAGTTCGAAATTGCTCTCCCCCCGGAAGTGACTGGAGCCAAGGAAAACGTGATTATCCACTGCAAGGGTCGCGTGGTGCGCAGCGATGATCCTGCGTCCAGTAGCGGTGGTGGGGATTCTCGTGGTGTAGCTTGCGTGATCGATTCTTACGATTTTGTTCGCCGCTAGTATTGCTTGAGGAGCTGACCCGATGCTCAAACTGATTCTGGCCGATAACCAGGCAATCTTCCGCGCGGGAATCGCCAAGGTGCTGGCAGTTGAAGATGAAATGCGCATCGTGGCGCAGGCGCAGACCCAAGAACAGATGTTCATGGCTCTCGACAAGTTTCGCGCCGCCGTGCTGATTGTCGCTGGTGGATTTCATTCCGATTTCAATGCCGTGTTGCAATCCGCGAACCGCAACAAAACACGCGTAGTCGTCCTGGCCGATACTGGCGAGAGCGCGCAACGCTATATGGGAGCGGGCTCGCACGGCGTCGTCTACCGAAACGTCACCAGCGCCGCCTTGGTTGATTGCGTGCGGAAAGTTGCGCGTGGTGAAACTTGGGTGCAGGACATTGCCGTACCCAGCGAGCTGACCGAGAACGATATGGTCGGATTGCGCGTGCGTGACCGGCTTACCGCCAAAGAATTGCGCATTGTGGCGCTCATCGTGCAGGGATATAAGAACAAGGAGATTGCCTCGCAATTGGGAACCACCGAACAGGTAATCAAAAATTATCTCCGCAACGTTTATGACAAGATCGGCGTTTCCGACCGGTTGGAACTGGCGTTATTCACCATCCATCACCGGATTCTGAATGAGGCGGCGGCGGCAACTGCGGCCGCGTCACAACCACAACCAGGTCCAGGTGCGGGCGTGACGTCCTAAAATTAGGTGCTCGTGGCATCAGGCCGCCTGCGGGCGGTCTTTTTTTTCGCTACTTGAGATATACTCCGTCGGTCAAAGATTCAATTTCAATTACGAAGGTGAATATGCACAGAATTTACTGGATTCTAGTTCTTGTCGCAGCATTGGCCACTGCTGCAATCGGGCAGACGGAAGATACGAAGACGAAGCCGAAGGCAAAGGTGAGCGGCAACGCGGCTACCGAGCAAAAACTCGTCGAAACGGAAAAGTCGTTGTGGGAAGCCTGGAAGAATCACGACTCGGGAATATTTCAGAAGGCCCTGACACCGGAATCGGTAAACGTAACTGCCATGGGAATCCAGGGCACGGAACAAACGGTGAAAGATGCTGGCAGTTCTGACTGCAAGGTCAACAGTTATTCTCTTGAGGAGACGCAGTCCACGTGGGTTGACAAAGATGCTGTGCTCTTGACCTACAAAGCCAGTCAGGACGCAGTCTGCGCTTCGCAAAAACTTCCCAGCGCCGTTTGGGCTAGCTCGCTGTGGGTGAAAAAGGGCAGCGAATGGAAAGCTGCGTTCCATCAGGAAACGCCGGTGCAGAATAGCATGGGCGCCGAAGAGAAGAAGAACTGAACCTCAGATCAAGGTCCAACTTCTGTATGAGCCGCCCCTCTCGGGCGGCTTTTTAACGGCTATGTAACCTTCTCACCCACCGACTTGGCTTGGGTAAACAGGTACAAATAATCCGGGCCGCCAGACTTTGAATCCGTGCCTGACATATTGAATCCGCCAAACGGATGCGCACCAACGATCGCGCCTGTGCATTTGCGATTGATGTAGAGATTGCCGACGTGGAACTCGCGAATGGCACGTTCGATTTTGTCGCGCGACTTGCTGTAGACCGCTCCGGTCAAGCCAAACTCTGTGTCATTGGCGATCTCCAGCGCGTGATCGTAATTTTTCGCTTGGATGACCGCAAGCACCGGACCGAAAACTTCTTCCTGCTCCAGGCGTGATTTGGGAGGAATGTCGGCGATCACGGTGGGCTGCAGGAAATATCCTTCTCCCGCATTTGTGGCGCGGCTACCTCCGGTAATCAGGCGTCCGTCTTTCTTTCCGATTTCGATGTAGTCAAGAATCGACTTCATCGATCCCTCGTTAATCACCGCACCCATGTTGGCGTTCTCCGCAGGATCACCCACATTAATTTTCTCTACCCGCGCTTTCAATCGGTCGAGAAACTTGTCATAGATACGCTCGTCGACGATGGCCCGCGAGCAAGCAGAGCACTTCTGGCCCTGAAACCCAAACGCCGCCTGAGCCACACCCTCGACCGCTGAGTCGAGATCGGCCTCAGAATCCACGATGATGGCGTCCTTGCCACCCATTTCGAGGATAGCCCTCTTAATCCATATCTGCCCCGGGGCCTGCGTAGCTGCACTCTTGTTGATATCTAATCCGACTTCGCGGGAACCGGTGAATGCGATGAACCGGGTCTTGGGATGGGCCACCACCAAATTGCCGAAGCTCGCGCCAGCGCCAGGACAGAAATTCACTACACCGTCCGGCATGCCGGCCTCTTCCAGTAGTTCCACAAATTTGGCCCCGATCGTCGGCGAATCGCTGGAAGGTTTCAGGATCACCGTGTTGCCGGAAACAATGGAGGCCAGCGTCATGCCCGCCATGATGGCAGCCGGAAAATTCCACGGTGGGATCACCGCGCCTACCCCAAGCGGAATGTAGAACAGATGATCCCGTTCTCCGGGTAGCTGAACCGGCGCGTCCACTTTCGCCAGACGCAACGCTTCGCGGCTATAGAACTCGCAGAAATCGATAGTCTCGGCAATGTCGGCGTCCGCTTCCGCCCAGTTCTTGCTCACTTCGAAGACCAGCCAGGCGCAAAGTTCAAACTTGCGTTCCCGCATCAGGTCTCCCACACGGAACAGCAAACTTGCACGTTCTTCGACTGACGTGCGGCTCCAACTGTCAAAAGCTCGCAGAGCCGCCTGCAGGGCCGGTTCCACGTGTTCCTTGCCGGCCTTCTGGTGCAGTCCGACGACCTGCGAAGGCTTCGCTGGATTGATGGACTTAATCTTGTCCGAAGTCTTGACGCGCTTCCCTCCAATGACCAAGTCGTACTCGCGCCCTAGTTGTCCGCGAACTTTTTCGATGGCGGAGCGCATCTTCCGCGCATTGTCTTCGCGGTTAAAGTCAGTAAGCGGCTCGTTGACGAAAGGTCCCTCATGAAGGCGAATCTGGGGGCGAGTGGGGGCTTCAACGGTTGCCATAAGAGCACCTCAAGAAGAAATACGGTCCGGGGCGAGAAGCGCGGCGGAACTATTAATTGTAGCACTGGAAAATGGGTCAGAGCCGGCGGGACGCCGGCGCTACCAGACACTAATCGGCAACGCACATGTTCCGGGCCGTCTAGGGAACCTTGACCGAATCGTGGCTCTCGGCGGGCCGATAGCTCATAGCGGCGGTGCGCTCCAGTTTGTCCCAGGCGAAGCGCTGGCCCTCGATGGCACGCTTCAACGTCTTCAACAAAACTACTGAGAATAATTGCCGGTAGGCGAAGCGTTGCAGCCACACCTGGCTGAGCAACCACACATCCTCCCGGGTCTCTGACCGCCGCCGTTCCAGCGCGAACGCAATCGCGGACGCCAGGAAATCAATCACCAAGAACGCAACAAAGAACATTGCCAGTCGCTCGAAGCTGGCCGGGTCAGTAGATTCCGGATGAAAGTATTTTTGGATTAGATACCACACCGTCCCCACCCCGAACATAATATCGATGAACGGTGACACCACCGGCAGCAGGATTTGGAAGATCACGATATTGGGTAGCGCGATCCATCCCAGCACGCCTTTGCGCCCAAATGCAGCGCGATGCTTCCACATCGACTGCAGAATACCGAACGACCAGCGGAAGCGTTGTCGCATGAGGCTTTTAGCATTTGCCGGGGCTTCGGTATAGGCAAGCGCCATATCTTCATATTCCACTCGGTACCCGCGCTGCAGTAAGGCAATGGTGAGGTCGGCATCTTCGGCGACAGTATCGACGTGGTAGCCGCCGGCCTCACGCACTGCGGAGGTACGCCATGCCCCGATCGCGCCGGGCACTACACTCACTGCGCCCAGTACATTCAGCGCACGCCTTTCGAAATTCTGGCTGGTGATGTATTCCAGTGCTTGCCAGCGCGTCCACAAGTTCATCCGGTTGCCGACCTTTGCATTCCCCGCCACCGCGCCGACCTTGGGGTCGAGGAAGTGCGGGACCAGCCGCGAGATCGCGTCTCGCGCAATTACGGTATCGGCATCGATGCCGACGAAGATTTCCTCATCGCGCAGATGCTCTAGTCCGAAATTAAGTGCTTCAGCCTTCCCCGAGTTGGGCTTCGTCAGGATCAGCACCCGGTCCGAGGCTCTTTGCGCGATAACGGTTTCTCGGGCGATCTCCAGAGTCCGGTCACTTGATCCATCGTCTATGACAATCACGCGCAGCTTCGGATAGTGCGAGGCGAGAGCGGCGCGAATGGTCCGCTCAATCACTTTCTCTTCGTTATATGCAGGAATCAAAACCGCTACGTTCGGCTGATAGGATTCCCTTTCTTCCGGCCTGCCATAATGTTGCTTTCGCAAACGATCAAACACCGCAAAAATACCGATAAACAGCAGGCGGCTTGTCATCAACACATCACCCACCAGAAAGATGATGGTGATTCCCTTAATGGTGATGTCAAAAAGCCAGAAGCCAAGCCAGTTCAGCCGCGCCGCCCATCGTTCATTCGAAGGAATAGGCGGCATCACATCAGCGCGAGTCTTACCCAACAATTGATAAACCGGAACGATCTGATGGCCTCTGGCGCGTACCCCTTCGATGATCATGGGCAAAGCGCGCACAGTCTCGCGCCGGTCACCGCCGCCATCGTGCAGCAGGATAATATTGCCGCAACGCTGATCGTGAGTCGCACATGGCGGCAAGTGAGCCATCACGTCGGAGGTGATCTGCTCCGCACTGTGATGAGGATTGTCCCGCCAATCATTGGGATCAATCTTATTCCCAATGGTGGTGTAGCCCATACTTTGCACGACCTCCAGCGGCCGCACCTGGTCTTCTGTGTCGGGTTCTTGATCAATCGAATAGGGCGGCCGGAACAGGATGGTGCGTATGCCCATGCGACTAGCAAATAAGCGCTCCGTAAGATTGAGTTCCAGGTGCATATAACCGCGCGAGATGTTGCTGATATCGGGGTGTGTGAATGTGTGATTTCCGATCTCATGTCCTTCGGCGTAAACCCGCGAAGTGAGATCGGAAAATTTGTCAGCCTGAATTCCGATAAGGAAAAAAGTAGCGGGGGCCTTCTCGCGTTTCAGTATATCCAGGATCTTCGGAGTCCATTCCGGATCAGGACCGTCATCGAAAGTGATGGCGACTGCATTGCTGCTCGAGCCGTAACGTGCCACACGGTATGGCTCGGGCAGAGACTCGAAATTCTCGTCTGTAATCTGCCCCGTGGACCGATCAACATCGAGAGTTCGCTGCCCGTCGGCTGGTCGGGCTTCAATGCGCAGTATCTCGCCGCGGCCTTCCATGTCCACGTCCTGCCCCGGCGGTACCTCTTTTAACTTACCCACGGCGTCGGACTCACCTGGTGTATCCCAAACTTTCCATAGCGAGCGATCCTCGGATCCCAAACGCCAAAGCGCGAATGTGTTAATTCCCAGGGATTGCGCAGCACGCATTTGATTGAGAGCGGTCACCGCATCCAAGAACCATATGTCATGCGGCAAATTGCGCTCGTCGAAATAGCTCACGTGCGGATTGAGGCTGTCTCCATCGAAATCCACGTCGGCATCCGAGTCTCGGGCGCTAAGCCAGGCGTCCTGCACCGAAACATTGGTGTCCTTTACATCGGAAGGTAGTGTCCCATGCTTCGGTTTACGCGCCCAGTCATAGCCATAGTTGCCAATGGCGCAGATGATTTTTTCGTGCGGAACAACTTTTTTCACCGCCTCCAGGTTCGCTACAAACCAATCTTGCGAAGCAACCGGTCCCGGTTTGCCGCCGGGATAGTGCTCGTCGTAATTCATGATTACCGCGCCATCGATGCGAGCTGCAATCGCGGGATAATCAAAATCCTCATTTCGGGCTTGCACGCTGACGTACAGCTTCATTCCTTTGGCGTGCAGATCGGTTGAAAGTTCGCCCAGCAAGACCAAATACCCGTTCTGCGCACTCTTGGGGAAATCTTCGAAGTCCACCATGAGACCACGGTACTTGTCACTGGCGAGAAAAGCTGCGACCTGTTGCCGGAAGCGAGCGCGAGCCTCTGGATCATTGAGAAATGCACCGATCCCACTCATCCAGTTGGTTCCGTCAAAGTTGTTGACCATGGGAAAGACTTCCAATCCCGTGTCTTCCAACTTCAGGAACGACATCACTTTGTCGTCCACAGCATGAACCGCTGGACCTTGCACTACATCGAAGAAATTATTGGTTTCAAGATCCGTGCCTTGTAAGTGGCCGTCGGGGGTGACGACGTGCAGCCAATCCGGAAAGAGCAGATCAATTTGTCTGGCATATTCGCGCAAGGACGAAAAACTGGCCGCGTCATAAGGCACGTAAAAAGCCGCCCGGATACCTTCCTCGGCATTCAACTTGACTTGAGAAGGGGCGCCTTTGGTTTTGCGATGTCCCCGACGCGCGGCCTGGCGGCGTTTCTCCTTAGCTTTTTCCTTCTCCGTCTCTTTCAGTGAATGAAATGGACGCTTCATCGCGGGCAAAAGGAGTTCGGGAAGAGGTTCGCTGCGCAGTGCTGTGTAAACAAAAAACAGGATGAGGCCGGTAATGCTGACACCGAGAATATCGAAAAAACGCCGCACCCGTTTCCAGCGGGCCTGCCGAGGATCGAAAAAAACTTGTTGCGCCATGAAATGGAATTGCTTCCATCCTAAGCCGCGCCAAGCAGAGGGTCAAACTAGAGTTGAACGTGTTACTGCATGGTTTCCCAAATGCGAAACGGGACCACTCCCTAGTACCGCTGCGGTATATTCGTAGCGTGCGCGAACTGGTGCGCAACAATTTCCGTTTCTTTCTCTGGGCGACAATTGCTGCGGTTGCCCTGCGTCTTCTGTTCATTTTTCGCTTCCCGGCTGTAACCACCGATTCCTTCGTTTACGGAGACATCGCCAAGAACTGGCTCCGGCACGGGATCTACGGCCTCAGCGGTCCTGCCGAGATTACGCCTACCGACATCCGCCTCCCGGGATATCCAGCGTTCCTCGCCGCAGTATTTGCGGTTTTTGGAATGGAGCATTACCGGGCAGTCCTGGTGGTGCAAATGTTGGTGGATGTTGGCACTTGCTTCGTGGTCGCCGACATGGCGCGCCGCACACTTTCTCCTAAGGCTGCGAAAGCTGCCTTTCTATTGACCGCGCTCTGTCCCTTTCTCGCCAACTATGCCGCTGCCGCTTTAACCGAGACGCTGGAAATTTTCTTCACTGCCCTCGCATTGGATTTCGCGATTGCTAGCCTTAATGCTCTCGAAAGTCGACAAATAAAACCGTGGCTGGGATGCGGCATTGTAATCGCCGCCGCGATTCTGTTGCGTCCCGATGGAGGCCTGCTGCTGATTGCGATTGAGGCCTACCTGCTTGTGCTTTTGCTACGTTCCTGGAGGGACCGCTCGAAGCTTTCATACCTATTAAGAGGCGCTCTGGCACTCGGGCTGATGGCGGTGGCGCCACTTTTCCCGTGGGGTTTTCGCAATTGGCATACGCTCCATCGCTTCGAGCCGCTCGCTCCACGCTATGCCAATCAGGAAGACGAATTCGTACCCCAAGGATTCAATCGCTGGGTGAAAACTTGGATGGCGGACTACGCCTCCGTAGAGGAGATTTATTGGGCGGTGCCCGGGGATCCCATTCCTGCCGACAAGCTTCCCGCT
>Ga0207646_10000439_pt1 | contig 55774 bp, 49 predicted proteins | sample KBSK5502metaG_FD_184343 | JGI IMG/M metagenome (GOLD analysis project Ga0207646, IMG submission 184343) | Corn, switchgrass and miscanthus rhizosphere microbial communities from Kellogg Biological Station, Michigan, USA - KBS K5-50-2 metaG... | ecosystem: Host-associated > Plants > Roots >...
CGGGCTGGAGCATCGCCCGGGACATCGTGCTGGTGCCGGGGGACGGGGGCCACTCGGGCTACACCCTGGACGGCTGGGGCGGGGTCCATCCCTTCCACGTGAATGGGGACGGGAGCACGATGCCGGGGGCGATCGCGGTCAGCGGCTACTGGCGGGGCTGGGACATCGCCCGGGGGCTGTGGCTGCTGCCGGGGTCGGCGGGGGCCGGCTACACGCTGGACGGCTGGGGCGGCCTGCACCCCTTCGGGGGCGCGCCGCCAATCGCCAACAGCCCTTACTGGTCAGGTCACGACATCGCCAGGAACGTCTGGGGCGCCTGAGTGGGGAGGACATGCGCAGGTCGAGCCTTGCGACTTGGCTGGGGCCTGCTGGCGATAGGTTTGGCGTTGGCGCCGGCGCTGGTGGTGCCGCAGGTCGCTTCCGCCTCGGCTGCGAGGCCAGCCAACCGGGCTGAGCTGACCGGTCCGAGGATCATGTCGATCGCCGCCGATCAAGCTGCCCGGCCGCCCACCTCCGCGGCGCTCACACCGTTCGGCAAGACGACGCCACTGGCGATCACGAGCGGGGTATCCAACAACCCAAACCTACAGCGCGAAGTCTTCGGCTTCGTCAACGCCGGCAACCTCGGCAGCGCCTATGTCGGTTACACGACCTGGAACTTGAGCCTGCTTTCGACTGTGGCGTACTTCGGCCTGCAGGTGAACAGCGGCGACGGCAATTTCGTCACCACGAACACGGGGTGGGCGGTCTACCACTCGTCGACGATGAGTTCCTTCGTCAACGCCGCTCACGCCCAGCACGTGCGCGTCATCGTCTCCATCAACCTGCACGACTTCGGCACCGGCCCGAACAACCAGACCTGTCTTGGACTGCAGAGCAGCAGCGCCCAGAACACAATCAACCAGGCGGTCGCGCAGATGCAGTGGGCCGGCATCGACGGCATCAACGTCGACTACGAAGGAACTATCACGACCTGCGCCGACGGGATCTCCAACCGGCAGGAGCTCGTTTCGTTCGTGCAGGGCCTCCGTGCAAAGATGCCCACCGGCACCTACCTCGCCATCGACACGTTCTCAGGCGCGGCCGAAGACAACCAGGAGTTCTTCGACATCACCGGGATCGCGCCCTACGTCGACTCCTTCTTCGTGATGGCCTACGACATGGACGAGGCCAACTACTTCGAATCACCCCTGAACTGCAGTTCGTACTGCTTCAACCCTGTGTCGCCGCTCAACACTTACCGGTTCAACATCACCACGTCCTTGCAGCAATACACGGCGCTGGTCCCCGCGAGCAAGGTCATCCTGGGCCAGCCCTGGTACGGAAGGAGCGGGTGCGTTCCCAACCTGACCACGGCGCACCAGCACCCGACAGGCTCTTTTGGGGCGACGACGTACCAGTACGCGGCGTACACGCCGCTCAGCCACGGCGTCTCCAGCTTCTCGCGCCACCGCGACCCGAGCGATCTGACCAGCGAGTGGGACACCTGGTATGACAGCGACTTCATATGCAATCGCGAGCAGTACTGGGATGACGTCGACTCGTTCGCGGGCAAGTACCGAACCATTCTCCAGAGCGGCATTCGCGGTCTCGGCGTCTTCACCCTCGACTACGGGGGCGGAGCGCCGGAGCTCTGGTCGGAGATCAACACTTACTTCTCATGCCCGGCGGCGGTCAGCTTGCCCGACACGCAGAGCACGACGGAGTTCACATTCGGGCTTTCGGCTGGAAGTTGCTCGGTGGCTCGCTTCGATGTGCAGGCGTACGACTCAACGCTGAACCGGGGCTGGTACACGCTGGCAGCAAGCGCCGCCGTCGCGGGCTCGGCCAACGTGGTTGCAGACGGCTATCCCGGATACACGTACGCGTATCGGGCCCGCGCCCATTCGACCGCGGGGGTCATCGGGGCGTGGTCGCCGGTGGTCTCGACGACGGTGTCGGCGACGGCGACAAGGTCTCATCCTTTCAGCGGCATGTACACGCTCGAGGCGTACGGCGGGGTCAACGCCGCCAGCAGCCCGCCGCTCAGCGGCAGCGCCTACTGGTGGGGCTGGCAGATCGCCCGGGTGGCGCACTTCCAGCCGGGGACGAACGCGCCCCAGTCCGGCTTCGTGCTCGACGGCTGGGGTGGCCTGCACGCCTACGGGGCGCCGGGGCTGAGCGAGACCTCGGGTGCCTTGGGCCACTACTGGTCGGGCTGGGACATCGCCCGCGACTTCGCCTTCCTGCCCGACGGCACGGGCGGCTTCGTACTCGACGGCTATGGCGGGCTGCATGCCTTCCGGGTCAACGGCGCCACGGGGCCGCTGCAGGCGGTGGGCAACGCCTACTGGCCGGGCTGGGACATCGCCCGCAAGGTGGTGATCTTCGCCGACGGCAGCGGCGGCTACACGCTGGACGGCTGGGGCGGGATCCACCCCTTCGGCATCAACCGGGCGGCGCCGGTGGCGGCGAGCCAGATCGCCCAGACCGGCTACTGGCCGGGCTGGAGCATCGCCCGGGACATCGTGCTGGTGCCGGGGGATGGGGGCCACTCGGGCTACACCCTGGACGGCTGGGGCGGGGTCCACGCCTTCCACGTGAATGGGGATGGGAGCACGATGCCGGGGCCGATCGCGGTCAGCGGCTACTGGCGGGGCTGGGACATCGCCCGGGGGCTGTGGCTGCTGCCGGGGTCGGCGGGAGCCGGCTACACGCTGGACGGCTGGGGCGGCCTGCACCCCTTCGGCGGCGCGCCGCCAATCGCCAACAGCCCTTACTGGTCAGGTCACGATATCGCGCGGAACGTCTGGGGCGCCTGAGGGGCGCAAGGGACCTGCACGCGGACTTCGTTAGTTGATCTAAGGCCACACCAAACGGCAGGCCAAGCGGGAGGAAGAGGAATGGCTCGTAGGTTCATCCTTGCCGGTGCGATCGTGCCCTTGCTGGCGGCTCTGCTGCCAGGAGCGCCCGTGGCGGCCGCGAGGCCTTTGGCCGCCGCCCACACGCAGCACGCGACGATGATCGTCCCGAACGGGTCGTGGACCACGTATCACCGCGACGACGGTCACACCGGGTACGACCCGACCGCGCCCGCGGTCACCGGCGTCGCGCCGACGGCGGGCTGGACGATGCCCACGCTGGACGAGACCGTCTACGCCGAGCCGCTCATCTACAACGGGGTCGTTTACGTCGCCACCCTGAACGACACCGTTTACGCCCTCAACCAGATCGACGGCAGCGTCATCTGGTCCAAGAACCTCGGCACCCCGCAGACCACTGGCTGGAGCTGCGGCAACATCAGCAAGGCCGGAATCCTCGGTACCCCCGTCATCGACGCGGCGGCCAACCGTATCTACGCCGCCGCTGAGGTGTTGATCGGCGGAGTCACGTCATATCACCTGTTCGGCCTCGACCTCGGCAACAGCGGGAACATCGTCCTCAACTCAACCCTGACCACCTCGGGCTTCGACTGGACGATCGAGCAGGAGAGAGGAGCGCTGGCCGTGCGGGGCGGCTACGTCTACATCCCGTTCGGAGGCCGCTGGGGCGACTGCGGGGCCTACCACGGCTACGTCTTCGCGGTGAACACCAGCAGCGGAACGGTGGGCACCCCGTACGTGACCCCAGGACAGGGCGCCGGCTTCTGGTCGGCGGGCGGAGTGGTCATCGACGACGCCACCGGGGACATCTTCGAAGCGTCCGGAAATGGCACGAGCTCCGGATGCAACGCGAATCTCGACGGGACTCCAACCTATGAGAACGACGCCGTGGTCCGCCTGGCCCCCGGTACGCTGGCGCACCTCGACTCGTTCGTGCCGCAGGATTGGAAGAACGACTGGTGCGGCAACGACCAGGACCTGGGGTCCGCGAGCCCCGTCCTGCTCAACTCCAACCTGCTGTTCCAGTCCGGCAAGTGGGGCACGGGCTTCCTGCTGAACCCGAACAGCCTCGGCGGGATGGACGGACAGCTCTATCCGACCCCCAAGCCGGCCGCGTATGCGGAGGCCAACACGTGCCTTGGCAATCACTCCGACGCCACCTTCGGCTCGTCCGCCTATGCGGCGCCGTTCGTGTACGTGGAGTGCGAGGGCCACGGCCTCGTGGCGCTGAGCGTGAACACCTCGACGTCGTCGTTCACCCCGTGCAACACGTGCGCCGCGCCTGACTGGCAGGCCGGCGGCACGTCGACGTTCGGCCCTCCCATCGTCGCCGGCGGGGCGGTGTGGGTCGCCAACGGCACCGGCCTCTACGCCTTCAACGCGAGCACGGGCGCGCAGATCTACCACAGCTCGAGCTTCTCGGTGAACAGGTTCGTAACCCCGGCCGAGGCGGGCGGGCAGGTGTTCGTCCCCTCGAACAACGTTCTCCGCTCGTTCACGATCGGCGGCAGCCTGACGATCACGCCGTCGCATCTCGACTTCGGCGGCCAGGCGCCGGGCACCACCTCGGCCGCCCAGACGGCCACGCTGCACAACAACACGGGGGGCACAGTCAATGTGACCTCGGCGGCAATCACGGGGTCCAATGCGGCGGCCTGGGTCAAGGGCACTGACACATGCTCGGGTGCGGCCGTGCTGTCGGGTGGCACCTGCACGGTCCAGGTCAGCCTGAGCCCGTCGGCTTTCGGCGCCGCGCCAGCGACCCTCACCTTCACCGACGGCGGTGCGGGTAGCCCACAGACCGTCGCCCTCAACGGCATGGGCGCGCTCGACAACAGGGGCCACCTCTACACCCTCGACGGCTGGGGCGATGTGCACGCCGACGGGACGGCGACCGGTCTCAGCATTTCGACGTACTGGCCCGGCTGGAACATCGCCCGCAGCGTGGCCCTGTTCCCCGACGGCACTGGCGGCTACGTCCTCGACGGCTGGGGAGGCCTGCACCAGTTCGGGAACGCCAACCCGGTGGCGGCATCGGCGTACTGGCCAGGCTGGGACATCGCACGCCAGGTGGTCCTGGCGCCCTGGGCGACCAAAGCCACGCCTGCGGGCTGGACGCTGGACGGCTGGGGAGGCATCCACCAGTTTGGAGGCGCACCGGCGATCAGCGGCTACACCTGGTGGCCGGGCTGGGACATCGGCCGGGGTATCGTCATCCTGCCGGACAGCACGCCGTCTTCGGTCGCCGGGTACACGCTTGACGGATGGGGAGGCATCCACCCGTTCGGCGGTGCCCCCGCCGTCAGCAACTTCACCTATTGGCGCGGATGGGACATCGCGCGAGGGATCACACTCTCACCCGACGCCAGCAGATCAAACGTTTCCGGCTGGACGCTTGACGGTTATGGCGGGGTGCATCCGTTCGGCAGCGCGCCCGCCGTCGCAATCAGCGGCTACTGGCCCGGCTGGGACATCGCCCGGGGCGTCGTGAGCTGGACGGCGAGCGGGTCGGGTGCGGGCGGCTGGGTGCTCGACGGCTGGGGCGGCATCCACCAGTTCGGCAACGCCCCCGCGATCTCACCGTACGCCTATTGGTCGGGCTGGGACATCGCCACGAGCCTGACGGGATCGGGGTCCAACTCCGGGTCGAGGCGAAGGACTTAGGAACCTTATAACGCCGGGCCGGCCTGCCTGACAAGGCCGGCCCGGGCAGTTGTCTTAAGCTGCGTACGCCTCATTGGACGCCCTATCTGTAGCCTTCGACATGACTTTTGCGAATCGAAATCGAGGCGGAACGCTCGTCTACGCGCGCTCGCTGTTCGCCGCGTTTCGTGAGCGGGAGGGAGTGGCTGCGTGGGTCATCAGCGGGCCCAGCCGGCCGGACTTCGCCCGCACCATGGCCTGGCTGCTTCGCGGTGCCCGCAAGGCGCTGTCGAACAAGCCTCCGGACATCCTTCACTGCCCGAGCTTCGTCGCCCCCTGGCGTGTCGGCGTGCCGACCGTGGTCACGGTTCACGACGCGGCGGGCCGGCGTTTTCCCGAGGACCATCCGCTCGAATGGCGCGTGTATGACCGGCGGCTGCTCGGCGGGCGGCTCAGGGGGGCGGCGCGTGTGATCACCGGAAGCGAGTTCGCGCGGCACGAGGTGATCGAGGCCTACGGGCTCGACACGGACCGCGTGGTGGCCGTCCCCTATGGGCTCGAGCAGCGCTACCTGTCCGCGACGCCAGACCAAGAAGACCACCTGGACGGGCCGATGCTGTTTCCGGGGGCCCCGGTCGGCCGGAAGAACCTGGACGCGGTGCTCAGGTGCATGGCGGCGGCGGATCGCTCCTCTGCGCTGGGCCGGGTGAACCTGGAGATATCGGGGGCTGAGGGGGCCCGGTTTCCACAATCCGCGCGGACGATCCAGACGCTCGGCCTCGCGTCTCGCGTTCGCTGGTTGGGCCAGCTGACGCAGGACGAGCTGATGCGGGCGATTGCGCGCGCGGCCCTGGTCGCCTATCCGTCGCTGTATGAGGGATTCGGGTTTCCTCCCCTCGAGGCCATGGCCCTGGGCACACCGGTGGTCGCCTCCGACCGGGGCTCGCTGCCTGAGGTCCTCGGAGACGCCGCGATCCTGGTCGACCCAACCGACGACGCCGCGCTGGGGCGCGCGCTCGATACGGTGCTCACGCGAGCCGACCTGCGGGCTCGACTTCGAGAGGCAGGACTGGCGCATGCGCGGACCTTCACGTGGGCCAGATGCGCGGACCAGACCTACGAGGTATATCGCGCGGTCCTGGCGGCTCCTCGCCGGGCCGTCGCATAACGTTGCGGATAGCGGTCTTCGAGAACCTACCTCCCGGCGGAGCGCTGCGCGCCGCCTACGAGATCGGTCGCCAGCTCGTGACGAGGGGCCACGAGATCCATCTCTTCCGCCTCAGCGTGCCCGCGAACAAGGGTCCTTTTGACCTGGCGCCGGAGTCGACGTCCGTCCACACCATCCCTTTCCAGCCGCTGGGCGGCGCGCTCGACTCGCGGATGCGCAACCTGAAGCTCGCGCCTCGCTCGTACACGGTGTTCGGGCCTCTCAAGCGCGCCCATCGAAAACTCGCGGCGGAGATTGGCGGCGGCGACTACGACGTCGTGCTGCTCCACCAGGACGCCCTGACGCAGAGCCCCTACGCCCTGCGCTGGCTGGCCGGCATCCCAACCGTCTACTACTGCCAGGAGCCACCTCGATTCGCGTCCGAACGCTCGATCCTGCAGCAGCACCGCGCGAGCCTCGGCTCCTCACCGCTCCCAGTGGGGTGGATGCGCCTCCTCGAGGACCGCGTCGTGCTCGACCGTCTGGCGCGCGAGGACTATGAGAACGTCGGCCACGCGGGGACGATCCTCGTCAACTCCGTGTACAGCCGCGAGCGAGTCTGGGCGGCGTATGCGAAGAGCTCCACCGTCTGCTACCTCGGGATCGACCCCGACCGCTTCACGCCCGCGCCGAGCGGCTCGGAGCGCCGTCGCGAGGTTCTGTCTGTCGGCCTGCCGGTGTGGGCGAAAGGCCACGAGCTCGTCGTCGAGGCCCTCGCGCGCGTGCCCGCGGAGATCCGACCGGCGCTGCGCCTGGTGCTGCCCCGGCAGGGCGGGACCGAGCGGTTGGAGCGGCAGGCTCGCGACCTCGAGGTGCAGATCGAGGTCGAGGTGAGCGTCGACGAGGGCAGGTTCGTCGAGTGCTGCCGCCGCGCCCTCGCAACGGTCTGCGCCGCGCGGCTCGAACCATTCGGGATGACCCCGATCGAGTCGATGGCTTGCGGCACGCCCGTGGTGGCGATCAGGGAGGGCGGCTATCGCGAGACGGTCGTCGACGAGGTCAACGGCCTGCTCGTCGAGCCAGACGCAGACAGCCTCGCCGCCGGCATCGCGAGGCTCGCCGCCGACCTGGGGCTCGTCGAGAAGATGGGGGCCAGGGGCAGCGAGGACGTGGCGCGGCGCTGGACCTGGCGCCGGACCGGAGACCAGGTCGAGCAGGTCCTCCAGGACGCGGCCGCCCGCCGATGAGCGGCCGGCGACGCGTCCTGATGACGACGACCGCGTACCCGCCGTCCATCGGCGGCGTGCAGGGGTACCTCGCCGACCTCTGCAGCCGGCTCGAGCATTTCGACCCAGATGTGGTGTCGCTGTGGCTCGAGCACCGCACCGACTGGCTCCTCGGCACCACGCTCAGGCTGGGCAGCCCGCCGGCGGAATCGTCTGACAGCGTGCGCCGCCTCGGTTGGAGCGCCCGCGCGCGGGCCCGCATGGCGCCGTGGGTGCTCGGCTACTACGCGCTCGTGCCGCTCGCCGCGCGCCGGATCGCCTCGCTCATGGTCCCCGACCTCGAGAAGCTGGTGCGGCCGGACCACGCGATCATCCACAACCACCGGATCGGTCGGGAGTTCCTGGCCATCGCGTCACTCACCGTGGCGAGGCGACGAGGACTTCCGTTCGTGCTCACGCCGTACCACCACCCGCGCTGGCGCGGCTACCGGTACAGCGGCTGGACCGCCGTGTATCGCGCCGCGGACGCGGTCCTGACCCTCACCGAGGCGGAGGCGCGCGAGCTCCGCCGGCTCGGCGTCGATCCGCCCCGCCTGCATGTCATAGGCGGAGCCGCCGACGAGCCGATGGCCGCCGACGCCGGCCGGTTCCTGGCGAGGATCAACGGCGGCTTGCGTCCGGTTGTCCTCTTCCTCGGCCAGCTGTACGACTACAAGGGCGTGTCTACGCTGCTGGCCGCGGCGCAGGAGCTTCGCGGCCACAGCGTCGAGTTCGACCTCGTCTACATCGGCCCCGAGACCGAGTTCTCGCGGGGCGTGTTCGCTCAGCGCCGGCCGGACTGGGTGCACGTCCTGGGCGCGGTCGACAACCAGACGAAGTGGGATGCGATCGAGGCCGCCACCGTCGTGTGCGTGCCCTCGGCCCAGGAATCCTTCGGCCGCGTGTACCTGGAGGCGTGGGCGAAGGGCAAGCCGGTGATCGGAGGCCGGATAGCGCCGGTCATGGAGGTGGTCACCGACGGCCAGAACGGCCTCCTGGTCGAGCCCGGATCGGTCTCGCACCTGGAAAGCGCGCTCGAGCTGCTGCTCACGGATCCTGACCTGGCGCGGCGGCTGGGCGAGAGCGGGCGGGAGGAGCAGGCCAAGCGGTTCACCTGGAGGCAGGTGGTGGAGAGGGTGGAGGCGGTCTACGAAGGGCTCCTGGCGAGCGTTGCGGCGGGCGGTGCGGGGCGCTCGGAGGCCTGACCCGGCTCCGGCCAGCGCAGGCCGGCCCACGACAGCGCGATCAGGGTCCAGAACTCCAGGCTGAGGTCGTTCTTGAAGTAGGGCACGTCAACCATCCCGTGCACGATCACGGCCACCAGCGCCAGGAGCACACCGAGGTGGAACGGCCGCCAGCCCGGCGTCCCGTGCCGCCAGCCGCGCCACGAGATCACGATGCCCGCGCCGATGATCCAGGCCATGGCGATCAGGCCCAGCAGGCCGGTCTCGACCCAGAAGTTGAGGACGATGTTGTGCGGGTCGATGAACTGGGCGGTGCTGTGGAAGTTGGTCAGGTAGGGGGCCACCCTCTGCTGAAAGCCCGAGAGGCCGGCGCCGGTGAGCGGGCGGTGCTCGATCAGCTTGATGGCGGCGTTCCAGAGGTCGATGCGGCTCTGGACCGTGTTCCCATACACGTTTTCGGTCTCGATCAGGACGCGGGTGCGGATCGGCGGCACGAGGGCGAGCAGCGCGACCGCGAGCGCCGCGAGACCGAGAAGCGCGAAACGCCTGCGGTGTGAGATCGCAAGCCCCGCCACCACGACTGCCAGGGCGAGGTAGCCGCCCCGCGAGAAGCTCAGCACGGTGATCACGATGCCGACCACGAGGAATGCGCCGCCGAACAGCCGCTCACGCTGCCGCGCATGCAGGGCCAGGCTCCCGGCCACCGCCACGAGCGGCACGACATAGAGCGCGACCGCGTTGGCGGTCAGGTAGATCACCACCGGCGGCGTCTGCGTGACCTGGTACGTGTGGCGGATGAGGCCCATCAGGACGACGTAGGAGTTCGCGACTCCGGCGACGGCCGCGCCGGCCATCAAACCGCCGGCCACGAGCATCGCGCGGTGCGGCGTTCGCAGCACGTTGACCAGCACGAGCGCGAACGCGATGGGCTCGAGAAGGTAAGCGCGATACAGACCCAGCCCGGCCGTGATGCTCGGCGCGGTCACCGCGGCGATCGCGCCCGCGACCACGAAGAGCAGCGTCGGCCAGAGGAACGGGCTTCGCCAGTCGACGCTCAGCTTGCCGCGGTAAGTCTCCCAGGCGTAGATGACGACAGCGACGACGATCGCGTCCTCGAGCACCGTGCTCGGGTAGAAGCCGAGGTGCCAGCGCACCACATACGCGGGCGCCAGCGCGCACGTGGCCGCGCACGCCAGGGTGGTGTAGCGATAGGGGAGTGCGCTAATACGCGTGGCGCTGGAAGAACATTCGCAAGGCGGTCAGCATCATGATCTTGAGGTCGAGCTGCAGGGACCAGTTCTCGATGTAGTAGACATCGTAAATCGTGCGATCCACGATCGGCGCCGCGCCTCGGAGGTCGTTGACCTCGGCCCATCCGGTGAGCCCCGGCCGGACCCGCTGGCGTTCCAGGTACCTCGGCACTTCCTCGCTGTAGCGCTCGTGGAAGAACGTTGGCTGCGGGCGTGGCCCGACCAGGCTCATGTCGCCTCGCAGCACGTTCCACAGCTGGGGCAACTCATCGATGCTGAGCTTGCGCATGATCCGGCCGACAGGTGTCGCGCGCGGGTCGCCCGGCTCCGCCACCTTCGGTCCGGTTTCTGCCTCGGCGTCGGGCTTCATGGTCCGGAGCTTGAGCACGGTGAACGGGCGGCCGTTCAGGCCTATGCGCTCCTGGCGAAATATCACGGGCCCGCCAGGTGAGGACGCCTTGACGATCGCGGCGACGATCAGCAGAGGGAGGGCGAGGATCGCCAGCGCGACCGCGCTTACCACGATGTCGATCGCGCGCTTGATCACGGCGTTGGTGCCTTCGAGCCGGCTGTGGCGGATGCCAACCAGCGGCAGGCCGTCGATCGCGTTGACCTCGGCCCTCGTGCTCATGATGTCGAGCATGTCGGGAACGACCTTGAACTCGAGCTGCTGGTCCTCGCAGAGCTTGATGAGGTTCAGGAGCCGGCTGCGGTCCTGGCCGCCGGTCGCGATGAACACCTGGTCCGCGTTCAGCTCGCGAGCCCTGGCCGGAAGGTCTTCGATCCGGCCGACGACGGGCACGCCCGCGAAGGTGGAGCCCGGCGCCATGTTGTTGTCCAGCACGCCGCAGACGTGGTAGCCGTACTGCGGGAACATGTTCATCCGCTGGACGAGCACCTCGCTCGCCGTGCCGGTGCCGATGATGAGCACCTCCTCCGTCCCGATCCCCTGGCGCCTCAGCCTGGTCTCGTACTGGCGGAGGAAATATCGCTCGGCGGTCATGAGCACGATCGTGAGCACCACCATGTACGTGATCACCAGGCGCGAGAAGTGCGTGCCGACGTTGCCCAGAGAGATGGCGGCCAGCACAAGCACGGCAGCCAGGCCGATGCCGCTGTAGAGGCCGAGGAGGAGCTCGGACAGGCTGCGCCCGCGCCATGACTGGTACTGGTGGTTGATCGCCAGCGACGCCAGATAGATCACGGCCACGATCGGAATCGCCGGGACGTATGGCGCGAATGGCAGGGAGGCGCCTTCGGTGTGGATCGGGTCGATGGTCCGGTGGTACCAGTAGGCGCCCAGTATCGAGGCGACAACGATGAAGGCGTCGCCGGCAAGCAGGGCAAGCGGGAGCCAGTCGGGAGGCAGGAAGAGCAGCCGGCCCGCCGGCCTTGCCACGGGCGTGATCGGGGGCTGTGGTTCGGGGTCGGGCTGCGCAGCGGGAGCCACAGGCCTCGTGCGTGCCATCGCAGAAAGCGTACCCGTGGAGCCTCGCGCTCGGGTACGCGACTGACTATCTTTGAACAGATCGTGGCCCGGTCATTGAATCGCGACGCTGATTCGCCCCAGGCGGCAACCTCGAATTCCGAGCGTGCGCCGTCGCCGATCGTGCTCAAAGAGGTATACGAGCGCCGGTTCGATGAAGAGGATCGGACGGCGAAAAATGCGATCTGGCAGGAGCTAGGCGCTTACCTCCAGCGGTTCATCGACCGCGACTCGCGTGTTCTCGACATTGCTTGCGATCTCGGGTACTTCATCCGAAATGTCAAGGCAGCGGAAAGATGGGCGACCGACATTCGCGACGTGGGCGACTCACTTCCCGCTGACGTGCATTTCGTTCGAGCCAGCGGCCTCGAGCTGGACCGGGTGCTGCCCACCAACCACTTCGACGTGGCGTTCTTCAGCAACTACCTGGAGCATTTGCCGTCCACCGAAGCCGTGCTGCAGCAGCTGAAGGTTGCGTTTGCGCTGCTGCGGCCAGGTGGCCGCGTGCTCATTCTTCAGCCGAATGTGCGCCTCGTGGGCGGCGCCTATTGGGACTTCATCGATCATCAGACCGCCCTCACCGACAGGAGCCTTGCGGAAGCGGCCGAGATGGCCGGCTTCTCCACCAAGAAGGTGATCGCGCGCTTTCTTCCATACACGACCAAGAGCAGGTTGCCAAAGCATCCATGGTTGGTTCGCGCCTACCTTGCGTTTCCGCCGGCGTGGTTTTTGTTGGGTAAGCAGACTCTCTACCTGGGGGAAAAACAGTCAGCGCTTGAGGTCGCCTCGGCTCAAGGCGATCTGATGACATAGACGTCGGTGCCGTCAAGGGTGTCGACATAGTCGAGGCCAGGCGTGTTTTGTGGAAGAACGAAGCCGTCTCGAATGTAATCGGCGCGGTGCACGAAAACGTACCGGATCCCGATCTGACGGAGCGTGTCCGCAACCCCGGGGCCGTAGTACGGCTCGAGCAGCTCGGAGATCGGGTCGGCAACGCTGGCGGTGGTGGCGCCGTTGAACAGCGGATGACCGTGAGACTGTTGGTACAGGGTGTACTGGCGAGTTTCGATCTCTTGCTCCTGGAGCGTGCCCGCGCGAAGCGGGTATTCGATCAAGATGCCGCCGGACTGATTGGCCAGCCATCGATATTCGGCGGGAGCTGGAAACAGCCTGGTCACATGGCTCGGCGGCAAGTTGTTGAACTCGATGGCCGTGAGGATGAACGGAAGAGCCAGAAGCAGCGCCTGTCGGCCCCTGAGCCGGTCCTGTAGCCAGGTGAATCCGAGACCCGCGAGGAGGGCTGCTCCCAGGAGGACAAGAACCCCAAAGCGCGCGTACACCCTGAAGATCGGAAAAATTGGGTTCAACAGCAGCGATGGAGTCGGGATCGTGTGCCCAGCGACTGAAATGCCAGGCGGCAGCGAGACGACGAGCCCCACCACGCCAAGAGCCAGAAGCAGCAGCGTCTCGAAGCGAGGCCACGTGACAAAGACACCGAGCGCGGCGAGAAGCATCACCGTATAGCCCAGGAACAGCGTCTGCTCAGTGAAGTTGCTGCCGTGAATGTGTGCGACCTCGAACTGGACGATCCGGCGCGGAAGGAGAGGATTGTCGTGATAGGGAAGGACAAATTCCCATGGCCGTGCTGAATAGATCCGAACCTCCTCGAGGCTCTGATGAAATCCGGCGGACTGAGCTGCCAGGGCCGAATTGAGCGAGCCGGTCCATGGGCGCTCGGCAACCAGGATCGTCGCTGGCACGAACAGTGCGGTCACGATTCCCAGCGTCAAGGCCGCGGCCAGATGGCGCCAGATCAGTGTTGGTGGGGGCTCCTGGCTGCGGCGGTAGAGAAGGCTCAGGGCGAAGAAGGTCGCGACCATGAACGCGCTGATGAATGCGAAGTAGTAGTCGTTCCACAATGTGAGTCCGGCTATTGCGCCGGCCACCGCCAGGTTCCAGCGACTGCCGCCCTGTCGCCACCGCATCAGGAACAACAGCGTGGCGCTGAAGAACTCCATGTGCGTCTGGCCCGAGTGGCCCTGGGCTTTTTCGAGGTGATACGGGAGGAACGTGAAGGCGAGCGCCGAGAAGGCCGCTGCCAGCGGCCTCGCTCCGAGCCGGCGGGCGAGCAGAAATGTCAGCCACGCCGTCAAGGGGAAGCTCGAAAGAACCTCAACGTTGTATGTCGCCGTGCCGCCGATCACCGCCGAAAGGGGCGCCAGCAAAATGACTGGAAGGACCGAGAACGGCACCGCCTGCCACCCTGCCCCGTAGGGTGCGCCCCACATGGTGTTGTCGAAGATCGACATGTGATGATGGATGGCGTAGGACCACCACATGTACACGGCCACTGTTCCGGTCGCGTCGCCTGGGCCGCCGTAGATCGACGTGCTCAGCTGGAGAATCAGCGGGTAGGTGACGAGGCACGCGTAGCCGGCGGCGACGACTGCGACGATCAGGGCCGGCGATCGGGCCCAGCGCTGCAGCCTTCGCTCACCCGGCTCGGTGGCGGCAATCACCGCGGATCTTTTTTGGCCAGCTTGCCCATCTCAGCTTTGCCGCTCGCCGGCGCCGCGTCGATCGCACGAAGTCGACGATCGTAGTAGTGGATGAAATGCAGTCGATAGAAGATCGCGGCCGTGTCCCACAGCGCGCGGTAGGCGGCTGCCGGACTGGTGGTGGTCTCGAATCGATAGTTGAGCTTGATCGGTGCTTCGACGATCCTCCGGTAGCCGAGCTTCCGGGCGACGACGAGCAGCTCGAGATCGAAGGCGAAACGTTTCACGGCGAGGAGTGGAACGACTGCCCGAAGCAGGTCGCCTCGAAACACCTTGATCCCGGTCTGGGTGTCTCTGACGTCAAGCCGGAATAGAAGTCGGACGAGCTGCTGATACAGCCAGCTCTGGAGACGGCGCAGGATCGGATACGACACCCTCGAGTCCGGGTGGCGCTTGGAGCCGACCACCACGTCCCACATCCCCTCGCGCTGGATTCCGACAAACCTGCCGATGTCACGGGGGTCCAGTTCCATGTCGGCGTCGATGAAAGCTATGAGATCACCGTGGGCTTGCGCGACACCGTGCATCAACGCAAATCCCTTGCCCTCGTTGGCCTGGTACGCCAGTACCTTTATCCGCGGAGAGCCGATACGTTCGGCCTCGCTGACGGTGTCGTCTGTGTTGCCGTCCGACACGACTACCACCTCGTATTCGAGGCCTGTAAGGTCGAGCTCGTGGAGTAGATGCTGGAGGTTCTCGTAGATCCGTGGACCTTCTCGATAGGCGGGCACGATCACCGTCAGTTGAGGTGCGGATCTCACGTCGACGGTCGCCTCAGGCTGAAGCGGTCAAGCCCGTACAGTAGACCCATGGCGGCTGAGAGCAGGGCGAGCGTGATGAGCACCATGGTCAGTATCTGCCAGATGCCTGAGTGGAAAATCGAGATCAGTATCGACTCCAGGATGCAGGCGGCGAAGAGAGGAACGACGAATGACCTGCGTGCGATGGAGAGAAAGTAATTGATCAGGAGGTTTGCAATCGCGAGCATCGAGAGAGCCACCGCAAACGGGCCTAGATACACCCGCGCCTCAGAAAAGCCCGAGCCGTACGGCAGCAACACCAGGCCTGGCGCAATGCTGTAGGCCGCGATGAGTCCTAGCGCCATGGCTCCAACCAGAAGCAGTGACCGATCGACCACGTGGAAATGCGCCTCATTACGCGCGTGAAGCGTGGCCACCTCCGGGAACATGACGCCTGCCACCGACAACCCAAGAAAGTAGACGACCCGAGCCAGCACTGACGAGGCGGCGTAGATGCCAGCTGCGTCGGCGGTGAGGAAGTGCTTGGCAAGCAGGGTGTCGATCGAGAACAGGTAATTGGTGCCGACGCTGGCGATGGTCGCGAGCACCGCGTAGCGCCCGAGCCCTTCAAACCTGTCCGTCTGAGCACCGACGGCTACAGCCGGGCTCCGCAACAGCAGAAAGCTCTGGGCGTAGGCGAATGCGGGACCGAGGGCGAGGGCGGCTATCGCACCGAGGGCGCCGAACCCGGCGGCGATCAGGGCGCCGGCCACAGCGAGGCGGCCGGTCATGTCGATGAGCATGTTTCCCGACAGGGCGACGAACCTGCGCAAGCCCTGCAGAGCGCCTCGGTTGACCGTGACCACCAGGGTCGTGAGCCCGGCGACTGCGAGCACGTACACCGTTCGGTGGTCTGAAAGGTTGAGGAAGCGCGCCACCTCTCGCGAGAAGACGACCAGGAGTCCCGCAATCGGCAGACCGCCGAGCAACGAAATCCCGGTCAGCCGTAGCAGCATCGGGACAATCGCATGGCGCTGATCTCGCGCCGCTGCGACGCTCGCGTAGCGCGCACTGACCAGCTGCAGGCCGACCACGGGGAGCGTCAACACATACAGCGCCGCAATCGCCGAGGCCACAACTGCATAGGCGCTCGGACCCAGCAGGTGTCCGGTTTCGAAGTGAAAGACGTATCCAAGGATTCCCGTCAGAACACTGCCCGTGAGGTAGATGGCGCTGTTGCGAAGAATGGGATCGGACTTGAGCCTTGCTATCAGCACGCGTGGCTGAAGGACAAGGCCGGCCGCTGATGTCTTCACTGCTTGGCGCCCGACCAGAATCCGGATGACAAGGGCACCGAAGGATTCTAGTAGTGCATCGAGATCGCCCCGGATTTCAGGTCGATGCCGTGCGGCTAGAATTACGCGACCGTGAGTCTCCGCGACGATGGCCGCGCAGCTCTGGTTCTTTCCGAGCCTGAGGCCCAGACGCGCGGTATTGACCTAGCGCACAAGGTCGGTTGGCGCGCGGCCATGGCCGCGGTCTGGCCCGCAGCGTTCATCGCGGTCGTCTACTTTGCGGTTGGCAGGTTCGGTTTCTTTCCAACGGACGAGGGGCTCATACAGGGCTGGTCCTATCGGATCCTGCTCGGACAGGTGCCTCACCGCGATTTCGTGTCACCGCTTCCGATGGGCTCAGCCGTCATTCACCTGGTCGACTTCGCCGTCCCCGCACCGCTCTTCGAGGTCTCACGCGTGATCGCCACCCTCGAGTACTGTGCCTACGGACTCCTTTTCGCGTGGTTGATCTACCGCGTGCCGCCCTGGCGGTGGGGGCTCATCCCGGTCGCTGGCACGATCGGTTCGATCCTGCTGAACCTCAACTCGTTTCCTTTGATGGCCTGGTACACGGTTGACGGCCTCCTTCTGGTTGCCGGCGGCCTGTTGGCGGTTCACTACGGCGTCCAGCGGAAATCGGATTGGGTATTGATCATCGGTTTTCTGCTGCTCGGCTCTGCCCTCGTCACCAAGCAGAGCTTCGTTCCGGCGCCGGTGCTGGGCTGGGTGCTCACCCTGCCCCGTCTGCGCCTCGAGGGCTGGTTCGCGCGACTGCGAACCGTGCTTCTCACCGGCCTGGTCGCCGCGCTTCCGCTCGCAATCTTTGCGGGCTACATCTCCCTGATGGGCGGGCTTGGCGGGCTACGGGCTCAACTTCTTGGCGGCGCATTCGTATACGGGCGACCGCTGCTATCAGTCTGGTCGCCGAGGCACGACTTTCTTGCTCTTGCTTGCCTGTCGATCGGCTCAGGGATTGTCGCGGGCTTGCTCGAATCGCGAAGGCGTCCGGATCAAGGCACTGACCTACCGGCACTTGCCCTGCGGTCGGCGTTTTCGGCGGTCGTGATCGCGATACCCCTCCTGGCAGGCCTCGGTCTGCGCGATAACGAGTGGGGCATGAGGGTGTTCTGGATGCTGGTCAGCTACGTACTCGTATCGGGCGCAGTTCGCCGCTCACTGGATCTGGTCGGGGTCGCCATCATCGGCTGTGCCTGGATGTCCTCGTTGAGCTACGGATACTCATGGCCAAATCTGGTTGCTGGTTCGGCGGCGCTCTATCTGCTGAACGGGGTCTGGTCGGGTGTTGGCATCGCCTGGCCGCGGTTTCACAGACTGCGTGCAGTTCCTGCAGGGGCCAGCCTGCTGCTCCTCGCCCTGACAGCGTCGGTGTTCTACCAGACTCGCGTTCAAGACGTCTATCTCGACCGCCCGGCGGCCCAGCTCACCGCGACGCTACAAGGCGTCTCGCCCGCATTCGGGAACATCAGAACGAATCCAGAGACGGCAAGATACCTCGAGGACATGGTTTCTTGCATAAGGCGTTTCCCTGCGGATCATGTCGCCGTGCTGCCTGAGAATGCGGCGATCTATCCAGCTCTCGAGCTGCGAAACCCGTTTCCAATCGATTGGATGTGGCCTGACTCGATGCACGGCTCCGACGCGCGGATACTCGCCACAGCGGACCAGCTCAACCGCGATGGCGACTATCTGGTGCTTTTCCAGACTCTGGACGAGCCCCAGATCGTCAACAGCAATTCGCTGCCACCGGCGACACCTGATTCGACGATCAAGGCGTATACGCCAGTCCCCGCACAGATCTACTCGCGGCTCAACGGACAGCGACTTACATGCGCCAGCTTCCTTGTGGTCTACTCGCCGGCGGGCGGCTGAGGAGGCCGCAACCGAGGCGCATTTGAGGCCACCATTTCGAAACCTGTAGGTGGGACGGTCTTGAAGCGCGGGCCGCTCCACGACGTCATGGTCGCCACCCACTACTGGTCGCCAGGGTGGGCCAGCGCGCTGGACGACTACCTCCGGCCCCGAATGCGCACGTTTCGCTTTATCAACCTGCCGCTGTTCGGGGACGGGTCCGCCGCGAGCTACCGCCTGTATCGAGATGGAAAGCTGGCGGCCGAGATCACCAGGCCCGGCGATCGCGGGCCGGCCAGGTACGCGGCCGACATCCGCACGACCATCAGCTGGGCGAAGCGCGATGGTCCGGCCCAGCTGTTCATCGCCGGCGACAACCTGCTGGCGCTGGCGGGCCTCTGGCTCCGCAGGCGCGGACTGGTCAAAGCGGTCGTCCTGTACACCATCGACTTCGTTCCGCAAAGATTCGCCAATCCGGTCGCCAACGATCTGTATCACCGGATCGATCGATTCGGTGCGGCCCGTGCGGACGTCGTGTGGAATACCGCTTCGGGAATCGTCGAGGCTCGCGAGCAGCGCGATGCAGGGCGAAAGAGCGCGCCGCAGCTGATCGTGCCGATCGGTGCGTACGTCAAGCGCATCGAGCCCCTTCCGGCCGCGACCCGCCGCCCGACGATCGCCTACATCGGCCACCTGCTCGAGAAGCAGGGCCTCCAGGTCGTCATTGAGGCGATGCCGGAGGTGCTCCGAAACGCGCCCGAGGCTCGGCTGCTCGTGATCGGGGACGGTCCGTACCGAGCGAAGCTCGAGGAGCTCGCTCGCGACCTCCACGTCGAGGCCGCGGTCGAGTGGGCGGGTTTTTACGACGACCATTCGGCCATCGAGCGGCTCCTGCTCGACTGCTCCGTCGGCGTCGCGCCGTACGTGCCGGGCGAGGCGAACTACTCGCGGTACCAGGACCTGCCCGGAAAGATCGTCACCTACCTGGCCTGCGCCCTCCCCGTGATCACGACCGAGGTGCCCCGGCATGGGCATCTCCTGGAGAGCTCGGGGGCCGGGCGCGTCGTCGCGTACACGTCCGAGGCGATGGCGAGGGCCGTCGTCGGTTACCTGTCAGACCCTGCCGCTCTCGCCAAGGCGAGCGATGCGGCCCGCCATCTCGGCCTCTCGTACGACTGGGACGAGATCTTCGACCGGGCCCTTTCAGAGACCACGAGGCTCACGAGGGAGCTGCAGAATGGCTGACCTGAGCCCGTGGCTGGTCAGCCTTTTGCGCTGTCCCTCGTGTGGGCAGCCCCTCGTCCAGGGCGCGGACCAGCTGCGCTGCGCTTCCGGGCACGAGTTTCCGGTCGTCGGGGGCGTCCCTGTGCTGCTGCCCGCCGAGGACGCGCCGGAGGTCGCCTCGCAGCACCTGCACCAGCGCGAGTTCTACGACCGCGTCTTTGAGGGCCAGGGCGCCTACCGCATCGAGCTGTGGCAGCGTGCCTACGTCAGGCGGCTCAGGCACCTCTGGGAGGGAACCGCGGAGCCATTCCTGGACGTCGGAGCCGGCGACGCTTACACGGTCATCGAGGCCGGGCGCGACGGCGTGCACGCCGTGGGCTGTGACCTCTCGCTGGAGGGAATGCGCAGCGGGCGCGCGCTGGCGGAGGCGCAGGGAGTTGCGGAGTCGTGCGCCTTCGTGGTCTGCCTCGCCGAGAAGCTGCCATTCCGCGACTCGGTATTCGCGAGCGCGGCCTCGATCCACGTCCTCGAGCACCTGACCGACGATCGCGGCGCGCTGGGCGAGCTCGCCCGCGTGACGCGACCCGCGGCCAGGGTGTTCATCGGCGCGCCGAACTCCTTCGATCACATGCCCGCTCTGCTTCGCCCCGTCTACCGCTGGCATGACCGAAGGATCGGCCACCTGCGGCAGTACTCCGCGGCGGACCTCGAGGCGAAGGCGGACGCGGCCGGCTTTCGAAAGGTGCGCCTGGCCTTCTCTGCCCACTGGGTGAAGGTTTGGCAGCTGGCGATGCACCTGATCGCGTCCCGCCTGCACCTCCACGACGATCGGCTCTGGTGGTGGCTCGAGGGCATCGACGAACGCGCCGGTGCTCGCGAAAACGGCCTGCACGTCAACCTGTTCCTGGAGCGGCGCTGACCTCAGCCGGTGGCTCGGGCGAGGACTCCCCGCAGCACAGCGACGAAGACGACCGAATTCACCACCGGGTGGTAGAGAAGGATCGGGTCGCGATAGCGCGCCGCCATGAGTGCACCATGCAGGACGGGGGGCAGGAGGGTCGCCGAGTACGGCACCCAGAGCCAGCGCCGGAACCGCCGGCCCGGCGCCATTCGCGACTCGCGCCGAAGGTAGCCCTGCTCGCCTCCGAGCGCCTCCTGTGTCCGGCGCCAGTACTTTCGGTACAGCGGTCGCAGGCCGCCGGCGTGGTGGTGCTCCAGCTCTGCGTCCTCGACCAACGCGAACGCACCCCCAGATTCGATGAGCTGGATGATCGCCAGCACGTCGTCGGCGGTCTCGGGCGAGCCCGAGTAGACAGACCCCGCGCGCAGCGTGCAGCCCTGGGCGACCGCGAACAGGGGATGGTCCTGCGTGGTAGCCCTGACCACCTTCATCCCGCTCCTGAGCATCAGGTCGATCGAGGTGTTCATCGATCCATACACGAAGTGGTTGAAGGGGTCGCTGTAGCGGTTGAAGTACCGGTTCACCAGGCCGTCCTCGGACGTGCTCACGACGCGGGGAAAGGCGGCGACCACATCGGGGTTGTCGAAGGCGCCCACCATGCGCAGGATGAAGTCGTCGCCGCGCATCCGGTTGTCGGCGGCCATCACGGTGACCAGTCGGCCGCGAGCGGCATGCATGCCGACCGCGACCCCCGGCTCCGCTTTGCGGAAGGTGTTGTCCACCACCCGCGCGCCGGCCGCCTCGGCGACGGCGCGGGTCGAGTCGGTGGAGCCCCCGTCGGCGACCACGACCTCGTAGCCGCCCGGCGGCGGCTTCTGTCGCTTGATCGACGCGAGGCAGGCCGGCAGGTCGCGCTCGGCGTTCAAGGCGGGGATGACCACCGAGAGGGCGACTGCCGCCTGTACGGCCTCTTTCACGCCCTCATGTCGGAGGTGGCGGCGAAGCTGGCGACCGCATCGGCCACGCGCTGCAGCTGCGGCTCGCTGAGCTCGGGGTACATGGGCAGCGAGAGCAGGCGGGGCGCCATCGCTTCGGTCACGAGGAAAGAGCCCGGCCCGAAGCCTTCCGGCCGGTAGGCCTCCTGGAGGTGGATCGGGACCGGGTAGTGGATGCCGCCGTGGACGCCCTGACCGCCCAGGTGTTCGAGCAGGGCGTCGCGACGGTCCGTCTGGATCACGTACAGGTGGAACACGTGGTCGCGATCGGTCGCAACCTGTGGCAGGCGCGCCCCGGCGCCCGCCAGCAGCTCGTCGTATACCGAAGCGTGCCGCCGGCGTGCCGCGTTCCAGGCGTCGAGGTGGGGGAGCTTGACCCGCAGGACGGCCGCCTGCAGGGTGTCCATGCGCCGGTTCCAGGCCAGGAAAGCGTGCTCGTACTTCTTGCGCTGGCCGTAGTTCCGCATCTGCCGGACGGTGTCAGCGATCTCCTCGTGGTTGGTGACGAGGGCGCCAGCGTCGCCGTAGGCGCCGAGGTTCTTGCCCGGGTAGAAGCTGAAGGCGGCGATGTCGCCGATCGTGCCGACCCGCTGCCCGCGGTAGCGCGCACCGTGGGCCTGACAGGCGTCCTCGACGACGTACAGGTTGTGCCTGCGGGCGATCTGCACGATCGCTTCCATGTCCGCCGGCTGGCCGTAGAGGTGCACGGGCATGATCGCCTTCGTGCGCTTCGTGATCGCGGCCTCGACCTGGCTCGAGTCCATGTTGTAGGTGTCCGGATCGACGTCGATCCACACCGGCTTCGCACCCGTGAAAGAGATGGCGCTGGAAGAGGCGATGAACGAGTGGGCCGGCGTGATCACCTCGTCGCCGGGCCCGATTCCAAGTGCCCGCATCCCGAGCTCCAGCGCGGACAGGCCCGAGTCCAGACCAACCGCGTAGGCGGCCTCACAGTACGCGGCGTACTCGGCTTCGAACGCCTCGACGTCCCGCCCGAGGATGAAGTCCGCATTCGTGAGGACCCTGGCGATCGCGGCATCGACGTCGCCGCGGATCGGCGCGTACTGCGCCTTCAGGTCGACGAGGAGAATCTGCTCAGGGCTTGGCATGCTCGGCCTCTCGCCACACGTACGGCCGCTCGAAGAAGCCTTTGAAGCACACCAGCTCCTTCACCTGCTTGATCACGCGAGCCGGGTTCCCTCCGACGACCGTGCCCTTCTCGACGTCACGGGTCACCACGGCCCCGGCGCCGACGAGCGATCCCGCGCCGATCCGGACTCCCGGCAAGATGGTGGCGTTGCCGCCGATGCTCACGTCGTCCTCGACGGTCGCGCCGAGCACGCAGTCGAGGTAGCGCGGACAGACAGGGTGCGGGTCGTCGGTGAAGACGACGCCCGGTCCGAGAAACACGCGCTCGCCCAGCGTCACGTGCTCGAGGAAGCATTGGCTGTGGATCCGCGTGCCGCTGCCGACCTTATTGCCCGGCTCGAGCACCGCGCTCGAACCCACGCTGCAGTTGTCGCCGATGATGTTGTCCTCCCGGATCATCGCGCCGTGCCCGCTGTTGAAGCCGTCGCCGATCGTCGTCCCCGCGTAGATCACGGTGCCGCTCCTGATCAAGCCGCCGGACCCGATCAGAGTCGGCAGGTCACCGGGTTGTTTTCCGCGCGGCGCCTGGCCGATGACGACTCCGTCCTCGACGATCGTCCCCTCACCGATATGAACGTTCGGATGTATCACGTGCGCACCTCCACCTCGGCCCGCGGCCGGTCGAGCTCCGCCTGCGCGGCTTCCAGCACTCGCACCACCGCGAGGCCTTCCGCGCCTCCGGCGACCGGCTGCTTGCGCTCCAGCACGCATTCCACGAAATGCCCGAGCTGCTCGCGAAGCGGCTCCTTGTTCTCAAGGGACGGAATCAGAATGTCGCCGTCGCGGACCGCGGCCACGAAGGCACCGAAGTCTCCGCCCGCGGGCTGGTAGCTTGCGCCCTTGTCGTAGAGGCGCAGCTTCTCGCTGGCGTTGACGTCGTCGAAGACCGCCATGCGCCGGTCGCCGACGATCGTGGCCTTGCGGATCTTCACGGGGTCCAACCAGCTCACGTGGATGCTCGCGAGAACGTCTTGCGGGTAGCGCAGGGTCAGGAACACGACGTCGTCACAGCCGCGTTTGAGATAGGACTGGCCGCGCGCGACCACCTCGGTCGGCTCCGTCTCCAGCCAGTACGAGAGCATCGACAGGTCGTGCGGGGCCAGGTCCCAGAGGGCGTTGACGTCCTGCCGGATCGGGCCCAGGCCGGTGCGCTGGAAGTGGAAGTAGAGGACCCGGCCGAGCTGGCCCGACTCGATGTAGTGCTTCATCGCCTGGACCGCGGGATTGAACAGGAAGGTGTGGCCCACCATCAGTACCCGCTGCTGCTGTTGCGCCTTGTCGATGATCGCCTGCGCGTCGACGCTCGAGGCTGCGATCGGCTTCTCGACCAGCACGTCCAGGCCGGCCGCCAGGCAGTCCTCCGCGATGGCGCGGTGTGTCGTCGCGGTGGTGCAGATCGCCACGGCGTCGACGAGCCGGCGCTCGATCATCTCGCGGTGATCCGTCAGCAGCTCGACGTGCGGGTACTGCGCGCGGATACCTTCGAGCCGTGACCTGACCTTGTCGACGCATGCGGTCAGCGTCGCGCCCGGAATCTGGCCGTTGAAGATGCGCGCGTAGTTGGGGCCCCAATGGCCGATGCCGATGATCCCTATTCGAAGCATGCGGCGAATTATGGCCCCGAGGCCGGAGCGGGCGTTCCGGACTTCCGCGGCGCACCCGCCACCGTGGCGGTGATGACCGCGCGCATCGCGTCGGCGGCCGCATCGAACGAAAATGTGGCGCTCCAGCGGCGCGCCTCGGAGGCGATGCGCTCGTATCGCGACGGGTCGGCGATGAGCTCTGCCATGCCCCGCGCCATGCCCTCCGGCGACGGGGCAACCACCAGGCCGGTCTCCCCGCTGCGCACCGCGTCGCGCAGTCCGGGCACGTCGTAGACCACGGCGGGGGTGCCGCACGCGCCGGCCTCGGCGATCGACAGGCCCCAGCCCTCGCGGACCGACGCCATCAAGAGCACGTGCGCCCTCGCCATGCGGGCGTGCTTCTCGTCGGAGGCGAGCCGGCCGAGGAACTCGACATCGTTGGCGAGGCCGAGCGTGGCGGCTCGCTTTCGCAAAGTGCGCAGGTAGGCCTCCGGGCCGTCGCCCACAAGCCAGAGCCGTCCGTCGCGCCCGGCTCGCCTGAAGATCGCAAACGCCTCGATGATGTCGTGCACGCGCTTGGAAGGGGCCATGCGGCCGACGTACAGAAACGTCGTCACCGGCTCCCTGGCGACCTCCGGTATGACCATCGCCTCGAGGCCGATGGGCAGCACTGTGATCGGGGCTCGGAAGCCAAGCCTTCGGAGGTCATTCTCGGTCGAGGCGGAGATCGTCATCGCCGGCGTGCGCCGGTACGCCCGCAGGTACCCGGGCTCGGCCGCGTAGCCGAGGGCGCTGATGGGGAAGGGGCTCTCGTGCCACCAGACCTCTCGCGCGAGCTGGAAGATCAGCAGGAGTGACGGAATCGGCGACCACAGCGGGGTGAAGAACGGAATCGTGTTCACCTCGTCGATCACGACGTCGAATCGGGAGGCGAGGCTGCGCCGGTAGCGGCGCATCGCGTGGAGGTGGACGGTCGCCTGCTTCCCCGAGCGCACCACGTGGACGCCGTCGATGTCTTCTTCCGCCGCCGCGCCCGGGAATCCCGCGACGAACCACTCCACCGAGTCGCCCTTCCGCACCAGCCTGCGGGCGGCCTCGTGGGTGAACAGCTCCGCTCCGCCGGCCTTTGGATTGCGCGGGTCCCGCCAGCTCAGAAAGAGGATCCGGATCTCAGGGCCCCCCTACCGCGACACTAGGACTGGCCGGCAACGTGGGGCCACGAGTCGAAGAACGCCGTGTCGATCGAGCCGGTCTCGACGTCCGACCCGAGGTCGTAGATGTAGGTCTGGCCGCTCAGTGGAGGACCGCCGAGACCGCACGGGGTGGCCGTGGTGCAGATCGTCTCTCCCGCGTACCACACCAGGCTGGCGTTCAAGAACGCCGCCCCGATCCGCGGGTTGGTCGACAAGGCGTGAACCGCTCCGCTGGTGAGGTCGAGCACCTCTCCGACATGGTTGCCCTGCGCGTTGAGCACCGAGAAGGCCATCCGGCTGCCGTCCGAGCTCGCGTTCGGGCGGATCCAGATGGTGCCGGGGCTGACGGGTATGACGCCGCCGGTGGGCGACCACGACTGCACGCCTGCGCTGGTGCGGAACAGGAATCGGGCGCCGGTCCCCGCCCACGCGCCCATCGTGCCGTCCGTGCTGCTGTACGCGAGGCTTCCGTCAGCGACTCGATTGATCTGGACGGGCGTCGTGGCGCCGGTCGTGCCTTTGCCCTGGGTGTAGGTCTGTTCCACTGCCACGTACTGCCCGTCGGCGGAGAAACCGACCATCACGTCGTCGTCCGGGGTGCCGCCGCGGGACGGGATCGACCCAAGCTTGGCGAGCAGCCTGTCGCCCGACGCCGAGAGCATGTGCCATTCGAGGTTGGAGTTGGCCTGCGAGGCCAGGTAGGTGAGATACCGGCCGTCCGGGCTCCAGCCGTAGGCCCACGATCCGACGCCTCCGTTGGTCCAGGCGCGCACGAGCGACGTCGTGCCTGCGCCCAGGTCGGCGAGGTACATGGCGCCGTCGGAACCCAGGTTGCCGTTCGAAAAAACGACGTATGTAAGCCGGGTCTCGCTGACGAACCGGAAGTAGCTGCCGCCCTGGAAGATGCACCTGGTGACCGGGTGGAGGATGTCGGTGATGTCGCGCACCACGTACCCGGTCACACCCTTCAGCTGGACCAGGGCGAGCTGGTGGGCGGCGGGGATCGTTGAGGCGCAGGAAAAGGCCACGGGCGGCACCGCGGCCGGCCCGCCCGGGGTCGGGCTGGGGAACGAGGACGCCGAGGACGGGGTCCCGCCGGCGGCGGCCGACGCTGAGGGCGAGGGGCTGTGGCGGGCCGCGGAGCTGCTGCTTCCGCAAGCCATGAGCACGAGCGCCGTTGCCAGAACCAGAGAAGAGCGAATGAGCACTCGGGTAACGGATTTTACTCCGCGTCCTGGCGCCGTCAGGCGGCCAATAGAATTGGCGCCTGGGATGATCGCCAACCTGAAGGTAGGCGTCGTCATCCCGGCGTACAACGAGGCCGCCTCGCTGGAACGCGTGCTGCCCCGAATCCCGCGGGACCTGTGCGACCTCGTGGTCGTGGTCAACGATGGCTCGACCGACGGGACGTCCGAGGCCGCCCGCCGCAACGGCGCGACGGTGATCGATCGCCCCGAGCGGGGAGGGCCCGGGCCCGCGATCCGCGATGGCCTGGACCTCCTCCGGGCCAGGAAGTTCGACATCGCGGCCGTCATGGCCTCCAACGGCAAGCACGACCCGGCCCAGCTCCAGGACCTGATCGGGCCCCTGGCCGACGACAGTGTCGACCTCGTCCGCGGCTCTCGCCACCTGGAGGGTGGGGGGCACGTGAACATCCCCTGGCACCGCCTGTTCCTGATCCAGGTGTTCACGGTGCTGTTCTCCGTGCTGGCCGGCCGGCGCGTGACCGACGCCACCGGTGGCTATCAGGCGTACCGGCTGAAGATCCTCGATGACCCACGGGTGGACCTCCACCAGCCCTGGCTCGGCCGCTACGAGGTCGAGACGTACCTGTTCGCCAAGACGGTCCTGTGCGGCTACCGCTGGAAGGAGGTGCCGATCCAGGTCACGTACGCGGGTGGCAAGAAGCCGTACACCCGCGCCCGCGCGATCGTGGACTGGTGGGGCTACTTCCGGCCCGTGCTCCTGCTGAGGCTGGGCCTCAAGCGCTGACAGGGACGGAATCGGGTGTTGCCCGAGGCCGTACATTGTTTCGAACCTGATCGGCCACTGAGGAGACCACCATGTCAACGCTTCGCTTCGATCCTGAGGAAACCACGCACTGGGAGCAGACACGCCCACGCCAGATCGCCCCTGAGAAGTGGAAGCGGTTCGAGGGCTACGCAGCCGAGATCTTCCAGTCCTTCGGCATGGACCTCGACACTCCCGGCACGCTTGCCACGCCGACCCGCTTCTTGCGAGCCCTCTACGACGCCACGTCGGGTTATGAGGGCGATCCCAAGCTCCTGACCGCGTTCCCGACCGAGTGCCACGGCGGGCCGGACTGCAGCATCAGCCAGGTCATCGAGGGGCCGATCGAGTTCTTCTCGCTGTGCGAGCACCACGCGCTGCCCTTCCACGGGCACGCGTACATCGGCTACATCGCGCACGAGGAGATCATCGGCATCTCCAAGCTGACCCGACTGGTGCGGGTGTTCGCGCGGCGCTTCACCGTGCAGGAGCGCGTCGGCTTCGAGATCGCGGACGAGCTGGTGCGCGTGCTCAAGCCGCACGGCGTCGCGGTCCACCTGAACGCAACGCACCTCTGCACACAGATGCGCGGTGTGCGCGAGGGCCACTCGCGGACGCTGACTTCGTTCTGGCGCGGCAACTACGAGGCCGACCCGCAGCTGCGCACCGAGTTTCTGCAGGCGGTCGCGCAGACCAACTCCCACTGACCTGACTAGAGCACCGCTGCTGGACGCGTTCGAGGTCCTCTACGAGGAACAGGGCCTGGCCAGCTACCTGCTGCCGTTCGACCTGGAGCGGATCTACGGCGGAATCGGCTTTTCCGACCTGGTCGTCTACTCGAACTTCGTGACCTCGATCGATGGCGTCGCGACGCTGGGCAGCGTAACGTCGGCGGGCTCAGTGCTCAGCGCCAAGCACCCCGGCGACCGCTTCCTGATGGCGCTGCTGCGGGCCTGCGCCGACGCGGTCCTGCTGGGCGCCGGCACTCTGCGCGCGACGCCGGGCCACCTCTGGACGCCGGCCAACGTCTATCCGGCGCTGGCCGAGAGCTTCGCCGGCCTGCGCCGCTCGCTCGGGCGCGCACCCGAGCCGCGGCTGGTGGTGCTGACGTCCCATGGCGAGCTCGACTTCTCCCATCCCGCCCTACAGCTCGGAGCGACGATCTTGACAACAGCGGCAGGTGCGGAGGAGCTTGCGCGCCGGGCGCCGGAGTCGTGCGACGTGGCGGTGCTCGGTGAGGGCGACCACGTTGACCTGCCGCGGGCGGTCGATGAGCTCAGGAACCGCGGCTACCGGGCTGTGCTCACGGAGGGCGGGCCGCACGTGATGGGCCGGCTGATCGAGGCCAGGCTCCTCGACGAGGCCTTTCTCACCATCTCGCCGGTGCTGGCGGGCCGCGACCAGGAGCAGCGATTGGGCATGGTTGAGGGCGTGGAGCTGCTGCCCAGCGCCGGGCGGTGGACGCGCCTGCTCAGCGCGCGCCGCCACGGCGACTACCTATTCCTGCGCTACGGCCTCCGAGCGCGGTGAGGCGTCGAACCGGCGGGCTCGCAGCTCACGGGCCGTACCGTCCTGCGCTTCCAGCAGGGCGCGGCGGACCGGCCCTGGGAGCTCTCCGGCCAGCACCTCCTGGACGAGGTCGATCACGTCCTCGCGGACGATGGCCGACGGGTACATCGCACGCACGAACATGAGGCCCTCGTCGATGTCCTGCGAGTCCCACACCGGGAGCAGCTCGTCGAAGTAGCGCCGGATGTAAGGCTCCAGGATCGCTTCCTGGTCGGCCCGATGGAAGCCGGCTGCGAACGCACGCTTCATCGCCAGTGAGACCTCATCGCCGTCGGTCACGGCACTCCAGGCCTCTTCCTTGGCCTCCGGCACCGGGCGGGCCGCCCGTGCGGTCGCGGCGGCGCGCCGGCCCTCTTCGGTCGGGTCTCGCTTCAGCTCGGCGGCGATCTCGTCTGTCCCGATGACACCGAGCCTGGCGAGTGCGCCGACGGCGCCCCACCTGACGGCGAAGTCCACCTTCAGACCGTCGAGCACGGTGCTGCCGTCGAGCAGCCCGCGGACCCACTCGACGTCCTCCGGGCGGCGGGCGGCGTCGATCAAGGCCTTGGTCCACAGCAGCTGGCGGTCGCTGGCCGGCGCCGCCTCGAACGCTCGCTGCCGTGACGCGGCGGCCAGCACCTCGCGGGCAGCGGACCGGTTCTGGGCGTCTCCGTACACCTCGACGGCGCTGAATATCAGGTTGATCAGCGACGAGGTCATCACCGCGTCCGTCTCCACGTCGACGTTGTTCAGGGCGATCTGCAAGTAGTCGCGGGCGCGCAGATGGGCGTCGCGGACCATGTCCAAGAGCGCGCCCCACGCCAGCGCGCGGGCCAGCGGATCGCCGAGGCCCGCGAGGTGGGTCGTCAGAGTCTCGATGGACCGCGCGTCGAGGTTCACCTTCGTGTAGGCGAGGTCGCCGTCGTTCACCAGCAGCACGTCCGGCGCCGGCTTGCCCACCAGCCCGTCCACCGGCGTCAGCTCGCCGTCGACGTCCAGCTCCACCGCCTCGCGGCGTTTGAGCTCGGCGTCCTCGACGTCGTATAGGCCGACCCACAGCCGGTGCGGGCGCAGGGTGGGGAGGGAGAGAGGCGCCATCTGCCTGAGCGCGGCCTGCTTGATCCGGCCGTCCTCGACCTCGAACTCAGCGGCGATGGTGTTGACGCCAGCCGTCTCGAGCCAGAGCCGCGCCCACGACCCCAGGTCGCGGCCTGAGGCCTCCCCGAGGGGGGCGAGGAAGTCGGGAAGCTCGGTGTTGCCGTACTCGTGACGACGGAAGTACAGCCCGACGCCCTTGAAAAACGCCTCCTCGCCGACCCACGCCGCCAGCTGCTTGAGGACCGACGCCCCCTTCTCATAGGTGATGGGGTCGAAGTTGAGGTGCACGGCTTCGACGTCGGGGATGTCGGCGACGATCGGATGCGTCGTGGGCAATTGGTCCTGCGCCTTGGCCCGAGCCTTCTCCCTGGTCGCGAAGTCGAGCCAGGACTCTTTGAAGCGGGTGGCCTTGTCCAGCGCCACGTAGGCCATGTAGGTGGCGAAGCTCTCGTTCAGCCACAGGTCGTTGAACCAGCGCATCGTCACGAGGTCGCCGAACCACATATGCGCCATCTCGTGGAGGATCGTCTCGGCGCGGCCGAGGCGCGTCGCCTCGGTGACCCGTGAGCGGTAGACCATGCGCTCCGAGTGGGTGACGCAGGCGGCGTTCTCCATCGCGCCGGCCGAGAACTCCGGCACGAAAAGCTGGTCGTACTTGCCGAAGGGGTAGGGGTATGCGAACCGCTCGGCGAAGAAGTCGAGCCCCTGCTTGGTGATCTCGAAGATCTCGGGCGTGTCCAGGTACTCGGCGAGCGATTGGCGGCAGTAAAGGCCCAGTGGGATGTCGCCGTGCTGGTCCTGCCAGGACGCGTAGTGGCCAGTGACCACCGCGGTGATGTAGGTCGCGATCAAGGGCGTCGTGGGGAAGACCCAGACGCCGTCCTCGTGGCTGGTGGGGGTCGTGTTGGAGACGACGACCCAGTCGTCGGGCGCGGCGACGGTGAAGTCGAACGTCGCCTTGAGATCTGGCTGGTCGAAGCACGCGTACACGCGATGCGCGTCGTTGGCCTCGAACTGTGTGTGCAGGTAGAACCGGCCGTCCACCGGGTCGCGAAAACGATGCAGCCCGGTGCCGTCGCGCATGTACCGGGCGGTGGCGCTGACCTCGAGGCGGTTCTCGGCGCCGAGTCCCTCCAGCTGGATGCGCCCGCCGTCGAAAGCGCTTGCCGGCAGCGAGCGGCCGTTGAGCTCGGCGCGCTCGACCGATGGGCCGATGAACTCGATGAACGTCTCGGCGCCCGGCTCGCTGCATCTGAATGTGACCGCGGTCGACGAGGCGAACGTCTCCGCGCCCGTGGTCAGGTCGAGCCGCACTTCGTAATGGAGGTCGGACAGGAGGGTGGCGCGGCGCCGCGCCTCGTCACGCGTCAGGTTGTTACGAACGGTGCCGAATGCCCCCCAGCATCAACCCAGTATTTAACAGGAGTCCGGTCCCGGGAGAATGGGGGCGCATGGTACCCTTCGAGGGACATGGCTTATGTCATCGTCCAGCCTTGCATTGACGTAAAAGACGCCTCCTGCGTGGAGGTCTGTCCGGTCGACTGCATCCACACGGACGACGCCGCGAACATGTACTACATCGACCCCGACGAGTGCATCGACTGCGGTGCCTGCGTGGACCCCTGCCCGGTCGACGCCATCTTTCCCGAGGACGAGGTCCCGGCGCAGTGGCGAGACTTCATCAAGATCAACGCCGACTACTTCAAGAAGTAGAGCGCGAAGCCTGAAGTCTCCGCGTGGCTAGGCATGCGGTAACGCTCGTCCCGGGCGACGGCGTCGGACCAGAGATCTGCGACGCCACCGTGCGCGTGCTCGAAGCCACCGGCGTGCAGTTCGACTGGGACGTCCAGCAGGCGGGCGCGGGGGCGATCGAAGAGTTCGGCACGCCGCTGCCGGCCCACGTCCTGGAATCGATCCGCAAAAACAAGGTCGCGCTCAAGGGACCGATCACCACCCCGATCGGCAGCGGCTTTCGCAGCGTGAACGTCGCGCTTCGCCAGGAGCTCGACCTCTACGCCCTCGTCCGCCCCGTCAAGGCCTACAAGGGGGCACGCAACCTGCGCGACGACCTCGACTTCGTGATCGTGCGCGAGAACACCGAGGACATCTACGCGGGCCTCGAGTTCGAGCGCGGCACGCCGGAGGCTGACCATCTGATCGCCGAGATCTCAGGCCTGCTCAACAAGAAGATCCGCCCGGACAGCGGACTCTCGATCAAACCCATCTCGGTCAGCGGGTCGGAGCGCATCGTCGAGTTCGCCTTCGACTACGCGCGCAAAAACAAGCGGCGGAAGGTCACCGCCGTGCACAAGGCGAACATCATGAAGCACACCGACGGGCTGTTCCTCGCGGTGGCCCGCCAGGTCGCGGAGAAGAACAAGGACATCGAGTTCGAGGATCGGATCGTCGACAACATGTGCATGCAGCTCGTGCTGCGGCCGCGCGAGTACGACGTCCTCTGCTGCCCGAACCTGTACGGCGACATCATCTCGGACCTGGGCGCGGGCATGATCGGGGGACTGGGCCTGGCGCCCGGCGCCAACATCGGCACCAACGGCGCGGTCTTCGAGGCCACGCACGGCAGCGCGCCCAAGTACGCGGGCCAGAACAAGGTCAACCCGATGGCGGTGATGCTCTCAGGTGTCCTGATGCTGCGGCACGTGGAGGAGACCGCCGCGGCCGACGCGATGGAGACCGCGATCGCCGACGTGATCGCCCTCGGCAAGAGCGTGACGTACGACCTGAAGGAAAAGCGGGATGACCCTACCGCGGTCGGCACGAGCCAGGTCGCAGACGCCGTCGTGGCCCAGCTCAAAGCGGGAGCGTGAGGGCTCTCAGCCCCGAAGTCGCCAGGCTCCGCCGGCTCTGGAACGAGCACGTGCACAGCCCCTTTCCCTCGACCTCCGACGACCCGCGCGTCCAGGAGGTGGCGCTCTACTCGTCATGGCTCGGGAGCATCGTCGAGGTCGTGGTGCGGCGCGGCGAGCTGGACCAGAAGCTGGCCGAGATGCTGACGGTGCGGCGCAGGGAGGGGAATCAGGCGCTGTTCCGGGCGAGCGGTGACCTCGGGGAGCCGGTTCGCTCATACGTGGCTCGACTGCTGGCGATAGAGGAGATACTCTCGTCGCTCCCGGTGCGAACGTGAGACACGTCGCGCTCCTCCTCACGGTGATGGGGCTGGCCTCGGCCTGCCTCGGCAGCACGCAACCCGTGGCGAGCACCGCGCCGGCGGTCGCGCCGGTGGTCGTGCCGGCACTCGACCGCCTGGACCAGCCGTCGTTCGCCGACCGGACCGGCCGCCCGCCTGCCCTGAGCCTTCAAGAGCTCTTCCATCCGACCTACGGCGGGCCGCTCGATCCCGCCAAGGTCCGCACGCTGCTGGTCACCGGCGACGTCATCCCCGCACGCGGCGTCGACTACTTCGCCACCGTGAGGCACGACTTCCTGTGGCCGTTCCGGCCGACGGCTGCCTACACGAAGAATGCGGACATCACGTATATCAACCTGGAGTCGCCACTGTTCGCTGGCTGTCCGGTCAACCCGGGCCCCAGTTTCACGTTCTGCGGCGATGACCGGTTCGTGAACGGGTTGACGCTGATGGGCGCGAGGGTCGCCAACCTCGCCAACAACCACCTCTCGAACTACGGCGCGCAGGGCATCACGTGGACCGAGCAGCTGCTGAACTCGCACGGCATCCTCACCTCGGGACTCGGGCCGGTGGCGGTGATCGATGTCCGCGGGATCAAGTTCGGGTTCATCGGCTTCAACGGCGTCGGGCGGGCCGTCGACAAGGAGGCGTTGAAGGAGGGCATCGCGCGCGCCCGCCAGCTCGCCGACATCGTGGTCGTGCAGTTCCACTGGGGCAAGGAGTACGAGCGGCAGCCGATGCCGGACCGGGGCGTGCCGACCCCGGACGATCCGGTGGTGATCGGGCACGACGCCATCGACTGGGGGGCCGACATCGTGATCGGCAACCACCCGCACTGGTACCAGGGGATCGAGGTCTACCGCGGCAAGCTCATCACCTACGCGCACGGCAACTTCGTGTTCGACCAGATGTGGTCGGAGGAGACGCGCGAGGGCGTGATCGGGACCTACACCTTCTACGGCACCCAGCTCGTGTCAGCGACCTGGAAGGCGTACCGGATCTACGACTACGGCCAGCCCGTGTTCATGAACGCGAAGGACTCGGCCACGGCGCTGCAGACGATGGAGGCGGCCAGCGACCAGCTGGCCACGCGCCTGAACGAACCGGCCAGCTCCCCGATCCCGGCGCTGCCACCACCCCCGGTGTACGCCCCGCAGTCAGCCCCTAAGTAATCGATATCCCGCGAGTGCATTCACTCGCGGCAAATTCCCGCATCTGAAGCCCGCGAGCGCATTCACTCGCGGGCGCCAGCGAGAGTCGGTTAGAATCCCGCCAAACACAACCCAGGGGGTTCCAACGTCTTGGCCAACGTCGAACTAACGGGGATCCCGCGCATGCGCGGCCGCCGCCGCCGGCGCCGCGACCTCATCGCTTTCGCCCTCATCGGAGCTGTGGTCGTGGCCGGGTCGCTCGCGGGCCTCGTCTCGTTGCTCAACCGCCACTCGGCCGTCGGGCTCGCACTCCGCCCGTCCGCCGCGGCTGCACCGCAGCCGGCGGCCTTCGACCACTTCGACTTCTCGATGCTGTGGCTGGCCGTCCACCATCAACCGAACCTGAGCATCCCGGCGCAGGCCGCATACCTGGTGGACGTCGACGCGCGATCAGTGCTCTGGATGAAGGATCCCGATACCTCGCGCGCGCCCGCCAGCCTTACCAAGCTGATGACGGCGATCGTCGCGGTCGACGACGCCGGCTCGCTCGATAAAGTCGTAACCGTGCCGAAAGAGGCGACGCAGGTCGAGCCCAGCCTGATGGGCCTCACCGCGGGCGAGCGGCTCACGGTGCGCGAGCTCCTCTATGGGCTCTTCCTCATCTCGGGCAACGACGCGGCGGAGGCGCTGGCCCAGGGCATCGTCCCGCGCGACCGCTTCATCCGGCAGATGAACCAGAAGGCGAAGAGCATCGGCCTGACCAACACGCACTACGTCGACCCGAGCGGCCTTGACGCGCCGGGACATGGAATGTCCGCGCACGACATCGCACACCTCGCCGCGTACCTCGACAAGTATTACCCCGCCATCGCCGCCATCGCCGCGACCAAGGACATCACGCTTCCGGCCGCCGACACGCACAAGGCGTTCCCGATGCAAAACATCAACCGGATGCTCTGGACCTATCCCGGCGTCACCGGCCTGAAGACCGGCCTCACCGACAACGCCGGCGGGTGCTGGCTCGCGACGGCGACGCGCAACGGAAGGCACCTGATCGCGGTGGTCCTCAACGACAGAGGCCGCTCCTGGGTGGACGCCGCCGCCCTCCTCGACTACGGCTTCAGCGTCAACCCGACGCTAGACTTTTCGATCGGATGGTTCAGCTCACCGGCCTGAGCGCCCTAGAGGTCCTGGACTCTCGCGGCAACCCCACCATCGCGGTCACGGCCCACACCGAGACCGGAAGCGGCACCGCGATCGTGCCGTCCGGCGCGTCGACCGGCAAGCACGAGGCATTGGAGCTGCGCGACGGCGATCCCAAGCGCTACGGCGGCAAGGGCGTGCAGAAAGCGGTGTGGAACGTCCTCAACGAGATTGGTCCGAAGGTCATCGGCGAGGACATATCGGACCAGGCCGCCCTGGACGCGATGCTGATCGAGCTCGATGGCACGAAGGACAAGTCACGCCTCGGAGCGAACGCGATCCTGGGCGTGTCGCTGGCCGCCGCGCACGCCGCCGCCGACGCGACTGGGCTGCCTCTCTACCGTTACCTGGGCGGCGCGGAGGCGCACGTGCTGCCGCTGCCGTTCGCGAACATCCTCAACGGCGGCGTGCACGCCGACACATCGGTCGACCTGCAGGAGTTCATGGTCTGCCCGGTCGGCGCGCCTTCTTACGCCGAAGCGCTGCGGGCGGTGTCCGAGGTTTACCACGCGCTGAAGAACGTGCTCAAGCAGAAGAAGCTGGCCACCGGGGTCGGGGACGAGGGCGGGTTTGCGCCCAGCCTCGAGTCGAACGAGGACGCGTTGAAGCTCATCGTCGACGCCATCTCGAAGGCCGGCTACAAGCCGGGTGACGATGTGGCGCTCGCGCTCGACCCCGCGGCGAGCGAGTTCTTTCGCGATGGTGCATACCGGCTGGCAGGCGAGGGCAAGACCCTCAACGCGGCGGAGCTCGTCGACCGCTACGAGACATGGGTCGGGCGCTACCCGATCATCAGCATCGAGGACGGGATGGCGGAGGACGACTGGGACGGCTGGAAGCTCATCACCGAGCGCCTCGGTGGGAAGATCCAGCTCGTCGGAGACGACCTCTTCGTCACCAACGTCGAGCGGCTGCGGATGGGCGTCGAGCGCGGCGTCGCGAACTCGATACTGATCAAGGTCAACCAGATCGGCACCCTCACTGAGACGCTCAAGGCGATCGAAACCGCCCGCACGGCCGGGTATTCGGCGGTCATCTCGCACCGTTCAGGAGAGACCGAGGACACGACGATCGCCGATCTCGTGGTGGCGACCGGCGCCGGCATGATCAAGACGGGTGCGCCGGCGCGCGGCGAGCGGGTGGCCAAGTACAACCGCCTCCTCGCGATCGAGCACGAGCTCGGGGCGGCCGCGTATTACGCGCAGGCGTCAAGCCTGCCGTCCCATTGACGTGAAGCAGGCGTCGCGGGCGGTGCACGCCGGCCGCGAGACCACCGGCCCGAGTAGGGGATCAACTCCCCTTGCGCCGCCGATCAGCACCGCGGCCGTGCACGTCTACGACGACCTCGACGACTATGACGCGGTCGCGCGCGGCGAGCGCCCAGGCCACTACTACGGCCGCAACTCGAACGAGAACCGGGCGATGCTCGAGCGGGCGGTGGCAGAGCTGGAGGGCGCGGACGCGGGCCTCGCGGTGGCCAGCGGGATGGCGGCACTGCACCTCGCGATCCTCGCCCTCGCCCCCAAGCCGGTGACGATCGTCGCCACCCGCGAGCTGTACGGCGGGACCATGAACCTGCTCCGGCAGGATCTCGAGCCCGCGGGCTACGAGGCCCACTTCGTCGACATGGCCGACCTCGACGCCGTGCGGCGCGCGCTGGACGGCGCCGGCCTCGTCCTGATCGAGACGATCACCAACCCTCTATGCGGCGTCGCGGACATCGAGGCGATCGGGCGTATGGCGCGTGACCGCGGCGCCCGCGTCCTGGTCGACAACACCTTCGCGACACCGATCCTCTGCAGGCCGCTGGAGCTCGGCGCCGACGTCGTGATGCACAGCGCCACCAAGTACATCGGCGGCCACTCCGACCTCGTGGCCGGGGTCGTGGTCGGGGGAGCCGAGGTGATCGCCGCCGCCCGGGCGCGGTCGGTGCGCACCGGCGCCACGCTCGGGCCCTTCGAGGCGTGGCTGGCCCTTCGCGGCCTGCGCACCCTGGACGTGCGGATGGCTCGGCACAGCGAGAACGCCCTCGCGCTGGCCCATGCGCTGCGCACCACCTCTGGCGTGAGCAAAGTCCACCATCCGCTGCTCGAAGACTCTCCGTACGCGAGCGTTGCCCGACGGCTGCTGCCGCAGGGAGCCGGGGGCATGATGGCCTTCGACCTCGCGGGCGGTCGGGCCGCCGTGCAGCGCATGATGTCGCGCTTTCGCATGATCGCTTTCGCGGCGAGCCTGGGCGGCGTCGAGACCACGATCTCGTACCCCGAGATCACGTCGCATCGCAGCCTCTCAACGGCGGAGCGCGCCGAGCTCGGCGTCGGCCCGGGCACCGTCCGGGTTTCGGTCGGCATCGAGGCGGCCGAGGACATAGTCGCCGACTTCACGCAAGCGCTCGCCGAATAGTTGTCTGCCTACACGCTGCTGCAGCTGGTCGAGGTCCTCGTCTTCAGCGTGGTCCTGATATACGGCGTGCTCTCGCGCCACCCATCGATCGCGGTGCTGGGGGGCGGCTTCCTGATCGGCAAGGCCGTCCTCAACATCCTCGCGCCGGAGGGTGGGTCGATCTACCGGCGCTCGCTCGTCGGCTACGGCCTCGGAGGCATCTACACCCTCTTCGGCATCGCCGCCATCCACTTCCTGACCTGAGCGGAAGCTCGGCGCATCGGGTCCGGTTCCTATCCTTGTCGTGAGCATGCAGCGAACTGTCGCGGCCGGGATCACGAAGCAGATCGGCAACACGCCGCTGCTTCGCGTGCGCGCATTCGAGCGCGAGTTTCCGAACCTCGAGGTCTACGCCAAGGCGGAGTGGTTCAACCCCGGCGGCTCGGTCAAGGACCGTCCGGCACTGTCGATGATCGAAGAAGGCGAGCGGCGTGGCGGGCTCACGCACGGCCAGACGATCATCGACGCGACCTCGGGCAACACCGGCATCGCGTATGCGTTGGTCGGAGCGGCCAAGGGCTACCGGGTGAAGCTGGTCATGCCCGGGAACGTCAGCTCCGAGCGCAAGGCGCTGGTCAAGGCGTTCGGCGCCGAGATCGTCTACAGCGACGCCGGCGAAGGTTCGGACGGCGCGATCCGCCTCGTCCGCGAGATCGTGGCGATGGACCCCGAATCCTATTTCTATCCCGACCAGTATTCGAACCCAGCCAACCCACGCGCCCACTACGAGGGCACTGGCGTCGAGATCCTCGAGCAGGCGCCCAGCACGATCACGCATTTCGTAGCCGGCCTGGGCACGACGGGGACCTTCGTCGGCACCGCGAGCCGCCTGAAGGAGCACGACCCGAGCATCCACACCATCGCCGTGCAGCCCGACGACGCGTTCCACGGCCTGGAGGGCCTCAAGCACCTGCCGACCGCTATGGTGCCCAAGATCTGGAACCCGTCAGTGGCCGACGAGGTCTGGTTCTGCCCGACTGAACCGGCCTACGACCTGGCCCGCGCGGTGGCGCGATCGGAGGGGCTGCTGGTCGGGCATTCGTCCGGCGCGGCGCTGTGGGCGATCCGGCGTCTCGCCGAGACCGTAAAGGAAGGCGTGGTGGTCACTGTCTTTCCGGACTCGGGCGACCGCTACCTGTCGACCGGCCTGTACGGCGGCCGATGAAGATCGCCGAGGCCGCGCTGGAGGCGGTCAAGGCGCACGGCGCCGAAGGCTACCCGCACGAGATCTGCGGCATCCTGCTCGGACCGCGAGGAGGACGCACGGCCACCGAGGCGCGCCGCGCCCGCAACATCGTGGTCGAGCGCGCCCGCGACCGCTACGAGATCGACCCGCTCGACCACATCCGGATCCAGAAGGAGGCCGACGCCAGCGGGCGCGACATCGTCGGCTACTACCACAGCCATCCGGATCACCCCGCGCAAGCCTCCCGCTTCGACACCGAGCGCGCCTGGGCCGGCTACGTGTACGTGATCGTGTCGGTCGCCGGCGGCGAGCCCGTAGACGCGAACGCGTTCGTGGCCGACGCCGACGGCGGACCGTTCCACCCCGAGCCGCTGGAGACGGTCTGAGCTCCACCGGCACCGGCCGGTCTCTGCGAGCCAGGTGGCTGAACCGCAACGTCGTCGGCATCGGCATCGCGGACCTCGCCGCGGACGCGAACTACGAGATGGTGTTCGCCGTCCTGCCCCTGTTCATCACCGCCGGGCTAGGCGCGCCGGCGCTGGCTGTGGGCCTGGTCGAGGGCATCGCGGATGGCTCGTCGGCGGTGGTCAGGCTCTGGAGCGGCTGGTACAGCGACCGCATCGGCTGGCGCAAGCGTCTGGCGGTCGGCGGCTACGGCACGACGGTCGTCGGGCTGGGATTGCTGGTGGCGATCACGAGCTGGCCCCAGGTGATCGTCGCGAGGGCGCTTGCGTGGATGGGCCGCGGGCTGCGCCAGCCGATCCGCTCCGCGATGCTCGCCGGGTCGGTCGACCGCGCCGACCTGGGCAAGGCGTTCGGCTTCCACGAGGCGCTCGACACGGCCGGGGCGTTGATCGGGCCGGCGGTCGCCCTGCTGCTTCTCTCGACGGGAAATGGGTTCCGGACCGTGTTCTGGGTCGCCCTCGTGCCGGGCGTCCTGTGCGTGGTCCTGTTCGCCGTGCTGACCCGCGACCCACGCCACGAGGCGGCCATCCCCGTCTCGCTGCGGGTGCCCATGCCCACCGGCTTCTGGCGCCTGATGACGCCGGTCGGTCTGTTCGGCGTCGGCAACTTCGCCACCGCCTTCTTCACCCTGCGGGCGGCCCAGATGGTGCAGCCCGAGCTCAGCCACTCGGCGGCCCTGGCGGCGGCGGTCGGCTTTTACCTCGCGCACAACTTCGTGGGAGCTGTGGTCAGCTTCCCGGCCGGCTGGCTCTCCGACCGGGTCGGCAAGCCGCTAGTCCTGTCGGCCGCCTACGCGACGTTTGCGGCCGCGTGCGTGGTCGGCCTCGCCGGCCACGGCTTCGTGGCGCTGGGCCTGATGGCGCTCTTCGTGGGCGCCCAGAACCCGGTGGTCAGCTCGGTCGAAGGGTCGCTCACCAGCTCGCTCGTGGAGGAGCGCCGCCTGGGCACGGCCTTCGGCATCCTGAGCGCGATCAACGGCGTGGGCGACCTGGCCTCGAGCATCGTTGCGGGCGTGCTGTGGACCTTCGTGAGCCCGGTCGCGGCTCTAGCAGGCGGTGCTGTTCTGTGCGCGGCTGCGGCCGCCCTGCTCAGGCTTCGAGGCCCAATACCGTCTAATTGAGCCCATGTCCCGGCCGATCGTCGCCATCGTGGGCCGGCCCAACGTGGGCAAGTCGACGCTCTTCAACCGCCTGCTCGGCTGGCGGAAGGCGATCGTCGACGCCCAGTCGGGCCTGACCCGCGACCGCCTCTACGGCGTGGCGGACTGGAGCGGCCGCGAGTTCACCGTGGTCGACACCGCGGGCCTGGACCTCGACGGGGCCAAGGACGAGTCGCGGGCCGCGATCGAGGCCCAGACCCAGGTCGCCATCGAGCAGGCGGACCTCATCCTCCTGATGCTCGACGTTCGGCAGGGGCTGACCCCGGTCGACCGCGACATCGCCCGGATGCTGCGCCGGTCGAACCGGCGCGTGATCGTCGCCGCCAACAAGGCCGACTCGCCCAGCGAACGCCACTTCGCGCACGAGCTGCTCGAGCTCGGTTTCGACGAGCCGAGCCTCCTCTCAGCACAGCACGGGCTCGGCGTCGGGGAGCTGCTCGACCGGCTGGTGGAAAGCCTTCCGCCGCCCGAGGAGGACGCGCCGGCCGAGGGCGCGCAGGACCGGCTGGCCATCATGGGCAGGCCGAACGTCGGCAAGTCGTCGCTGCTCAACGCCCTGTTGGGCGACGAGCGCGCCCTGGTGAGCGCCACCCCGGGAACCACGCGCGACCCTGTCGACACCGAGCTGCTCTTCGACGGCATACCGGTGGTGCTGGTGGACACCGCGGGCATCCGCCGCAAATCGTCGAGCCGGGACCGGCTCGAGCGCTACAGCCTGCTCAGGGGCATAAGCGCGATGGAGCGCGCGGACGTCGTACTGCTTGTGATCGAGGCGCCCTCTGGGGTCCTCGCGCAGGACCAGCACGTCGCCGGTTACGCGCTCGACGCGGGTAAGGGCCTCGTCATCGTGGTCAACAAGATCGACCTGGTCGAGCCCGCGATGCGCAAGGCCGTGTACTGGCAGAAGGCCCTGCTCCAGCAGTTCAAGTTCGCCCCGTTTGCGCCCGTCGTGGCGGTCTCGGCGAAGACGAAGGAGGGCATCGGGTCGATCATTCCGGTGGCGCTGGAGGTGGTCGGCCAGCGGCGGGTGAAGATGCCGACCAACGAGCTCAACAAGGTGCTCAGGGCGGCCTTCGACGAGCATCCACCGCCGAGCTATCGCAGCCAGCGGCTGAGGCTCGCGTACGCGACACAGGCCACCTCGGAGGCGCCGACGGTGGTGATGTTCGTCAATGACACCGGCCTCATGCATTTTTCGTACAGGCGCTATCTCGAAAAGAAGATCCGGGAGCGCTTCGGCCTGCTCGGCAACCCGATCAAGCTCGTGCTCAGGGCGGGAGAGCGCAAGCCGGCGGTCCGAGTCGTGCCGACCACGTCGCCACGGCCGAAGGTCCGGCGGGGAGGCGAGCCCGACCGGCGATCGCGAACGTCCCGGAGGTAGAGAACCGAACCGACCAAGATCGCGTTTACATTTCCATCACTCAAAGCCGACAGCGGCTTGACGGGATGGTGATCTATTGGTGCTATGTCCGCGGTGAGCTCGATGGTTCTGATCGTCGACGATGAGGCGCACATCGTCGAGCTCGCCCGCCTGTACCTGACCCGCGAGGGCTACGAGGTCGAGGGGGTGGGGGACGGTGCGCAGGCGCTGGCCCGGTTCGGGCAGGTCAAGCCCGACCTGGTCGTGCTCGACATCATGCTGCCCGGCATCGACGGCCTGACCATCTGCAAGGAGATCCGCAAGCAGAGCCAGGTGCCGATCATCATGCTCACCGCGCGCGACGAGGTCACCGACAAGGTGGTCGGCCTGGAGGTCGGCGCGGACGACTACCTGACCAAGCCTTTCCACCCGCAGGAGCTCGTCGCCCGGGCCAAGGCTCTGCTCCGGCGGGCGCACATCGAGCCCGAGCAGCCGAGGCTCATACGCGCGGGCAAGCTGGAGGTCGACCTCGAGCGCCATGAGGTCCGGCACGGCCAGGCTCGGGTCCAGCTGCGGCCGAAAGAGTTCGACCTGCTCGCCCTGCTTTCGCGCCACCCCGGCCGAGTGTTTCAGCGGAGCGAGCTGCTCGACCTCGTATGGGGCTACGACTTTCCCGGGTACACCCGCACGGTAGACGTGCACGTGCAGCAGGTCCGCGAGAAGCTGAGCTCCGCCGGCATCAGCGACCCGAGCATCCAGACAGTGTGGGGAGTCGGCTACCGCCTGGAGCTCGCAGGGTCAACCTGAGCCTTCGCCTCCGTCTCCTGGCCGCCGCCGCCGGCATCGTCGCCGTCAGCCTGCTGTTGAGCGGGGCGCTGACCTGGGTGCTGATCCGTGATGTGGCCCTCCAGGGCGCGCAGTACGAGCTCGACCGGACTGTGATCAGCGATGCGGCGCTGGTTCGCCACCTCGAGTGCCTGAACCCGGTCGGCGCGGCTACCAATGCCGGGCCGGCAACGTGCAGGCAGGCCGACCCCGGCTTTTTCACCGACCGGATCGCGAGCCTGGCGGGGGCCGACCGCCTGATCCTTCTGAACCGGCTGCGCCAGATCGTCTTCGACAGCGGCGGCGACACGATCGGCCAGCCGATCACGATCCAGGCGTCGAAACGGATCGCAAACGTGGCCGAAGCCACGCCCAGCTTCGACGGCCAGGCGTACCTGGCCGCCGCCGTGGCCATCGTGGCGGCGCGCGATCCGCTCGGTGCCGCCTACGTGGTCGTCGCGCGGGCCGAGTCATCGGTGGCGGCGGCCGCCGCCGGCGAGCTCCTGCCCCGCCTGCTCGTAGCGGGCGGGGCGGCGCTACTGGTTGCGCTCGTGCTGGTGCTCGTGGTGAGCCGCTCGGTCTCCCGCCCGGTCACCCAGCTGGCCGCCGCGGCCGAAGACATCGCCGCCGGGAACTACTCGCGCCGGGTCGGCATCCGTGGGCCCGACGAGATCGGCCTCCTCGGGGCGTCGTTCGACCGCATGGCCGAGGCCGTGGAGAAGGCGCGCCGCGTGCAGCGCGATTTCCTGGCTAACGTCTCGCACGAGCTGAAGACGCCGCTGACGAGCTTGATCGGCTTCAGCCAGGCGCTGATCGACGGCAGCCTCAAGACCGAGGGGGAGCAGCGCCGCGCGGCCCAGATCGTCCACGAGGAGTCGGAGCGCGTGCTGCGCATGGCCCAGGAGCTGCTGGACCTCGCGCGCGTCGAGGCGGGCACCATGTCCATGCACATCACCACGGTCGACCTTGCGGCCCAGCTCGAGCAGGAGCTCGAGATCGTGCGCCCGCGCGCAACCGGGCGAGAGCTGACGCTCGTGAGCGACATCGCCGCCGACCTCCCGCCGGTCAACGCAGATCCGGAGCGCCTGCACCAGGTCCTCGGGAACCTGCTGGACAATGCCGTGAAGTACGCACCGTCGGGCAGCCAGGTCCGCGTCGGTGCGGGCGCCGACGGCTCGACCGTCGAGCTGACGGTCTCGAACACGACCGGTCCCAACCGCCCTGACCCCGAGAGGATGTTCGAACGCTTTTACCGGGCCGACGCGTCGCGGTCGGCGGCGGCAGGGGGAGTGGGCCTGGGCCTCGCGATCTCGCGCGAGCTCACGTCGGCGATGAAGGGCAGGCTGTGGGCCGACTACAACGCCGCGGGCATGCTGCGAGTCCGGCTGGCGCTTCCCGCGCAGAGGTCGGCCAATGTGGAGCCCACCCCGGCGGCCTCGAGCCGCTAACGCGGTCGAACTACACTTTCGGCCGTGTTTGACTACGCCGCACGGCGCCGAAAGATGTCCGAAGTCCTCGACCGCGAGGGCATCGACGCGATGTTCCTGGGCCCATCGTCCGACCTCGAGTACCTGACCGGGATCGAGCGCAACATCCCGACCTTTGGCAACGTCTCCTATGCCCACGGATGGGTTGGCGGCGCCTTCTTCAAGCCCGGGTCAGAGCCGGCGTTCCTTCTCCCGCGGATGTTCGCGGAGTTCGACCTGCCTCACGGTAAGCCCGAGAACTTGGTGGTGGTCAACGAGACGGATGACGGCCAGGCGATGTTCGACAAGGTCGCACGCAGCCTCGGCGATGTGAAGACTCTGGCCATCGGCGCGCGGCTCTGGGGCGAGACCGTGATGAACCTGATCCGCGTCTTTGGCAGCGCCAGGCTGGTCAATGCCGAGCCGCTCGTCAATCGCCTGCGGCGGGTCAAGTCGAAGGACGAGCTCGACGTGATGACGCGCGCCTGCCGCATCGTCGACGAGACGATGGGCGCGGTCACTGCTTCCGTCGAACCTGGCGTGACGATGCATGCGCTCGTCGAGCAGGTCGAGCACGAGATGCGCGCTCGAGGTTCGCGAGCCCCGTCCTTCACGACCCACATCACGTCGATGGGATTCGCGGACGAGCGCGAGTCGATCGACCACCGCGGCGCCGAGCCGCTGCGCAACGGCGAGTCGGTGCTGTTCGATTTCGGCGCGGTGCTGGACGGCTACTGCTCAGACTTCGGGCGCACCATCTTCTGTGGGAAGCCGACGGCCGAGTATCAGCGTGCCCACCAGGCGATGATCGAGGCCCAGGCGGCCGGCCAGGCCGCGGCCAGGCCGGGAACGACTTGCGCCGAGGTCAATCGGGCCTGCAGGCAGCCGATCGAGGAGGCCGGATACGGCCCTTACTTCCGGCACCGGATGGGCCACTGCGTCGGCATGGACGTCCACGAGCGTCCCTTCATCTCCGAGGAGGACCAGACCCGGCTCGAGGTCGGCATGACGTTCACCGACGAGCCCTCGATCATGTGGCACGGCAAGGTCGGCGTGCGGATCGAGAACATCGTCGTCTGTGAGGAGAACGGCGGGCGGAAGCTCAACTCATACCCCATCGACCTGGTCGCCAACGGCTGAAGCCGCGCGCGTTCGTGTGGCGAAAACAGACGGGCTTTTTTCCTCTGCTCCGGGCGAGTGCAGCCAGCAGGCGACGCCCCGCCCCTGTGCGACGTCGATGAGGGGCGGCGATTCCGTGCGGCAGCGATCGAATGCATATGGGCAGCGCGGATGGAAGCGGCAGCCCGCGGGCGGCTGCGCCGGGTCCGGCACCTCGCCGGGCAGCGCCTCGGGCAGCCAGCCGGAGCCGTCGGCGCGCGGAATGGCCTCGATCAGCGCCTCCGTGTAGGGATGCATCGGCGAGCGCCAGAGGCGGCGCGTGGGCGCGGTCTCGACGACCAGCCCGAGGTACATCACGGCCACGACGTCGGCGATATGGCGAACGATCGCGAGGTCGTGCGAGATCAGGAGCAGTCCCACGTGCAGCTCGCGGGCAAGACCCTTGAGCAGGTTGGCCACCTGGGCCTGGGCCGACGCATCCAGCGAAGACAGGGGTTCGTCGAGCACGATCACGGAAGGTTCGGCCGCAAGAGCCCGGGCGATGGCGATGCGCTGGCGCTGTCCTCCGCTGTACTGGTGGGGAAACCGCTGTGCGGCAATCGCGGGCAACCCGACCTGGTCGAGCAGCTCCGCCACCCGCGCGCTCCTACGACCCGCCGGCACCAGCCCCAGGATTCCCATCGCGTCTGCGATCTGCTGGCCAACCCTGCGCCTCGGGTTCAGCGAGCTGAAAGGGTTCTGGAACACCATCTGCAGGCGGGCGTCCCGCCGCGATCTCGCTCTTCGTCTGAGCGGCAGCAGCCTCCTGCCCTCGAACCAGACGCTGCCCGCGGTCGTGGCCTGGAGGCCGACCGCGGCCCGGGCCAGGGTCGACTTGCCGCAGCCGGTCTCGCCCACGAGGCCAACGACCTGCCCCGCCTCGACCGCAAGGCTCGCACCCGCCACAGCGCGCACGGGGGCTCGGCCCGCGCGCCGGTACTCGACCTCGACGTCTCTCAGCTCGAGCAGGCTCAAACCGCGACCGCGAGGGGATCGATCGGACAGGCGAGGCGCCGCCCGGCGTCGATGGATGCGAGGGCGGGCACGTCGCGCCGGCACGAGTCCTGGACGTACGGGCATCGCGGGTGAAACGGGCAGCCATCCGGTCTTGACTGCGGAGAGGGGGGCGCGCCCGGAATCGAGCGGAGGGCCGTGTCTTCGGCTGCCTCCGGGTGGGGAAGAGCCGCCAGCAGGCCCGCGGTGTAGGGATGGCGCGGATGGCCGAGCACGTCGCCGGTGCGACCAGACTCGACCACGCGCCCCGCATACATGACGGTGAGCCAGTCGGCGATCGAGGACATGACGCCCAGGTCGTGGGTGATCATCAACACCGACAGGCCCGACTGGCTTCGCAGGCTGTCGAGCAGGTGGAGGATCCCTGCCTGCACCGTCACGTCGAGTGCGGTCGTCGGCTCGTCGGCGATCAGGACCCTTGGCCTGCAGGCGAGCGCGATGGCGATCGCGATGCGCTGGCGCATGCCGCCGCTGAACTGGTGCGGGTATGCGGCGAGCGCGCCCGCCGGGTCAGGGATGCGGACCTCGCGCAGGAGCTCTACCGCCCGCTCGCGCGCTTTGGACTCGCTCACGCCGAGGTGGTAGCGCACGTGCTCCGTGAGCTGCCGCTCGATGGTCATCATCGGATGTAGCGACGTCATGGGGTCCTGGAAGACCATCGCGATCTCGACCCCGCGCACGTCCCTCATCGAGCGGCGATTCAGCTGCAGCAGGTCGCGCCCGTCGAACATCGCCCTGCCCTCGACGTGAGCCCCGTCGGGAAGAAGTCCGAGCAGGGCGAGCACCGAGATCGTCTTGCCGCTGCCGCTCTCACCGGCGATGCCGAACACCTGGCCTGCCTCCACCTCGTAGTCGATTCCATCCACGACGGTGACCAGGCCGGCGGCGGTGGGCAGCCGGATGCGCAAGCCCTGGACCGAGAGCAGGGTCTTCAGGGCTTGCGTTCCTTGACGGCCCATGAAGTCCGTGGGTCCAGGGCGTCGCGCATGCTGTCGCCGAGGAAGTTGAAGGCGAGCACGACCGATAAGATCGCGAAGCCCGGATAGGTTCCCATCCACCACCGTTCGAAGTACTGCGTTCCGGTGTTGACCATCGAGCCCCATTCCGGCGGACCTGGCTGAGCGCCAAGTCCAAGGAACGACAGGCCGGCCAGCAGCAGCACCGCATTGCCCAGGTCAAGCGTGGCCAGGACCAGCACAGGGCCCGCGACATTGGGCAGCACATCCACCACGAGCGCGCGCAGCGACGAAGCTCCGAGGAGCCGGGTTGCGGCCACGTAGTCGGCCTGGCCGAGCGACTGCACGAGACCCCGCACGACCCGCGCATACGACGGCCAGAAGACGATCAGCACCGCCAGCACCGCATGGTTGAGGCTCGGCCCAAGAGCGGCCGTGACGGCCATGGCGAGAATGATCGCGGGGAAGGCGAACACCAGGTCGGTGGCCCGCATGACCGCCTCATCGACCCAACCTCCGAAATAGCCGGCGAGGCCGCCGAGCGCACCACCGATGGCGACCGCGGCTATAACCAGCTCGAACGCGATCGGCAGCGACAGACGCGAGCCCCACAGCACCCGGCTGAAGACGTCGCGTCCCAGCTCGTCCGTTCCGAAGAGGTGGGCGGGACTGGGCGCGAGCGTCAATTGAGAGGTCTGGGCCAGCGGGTCGTAGGGTGCGATCAGCGGCACGAAGATCGCAACGAGGATCCACGCACCCGCCAGGACCATACCGACGATGGCGAGCGGCTGCCGCCACGCTGATCCGAGAGTGCCGGCTCGCCGTCGGAGGCTGAACCGAAAACGCAGGGGCAGCAGCTGGGCGTTCATAGGGGGGTCCCCGCGAAATCGCGGTGGTGGGGTGCGGATTTCGTGGGGTACTTCATGCCACCCGGATCCGGGGGTCGACGACCCCATAGAGGATGTCGACGGTGAAGTTGACCACGATGTAGACGACCGCCACGAAGAGGCTGACGCCCATGATGGCCGGCAGGTCCAGGGTGGTCGCCGAGTGGAAGGCGTACTGCCCGATGCCGGGCCAGGCGAAGATGCTCTCCACCAGCACCGTCCCGGTCATGACGTTGGCGAAGGCGAGGCCGCCCACGGTGATGATCGGCGGCAGCGCGGCGCGGAGGACGTGCCTCAGGATCACCGTCCGCTCCGGCAATCCTTTCGCACGGGCGGCCTGCACGTAGTCGTTGTTGATCACCTCGAGCACCGCCGACCGCGTGAACCGGGTCAGGAGCCCGACGTTGTACGCGGCGAGCACGCTGGCGGGCAGGATCAGGTGCTGCAGGGCGTTGGTGAGGACGTCGAACTGGCCCGAAAGCAGCGCGTCGACTGTGAAGAGACCGGTCACGTGCGGAGGCGCCAGGACGCCGGGGTCGAGCCGGCCGCTCCCCGGCACCCAGCCGAGCTTGAAGAAGAAGACGTACAGGGCCACGAGCGCGAGCCAGAACGTGGGCATCGAGATGCCGCCCAGCGACAGCACGCGCAGCACCTGGTCGGTCAGCTTGTTCCGGCGGACCGCGGAGATCACGCCGAGCGTGATTCCCAGCAGATAGGCGATCAGGATCGACGTGACGGCCAGCTCGGCCGTCGCGGGCACGAACTCGGCAAGGTCTGCCCGCACCGACCTGTGGCTCTGCTCGGATTGCCCGAGGTCACCCTGGACCAGGTGCTCGAGATAGACCACGTACTGAACCGGCAGCGGCTTGTCCAGGCCGTAGTGCTCGCGGAACGCCTGGACGGCGGCGGGGTCGGCGATAGCTCGCTGTCCAAGGTTCGCGGCCGCCGGATCGCCGGGCACCAGCTCGGTGAGCACGAACGCGACGAAGGTGATGCCGAGGCCGAGCAGGATCAGCGCGGCGAGTCGCCGGGCGAGGAACCTGACGAAGGGCCGGGATGGCAGCGGGAGCCGCCACCCCGGCCTTAGAGGGTCGCGGCCCGAAAGACCCTCGACGGATCTTCGGCGCCCAGGCGGCCTATCTTCGGGCTCAGCTCCTGCGCTGCTCACTCACGCATTCTCGATGCGCTCGCTGCGCTGCTCGGAGCTTCACCCGAATCTAGGCCACCTGGATCACCGAATCTCTCGCCGAGGGCTTTCGACCGCGACCCGTGTTTAGCCGCCGACGCCGGCTGGATCAATCGTCCAGGTCGGGTTGTAGTCGGCGCCGGTCACGCCCTTGGTCGCCACCACAACCTGTCCCGGCTGGATCAGCGGGAAGAAGGGACCATCGGTGTTGAGCTGCCTCTGGATCTTCTGGAAGAGCTGACCCCTCGCCGTGTTGTCGGTGCTCGAGCTCGCCTGCGCGCCCAGTGCCTCGAGGCTCGGGTCCGATCCCGCCGCCCAGCCCGCGCGCAAGCCGACGAGCTGACCGGGGAGGAACACGAGGTAGTCGTTGGGGTCGGGATAGTCGGGACCCCACAGCCACAGACCCATCTGTTCGGTGCCGGCTCGATAGTCGGCCAGCGCGACCGATATCGGGCTTCCGGTCAGGTTGACCTTGATCCCGGCGGCTTGCAGGTTGGCCTGCACCTTCTGGGCGAGCGTGCTGAACGAGATGCCGTTCAGGGTGAAGTCACTCGGGAAGCCGAGGTTCACGGTCGGGTTCGAGATCCCGGACATCGCGAGCTCGGCCTTGGCCTTGGTCAGGTCGAACTGGGCGTCGTCCGCCGGTGTCAGCGCGCCCAGGAACATGCTTGGGACCACGCCAGGGGTCTGGATTGCGCCCGCGCCGGCGAGCTGGACGTACGACGCGTAGTCCAGGCTGTCCCGGACCGCGTTCTGGAAGTGCTTGTTCGGCGTGACCTTCGAGATCTTCGAGTTGTCGTTCGCGAACAGGAAGAAGACGTTCGGTCCGGGGCTGGCCTTGACCTGCACCGAGCCGCCGCTGAGCGACGCCGCCTGGTCAGAGGAGAGGTCGATGGCCACCTCGTCTGTGCCCTTCTGGATGTCGATCAACTGGGTGGGGGCCTGGATGTTCCGGATCACGACCGTGTTGAAGAAGGGCTGGGCGCCGAAGTAGGTGGGGTTCGCGGTCAGATCCACCTCGGTGGTCGTGCTGAAGGACTTGAGCGTGTACGGGCCGCTTCCTTCCGACGTCGTGTTGAGGAAAGACTCAGCCGTGTCGGCCTTGTCCGCGCCCGGCTGGTCGGTTCCACCGTGGGCCTTGACGACCTTGGAGTTGACGATGCCGAGGGCGGGGTTCGGGATGATGAAAGGAATCGCGGGGTTCGCGGTGCTCGAGGTGAGCACCACAGTCGATGCGTCCGGTGCTGTGACGGTGATGCCGCTCAACAGGAACGACGGGTTGCCCTTGATGTTGATGAGCCGGTTGAAGGAGAACAGCACATCCGCTGAGGTGAGCGGCGTACCGTCGGAGAACTTGATGTCGTTGCGGAGCTTGAACGTGAATGTCTTGGCGTCCGACGAAGCGGTGTAAGAGCTCGCAACCTCGGGCACCGGCGTCGCCGAGTCCGAGCCCTTGAAGGTCAACAGGGTGCTGTACAGCGCCTTGGCCACGATGCCGCCCGAGACTTCGAACTCGCGCTGCGGGTCTGCGGTCTTCATGTCGAACGACTTGTCGATGACCAGGACGTGATTCGCAGTCGTCGCCGAGCTCGTGCCGCACGCGGCCAGAGCTATGGCGGCCACGAGTGCCGCCCCGGCGACCATCATCCCGGGCCTCTTCGATGTCACCATTGCGCTCCTCTCCTTGTACGGTTGCTCGGCGTCGGAGTTGCAATAATATGCCCCCTCCAGAATGAGTGAACGCTCGTTTGCCGGAGCCCGGCGCGGCGTGTCGACGCTGTACGACCTCCGCGTCACGGTCGAGCGGATCGAGGGCCGGTCGGTTTGCGGCCTCAAGGTCGGCGACTACTTCGAGCTCACCGAGTCGAGCCGGCTGCGTATCCCGCCCGGCGCCCACTTCTGCGCGTTTGCGCTGGCCTCGGTCCTGCCGCTGCTCATTGCCAAGCAGCGGCGCCTGCCCCGCGGAGACTGGCTCGAGCAGGAGACGCTCGCGAGCTGCCCCGACCCGGAAGAGCGGACCGTGATGCGCATCGAGCGCATCCGTCGCAGGAGGATCCCGACAGAGGAGCTGACGTGAGCCGCCCGCAGTTCAGGGGCCCCCGCGAAATCGACGATTTCGCGGGGATAGAGTTCGGCGTCGGGCTGCAGGGCGACCGCGACATCTCCGAGTACGCGGCGCTGGGACGGCTCGCGGAAGAGCTCGGTTTCGACGTCGTGACCGCGTTCGGCGACGCCGGCTACCTGCCTCCGCTGGCTGTGCTGATGCATGTGGCGGCGGCCACGAGCCAGGTGCGAGTCGGTCCAAGCTGCCTCAACCCGTACACGACCCATCCCGTCGAGATCGCGTCGCAGATGGCGGCCCTCGACGCTGTGTCGAAGGGCCGCTCATACCTGGGCCTGGCGCGCGGGGCCTGGCTCGACCGGCTGGGCGTCGCACAGCCGCGCCCGCTGCGGGCGCTCCGCGAAGCGGCGGTCGTCGTCGACAAGCTCCTGAGCGGAGACGACGGAGGCTACTCGGGCGAGATGTTCTCGCTCGAGCCCGGGTTTCGACTCCGGCATTCGCGGCCGAAACGGAAGCTCCCGCTGCTGATCGGCGCGTGGGGCCCGCGCACCGTCGCGCTGGCCGGCGAGATCGCCGACGAGCTGAAAGTGGGAGGGAGCGCCAACCCAGACCTCGTCCCGGTGATCCGTGAACGGCTCGGCAAAGGCAGCGCGACGCGGATCGTCATGGGCGCGGTGACCGTGGTCGACGATGACGGTCGTGCGGCGCGGGAAAAGGCTCGCGCCGCGGTCGCCATGTACTACGAGGTGGTGGGGAAGCTCGATCCCACGCTCGACGTCCAGCCATCCGGGGTGCCCCTCTCGGATGAGCTTTTGGACCGCTTCGCCTTTGCCGGCACGCCGAAGTCGGTGGCGCGTCGCGTTCGAGAGCTGTTCGACGCGGGAGCGTCGAGGATCGAGTTCGGAGCGCCGTTCGGGCTCGACGCGGCGGAGGGGCTCAAGCGGCTGGGCCGAGAGGTGCTGCCGGAGTTTCGCTAGCCCGTGGTGAAGCGCCGCGCGTTGCCCATGTCGGCCCACACGTAGGCCTGCACGTTGGCCAGGGCCTGACGGAGATGGTTGCCGTCGTGATGCACCCACTCGTGCAAAAGGTCGTTGACGGTGAGGCGGCCGACGTCAGGGTGGCTGCCGCCACGCGCGAGCTGGTCTGGCCGTAGTGAACGGATCAGCTCGACGCTCTCCCTCCGCACTGTCGAGAGCTCGTTGGCGATCTCAGGCGGTGCCTTCGCGCAGTCGTTGCGCGCGCGCGCCACCGAGGTCCGGTCCCAGCCCGGCAGGTCTGGATCGTCCGCGCCGAGGATGATGCGGATTCTGCCCGCGAAGCCGTGCTTCTCGGCCTCGATGACGTGGCCGGCGCACTCGTTGACGCACCACTCGCCCTTGGCCGGATGCCACGTGGCTGCGTCGGGTGGGAGGGAGGTCAAGGTGCCGGCGAAAGCGCGGCCCGACGACTCGAGGACTGCGGCGACCTCCTCCGGAGTCACGCGGGGACGACGAGAGTGACCGGGTTCTCGATCAAGCGCTTGACCTCCGCCATGAACTGGGCAGCGGTTGCGCCATAGAACACGCGGTGGTCGACGGAGAGCGTCATGCGCATCACCTTGCCGGCGACGATCCTACTGTCCTCGACCACCGGCGCGTCCTTGATCGCGCCGACGGCCAGGATCGCCGCCTCGGGCGGGTTGATGATCGCAGTGAACTCGTCGACGCCGTACATTCCGAGGTTGGAGATCGAGAACGTGCCTCCTGTCAGGTCGTGCTCGCCGGGCCGCCCCGAGCGCGCGCGCTCGATGACCTGGCGCGACTCGATCGAGATCTGGATCAGGTCCTTGCGATCGACGTCGTGCACGACCGGCACCAGCAGGCCGAGGCCCTCGCTCGGCGGGACCGCCAGGCCGATATTTATCGCGCGCTTGCGCTGGAACTTCCCATCCACCCATGAGGTGTTGACCTCGGGGAATTTGCGCAGGGCCAGCGCGCACGCGCGCATGAGCATGTCCGTCATCGTCACCTTCTCGGCGCCGGGGACCGAATCCTTGAGCTGCTGGCGCAGGCGCACCGCCTCGTCGACCCGCGCCTCCACGGTCACAGTGAAGTCGGGGACCGTCGACTTCGATTCCCCCATTCGCCGGGCGATGGTGGCCTGCATGCGGTTGGGCGCGATGACCTCGACATCCGGTCCCGTGGGCGCGGGCTGCGAGGCGGCCGGACGGCCTTCCTTTTTGACGGAGCCGGCCGCAGCGATCACGTCCTCCTTGACGATCCGGCCCTCCGGCCCGCTGCCGGTGACGGTCGACAGGTCGACGCCCATCTCCTCGGCGAGACGCTTGGCCAGGGGCGAGGCGCGGACGTCGCGCGACCGCTGGCCGTCACTGTCGGGCTGGGCCTGCGGCTTTGCCTTGGGCTGCGCAGGCTGGGCAGAGGGCTCCTCTTCCTTCGCCTCGGCATCTTGCGGAGGCTGCGCGACAGGGGATTCGGCCTTCTCCTCCGCCGCCGGCTGTTGAGGCTTGGCCGTGGCAGCTGCCGGCTGTTGAGGCTCAGCCTTCGCCGCCGCCGGCTGGGGACCGCTGCCTTCGCCGATCCGCGCGATCGGCGCCCCGATCTTCGCCGGCACGCCTTTCTCGACCAGGATCTCGAGCTTGCCGTCGTCCTCGGCCTCGAGGTCGAACGTCGCCTTGTCCGACTCGACCTCCGCGAGCACGTCGCCCTTGTGGACCTCGTCGCCGCTCGACTTCTTCCACTCGACGATGGTGCCCTCCTCCATCGTGTCGGAGAGCTTCGGCATGTTTATGTCAGGCATCGACTTTCGCCTTCCCCACAGTCTTGCGGACCAGCCGCTTGATGTCCTCGGCGGTCGGGATCGAAGCCTTCTCGAGCGGAAGGCTGTACGGCATCGGGACCTGGGCGCCACCGAGGCGCAGCACGGGCGCGTCGAGGTAGTCGAAGCATCGCTCTTGGATCCCGGCCGCGAGCTCGGCGGTGACACCGAACGTGGACCAACCCTCCTCGACGACCACCGCGCGCGAGGTCCGGTTTACGGACTCGACGATGGGCGGCCAGTCGATCGGCCTGATCGAGCGCAGGTCGATCACCTCGGCGTCGATGTCCTCCTCCTCCAGCTGCTTGGCGGCCTCGTTCGCAAGCACGGCCATGCGCGAGACGCCGATGATCGTCACGTCCGAACCGCTTCGGCGCGTCGCCGCCTTGCCGATCGGCGTCGTGTAGTCGCCCTCGGGGACCGGCCCACGCACGTTGTACAGGCTCATCGACTCGAGGAACATCACCGGGTTGTCGGTGCGGATCGCCGACTTGAGCATCCCCTTCGCGTCCTCGGGCGTGGTCGGCGCGACGACGAGCAGGCCGGGGATCAGCCCGTACAGCACCTCGAAGCTGTGCGAGTGCTGCGCGGAGAGCTGGTGTCCGGCTCCGCCGGGCATGCGAATCACCAGCGGCACCAGGGCCTCGCCTCCGAACATGTAGCGGATCTTCGCGGCGTTGTTGACGATCTGGTCGTAAGCGATCAGCGAGAAGTTGATCGTCATCATCTCGACCACGGGGCGCAGGCCCAGCATGGCCGATCCGATCGCGGTGCCTACGATCGCCTCTTCGGCGATGGGCGCGTCGACGACGCGCTCGGGCCCGAACTTGTCGAGCAGCCCGTCGGTCACGCGATACGCGCCGCCGAACTTCCCGATGTCCTCGCCGATCAGGTACACGGAGTCGTCGCGCTCCATCTCCTCGGACAGCGCCTCGCGCAGCGCCACGCGGTAGAGCTTGTCTTCAGGCATCGGGGCTCTTCAGCTCGGGGCGGTCTTCCCACTCGCCGGCATATACGTATCGATAGAGCTCGTCCGTCTTCGGGTCGGGGCTCTCGTCTGCGTACTTGATGATCTCCTGGACCTCGCCATCGATCTCCTGGCGCACGGACTTGAAGTACTCCTCGTCCGCGAGGCCTGACTTCTCCAGCTCGTGCTCGAAGAAGACGATGGGGTCGGCCTTGCGCCACTTCTCCTTGTCCTCGGCCGAGCGGTACTTGTCCGGGTCGACCACCGAGTGGCCCTTGAAGCGGTAG
>Ga0207646_10000440_pt1 | contig 55564 bp, 59 predicted proteins | sample KBSK5502metaG_FD_184343 | JGI IMG/M metagenome (GOLD analysis project Ga0207646, IMG submission 184343) | Corn, switchgrass and miscanthus rhizosphere microbial communities from Kellogg Biological Station, Michigan, USA - KBS K5-50-2 metaG... | ecosystem: Host-associated > Plants > Roots >...
CGGTGGGCGCTGCTCTATCTGGAATGGCGTAAGATGCGAGAGTACGAGGCCAGGGCGTGCGCCCGCGCGGGCCTCACGGTTGCCGTCTCCGAAGCCGACCGCGCCCTCCTGGCCGCCAACGCTCCCGGCGCCGACATCAGGGCCATCGGGACGGGCGTGGATACGGCCTATTTCTATCCAAACGGCGCGGTAGAGGCTCCGGCCACGCTCGTGTTCACGGGTTCAATGGATTGGTACCCAAACGAGGACGCCATCATGTACTTCATCGCCGCGATCCTGCCGGAGCTCCGGCGGAAGGTTCCTGGGCTCTCGCTGGCGGTAGTGGGACGAGACCCGTCGGACCGGTTGCGGGTGGCCTGCGCCGCCGCCGGGGTTCACGTGACGGGTACGGTGGCAGATGTACGCCCCTACGTGGCCGAGGCCGCGGTCTACGTCGTACCCCTGCGAATTGGCGGAGGAACGCGGCTCAAGATCTTCGAAGCCCTGGCGATGGGTAAGGCGGTGGTGGCGACTCAAGTCGGCGCGGAAGGGCTCCCCATCGTGTCCGGCCAGCATTTCCTCCAGGCCGACAGCCCGGCGGACTTTGCTCAGGCCGTCGTCACCCTGCTCAAGGACGCCGGCCTCCGCCACACCCTGGGCATGGCCGGCCGCCGGCTGGTGGAGGAGCGGTATTCGTGGACGCAGGTCACGAGGCAGTTCGAAGGTCATTGCGAGGAGGTCGTGGCGCGACATGCGCGTTAGTATCTTTGGTCTCGGCTATGTCGGCTGCGTCACGGCCGCCTGCCTAGCCAAGGCTGGCCACCAGGTGATCGGAGTGGACATCAACCCGGACAAGGCGGGCATGGTCAATGGTGGGGCCTCTCCTCTCGTCGAGCCGGGGCTGGGCGAGCTGCTGGCCGAAGTGACCGCCGCCGGCCGTCTGCGGGCCACCACCTCGACCGAAGAGGGGGTCGCCGGGTCCGACCTGGCCCTGATCTGCGTCGGGACGCCCAGCCGGGACAACGGTCAGCTGGATGTCGACGCCATCCGGCGGGTGGCCGAGGGCATCGGTCATCAGCTGCGGCAGCACCCCAAGCCCTACACCGTGGTGCTCCGGAGCACCGTGCTGCCTGGCACCACCGAATCGGTGCTCGAGCCGGTGCTTCGCGGCACCGGCTCTTCCGCCCTTCCAGACTTGACCGTCGCGGTCAACCCGGAGTTCATGCGCGAAGGGTCATCGCTGCGGGACTTCGCCCAGCCTCCGCTAACCCTGGTCGGGTCCGATTCGCCGCATGCCGGTGCTCTTCTCCGCGAGCTCTACGCTGAGGTCGACGCCCCCTTCATCCAAACCTCGATCCGGTCCGCGGAGATGGCCAAGTACGTCTCCAACGCCTTCCATGCACTCAAGATCACGTTCGCGAACGAGATCGGCGATCTCTGCGAGGCCTTCGGGGTGGACATCAGCGATGTCATGCGTGTCTTCCTGATGGACCGCAAGCTCAACATCTCCGAGGCGTATCTGCGGCCCGGCTTCGCCTTCGGCGGCTCCTGTCTCCCCAAGGACCTCCGGGCCCTGACCCACGCGGCCCGCACCGCCGACCTCGCGCTACCACTGCTGTCCCAGATCCTGCCCTCCAACGATCGGCAGATCCAGCAGGGGGTGAGCCGCGTCCTGGCCACCCGGCGGCGGCGCATCGGCGTGCTGGGACTGGCGTTCAAGCCGGGCACCGACGACCTTCGGGAAAGCCCGATGGTGCTTCTGGTGGAAACCCTGATCGGGAAGGGCTGCGACGTCCGGATCCTGGATCGCAGTGTCTCCATCGCCCGGCTCGGGGGCGCCAATCGCCGCTACATCGAGGAGGAGATCCCCCATATCGCCTCCCTGATGTGTGAGACGCCAGACGCGCTCTTGGCGCATGCCGAGGTGCTGGTCGTCGCCAACAGCGACGAGCAGGCCCGCCAGGCCCTCGCGGCCGCCCAGCCCGAACAGCTCGTGATCGATCTGAGCCGGGGCGCCGTGCCACGACCATGATGCCGATCGGAGAGGTGGCCGGCAGACCTGTGCGGCCGCGGCTCCGCGACTCGGCGCTCCAGGCCATCCGCTTCGCCGGTGGCCTCGCGGCGGCAAGTAGCAGCCGCTGGCGGTCTCGACGGCTGCTTATCCTGTGCTACCACGGTTTCGCCCAGGACGACGAGCACCTGTGGAACTCTTCGCTCCACGTGACTCGGAGACATCTTGCTCACGACTGGGGTTCCTGGACGCGAGGGGGTACGTGGTCCTTCCCCTCCGGAGGGGCTGGCCCGCCTGGCCACCGGGACGCTCCCCTCTCGAGCTGGTTCGATCACTGTCGATGATGGGACGGACGACTTTTACGCCGTCGCCTACCCGGTGCTCAAGCGACGGGAGGTGCCGGTGACGGTCTTCGTGTCGACGTATTGTCCGGTCTTCGATGGCGCCTGCCAGTACTTGCTCTCGAGCCTCCGCACGTGTGTGGGGCCGTCCTGCGGCAGCGCTGGTCGGCGGCCGCGAAGCACGAGTGGCTTGGGCGACTTACGCACCGCTTGAGCTATCGGCGCACTCGACCCAACCCTCGTCGTCGTCCAGCTGCACACGCACCGACACCGCGTGCCGGAAGAGCGAGGTCTCTTCCTTCGCGAGATCCACGAGAACCGCCAGGCCCTCGCTGGATCCCACGCACCTCATCCACTTTTGCTATCCGAGTGAGACTACCGGCCGGCCTCTTCTGCCGTGGCTCGCCGAGACCGGCATCGCCTCCGCTGTGACGTGCGTGCCCGGCCTGGCTTCCAGCCGACATGAGCGGCTGTTGCTCCCCAGATTCATCGACACGGGGACGACATCGGAGGTGGAGTTCGAGGTCTGGACTTCCGGGCTGCGCCAGTTCATTCGCAGGCCTAGCCTGCCACTACATGCCCCTAGGGACTCATGGCGGAGGCGAAGTCCATGCAAGCATCGCGAAATCCGGCCCTCAGGATGATTTGCGGGCGACGATGAAGATCATGCCGGCGTAGGAATGGAGACAACGTGGGCGGAAGAGAACACGGTCAAGGCGCGCAGCCAGAGCATCGGCGCCCGAGCGATTGAGGAAGCGTCGCGTGAGTCGTTCAAAGAAATAGAAGTGATCGAGGTGTACGTCGGCAAAGAGCTGGTAGAGGGCGCGGAGGTCTTCACGCCGGAGAGGTCGCTCGTCCGGACTCTCGAGGTGCCGAGGGACGAGCCAGGTCAGGCGCTGGCGGACCGAGCGGAGGACGACCGAATCGAGGTACGGCTCCGTGAACATGGCGAAGCCGGCCGGTTTGAGGAGGGCCGAGACGCCAGAGAACACGACGGGAAGACCCTTGGTCAGATGGTGTAGAACGGCTTGCCCGAGGACCAAGTCAAAGCTGGCCTCGGACAGCCGCTCTTGCAGACGGTAGGCGGACCAGACGTGGGCCTCCCAGGACAGATGGTGGAGTCTCATCCGCTCCCGGGCGAGACTCACGGCCTTGGACGAAATCTCGACAGACACCACGCTGGCACCCTGCTCCGCGAGGATGACCGACCAGATGCCGTCACCAGCCCCAAGATCCAGAATCCTGAGGCCAGCGAGGGGTCGCGCGGAGTCGCTCGGAGGGAACCGACGGCCAATGTGCGAGAAGACAAGATCGGGATATGACCGGCGCACTGGATTGCCCAGGCTAGCGTTTCGATATCGCGCGAACGTCCAGTCGGAGGTCAAGAGCTCGGAGGGATCCGAGAGCTCCGCGAGTCGATCAAACGCTTCAGCCTCTATCTGTTCGTTCGCATCCATTGAGTCATCCATCGCTACCTCCTCGCGCGAGGGGATCTCTGGAGGTCCCTACCCCCGATTCCTGGGATCTGGCCGGGGATCAAGCAGGTGGAGGGCGCCCTTCAGGATAGCCTTGGCTGCACCCTATTCTAGTCTGAGGCACGCCCTCGGCGGTAGTATCGCTCGTTTGACTCGGCACTCCATTCTACACGCACGAACAATTCGCTTCCCGACCCTCAGCGCGTCGACTACAATCCGGTTGATGAGTCTGTCGGCGTTTCCCCCTACGTTGGAGGTGTGTGTCCGTCCCGACCGCAACGACGTAAGGCTGCAGTAACGACGCCGTTCGACAGGGCTACCAAAGTGTCCGTGTCCCATAGAACATCGGTGGCCTCCCTCACTATCGTGATCCCCGCGCTGAATGAAGAGGAGGCTATCGCGGGGACCATCGAGCGCTGCCTCGCAGCACGCGAGCAGATCAAGGCGGCGGCTGGGTTGGCTGAAGTCGAGATCATCGTGGTCAGTGATGGATCTACCGACCGAACTGCTGAGATCGCGCGAGGCTTCGCTGCTGTCAAAGTGATCGAGTTCGTGACGAATCGGGGGTATGGGGCGGCCATCCAGGAGGGCTGGCGGCAAGGGAGTGGTACTCTCCTAGGCTTTCTGGATGCGGATGGAACGTGCGACCCGAGGTATTTTGCCGAGATGTCGCGGATCGCCCATCGAGACTCTGCGGATGTGGTTCTCGGCACGCGGATGGGCCCGGGATCCCGAATGCCCCGACTCCGCCGGTTGGGCAATCGGGTCTACGCACTTCTCCTCGGCTTTCTGTGCGGCCGTCGGGTGACCGATACCGCGAGCGGCATGCGCGTGGTGAGGCGGGACTCGCTGCATCACCTCTACCCATTGCCCCATGGCCTTCACTTCACGCCTGCCATGAGCGCGCGGGCGCTTTTGAACAATCTGCGCGTGATCGAGATCCCGATGTCTTATGAAGAGCGCATCGGACGCAGCAAGCTCAACGTGCTGCGCGATGGTGTGCGATTCCTCCGGGCGATCGGCGCAGGCGTCTTATCGTACAGCCCTGAGCGACCGTTCCTGGCGGGCTTTGTGGTGTGCATGCTGGTGACTGCAATGCTGGCGGCCTCCCCGACCGAGTTTTACCTCGCGAACCGACGTCTCGAGGAGTGGATGGTCTATCGGTTCGTCGTCTGTTATGTGCTGGTCTCGTTCGGACTTCTCTTGCTTCTGGCGACCACGCTGGTGCACCGAATGGCCCTTCTGACGCCCCGCAGGTCCGAAGCGATCGGCTTCTGGCCGTCCGTGGTGGCCGGCGTGTTCTCCGGTCGCTTCCTCTACGTGACGATCCTGCTCCTACTAGGGCTCAGCGGCTCCTTTTTGTGGCCGGGGCTTGTCGAGTATGCGACCACGCGCCATGTCTCGCTCCACTGGTCGCGTCTCCTGGCGGGGGCCTTCAGCCTGTCGGCGGCCTTTCAGGTTGTGATCTTCGCTCTCCTGCTGAATGTCATTTCGGTATGGGGTGCCCAACGGGACTACGCCGAGGCCGACGCGGGCGCAGCACCCCAGCGCCGCGATCTCTTGTAGCGGACCTCGCGCAATGTGGGGTTCAGGCGGGCACGACTTTGATGCCGACGCAGCCGGCTACGAAGACACGCTGAACTGCGGTCTCTCGATATCTGGCGAGAAGGCCACCTTCTTTGCGGCGGCGCGCATGCAATGGCTCGCCGGACGTCTCCGCCGGATCGGATTCGTTGCGCGCACGACCCTTGACTACGGATGTGGCACTGGAGGCTCCACGCCCTTCCTTGTTGATGTGCTCGGCGCGGAGACTGTGGTCGGTCTCGATGCGTCGGCGACATCCCTGGAGGTCGCTCGTGCCAAGCATGCCACTTTGCGGGTCGAGTACCGGCTGCCCCAGGACTACCGGCCGAACGGCAGCGTCGATCTGGCGTTCTGCAACGGCGTGTTCCACCACATTCCGCCCGCCGAGCGTGCAGGCACCCTGGCGTACATGGCGGCCTGCTTGCGACCTGGGGGCGTCGTGGCCTTTTGGGAGAACAACCCCTGGAACCCGGGAACGCGCTACGTCATGAAGAGGATCCCGTTCGATCGGGAGGCAATCCCCGTGACTTCGATCGAGGCGCGCGCTCTGGCCCGGAGTGTGCGGCTGGAAGTTCTTAGCACTGACTTTTGTTTCTTTTTTCCTAGGGTGCTTCGGATGCTTCGGCGGTTCGAGTATAGGCTAGCGTCTGTCCCGTTCGGCGCCCAGTACCTGGTCCTCTGCCGTAAACCGTCTGGCTCCGTAGAACCGTGAATGGCTCGACCGCGTGGCACGGTCCGGGATCTGCTCGTCATCTCGCTCCTCGGGTGCCAGGCCGTCACCTGGGCGCGGGGTGGCGCTTGCGGTAGTTGGATCGGCTGCATATGGGTTGTGACGACGTACGTTCTGCGTCGGCTTATGCGGGCGCGGACGACCTCTTCTATGTCCGGTACGCCTACCGCTCCGCCGCCCCCCGATCGAGTGGAGGGAGTTCAGGTTGCCGGCCATTCTGGCGACGCGGGTTGACCGCAGGGCCGGCGGATGGGGAGGTTACGCCACGGTGGCGGGGGCCGGGGACGGGGCGCCCGCCGCCGGAGGGTGTTCATGTCGAGTATCCTCTTGACAGCTTCAGGATCCTCAAACATGACTGGGACAATGATGAGTTTGCGCAATCGAATCATTGGCGTGCAGATGAAGCGGAAACGCCCAATCCGCGTCTGCATGATGGGCCCGTCTCTCGACATCCTGGGAGGCCAGGCAGTGCAGGCCCAGCGGTTACTCAAGCGGCTCGCGAGAAGTCCGCAGCTTGAAGTCAGCTTCCTCCCGATAAACCCGCGCTTGGTGGAGCCCTTGCATCTTTTGCAGCGCGTGAAATATGTTCGGACCATGGTCACCTCGGTCGCCTACCTCCTCTCGTTGCTGTTTCGGGTACCGCGCACGGACGTGGTGCATGCTTTCTCTGCCAGCTATTGGAGCTTTCTACTTGCTCCCGTACCCGCGATGGTGGTATCCCGACTATTCCGCAAGGCGGTGATCCTCAACTACCGAAGCGGTGAGGCCGACGATCATCTCACCCGCTGGCGCAGCGCCGTACCGCTGATGAGGCTGGCCGACCTCATCGTGGTGCCGTCGGACTACCTGGTGGACGTCTTCGCGCGCCATGGTCTCAGGGCTAGAGCCGTGCCGAACTTTGTCGAGATCGAGCAGTTACCGTATCGACAACGCGATACGGTGCGGGCAGTATTCCTGAGCAACCGCAACTTCCACGCACACTACAATATAAGTTGCGTGCTGCGGGCCTTCGGTCGGATCCAGGCTCGGATCCCGGCGGCTAAACTCACGGTGGCAGGCGACGGCCCACTCCGCGAGCGGCTGCAGGGCGAGGCCCGCCATCTTGGCCTTCAAAACGTGACATTCTGCGGAGCAGTGCCACCAGACCGCATGGCGATGCTCTACGACGAGGTTGATGTGTATCTGAGTGCTCCGGATATCGACAACATGCCCAACTCGATACTCGAGGCAGCCGCATGCGGGCTTCCCATCGTCTCTAGTGATGTTGGCGGCATCCCGTACATCTTGCGGCACGGTGTTACAGCCCTACTAATCCCTCGCGACGACGACGCGGCGCTCGCCGCTGCAGCGATCCGTCTGTTGGAGGAGCCGGGCCTAGCCCCTCGCCTCGTCGCGGCGGCGCGGGCGGAGGTGCTTAATCGCTATACATGGCCGGCCGTCGAAATTGGATGGATGGACACGTACCGCCTTGTGACACGCGGCGAGGCACGAACGTGAGGATGGATCGTCCCTCGGGCGGCATAGCCGCGCCGACTCCAGAGTAGGCACTAAGTGCTGAAGACAGCGTGGCGGACGGGGCCGCTGGACGTGGCGCTCGTGCTCGAACTCCGCACACCCGACACAAGTGGCAACAGCGTCGCGAGTGCGTCAATTCTCTTCGTGCAGGATGCACATATTGATCGCGGCGAGGGAGGAGCCTGAGATGTGCGGCATCGCCGGCGTGGTCGGATCACACTCATCCGAAACAGCAGACATTGTCTCGAGCATGACCCATGCGTTGGAGCGCCGCGGTCCAGACGGTCAGGGGCTGAAAAGGTTCTCGGAGGCTGTACTTGGACACCGCCGGCTCAGCATTTACGACCTGAGCCAGGCTGGGCACCAACCGATGCTCAGCGGCGACGGAAAACTTGGCGTCACGTTCAATGGCGCCATCTTCAACTTCAAGGCACTTCGCCGGGACCTCGAGGCACTCGGCTACGCCTTTCGGAGTCAAACCGATACCGAGGTGTTGTTGCACGGCTACCATGCGTGGCAAATCGACGGCCTCGTGTCCCGCCTGCGAGGGATGTTCGCCTTCGGCCTTTGGGACGAGGCCACCCTTACGCTACACCTGGTGCGGGATCGATTCGGAGTGAAGCCCTTGCACTACGCGGAACTGGGTGGCCAGCTAGTCTTTGCCTCGACGGCAGCCGCCTTGGCGCACGTGCTCCCGTCACGTGTTATCGAACCGCTCGCGGTAGCGGATCTGTTTCAGCTGGGCTTCGTGACCCAAGAGCGAAGCATCTGGTCCGGCTGCCGCAAGCTGCTCCCGGGTCACGTCCTCACCTGGCACGCCGGCGCGCTCACCGTGCGCCGTTACTGGTCGCTGCCAACTACATTGATCTCCAGCGGCTTTGAATCCGCGGTCGACAAGACCGAGCGGTTACTTGTCGAAGCGACCGAACTCCGCCTCAAAGCAGACGTGCCGGTCGGCATGTTGTTGAGCGGCGGTATCGACTCTGCACTGGTTTGCTGGGCGGCCCGGGCTGTTGGTAGCGATGTCGACGCCTTCACGGTTAGCGCACGAGGCAACGCCGCGGACGAGAGTGCAGATGCCGCGCGCACAGCGAGGGAGCTTGGTATCCGCCATCACATCGTGCCTGGAGAGGCATTCGAATCGGACGATTTCCTCGAGCATGTCGCCGCCTCCGGCGAGCCGTTCGCATGCTCGTCAGCACTTGGGATGCTCGTCGTGGCACGCGCCATCCGCCGTGCGGGGCTGACGGTGCTGCTCACGGGTGACGGGGGCGACGATGTCTTCCTCGGGTACCCTCGGCACCGGATGCTCCTTCGCACGTCTTATGTCGCCTGCGCGCTGCCGAGCGCGGTCACGACGCTTTGGGAGTCGGTCCGCGGAGTGTTACCGAAGGAGGGTGCGGGTCGCCGGCTCCGGCATCTCATCGACTATACGGTGGGTGGCCTCCCCGCTTTCCTGCGTGCCAACGACAGCCTCGCCCGCCTGCTGGCCAGCGGTCTCGGCGGCAGTCGCCTGACCGAGGTCGTAGCCCGTCACGCCCGGCCAGTGATGCCCTCGATACTGCGCGCTCGACGGGCACTTGAGGAGTATCTAGCGTACGACTTAGAGACACAGTTCGTCGGAGAATACCTCACGAAAGTAGACAGCAGCACTATGCACTACGCGCTCGAGGCCCGATCGCCGTTTCTCGATCACCGATTGTGGGAGTTCGCGACCTCGCTGCCATTCGACGTGCGTCTTCGCGGCGGTAACTTAAAGGCCGTGTTACGCGCGCTAGCGGAACGGCGCATCAGCAAACGGGTCGCTCAGGGTCACAAGCGCGGCTTCACGGTACCGGTGGAGCGAGCCGGGTGGCCCGCTCTCCGCTCGCTGTTGCCTACGCACGGGAACGCCTGGCGTGCCGTGCAGGACGGGTGGTTGTCACCGCGTATAGGGGACGAGGTTCGGGCGGCGGACGCTCGAGGGTCAGCCAGCGAGGCGCTTTGGCGGGCGTCGGTCCTGGAACTCTGGTTGCGTCAGCACGCAACGTAGCCGTCTGGCGCGCCGCGGCACAGCTCAAAGTTGCGCATCTTGTATTCATTTCCGCTTCCGACTTCACCAGCAGAAGTTTTTGGAGTTCCCATCTCAATCCGGCTTTCACGCCAACTGTATATAGCAAGCCGCTCAGACCCAGCCCCCAGGACACTTTGGGCGGGCGTGATAGTCGCCTTCCAGTCGAGCCGGTCGACTACCCTCCTTCACGGCAATTCCGCCGTCAGAGGTATCTGCTCGGCATTTCTCCCTCGCATGTCGTCGGTGGCCTATCACGCATGCTCAGGGGGACCTGCGGCTTAACATCGCTCCTGCGCCCGACAGCCAGCTCTCGAACTGAACCTCCGACTGCGCCATAGTGTCGACGTAGCGCGGGAGCAACAGCGGATCGTCAGCAGCCTTTGCCATCGCGACCACGCAGGTGGTCGCCGTGTCCACTTCGAGATCACGAAGCCAAGGCAGGAACGCGGGATCAACCTCGCCACTGGGATAACAGAAGTGTCTCGCGGGACGCCTCGCCAGATCTTCGAGAATTCGGCGGTTCTCAAGCACCTCTTGGCGAAAGGCAGACTCGTCGCGCGGCGTCCGATGCCGATGTGTGTGAAGTTGAACATCAATTCCCCTACGCGCGACATCTGTGATTTCTGCCGCCGTCATCAGGTGAAATAGTCTGCTTCGTACCACGTGTGCCCAGTCAACCCCGAGTCGCGTGGCGACGTCGCCGAGCCACGCCTGTTGGGCCTCTCGGTCGGCAGAGAGAGCTTCCGCCCTAGTGAACAGGCGTGCCGCGAGCTGTTCGCGTTGCCGTAGGCATCGGAGTTCGATCGGCTCGTCCTGGCCTGGGAGCACGCCGGGACCGAGCACCTGCAGGCGGGCGCGCCAGAGCAGGTAGCGAAGCGTAAGTCTCATGATCGGCCGTTGGTGGACACAATGATACGTAGACACATAAGTCGTGGCGGGATAGCCGAACTCCTCGAGCAGTGGTGCCGCGGCCACAATAAAGTCATAAAAACCGTCGTCAAAGGTAAGCACTACACAGCGAGGTGGAAGGGTACCATCTCGCAGTCTTTGAGCAGCATCGCCCAACGGGAGGACCACGTATCGCCCGTCGCGCAGAATCTCGAACCGCCGCCGCAAGAAAGCGGGCGTCACAAACAATTCTGGATCCCACTCGTGCTCGTCCCGGAGCGCCACGCCGTGGTAGCAAAGAATGATCAGGCGCCGCCGACGCCACTCCGATGCGGCGACCCACTCGAATCCGCCGACGGCGCGAAAGCCAGCGAGTGCTGCATGGCGGACATGCCTTGCGGCTTTGCGCATGGTATCAGCCATCAGCACGCCTTGATGTTGCTGCCGAACGGTGATCCGTGACCATCGGGGCGTCGCTCACTCCTCGCACCGGCGGAACAACATCGAGCATGCTTGCTGCCATTGCCTCGGAACGGACTTGAGGACTCCCTCGGGCAACAAGACAAGCACGCTGACGTCAAGACCGAGATGCAGATTGTGGGATGAGACCACCCACTTGGCGAGTTATCCAGCACCCTAGTTGTTCAGAGCCAACAGCCGAGCTAGTCTTCCGATGGCCAATGCCCCTTTGCGAACTACGCAAGCTCGCTGGCTTGCAACCTGCAGCGTTGCGTATTCAGTCTTTCTTGCCGCGATATTCTAAGCATAAAAAGGCGGAACATGCCACCATGCCGCGCGTCGGCGGCAAGTTCCCGCGGTCGGTCGTTCCGGTCCGGCAGGAGGGCGGGATCAGGCGCCGGTCGTATTGGCCTCGGGATGCGCCGCCTCGGCATCGGGAGGAAGCGATCTTCGCTGCTATTGTGTTTGGCGGCGGGATTTGGAAGTACCGTGAACTGCGGATCGCGCTGTTCGACAAATCTACGATGACCTCCGACACGGAGGCAGTCGACACTTGTGCAAGGACATGGGCACGAAGGCTGTGACTGAGGTTGAGTCGTATGCTCGGCTTGGCGATTCACGAAGGCGACTCGAACCAGGTGTTTCTGGAGGGAGACGGCGTGGGCATCCATACAGCCCATCGACGGTCCCGGATAGTACAGGGGCTTGAGGTTGGGGTTGAAGGTTGAGTCGAAGCCATGGCGGGTCTGGGTAGGGTCGAAGGCGGCGCCGGGCCGGCGGAGCTTCCTCTGGGCGCGGCACTCAACGGCGTCGTGCAGACGCGCCAGTTTCGAGTCAACGGGGTTGACGCACACCGGCGGTTGCTGTAAGGAGTGCTTCGAGATCGGCACCAGGATCCCTCCCATCCGTGCCGGTGTTTCGATAGCGACTAGACGCCGCCAGACGGTAGTCAGCGTTGACTGGATCCCGGAAACCGACGGCGTCGACCGACGCTGGGAAGGAGTTATCCCTTGGGTATGCCGAAGCTAAGCCCCCGATGATGATGTTGCGCAGGAACTGATAGCCAGGGAAGTATCTGTTCAACGCGACGATGCCCTCGCCGACGTTGCCTCCAAAGAACCCGTAGTTCCCTTTGTTCGTGATGTTGCTCCGGTAGACGAAGCCGCTGTTCTTATCGTAGTCGGCCATCATGATGGGGCCGGTCTGAAATGCGGTATTATGCTCGATCACGACGTCCGCGGTTCCTCCGAGCACCTGGAACAGCCTTCCCTCGCCTTGCCACCGCTCACCGTTCACGTCGAAGAGGTTGTCGGCAATGAGAATCCGCTTGGTCTGTTGGCTCGGGTTCTTGTCCCGCCCAAGAATATTCACGCCGGAGCCGGTGTGACGGACGATGTTGCGCCGGAAGGTCACGTCCTCCACTACTGACCACGGCGCGGTACCATCCTGGTTGCGTACTGTGAAGATGATGGCGAACCCGGTCTGGGCGTGGCCCCAGTTCTGCTCGAAGACGTTTCCCTCGACGAGAACTCGGCGAGCATTCTTCAACTCGAAGAGATTCTTGACCGACCACGGCGTCCCGGCATATGCGGGATCCCCGATGCGCCAAGACAGCGGCTTCGAGAAGTGGTTGCGCCGGATCTCGATATCGGCGGGCACGAGATCGCGAATCTTGGGGTCGGCACCCCCGAACAACACGTTCTCGGCCGCGGCCTCGAGGTAGTTATTGACGATCCTGAACGGCCCGGGCCCGTTCCAAGCGGCGATCGCCTGGGAGTCGCCGCCATCCTCCTTGAAATCCGACAGATAGGAATCGATGACGGCGACCGAGCGGGCGTTCAGCGCGAGACCGCGGCGCGTGCCCTTTTGGGGATCGCCGTGAACGTAGCAACGGTCGAAGATGATGTCGTGAGGCAGATCGCTCGCCGTGCGCGCGTCGGGGCCCAGCAGCACTAGGTTGTAGAGAAAATGCCCGGCCTGGGGCCGGATCTCGACCCCGACAAAACGGTAGTGGTGCGCGCCCGGGGCCGTCGCGATCACCGAACCCGACGCCGCGACCAGCGCGGGCATGAAGGGACCATGGGACGGGTCGATGCGGGCGCCCGGCGCAGGTAGCCGCTGGTCGGGGGCGTTAGTGCGGACTGTGATCCAGCCAGAATCCGACTTGCTGGGGAGGACGAACGGCCCTGTGTATGTCGCACCCGCGGCGAGGGTGATCACGTCGCCAGGTTGGGCTTGCCGAAGCGCGGCCTGGAAATCGCCACCGGCTGCCACCGCGATGGTCCGACCGCCTTCAGGGGTGGGTCCAGTCTCCACGATGACCTTCGGGAGTTCGGGAAGTGGCTGCGCGCTGGCCGCGACCGGTACCAGGCACACGAACACGATGACGAGGAGAACGACCATGCCCCTATCCTCTCCTGCGCGTAGCCGCCGCTCCCCGTGCCGAGTCCGATCGACAACGACTTAGGTGGGAGCCGCGGTGGCGACAGCCGCGCATGCCTTATCGCCAGCGAGTCAGATGACCACCCGTGATCATCGCCGCGGCGGTGAACCAAGTGGTCTGATCGCGAGGTTGTTGGTGGTCCTCAAGGCCCGTCGAGGGGCTAGCTGGGAGCCAAAGACGCTCCCGGCGAGGCGGCTATACGCCCAGCCCGCGAAGCTGCTGAGAATAATGTCAAGGCCAACACGATACCGCAAGTCGGACCATACTACGACCGCAGCCAACGTAGCAAGGCTCGCAGCTGCGATGAGCGCTAACAGACGGGGCTCAAGCGGAGACCATCTCACGCTCATCGCAATGCCGACCAGCCCGGCCGGAACGACCGCTAGCCAATACATTGTGAACGCGAATCTCTGCACCGGACCTTGTTCGGCCCGGGGATTGAACGGCAGTAGCACGGTCCACAACCGCCTGGCACTCAGCTTGAGGTACGAAAGCGGATTCTCGACTATGAACTCGGCCGCGATGCGCCCAGCAATCCGGTCCTTCCAGACCATGCTGATGGGCTCTGGCAGTTTCAGACTGGCGAGAGCTTGCGCGCGCTTCTCGTCTGTGACTTTGCACGGTCCCTCGCCCCAGAAGGGAGTGAAGAGGCTCTCCGGGGCAACGCACGGGTTGTTCCCTTCCAAGAGCGCCGCGCCGGCGATGCTGGCCACGGGCACGAAGAGTCCGTGATGCCAGTAGTTCCGCAACGTCCACGGTGAGATCATCACGATAGTGGCGAGTGTCATGAGGGCCACGTGGCCGAGCGGCTTCGAGCGCGTGGAACACCACCAAGCAGCCACGAGGAGCAGCACAACGACGACCGAGAAGGCACTATCGCGAGTCAAGATCCAGAGCCCAGCCAGAAGCCCGAAGGCCCACGCAGCTCCTTTACTGGTTCGTCGTAGCCAACGAAAGAACATGCAGAGAGTGGCGGCAAACAAGAAGAAATAAAGATTTTCATTGTATGGCTGGGACGCAGAGTTGACAAGGACAGGATGGAGGGCAGTTGCGAGGCCGGCAAACCACGCGGTAGAACGCTGTTGGAATACTGTAAGGGTGAGCACACCCCAGAGTCCGCTCAAGAGGCCACCAAGGATGGCCTGAGCGCCCAAAAGGGGAATGAAGGAGAAGCCAAAGAGGCCAAATAGCCCCGCAAGCATAAACTGATACAAGGGCGCCTTGAAGATGGCATCTTGTCCGACTCCCCGAGCGTGCTTGGCCTGCAGTTCGGGTAGGTCAGCCACCAAATGGCCCTGTCCCGACAGCAGAGCGTGAGCGATGGCCACATGTTCCGCAGCGTCGTAATCCCACCTGCCGATGAACGCGCCGTCCCTTGAATGAAGCAGGTCACCACCGTAGCGGGCGATACCGTAACCAACCCGAAGAGCAAGACCCAGAAAAAAGAGAGCAATGAAAAGGCCGTAGGGTCCCCGTAGTAAGTTTCTGGTGAGCTGGATCATGGCAATGAGGCGATCCTCAGTCTCGAAACGGATAACTGTTCTCGGGAGACGGATACTTGTTCTGAAGTGTACTCAGCATTCGCAACCGCGTACAAGGCGCATACGACACAGTCACGCCACTCCGCGCCCTGCGCGGGCGGACTGCCGGGCGCCCCGGAAATCCCTTCGGCTCCTCGGCCCGAACGCCCATACGCCACGCAGTTCTGATCCGACCCGCTCGCGAATGGTGCTCTCTCGGCGGGGACGTTGTCAAGGGTGCGTGAGCGGGTTGCTGTTGGTCCCAGGAATGTCGCTTCCTGACCGTCCACGAAGAATGTCATCCCATGGAGACATGGGAGACATTCCGATGAGCCGCAAGAAAGTGCCGCGCGCCGGCAGCATTCCAGAGCGGATCATCGGCGAGTTCATCCTCCGCCATAACAGGGGTTGGCTCCTCGAGTGCCTGGGCCATCGCCCGCAGCCGCAGGCACGCGCCGCCGCCCTCGGGAGGCCCGCATGAATCCAATGGCACAACTCACCTCGACAACCGAGGGCCCTAGGGGCCGCAGGATGGATCTTCTCTGGGGTATCCCTGCAAATCGCTTCGTCCGAACGTTCACGAATGTCCAGGGAACCGGGTGCGGTACACTCATCAACATGCCTGCGGTTCGGGATCGCCTGCCGGCTGATCTGCCGGATGGCCGCAATATGCGAGTCGGATTCCGGATCGCTGCGTGAAATACCCTTGGATCAGCTGGAGACTCGAGGCTGAGATGCTCGCCGTATCGTATCCGCGGTTTTCACGCGCCGCCGGTACAAAAACTTCAACCATTCCGGCCGGACAAGAGCTCTAGGCTCCGGGCGCCGTGGTTACCGGACGTCGGGACGCGGTAGCCTCCAACATCTTCTTTTGAAGCGGCACAAACCGCGAGCCACATGGGGCAGGAGCAACCAGTAACGAGCATCCGTCAGCCATTGTGGAGTCCTTGGGTGTGTCCGAAGCATGGCTCACGGCTTGAAGGTGTAGGCCCATGTCTACGTTGCGAGTCAGGACACGAGTTTCCGATTGTACGTGATATTCCGCGATTCGTGCCGGCCAAGACCTACGTATCTCACTTCGGGGAGCAGTGGAAGCGTTACCGTTTGACGCAACTCGATAGCTATACTGGCCTTCCGATTTCGGCTCGCCGATTGCGTAGGTGTCTCGGCGATCGCTTGTGGAACTCTCTGCCGAATCTAGACGTTTTGGAGTGTGGATGCGGTGCTGGCCGGTTCACCGAGGTGCTGCTTGATCGTGGCGCTCGCGTCACCTCTATCGATCTCAGTGAAGCAGTCGATGCCAATGTCGAAAGCTTCCCGCTGAGCCCGCTGCATCGCGTCGCTCAGGCAGATATCTTGTCACTCCCGTTCGAGAGCTGCGCCTTTGATGTTGTTTTGTGCATCGGCGTTATCCAGCACACGCCTTCGCCAGAGCGTAGCATCGAGCGCTTGTATCAGCAGGTCCGACCTGGCGGGTGGCTCGTTGTGGATCACTACACGTATGAACTCGGGTGGTACACAAAAACAGCCCCGCTGTTCCGCGCGGTGCTCAAGCGGCTGCCCACCGGAGTGGCGATGCGTTTCACAGAACGGATGGTCGACATGGTACTGCCGCTCCATAAGCGTGTCTCGACTTCGTGGCTGCGCTCCATAATCGGTCGTTTGTCGCCTGTGCTTACCCACTACCGCACATACCCTGAGTTGAACGATGAGCTCCAGCGGCAGTGGGCGCTCCTTGATACGCACGACTCGTTGACCGATTACTTCAAACATTTCCGGACACGCGGTCAAATTCAGCGCGTGCTTGAGCGCCTGGAGCTGGACGAGATTTGGTGCACCTCTGGGGGGAACGGGGTGGAGGCCCGAGGCCGCAAGCGTGGAACGATCCCCTGACTCAGGGCTACCGGGGAACCACATCCGTATCGTGGTGGTGGGTAGTAAGCCCTTTAAGGCGGAGCATCCCTTCGTAGAAAACCGCAAACCGCCGTGCCGACACTTCACGTGTGAAACGCGCGTGAATCGTGCGAATGGCGGCTGAGGCGAGGCTTTCGCGAAAAACCGCGTCACTCAAGAGACGGTCGAGCTGGTGAGCGAGGTTCGAGGCATCTCCAGCCTCGAATAAAAGACCATTGTCGTCGTGCCGGACCAGTTCTGGATTGCCACCGATGTTCGAGGCTACTACGGCGCAACCGCAGGCCATTGCTTCCATTAGCGAATTGGAGAAAGATTCATTCGTGGACGGTAGCACAAACACGTCGATGCTCCGGTACCACGACGCTACGTCAAAAGTAGCAGGGACGAACACGCACCTGTCGGCCACTTTCAGCTCCTGTGCCCGACCCAGGAGCGCTTCTTTGGATGGTCCGTCTCCTACAATGACCAGCTGATGGCTCTTCTCATGCAGGCGTGCAAAGGCATCGAGTAGTGTCTCCAGCGACTTCTCGCTTCTGAGGACGGTCACGACGCCGATAACGGAGCCGCCGGCTGGAAGCTCGGGACGCCGCGCGCGTCCTGCGGGGTGAAAGACATTTGTGTCGACTCCATTCAGCAACGTGTGCATACGCTCAGCGCGTAGGCCGAACTCGGCGCTCAAGACACCACGGACGTATTTCGAGTTCAGCACGAGGCCGTCAGCGAGACGATCTGTGAGACGCAACGCTCGGCGATAGGCCCATGGAAAGAGACGTCGGTCTCCGCGTTGGCTGGCGAGTACGACCGGCACGCGGGCGATGCGCGCGAGAGGGACGGCAAATAGCGTAGTGGGGACGTCAAAAGGATGGACGATCACTGCGCGTCGGCGGCGCAACCACCTAACGAATGCCCAGGCTAAGACGACCGCGTGCGGCTTAGCGAAGGACGTGATGGCAAATTCCACGACAGGAATCTGAGCGCGCCGCAGCTCGTCCGCTCTCGAGCCGTGCGCGGAAAAGCAGGCAACGGCCACCCGAAACAGAGCGGGATCGAGCGCCATCGCAATCTCGCTAAGCTGCCGCTCCGAGCCGCCGAGGTCCAGCGAGCGCGCCATCAGCACAATAGGCCAGGGCTTAGTCGATTTCACTAGTGAGTATAGTACTGCGAAATGGGTGCTTAGTGGTTCTGGCCGCTCAGTAGGAAAGTTGGGCCGATGCATTTGAAGGGGTGGCTTTATGGCTCGTACGCCTGGTGCTCTAGTCGGCCCGTCCAGCAGGTCTACTCCGTCCTGGCCGGCGAGCGTATCGAGCCCAGGATCGAGCTTCCGGACGATGGGAACGGCCGCGGCCTCCATCCGCGAGAACAGCCACTCGACGGCCTCCGTCTCCGCGATGTCGTGCAGCCGGGAATGCTGCAGTAGCAGGCTGGCTTTGCCACGTAGTGGGGGGCGCGGCGCGAGATCTTGCCGGTCTTGAGGTTCGACACTCACGGTCACGGACTCCAGGTCCGAACCCATGCCGACTCCATGAACTCCCTCAGGTAGAACTAGGGGACGTAGTGGGGCTCAGCCATATCGAGAGAAAGGAAGCGCGGCGCCACAGTGCCAGGGAGGGTTCACCACTGCCGACAGCAGCTTCCTGTCCAAGGATGAGGCCCGTACAATGGTCGCGACGCGGAAAACGAGCGTTCCTTCCACATCTCCGGGCGGATCACGGTCAGGGACGTCGGCGTATACCGGTTCAACTGGGCCGTGCCCGACCCCAAAGACCTCAGCAGACCTCTGCCGGGCTGTTCCACAGCGACGGCAGCAACCGCATCCAAGAGCACACCATTTGCCCCGATAAGTAGCGTGCCCGCGGGATCCACCCAGTCGAGTGCGTCAGGTCCTGCAAAGTACCCGATCCAGGGCAGGACGATGGCCACCGGAACGATCCCGGCCACACATGGCACAACGGTAACGAAGTTCAAGGGTGCGCGGAGCATGTCTTGCCGTGCCACTCCTGTACTTCATTGGGAGTACAGCGGAGAGGGAGGAGGGCCGACGGTTCCGGGGACACACGCGATCATGTCCGACCCGTTCCAAGGACGTCGTGGAACACGCGAAGCGTCTTTTCGGCGGTCCTGCGCCAAGAGTAGCCCTTGGCGTGTTGATAGGCTTTGGCAATCACAGTCTGTCGGTACTCCACGTTCTGTAACCGTGCCAGAAACCCGCTAAACAAAAGGTCAAAGCTCGCGCCGTCCGTCGGATCGAACTGTTCAGCTGCGTCGCCGACAATCTCCGGAATGGCCGAGACATTCGAGGCCAGAACCGGCGCGCCACAGGCCATGGCTTCCAGCGGCGGAAACCCAAAGCCTTCGTACAGTGAAGGATAAACGAAGGAGTCCGTGCTGTTGTACAGGGCGACAAGATCCATATCTGACACGAATCCGACACAGACCACATCGTTCTGGGCATGGTTGTCCGTCACCGTGCGAAAGTAGTCGGACGAGTCCATCTCCTGGCACCCCACTAGGAGAAGCTGGAAGTCGCCAGGAAGGTGGCGACGCACCCTCAGAAAGGAACGGACGAGGAAGTCGACATTCTTGAGTTTTCCCGAGGCTCCGAACGCCATGACGAACCTGTCTCTAATTCGGTACTTCTTTTTGAGACTCTCTACATCACGCTGCGTCAACGCGACTCGATCGTAGATGTCTGCTATGCCTTCGTGAACGACTACGGCATTGGCCAGCGGCCCAATGTCCTTCTCAGATTCGCGGCGCGTGAAGTCCGAAACGAAGAGTAATCGTTCTGCGCTCCTCAACGCCGCGGGAAGGTACTTGCCGCCATCGGAAGCGTGCCTCCCAAGAAATGAACCCCGGGTTCGCTGGATCTTGATATCGTGTATGGCCACGATCGACTTGGTTGGGTGCAATAGAGGCAGAACGTTATAGGAATAGAAGACAAGATCGTACTGAGCCCGGAGAATGTGTGCGGGCAGTCGGAACTGCAGCCACGTATTGAACCGATAGCCCCTGCACGCGGGCACTCTGTGTACGATGAACCTGGGATGGTCAATCACATTGATTGGGTTTATTTCTTGATCGACGATTACGTGGTATTCCTCTGTGTCGCTGATGTCTAACAGTTCCGCGATCAGCCGATACACGTATTGTGCAACGCCCCTTCTTTCCGAAAGCCCTAGCACCCTGGCCTCGACGCCGATCTTGGTGATCGCGTTTCTCGCTCGCGCCATAGTTAACGGAGACGACGAAAGTACGGCAAGCCGTCAAGCTTCGCCAAGACAACGAAACTCCCTCAGGCAATCGTGCACCAATCTCGGCGAAGACGTCAAGGAGAGGACGTCGTCCCAGCCAGGGGTTGGCGAGAAGCCCAGCTGCGGATTCGGGAGCTCGAGCGGCTGCTCTGCCGGAAGCAGATGGAGGTCGACCGTCAGGCGCCGTATTCGACGCTCGGGCTGCGAACGCCAACGGAATACGGCAGAATCTAGAACCTACGCCCCGTATCTGTCTAGCGAACAGGGAGCAGACCAGGTAGGGTGAGGCCGGAGTGCGATCCGCATCTGCTTTCGAGAATTCCCGGGGCTCCTGAGGACCAGGCTCTCCTGGCCTGGCGGATCCTCCGGCCACAGGTGTGACGGCATGACGGGGGAACGGCGTCAGCTGCGCTTTGGCGTGATGGGCCCCGGTACCACGTTTGCCGCGTGGGAGGCGGACTGTCTCGAGCGGCTTGGTGCCTTGGAGAACGTGAGCGTGGCACTACTCATCATCGACAAGCGTGCGGAAGCTCCGCGCGTGCGTCCGGGGCCGGTCGATCGGGTGCGGAGCTTGTTACGCTCGGACCACATCCTCTGGCTCCTCTACGAGCGGCTGCTCGTGGATGGTAGGATCAAAGCCCTCGAGCCCGTCGATTGGTCCGCCCGGTTGCAGGGCGTCTCAGTCCTGGCATGCGACGTGTCCCGGCGCGGTAGGTTTTCGGAGTACTTCAGCGCCGCCGATATCGAGATCATCAGAGGTCACGATCTGGGTTTTATTCTTCGCTTGCCTTCGGCTTCGTGAGAGGCGAGATCCTACGGGCGGCCCGGCACGGGGTCTGGTCGTTCCATCATGATGACGAGATGCGGTACCGCGGTGGTCCCTCGGCCTTCTGGGAGATCCACCGTGGAGATCCACACACCGGCGTCATACTGCAGCGCCTCACCCAGAGGCTCGATGGCGGAGTGGTGTTGAGGAAGCGAGTTTTTGACACGGTGCTACATTCGTACACGAGAAATCGGGATGTGGGCTTGTTCGGCGGCGCCGCATTGCCCGCGGAGGTCTGTCGCGATCTCCTGGCGGGAAAGGACGAGTACCTCGATGGCGCACCATCGGCATCGACCGCGCCGATCTTTCACGCCCCGAGTAATCGAGAAATGCTGCGCTTCGCAGTGACGCTCGGCCGAAACTATCTGCGGCATCGCATCCGGAGGCGTCGGTCGACCTCCCAGCTAGAGTAGGCTTGTCGTGACGACCTCGCCCCCCTGTCCGAAGCCACCACCGAGGGACTCATACTGGTCGGCCTATCTCTCGCCACCCCCTGACATGACTCGCTATCGTCGGGGCGCGATCGTTCTGGACGTGGGCAGCGGGAACGGGGCCCAGCTCACCCGCCTGCGCGAGGCAGGACACCGGGCGATCGGAGTGGAGCTGGATCTGGAGGCCGCCCGGACGTGCCGAAGGATCGGTCATACCGTCGTCATCGCCAACGCGGAAAGTCTGCCGTTTCGCAGCAACAGCTGCCCCGGCATTCTCTGCAAAGTGGTGATTCCGTACACGGATGAGCAGCTGGCGATCGCGGAGATCGGGCGGGTTTTGGCCCCGGGCGGGGTGGCGATTCTCTACCTCCACGGCATCGGATACTCCCTTCGATACTTGCTCAAGCCCGATTTCTGGAAACATTCGGTGTACGCGGCCAAGACCATCCTGAATACGGCGGTGTACCGCCTCTGGCGAAGGCGTCTTCCGGGGTTTCTTGGTGACACCTTGTTCCAATCCGAGACGCGCCTACGCCGCTGCTATCTCTCAGCCGGCCTTACGCTCGAGTCGACTATCCCATCCAGAAGGTTTGTCGGTCGACCGGTCTTCATCGGCCATGTGGTACGCAAGTAAGAGACCGACGCCGTGCGCGGTCACGTCCAAAACCGGAGGCGGCGCCTTCCCGAGGCCGTCAACGCGCCGGCCAGCCCACGCGCGTACACGAGCATCGATGGCCGACCAGCTTCAAGAGCGGCCAGACGCGCCTTGCCTGGCGCCGGGTCCTGAGCCAGCCGTTCCCACATCCAGGCGAGCGGATCTGCCTCGGGCCAGGCGACGACCAGGTACCGGTGCCGACGATTCGCCAGCACACCGTCGTAACGTCGGGATCGGTCAAAATAGGGCTGCTGGTTTCCGAGATCCATACACCGCCACTCCGTCGGCAATGGCCTCCTGTCCTTTATCGCGCCGCGCGCCGGTCTGTGAGGAGCGTGGCCCGCTAGTCGGCCTTTCCGTACCAGACACTCCCGCCGAACGTGGTAATGAAGATCCTGGCCGGGTCGCGTGGATCGACGATCACCCGGTGGGCCCACTTGAAGTCGAACCCGGGAATGCGCCTCCACGTCAGGCCGCGATCGGAGGACCGCCAGACGGAGGCCTCGAAGCCCGCCGCGTAGAGCACGCGGGGGTCGTGCGGGTCAATCGTCACGTCGTACACATGCTGGTCTTGCGCGAGGACGCGGCGCCATGTTGCGCCGGCATCGGTCGAGAGATAGATGCCCCCGTCCTCCGCGCCTTCCGGCAGGCTCCGGCCCCAGGCAGCGAGGTATAGACGACCGGGCTCCTGCGGGTCGATGGCCAGACCGTTCGGACCGTTGACGCCCTGGGGCAGCGGGATGCGGGTCCAGCGCTCCGCGCCGTCGGTCGAGCGGTAGAGGGCCCCGTCCCCGGCGTTCGCGAAGCTGCCGTCGTCGCTGCGGCGAGCCACCACCAGATAAAGCGTGCCCTTCGTGTCACGCGCGAGGCGCCAGGTGAAAGGCTGCGCGCCTTCGATGCCGGCATTCTTGAGGGCCCAGCGCTCTCCCCCGTCGGTGGACTTGAATACGCCCCGCCCGAAGCCGGTGACGTACAGCGTGCCCCCAGGATCGCGCAGGATGTGAGTGGCGGCAGTCTGCGGCATGCCGGTGTTCTGCACGCGCCAGGTGCGTCCGCCGTCGTCGCTGCGCACAACACCACCGGCGTACGTTTCGGGCGATCGCTTGCGCCACATCTTGGGCCGCGGCAGGTCGTGCACGCCGCTCATGACAGCCCACATTCGCCCGCGCACGTTCGGGTCGAATTCCATCCAGTATGTGGTGTTGACCCACGACTCCGGCACCCCGCTGCGAGTCGCGCTGTACCAGCTGGCCCCGCCGTTGTCGCTGGCGAAGAGCCCGATGTCCGTGTAGCCGATGAACATATGCCGCGGGTCGAAGGGATCGAAGTGAACACCGTAGTTTGTGGTGACGTCGAGTCCGTTGGTGGTCCAGCCGCCATCGGGCGTCCGAGTGGAGTAGACCGCTTGCCAGGACGCACCACCGTCGAGCGTCCGGAGCGTACGCCCGTAGTCGGTGGCGTACACGACGTCAGGTGTGCCGGGCGCGACTGCGAGTCCAAGGGGGTTCTCGACCCACTCAGCATTGAAGCGCTCGGTGAGCCAGGCATCGCGAACGTTGTGCCAGACAGGTGTCCAGTGACGACCGCCGTCGACGGTCTTGGCGACGCCCCTCGTCGCCCGGATCGGCGCGCGAAGCCCTGAATAGGAGACGTACCCGATGTCGGGCTGCTGGGGGCTGGCCGCGATGGCGGTGGCGCGTCCCTGGAAGCCGGGCAAGGAGGACCGGCTCCACGTCATGCCGCCATCAGCAGAAACGAAGATGTTGCCGGCCGCGGTCGCATAGAAGCGTGGGGGAGTTCCCGTGACGTCCGTGAAGACGCCAGGGGACGCGCCGGTGCGCCAGCCACCGGCCTGTCGACGATACATGGCATCAGGACCGGCCACGTACAGGGTGCGGTCGGCCTTACTCGAGCCCGGGTCGATCCACATCCGTCGCGCTCGGCCGGGCAGGTCGGCGGACTTCCGCCATGTGGCGCCGCGGTCGGGGGAAGTCCACAGGGCGGAGTCGATGGTGAGGTACAGGGCGCGGGAATCTCCAGGATCGATGGCCATCGCGCCGATGTCGCCGCGCGGACCGCTGGCCACGTGAAACGTGTGGGACGCGTGGTCGTCGCCCATCGTGACCTTTGCGACGGTGCCCGGAAAGAATCGGGCCCAGGTCGTGCCGCCGTCGGTGCTGCGGAATAGCGCGCCGGCCTTGGCGTAGATCGCCCGGGGGTCGATCGGGTCGAAGAGAAAGAACTCGACGGCTCCGCCCAGGTTGAAGGTGCGCCAGCGGCCTCCGGCGTCGGTCGTGATGTAGCTGCCGGTCATGTCGCAGGCGATGAGAGCGGTGCGCGGGTCATGCGGGCTGACTGTCGGGTGGAACAGTGCGCCCCCTCCACCGGGCCCGATGGTGCGCCAGCGATCCTCCGACGTAGCGGATGCGGTCAGGGCGAGCGTGGCAGCCAGCACGAGCGTAAAGCGTTTCACCAGGATCCGGTTCATCGGAGCTCCATGGTCCCCCGAGGTCGATGGTCCACGCCCTCGAGAATGGCGCAAACCACCGGCTCCGCGGCGGGTCCGCCCAGCTCGCTAGCGGGCTGATGTTCACGCCCGCCCATTCGGCGGCACTCCCTTCGATACCTGCTCAAGCCCGATATCTGAAAGCGTTCGGTGTACGTGGCCAAGACCATCCTGACTACGGCGGTGAATCGTCTCTTGCGAAGGCGTCTTCCGGGAGTTCTTGGTGACACCCTGTTCCCGATCTCTCAGCCGGCGTTACGCTCGAGTCGACGATCCCATCCCGAAGGTTCGTCGGTCAGCCGGTCTTCATTGGCCATGTGGTATGCAAGTAAGGGCCCGAGGTCCTCAGGAGTGCCGTCAGGAGCGCTTCGTGTTGGCGAACTTGCGGTCAGGTGCTAGGCGATGCAGGAGGCGCCTCGTGAGTCTACCGATTGTCGTCACGCCACATAGGAGGTAGTCGGCGAGCGCGAGAAGGCGCTGATGCCGACACGGAGCACGGGCTCCCCACCTGTTCCGCAGCAGGCTCCAGTACGCTTCCAGCGCCGCCTGCCGGCTCTCGCGCGAGCGCTGCCCGAGACGATACTGGCCGTACGCGGTCAGAGCATAGAAGAGCCGCGGCACGGAATGCGTGCGCAGCAGACCGTGGGTACGGCGGAAAAGGTAGCGGTTCCGCGGGAAGTAGAAACTGGGCAAGGGGCCAGATAAGCTGCCAGTGCTTCGAGACACCTTGTGGCGCGCGGAGGCATCCAGGACGACCGCGTTCAACCAGCCACGTCGCGAGGCCCGGACGGTCCACGCGGCATCCTATCCTGGTAATAGAGGAAGTAGCGCTCGCTCGGAAATTGCTCGTCCAGGCGGTCGCTGGGATCCTCGTCGCTGCCGTTGTCGACAACCCAGACCGCGAGCCGCGGATAGTCCGACTTCCGGACCGACTCCACGCACTGGAGAGTGTCGGCAAGGGTGTCCCAGTTGAGGATCAAAACGATCACGAATGCGCTGTTCGGCGGTCCGGGTTCCGCACGATCCGCAGTCGGCACGAGGTGCATCGCCTGAGGTGTCAGAGAAGTCCTGGGGCGGGAGATTTCCAGAAGCAGCACTGCGTCTGGTTCTTGAGCAGGAACTGATAATACTGCTCATACAGCTGCTTGTTGAGTGGCCCCCAATAGTGTTTCTCTTCGAATTGCGAGTGCGAAAGGAATTGCCGATAGCGGACGACGATGTATAGGATAAAGTACTCGAGGAGCCTGGCACTATCCAGGCCGAGCCGGTCACAGAGTTGGTGCGAGAGCGACACAATCACTTCAGAAAACCAGCTCGCCTCGAAGTAGGTCTGACGAAAGGAGGTGAACTCTACCGTCTGCCCTCTAGGCAGACCACCAACTCTCTCATGCGTGTAGTAGAGGCCGGTGACCACGCAAAACCAGTCAAAGAGCGGTGGATATCCGGTAGCACAGCTATCCCAGTCAATTACGCACAACCGCTGTGAGTCTTCGTCGATAAAGATATTCTCCGGGTAGAAATCACCGTGCTGGGCCCCGCTGAAACGCTCTGGAGCCGACCCGGGCTCGGCCCCGGTGTCTCGGCCTGGTGCAACAAGCCACTCAGACGGTATGGCATCGATAAGGCCGTCAGATGCACTCGCATCCAACGCTGGCTTGGACGCGATGAGCCACGAGGTAATCCGCTCGAGATGGCGCCGTACGCGATCGCGACGGTCGAAGTATCGCCGGTCCAGGACAAGGTCTAATAGCCGAGACCCATCTGCGGAGCTTTCCATGGTCGCCAATAGGGATCCGACCCGGACGACTCCCATCGGAGAAGGTATTGAACCGGCCAGGAACGGATCGGTAGTTGTGAAGCCGGCATGGAGACGCTGCAATTTCTGGTAGCTCTGCTGGACAATCTCGGCACCCGGCAATGTGACGTTAGCGATCTTGACCACTGCGTGAGTATCGGTGTTGCCGGAGCCTACAGTGAGCACCGCTTTGTTCTTGTACGGGTGCGTCGTGAGTGAATCGGCGTAGTATCGTTCGCCTGGTAGATGCTGTTTTTCGAACGCCGCGAGTAGGGGAACACCACTATGGAGCTGCTCGTCGCGGTCACCACTGGGTGCAGCAATCATGATCACATCGGGGAGCGTCCTGTGAATGAGGCGCGTATCGACGACGGCCCAGTGCCGAACCTGCCTCGCGAGAGCGTAGCCGTGGAGCCGATCCTTGTATCTGCGATCAAAGTCGCAATAGGACCTGATGGCCGCCCGATTGGAGGCGCGTAACATGGTGTGCGGTGAGTTGTACCCGTTTGGCGGCCACCACAGGTCAACCACCGGGAAGCCGGCCTGTCGCAATAAGTCAACATATCCATTTGGACTATGGGTGTACGGTCCATCGCTTTTTGGCGAATCCGCTAGTGACCGGTAGAATCCAGGTTTCTCGAGTCTGCGATAGAGGGCGTCAAGCCATGAACACATGCGAGTTATGGACCGGACACGTGGGTGACCTCTGGGGCGTAGGAATGAAGTGTAGCCAAAGCGGTTCTCGCCCCCGATGACGAGTACTCCCCGGGGCTTGAGAAGGCGACGAAGATCCGATAAGACTGCGATCTGTGCTTCTCTGGAGGTCCCGCTACTGCGCCATTCACGTACCCACTCAAGAACGCCATTGAGAACGATCAGGTCGAAGGTGTCCGTAGAAAAAGGTAAACCGGCTAGCGTGGTCTGGATGAGATCCACGTTCTTGAGACCTTCCTGGTCAAGCCTGAGCTTGGAAAAGCGAACCATCTCCGCGACCGCTTCGACGGACACGACGTGGTGATAGTTCAAGGCCAAAGCATGGGTGAGCGCACCCAGTCCAGAGCTGACATCGAGCACCGTGCTGTTCTGTCCAATCGGTAGTATGGGGATCCAGCTCGCCCGGTTCAGGTCCGCAATATAGTCGTAGAGCTCCGGATTCGAGTCCCTGAACATGGTGCGCGCCGCTGTCAGCCAGTGCCCCTGCTCCGCCAGGGCAATCAAGTCATGAATCGTCTCCTGCGTGACTTCGCCGTGGTAATTGGCGGAGTCATACGATGGGATACTCTGGTTCAGAGGCCAATGCGCGCCGCAGGCGGGGCACTCCATCCGCAGAGTGCCGTGCCTCAGTGTTGTTTGGCATTTCAGGCAAAGCTGGGGGACGTTCACGGAGGCCCTGACTGTAGCGGGTTAACCGAGGTCGCTGCTGCTAGCGGCGCCAAGCGCCAGTGAAGAAGAAGTTCCGGACCTTCTCCAAGGGAGTCCGTCCGGAGTAGGAGCCTTGCCAGGGGACGTCGCACGCCTTGCAGATGCTAATGTCTTGCGGTCGCTTCTCGGTGAGGGCTCTCCGAAGACTCATCATCTTCGCGCCGTTCCAGATCGCGTCGGCGGACTGCTCGAGGAGGTTGCCGAGCACGTATTCGCTCCGGAGGTCGCGGCAGCATCCGACCACGCGTCCGTGGAAATCAATCGTGAAATTCACCCAGGGTTGATGACAGAGGGTGTAGAGGGTCCGCTCCGGGGCTCCGGGCCCCTTGCTTAGATTTACCAGGCTCTCACCGAGCGCGTTGTGGAAATACACGGGCATCAGGGTCACGCGATCGGCCCACTCCGCGAATAACTCTCGTGTGCGCTCCATGAGCGCCGCAGCGTCCTTGGGCGGGACCCCGTGTGTCGCCATGTCCTTGATCACCACCCGGAAGTCGGCGCCCAGCTGCACCCCTGCTCGCAGCAGATGACGAATACCGCCCAGGGTCTCTGCCCAGATCCCCTTTACGCGGAGCCGTTCATACAGCGCCGCGTCGGCGCAGAAGTCGGTACCCACCATGCGCAAGCCTGCCGCGATCAACCGGCGGGCACGCTCTTCGGACAGGAGAGAACAGTTGGACGACACGGTCACGTAGATGCCCAGCTCCGTCAGATGCGCGATGTACATCTCGAGGCGCTTGTTCAGGAGGGGCTCGCCGTCGCGATGCAGCGAGACGATGCGCACATCGAAGCACGAGCGGAGGTTGGCGATGATGTGCTTGAAGTCCTCGAGCGGCATGACGCCTCGCCCGTTGACGAAATGATTCTCCTGGTCGCTTTGCGGGCAGTAGATGCAGCGGAAGTTACACGTGTTGATGGTCTCGATGGTGAAGAAGACGGGCTGGCCCCAGACGCGATCGCGCTGGAGCAAATAGCTGAGCCCGGTGGTGACGCGATTGAGATGTCTGAGGTTTTGCATGCCTTTGGGCTCTTGAATCTTCTTAGATATGGTACCAGACGTAAGGGCTAACCCCATGGCGAAAGAACCACCAGAGACCTTCGGCTGACACCTCACGAACCTCACCCGCCAAAAGCCGAATCTGTCGTGAAACCGCTCCGTACGGCACGGATCCTGTAGTCCACATCCCTGTGTCGAGGCACCGGACGTGACTATAATGAGCCCATGAGCGTAGGCCTACTCTACACTTGGGCCAATGTCCTCGAGCCGGAGTGGCGTGAAGAACGCCTTCGCGCGGCGCGCTCGTAAATTCGATGCACGTCATAGTCGATGGGACCGTGTACGGCCGCCAGCGATATGGAGGAATCAATACGTACTTTAATGAAGTACTGCCACGTATCGCTCGACAGGCCGATACCAGGGTCGACTTGCTGCTACCGACGCAGCGCAGGGGCACACCACCCGGCGCGCCGGTGCACTGGCTGTCTCGGGACTTCATTCCTCCTCGTACTGGTTTGAGCTGGCGATTAGATCAGAGGCTCGAGCCGGTGCTGGAGTCGCTGAAGCTGGCCCTCGTCGGACTTTGGGCGAATACGCAGCGCAATGCGGTGTTCACATCCACCTATTTCACGTCGCTCCCGGGGTCGGTGCCCCACGTTGCCATGGCGCATGACATGAATCATGAGGTGCTTCGGGATCTCTACGACGACGCTCACGGGATCTGGCTACGAAGGCGGTATCCGGAGTATCTCCGAACGGCCACAAGGATCATTGCCGTATCCGGGACGACGAAGATGCACGTCGAGCAGTACTACGGCATCGCTCCCGAGCTGATCGACGTAGTCCATCTCGCCGTGGATCCGGGGCAGTTCTATAGGGACCTGCAGGAGGATCAATTCAAGGCATTGACACACGCTTGCGGCATTTCTCGTCCCTACATTCTCTACGTGGGCGGTCGTGCCCATTTCAAGAATTTCTCTACTCTCCTCGACGCAATGACCCGGATACATGGGCGCACAGGGCTGACATTGGTCGTCGCCGGGCCTCCATGGCACGAGAGGGAGTCTGCAGAGATCACCGCGCATCCCGTGGCGCGGGCTCTCCGCCTCGTGGCTTATCCCGACCAGAATCTGCTCCGCCTTCTGTACAGCTTTGCGAGCGCCTTCGTCTTCCCCTCCCTTCACGAAGGCTTCGGTCTTCCTCTTCTGGAGGCCATGGCGTGCGGCACTCCCGTGGTTGCCTCCGACACCCAGGTGTTTCAGGAGGTGGCCGGGAGCGCTGCGATCTATTTCAACCCCTTAGAGCCTGACGACCTAGTCCGGGCGATCGAGCTATCTCTCGAGGAGCGCACCGGTCTCGAATTCCGGAAACGCGGGTTCGCCCGGGCGGCCAAGTACTCCTGGGACAAGGCCGCGGCCCAGACCCGCGCCGTCTACGCACGGGCCTTGTAGATCCGTTGGATCCGAAGGACTAAGCCCCGCCGATGGTAAATTAGGTCCTCCTGGAAGGGGTAGCCGCCCTGGCGTGGTCAGATCAGTGACCGCACTGCCCACAGCCCCGCGGCGTCCATGGGAAGGCCTTCTAGGGAGCGATTTTGATCGCCGTTATGACTTTGTGGCTACGACGCACCGCCATATACTGAGTTGAGTGAACTGAAGCGGCTGACTATCTACGAGGGAGAACGCTGCAGAGTATGCCCGAGGATCTCAGGCACGGAATATCTATCGTTGGCGAGGCCCCGCCTGAGGTACATACGTCAGACTCTCCGGCACCGCCCCTTGTACTCGTAGCTTTCATGGAGGCGTTGACCAACTATGGCCCAGTACGTTGAGCCATTGAATCAAGAGTGTGGCCTAAGGGGTCGCCCGATGATCCTCGCGTCTCCTAATAGCGCTACCGCACGCTCGTTCTTGGGTAGGGCTCCCTTTTTTCATTGTCCTCCAAAGTCAGAAGCGCCAGAATGTTTCAGCGTCAGGGGTGGACGGGTTGTGCCTCCCGGTCCTGCGGACAGTTCCGCGCAAACTCGTTCGAGCCCTCCGGGGGTCACCCCCGGGAAAGGTTATGATCGAGATTGACTTGCGGCCATCTGCGCCAGATGCCAAGGGTCAGTATATCCAGGAGATGGGGTCCGTCCCGGGCTGGTTCCTCGAAGTGGACGCGCACGTGTTCGTCGGGATGGACTCGGTGCAGCATGCACGGGGAATTCACGGGGATCTGCTTGAGATAGGCGTCTACTACGGCAAGAGCGCGATCCTCCTCGGCTACTGCGTCCGCCCCGGTGAGCACCTGGTGGTGTGTGATGTGTTCGAGGAACTCGGAGACCTGCCCGAGGAAAGCGTGGCAGAGCACAACACATATCACTCGGAGTTGCGCCAGGCCGAGTTCCGGCGCCAGTATCGGCGGTTTCACTCTGAATTGCCCGAGGTCATCGCCGCTCCCTCGACGAGCCTGGATCGCGACCGATTAGCTGGGCGATTTCGCTTCATCCATATTGACGGCGGGCACGCGTACGAAGTTGTGCGCGAAGACATCCTCACCGCGCGGCGCCTTCTCGGCAAAGGTGGCGTGGTAGTCTTCGATGACTGGTCGCAGCCACATTGCCCCGGTGTTGCACTGGCGGTGTGGGAAGAATACCTCCGGGGGGAGTTGATCCCCCTGTGCCTGACCAGCACGAAGCTATACGCCACGTGGGATTCGGGCGGCCTCACGTCCCAGGATCTCGACGAGTGGGCGGCGGCGCAATCAGGCATCGAGATGTCGTATGCGTACCGTCTCGCGGGACGCGACGTGCGGTCGTACGTCCAGAAGAAAGCCGACGGTCTACGGCCCGGGCAACCGGTCGCACTGTCCCCAGAGTCCGCCCTGCGTAGAGCGCTCCGGCAGATTGTGCCACCGATCCTAGCTCGTTGGGGGAGACTATGACTAGTACGTAGGTTGCGGACCTTGCCGCGACATTCTAAGCTCGCTCCCCTGCCCGCGCCGAACGACCCGTGCCCCTCAAAAGGTCTTCATGGCCCGATTCTGACCAGGTTAGTGGCTTTGTCGTGGGTCGAGCCCACCGTATACTTACCTGAGTCCCGCGATACTAGGACAAGGGAGAGCGCCGGAGGATATGGCCAACGATGTGACCGAGGGGGTAGCCATCGTTGGCGGCATCCCCCCGGCGCCGACACAGCCTCTCGTCACAACGGTGATCGAGCCCTCCCGGGGCTGGGTGCCGCTCAAGGTCAGCGAGCTCTGGGAGTATCGGGAAGTTCTCTACTTCCTGATTTGGCGAGACATCAAGGTCCGATATCGACAGACCCTCCTTGGGGCGGCTTGGGCCATCGTTCAGCCATTCATGACCATGATCGTATTCACGGTTTTCTTCGGTCGCCTCGCCAAGATGCCCTCCGACGGAGCTCCCTATGCGTTGTTTGCGCTCGCTGCCCTGGTCCCGTGGACGTTCTTCGCTAACGGGCTTACTCAATCGGCTAACAGCCTTGTTCACAGCGGTCACCTCATCACCAAAGTGTACTTTCCTCGGATTCTGGTCCCGATGGGCCGTGTGCTGAGCGGTCTACCTGACCTTGGCCTGTCGTTCCTGGTGCTCCTGGGAATGGTCCGGTGGTACGGCCTTCTCGAAATACGGGGCCGTCTGCTCTGGCTCCCGGCGCTCGCGTTCCTCGTGTTCATTACCGCGTTCGGCGTGGGGTTGTGGCTCTCGGCTCTGAACGTCCGCTACCGCGACATCCAGCACGCGGTTCCGTTTCTGGCCCAGATCTGGCTCTTCGCCACACCCATTGCCTACCCTTCTAGTCTACTGCCAGAACCCTGGCGCACGATCTACAGCCTCAACCCGCTTGTTGGTGTGGTTGAAGGCTTCCGCTGGGCTCTTCTCGGCAGCGGCCATGCCCCTGGCCTTAGCCTCGCGTTCTCGACGCTCGCGGCGGTCCTACTGCTGGTAACCGGGGCTTATGTTTTCCGCCGGATCGAACGCACTTTCGCTGACGTGGTCTAGACATGGCTGACATCGCCGTCAAGGTCCATGATCTGGGCAAGCGCTATGAGATCGGCACTCGCCGGAATGGCGGCGCCACGATGCTGCGTGAAGCCCTTTCCGACACCCTCAAGGCTCCCTTAACTAAGCTCGCGTCCCTCGCCCGCAGACTCCGCTCCCATGGTCCCGTTCCCACGGCGGTGTCCTCCGTTTCGCCCCGTCACATTTGGGCTCTGCGGAATGTGTCCTTCGAGGTTCCCCGTGGCGAGATCATCGGGATCATCGGCCCTAACGGTGCCGGCAAGAGCACCCTGCTGAAGATCCTTTCTCGCATCACGGAGCCTAGCGAGGGTCGCGTTGAGATTCGCGGGCGTGTTGGCTCTCTCCTCGAGATTGGCACCGGATTTCACCCCGAACTCACCGGGCGGGAGAACGCATATCTCAGCGGCGCTCTACTTGGCATGCGTAAGGCGGAGATCGACCGCAAGCTCGACGAGATCATCGCCTTCGCCGAGATTGAGAAGTTTGCCGATACCCCCGTGAAGCATTACTCCAGCGGCATGTACGTCCGTCTCGCTTTCGCCGTGGCCGCTCACCTGGAACCGGAGATCCTGATAGTCGACGAAGTATTGGCAGTGGGTGATGTGGCCTTTCAACGGAAGTGTCTGAACAAGATGGAAGACGTTCGGCAGCATGGCCGGACCATCTTGTTCGTCTCACACAACATGCAGGCCATTACGCGCCTTTGTACGCGCGCGATTTTGATATCGCACGGTGGAATTCAGCATGATGGCTCCGCCGCGGAGACTGCCGGCAAGTACCTGATGGCGAACGTCAAGACGAGTGCCGAGCGTGTCTGGTCAGAGCCGCTGTCTGCGCCCGGCGACCGGGTGGCTCGACTCCGAAAGGTCCGGGTGCGTGACGAATCGGGATGTACCGTCGATGCGATTGATATCAGACGGACAGTCGGGATCGAGATGGTATTCGAGGTTCTCGAGGACGGCCACGCTTTGATCCCGGCCTTGGAACTTTACAACGAAGCCGGGACATGCGTCTTCTTGACCTCAGATCTCGATCCTGTCTCGCGAGGCAAGTCGCGACAACGTGCTACCGTCACCACCGTGGCCTGGATTCCTGGCAACCTGCTTTCGGAAGGGCTCTTCCTCGTGACAGTGTTCCTCAGTACCATTCGGCCCCTGAAGAGCCATTTCCACCAGCGGGATGCCGTCGCCTTCCATGTCGTGGACAGCTTCGCACCCGACTCGGCGCGGGGTGATTGGGACGGGCCCATCCCTGGGGTCGTGCGCCCGCTTCTAAGATGGACGAATCAGGCCACGGAAGCCCCTGGCCCCTAGCGTTATGGCGGCGGCGCTTGCACCGGCGATGAGCTAGTCCCGTCGCAAGTACGAAGATGACGACGAAACCATCGGTCCTGTTTGTTTCCCACGACTCATTTCGAGCCGGCGCGACGGTCATTTTGATCAATTTTCTCCACTGGTTCAAGGAAAACACGGATATCCCATTTCAGATCCTCGTATGCCAGCGCGGCGAAATGGAAGCCGAATTCAGTAAACTCGCGCCGGTCTGGTATCTGGACGCTCGGGTACGCCGCAAAGGTGCTCTCCGAGCTGCGCTCGGCAGCCTGATGCGTCGAGTACCTCCAATCAATGTATTGGGTTTCGCTGACTTGGCGTCGTGCATCGGTGCTGCTGCCAACATCGGCTTGGTCTATTCCAATACGGTGGTCAACGGACGGGTGCTCGACGCGCTTTCACCGTTGGGGTGCCCGGTTCTGACACATGCGCACGAGCTTGAATTCGCAATCCACACCTATGCGGGTAAGGACTTCGAATATGTCAAACGGCATACTGGGCATTTCGTCGCTGTCTCTGACGCAGTCCGCGATAACCTAGTCGCCCGGCACGGAATTCCCGCGGCTAGCGTCGAGCGCATCTATGGGGCCGTCCCGACCATGGCGCAACCGCGAGCCGACCCCACAGTGCTGAAGCGGGCCATGGCGGCGGAGATCGGCATCCCCGAGAATGCGCGAATCGTCGGTGGATGCGGAACGGTCTACTGGCTGAAGGGCTGTGACCTCTTTCTGCAACTCGCACTCGCCATCCGAGCGCGTGCGTCGTCCGTCCCGGTACATCTAGTCTGGATTGGAGCGAAGCCGTCGGTTGAAGGCTTTTATCCAATCCAGCACGACCTAATCCGTGCTGGATTGGCGGATCGTGTTCATTTTATCGGCTCCCGGCCGAACCCGTTGGACTACATCGCCGCGTTCGATGTATTCGCCCTCGTGTCGCGAGAGGATGCATTTCCTCTTACCATTATGGAATCGGCGGCGATGGGAGTGCCCACTGTATGTTTCGATGGTGCTGCCGGGGGCGGATGCGAGTTCGTAGAGGCCGATGCTGGTCGGGTCGTCCCTTATCTCGACGTAGACGCGATGGCGGAGCGCGTTCTGGAATTCCTGGGAGATGATGAACTGCGTAGTAGGCTCGGCCTGCAGGCTCAGAGGAAGGTGCGGGAACGCTACGATATCAGCGTAATGGCACCAAAGCTTGTGCGAACAATCGAACGCATGCTCGCGACGGGTGGCGGGTCCAAGGCGGCCTACACGAAGGTCCAATCGAGCGAAGAATGATCGAGTGCGAGCTGCTGGCCCGCCGCCGCTTCCCGGCCCAGGCCGGGGTCGATGGCCGTCTTCGACTTCATCGAGGGCTGGTACACTGGATAGAGTCCGTCATGCCCAACATGGGACGGTGCCGGGATGTCGGCTCCGGCTTTCCGTGGATAGGATCGTTGGGCTCACCCGATGCGGCGGCTGCGGTCTCGTTAGCGGCATTCTGTGCTAGCTTCGAAATATGACGCCTTCGGCGCAGGGATCTCCGTGCAATCAGACTGGAAGAGGAATTGGGCAGGGCAGATCGTCAGATGTGGACTTGGCAGCAGGTGTGGACGGCGTCGAGGCACCCAGGGTCATCGCGGTCGTCCTCAACTGGAACAATCTGCCGGACACTCTCGAGTGCGTTGCTTCTCTCCGCCGTTCGGAGTACCCGAAACTCGATGTCTGGGTGGTGGACAACGGCAGCAATGAAGACCCGACACAGGCCCTGGGTGAGCAATACCCAGGGGTACGCGTCGTTCGAAATGCTGGCAACCTAGGCTACGGCGGAGGGAACAACGCAGGACTGAGGCTGGCGATCCAGGAAGGAGCCGCCTACATCCTCCTCATGAACAATGACGCCGTCGTCGCCCCCGACATGGTCCGACGGCTGGTGTCGGTCATGGAGGACGATCCGCGCGTCGGATTCGCCACCCCTCGGGTCTTCTACTACGATCGCCCGACCGAAGTATATTGGGATGGCGGGACCATCGACTGGGACACGGGCGACACGCCCCACGATTCCCGCGCCCTGCCAGTCAGCGGAGACGTGAGACAGAGCGAGTGGCTCGACACCTGCGTGCTCCTAGCCCGAGTGACCGCAATTCGTGATGTGGGCCCACTGGACGAGCGGTACTTCTTATATTTCGAGGATACCGATTGGACTCTGCGCGCCGCACGACGAGGTTGGATCAACGCCGTCGTCCTGCCGGCACAAGCATGGCACAAGGTCTCTCGGAGCACCGGGGGCATCGCCAATCCACCCATCCTATTTTATAACATCCGGAACAAGTATCTCTTCATTACTGAACATAGCCCCTCCAGGAAGACGCTCCGGTGGAAGCTCGGCTATGCCTGTGATCTATGGCGCGACTACGCGTGGCTCCGTAGCCAGCACAAGAGTCGCCGTGCCGTCATCGCGGCGGTCCTCAGCCTGTCCCGCCGAGAGTGGGGACCCTACCATGCCGAGGGCCCGAGCCGGAAGACGGTGCTCCTCTTGGATACAGTGATCCTGAGCGGCCTATATGCCGCCCTGGCGGTTAAACGGAGCGCGAGGTTGGCAAAGCGTGTCATACGCCGGCTCCTAAGGACGCTACAGCCGCTCAGAACACGGATGCGGAGCTGAAGGCCGAGAACACGAAGCTGAAGTGTGTACGCGGAGCTCGCGCTCCAGAACGCGGCGATCGATGTTCTTCCTGGGCACCGACTTCGAGCCGGCAAGACGACACCGAGCACCTCCTGATGCGAAGTTAGCGGGCCGTTGTCCGTCTTGCGAGCGTACGGATGCCGTCACGCACCGGACTTAACGGCTAGGCCGCACACCTCGACCTGGAAGAGATCGTCCCTGGCGTTCAACTCCCACGGTGCTATTTCGTCCGAGGCGAGCCCCCTCATCTCAGCCGCCGCGGCAAGCGAGTTGCCGTACGCTTCAACGACGATGTCGGACGGGCGAAAGAACTGCCTGAGCAAAGTCTCGACGCCTAGCCCCGTCCAGCGACGGTATTCAGTCCAGTCTGGATCGATCATGGACGTTCCCGGCACGGCGAGAAGCAGCGTGCCCCTCGGAGCGAGAAGGCGATGAAGCTCCTTGGTAAACATATCGGCTTCGTACACGAGATGGAGCACATGCACGCACACAATACAGTCGAAAGTGTCGGAGGGGAGGTCGTTCGGCTTGGTCATGTCCGCGACGATGGTCGCGTGCGGGTTCTCCGCGCTCAGGTCCAGGACGTCTATCTCCGAAGGCCTCCCGCCACCGTATGCGCGGACATATCCGGGATCGTGAAATTCCAGACACCGCCCTCGGATCTGGCTGGAGTGTCTCTCGAAGAATCGGTCCACATAGTAGCGATGAATGGGTTGTCCTCGCTCGTATCCAAAAGTTCGACTCACGGGGCGAACGCCTCCGGCGAGTAGCAGACGCCCCCGAGCGACGCGAAATCCTCTGCGTATCATGCGAGCGAGTCGCCGGATAGTTATCACCCGCGCAGGATGCCTTGCAGCCACGTGCGAAACTGGTCCGCCGGAAGGGGGGGTACGTAGTATCGGGGGATGCGATACGGCTCGCCCCTGGGATCGAATCGAGCCGGGTGGTTGACGAAAGCCAGCTCCAAGCCCGCGTCCCTGGCGGCAAGACACGAATCCGTGTTGTAGGCCTTCTCGCCCCCGTACGGATAGGCGACGAATCGCGGTCTTCTCCCGGTGATGTCCTCGAGTGTGGTGACGTTACGACTAATCTCAGCGAGCTGTTCCTCCCGCGGGAGGATGGACAGCATCGCGTGATTCTCCGTATGTGCGCCGAGCTGCGCAAACGGGTGCGAGTCGAGTTCCCGCACTCCAGCCTCATCCAGGACCGGGCATGGTTCGGGCTTTCCCCTGGCTCCGGAGAGCAAAACGTTCTCGAGATCCGCCACAACCCGGTTTCTCTCAAGAGGGTGCATCCATTGCAGACGCAGAGCGATATCCAGCGTCGCCTTCCTCCGACTCTCGGGGCTGCTGAGGTCGTCCGCGAGTGGAACTCCCCGCATGCCCTCAAATTGTGGCGGCAGGCCATCGGCGGCACCAATAGCATTCGCAAGCCGGTCCCACCAGAAGCCGCGTACATCTCCCAAACAGCCGGTGCAGATGAAGAACGTGGCGGGGATCCCCGCCAGGCGCAGGATTGGCGCCGCCGTCCTCAGGTTGTCGGCATACCCATCGTCGAACGTGATCGACCCGACTACGGAAGACTTGGCAACCCGCGTGCAGACGATCTCGTCCAAGCTCAGCAGTCGGCAGTGGGATCTCAGAATCTCCAGGTGATCCTGAAACCAGGTCTCCGGGACCGCTAGCGCGAATGGGTCATCCTCCGGAGAGGCGATCCGGTGATATAGGAAGATGAACTTCCGGCTGTCCCCGCGCCAGCGCCATCCCAGCCCGCGAGCGAGGTCAATAGGGGAGAAGGATCTCATCGCGGTGCAGAATGCCATCGCAAGCCGTGTCCAGTGAGAGCGATCTGCCAGGTTCCAATCGGTCGAAGCTATGAACTTTGAGCGTTGGCGCCGCCACGTCGTCGGTGGTCAGCCCCATCCGCATGCCATAACGGAACCTAAACATGTAGAGGAACCTGCGGGCGAGCTCAATGCTCGCGGGGGGCGAGCTTGTCGCTCTTCCTGCCGCATGCTCTTCGAGAAGGCGTTCGTAGTCGGCAGGCGATTCGACATCGATGGTGAACCCTTTCCTCGCGTAGTACGGATTTCCACAGATCAGCACCGGTTGACCGGCGATGATCGCTTCGAGACCGACCGAAGCGCAGTAGACGAGGTTCAAAGAAGCCATCGCCCGAAGCACGTTCGAAGAAATGGTGCTTTCGGGGCCAATCATGTGCACATTCTGAGAAAGAGGAGCGAACGCGTCGTCGATCTGGCGCACAATGCGTCCGCGCGTGCGAAACTTTGGAACGATCTCCGCAGGGTGGGCGCGAACGACCAGATCGAGTTCCGGGTGTCGCCGAACGAAATCGAGGGTGGCGGCGATCCACTGCATCTGCCCGTCGAAGGCCGCGTCCCGCTCCGCCACGAACAGATCCCATGTCACATTCGTGAAAAGAGCGATGATGCGTCGATCGGGAGCCAGGCCGAGTTCGGTCCGGATGGCTGACGTCCGCGTTTCCAAGACGGGATCCTTTGCGACCTGACGGGCATACGCAGGGAGCCCCTTGAGGTAGCCGTCCACGAGCCTTTCCTGCGAGGCGGTGAGAGCCGTGTTGCGGGCTTGAGCCCAGGCTTTCGGCAGCGCGGGATCTTCACAACTTGAATTGACCGCATAAATATGACAGTCGAATGCTTCGACAAACATCTCGCGAGAAACCACCTTGATTCCCATCGCCTGCGCAACTTCGCTCGCCGCGCGCCAGAATATGTGCCGGCCGCTGATAACCATGAGGATCTCGGGCCGCCACGCTTCAATCCAGCTCCGCGAGGCGATCAGCGCCAGGATGCCACTTGTCAAGTAGCGGCGGCGAGCCTCGATCACTTCGGGATGCATTCCGTGGCTGTCACTCCGAAGAAAAGAGGCGACGGAGGATCCAACCCACTCGCCCAGCTTCCAGCCTTGGTACTCAAAACGCTTGAGATTCTCGTCGGGGCACGCGGCGACGGCCTCGCCCGCGGCTTTCAAGTTGGCGGCGGGATCGGCGAGGAAGTCACTCAATTTCAGCCAGTCTAGGCCACATGCTTCCAGGAACGGCAGTTTTGCCGAGATGCAGCCGGCGCAGTGGTTGTTGTTCTGAAACTCGAAAAGACGTTCGTCGCACCCGGGGAGTTCAGGCAGATCACACAGAAGCAGTTGGCACGCGGCTCCCCGGAGTTGGAGCGCGTGGGCGAGCAGACAGTCGATGACCAGGTGATTGACGCCAGCTCCGAAGCAGGCGAAGCCGATGCGGGCAGACGGATTTCCGGATGCCACTGCGCGCAGCTTCCGGGTAGCCATCAGCGCCTTAAATTGCGTAAGGAGGTCCGCCGTGTCACAAGCTCCCGCAGCTAAACGCGTCCTCCGAGCGAGGGCTCCTAGGGACTCGAAAATGTCCATTGCTCATCCATCTATCTGGCCTGAAATACCCGATAGGATTCGGCCTGAGCCATTGTCTCCTCCCATTTTATCCGGAGCATCCTGCGGTTGGGTGCTGGCTTGACACGGGCCCAACCATTCGGCGACATCCTGAACTTTGTGCGACATGGCGGCGAAGCTAACCGCCGGGACGTCCGACACGTTGGGCAATAAGCGGTAGTAGCGGCCGCTGAGCTGCACCGCGCCAGAGCGACAGATGCCGAGCACTGCGCGGAATGCCAGTTCGTCCCACGGTAGGGTGATCGCCTTCAATCCCCTCGCCTCGAACACGGGATGAGCATCATATACTAGTGTGTCTCTGGCAAGCCAATTGGCGAATAAGGATCCCTCGCATTCGCCGCTGAGCTCGGGAACGCTATGGCAGCCGTCGTCCAGGCGGTGTCGATGCCGCCGGGCATCCTCCAGCGATAGTTTGCCAGTACCGGTGGCCCTCCGAGAATTCGGCCTTCCGCCCTTTCATGGAGAAAGCCGCAGGCCGCCGCCGAACCCCCGGTGACGAAGCTCGCGATGACTCGTTTCGGATGGAGAACCGTCGTGCCATCCGCCGCGTACAATGCGAAACGAACTGTAAAAGACTGTCGAGGCGCGAGGAACAGTCTTTCAAAGGTACACTCGACCCGGTACAGCCCCTCGATGGAGGGAGGTCGGCAGCCATCATGGAACATGCTAGCGGCCGCGATCGGACCAAACGCTCCGGCGATGCTGACAAGAAAGTAAGGCAGCTCGGCACGTCGCTTGAGTTCCAGTTCGATCGAGACTCTGATCGGATCCCCGGGGTAATAACACGTGGCGGGTTTGCCCTGCTCGTCAAGTAACTCTACTCCGGCCAGGCGCGATTCTCCGGTGGACTCGCCCGGTGGATCGATCGGAGCTAGCTCCACACGAGCCTCGAGATAACGATCGAGGACAGCGCGGGACGCACCGTCCATACGCACGCGTCCCTCTTCGAGCCAAATGGCTCGCGGACTGATCTCCTCCATCTTCCCTACGTCGTCAGTGGCCATGAGGATCGTCTTACCCTCGCGCAGCAGGGTAGGAACGAGGGCCAGGCACTTCTGCCGGAATGTTGAGTCACACTTTTCCAAGATATCGTCCCAGATCAGGACCCGCGCGTTCAGGAAAGCCATCCCTCCGAAAGCGAGCCGGGCAAGGATGCCCTCCGAATATTCGCTAACGGGACGATCAAACAACGTATCGAGTTCTGTGAACTGCGCAATCCGCTTGCAGCGCGCCCTCGCTTCGGAGATCGGCAGGCCCTCCATGAGGCCTCGGAGAATGATGTTCGCGCGGCCACTGAGAGTTGTCTGCAACCCGCACCTGGGATCAATTAGGCTTGCGATCGCTCCTCTGACGTAAACGAAGCCTGCGGTCGGACGCATCAGACCGGCGGCTATCTTGAGCAGGGATGTCTTGCCGCACCCGGACGCTCCCAACAGGATCGCAATCTCGCCGGAGCTGAGCGTCAAATCCACGCTACGAATGACGGAACGGCCGGTGGTCGGCAGGGTCTCGAAGGAGCTCAGACCGACGGCGCGGCAGAGGTCCTTCAGCGCCGAGGCCATGCCATGCCGTGACGTGGGATCCGGAAACTGCTTGGTGACCCCTCTCAAAATGAGCGTCGGCTCAGTCATGGTCTGCCGTAAACGCTGTTGCCGGCAGGCGCAGCGTGAAAAGTCCCCAGCACAGAATTGCGGCGCTGACACAGGAGGCGATGATTTGTGCGCGGTGTGGAGGCGGGTCTTCGGCAAGGAAGATGCCGGCGCGGGCGAGCTCGGTGGCGGCACATAGCGGATTGGCCATGCACCAGGCCTGCCCAAGGCCGTTTAGCGAAGCGAGACGGTAAAACACCGGGGTCAGCACCAGGGAGACGAGCAGTAACTTGGGGACCGCGGAGGCAAAATTTGGGCGAAGCGGCGAAAAACGCGCGGCCAGAATTCCGGCGCCGATCCCTGTAGCGGCGGCGATGCCGCCGGCCAACACAATCTCGATCGGGCTTCCGTCCTGCCTAACTGAGCCGGTCCGCAGCGCGAGTTGGATGAGTGAGATATGTACCCCAAAGAGAGCGATCGGAACCAGCGCCGCCGCCGTCAACAGAAGCCCCGCTGGTACCCTTGCATCCCGTACTAACCATCTCTCGTGCCAGAGCATCATGCCGCCATGCCTGACGCTGTTGGAAAAGAGCAGCCAGATAGCCGCAGCGATCGCCAGCATCGGCCACCCGCCCCGCGCCGTCGCGTCCGTGTGCAGGAACGTAAAGAACCAGACCCCACCTGCGGGCAACAGTAGGTCCCGAAAGACGGCTTTCAAGGGTGCTCGGAGAATGTACCCGGAGAAACAACCCTTCGCGAGGAGCCCCAACGCACCTAGAGTTCCCGTCCACGATATTTCGCTCGCGCTGCGGACCCCCCAGTTCTGCTCCCCGGCCGCTCCCGGCCCTGGTGCGTCCGTGGTCATTCGACCGGCCTCGTGAAAATAACGAGTAGCATCACCATAGGCAGAGAAGCTCTCTTCCTGGAGGGGGCTGACACCAGGCTTCGCGACAGAGCACGAGTGCCCGGGAATCCCGTACCCACGTGACTCCCGCATCCTAGCCCCTGTGTGTCGGCTACAGACGGCACCCGTCAACCACTCCGCTTCGCCAATACGTAACCATCCTGCCAGCACAGTCTGCTTGGGGGTTCTCCCTTACGCCGAGTCTCCGGAACAAAACCCACGATCGCGAGATCCGGCGGCAGATGTGTCTTCACGTACTCAAATGGATGAGCAGTGAAGAATGGATTGCTTCCCGCCGAGCCCGCTTCACGGACTACCAGTCGACCTGAACGGAAGGATTTCTGCTCCTCTTCACGCATATGGGGCAGGAAACACTCACCGTGGGTGGTTATTAACATGTAGCCGTGTGGCTTAAGAACCCTCGATAGTTCGATCATCCATGCGAGCTGCAGGCTTTCCGGGAGATGAGTGAAAACCGATAGCGCATAGATCAAATCAAACTGTTCATTCCCGTATGGAAGTGGAGGCGCCAAGCCGTTGACCTCGAATTGCGCAAACGTGAGCTTTCGTTTACACCAGTCGATTGCTTGGGGGTTGTAATCGGTGCCATAAAGCTGAGCGCCAGTGAGCGCGTGCACATGTCGTAGGACCCGGCCACAACCGCACCCGAAGTCTAAGATCGTTCGTTGCTTGCCGATCTCGACGCCGTTGGCGGTGAGAACCCTCATGACTTCCAGCGCGGTGTCTCTTCCATCGGTTAGGAACTCTTGCACGTTGTTGGTTCCTTGGACCAAAGAAATTAGCCGCGCCGGCGGAATAGGTAGGCCGTCCGGTGCTCCTTTCAGTCGGCGAACCCTGTTCGACGCAACCAAGCGCAACTGTCTCTGCTTCTGCTCTAGCCGCTTGGAGACGCGGTATGGCATCGTGGCATCGGGAGCAAAGGTTCGAAGAATCGCCTTGGTCATTCTCTTGAGGGGAGACCTTATTTGATGCCCTCCACCTGCACGAGGCTCGCTGGAGATCGGGTCCCGGCCAGCTATCCGTCGAATATGCAGTACGTCGTAGAGACGATCGACGGAGACGAAGGGGTGGAAGCGGATTGGAAAGGCCATCGGTTCGGTGGGCAGATTCGCAACGGGGTGTGTCGGCGGGGGGGCAGTGTCCCCCCCCAGACATCCGCGATTAGAGATCAGATTGACCGCGGGGACGACTGTCAGGCCGGACTGCATGAGGCGCGCGAAACTCCATGGCAGATCCCACGAGTGCCGGTCCGCCGGGTTGGCAGAGAGGAGGTCGAACCGCCAAGCCTGAAATGCGAAGCACTCCTCGTCGGCGAGCACATCCCGAATTCGTGCTTTGATCTCCTCGTCGCCCCACAACTTCATCGTGACGTCGTAAAACTTCCACGCTCGCCTCCAGGACGCCCACCCCCACGGGCTTCCGAAATAGGAGAAGTGGTAGCTCTGTCTGTCCGCCTTCCAGCTCCCAAGGTAATTCGATCCGCTGATCATCATGATTCGCGTGTCGTCGCGGTAGTGCTCGAGCATCACCTCACAGAACCGAAAGAACGTAGGGTCGGGCACGCAGTCGTCCTCTAGGAAGATCGCCGAATCCACCTGGGCGAAGACCCAGTCAAATCCGGAGGCGCAACGCCGGCGGCATCCCAGATTGACCTCGGAGAAGTTGGTTTTCACGTCGCAGTCCCAGTCCACCCTCTCCGTCACGGCCCGTGTCCTGGCACACAGCGCCGCTTCATCAGGGGAGCGGGGCCCGTCGGCGAGAACAAAGAGCCGCTTGGGTCTGGCCCGCGCGATCGCCTGAAAGACGAGCCGGGTCAAGTCCGGTCGATTGAAGATGCTCAGGACTACTGGCGTGTCCAGCATTCGGAGCCTCCGTCTGCGAGTAAGAACGCGAACACTCAGTCTCGAGCCTCGCGACGCCCCACAGTTTTCCACCGGGCGGGCACAGGTGCGAGCGGGACCTACCGCAAAATTGGCTCCTCGATCGGCGATGACCTTAGACGTGTCCTCGTCTTGGGTGTCTCAGGAAAGCGGGCGCAAAGGCACGCTCTGTTTCGTGAGCCTGCGTCTTACCACACCGTTCGACCACCGTCGATAACCAGGTTCGTCCCGGTCATGTAAGACGACGCATCCGAACACAAGAACATAATCGCACCCTGATATTCATCGATGCTAGCCATGCGACCCAACGGGATCAGATTGGTCAGCCTTTGCACGAACGCCTCCGGCTGACCATTGTAAACACCGCCCGGCGAAATGGCATTCACTCGCACACCTTTCTCTGCCCAATAGGTCGCGAGGTAGCGAGTCAGGCCGATTAGGCCCGTCTTGACGACCGAGTAACTGACGGGCTTGACGACTTGTTGATCCTCCGAGACACCGGGCTGGCGATAGATGCGTTGATCGGGGCCAATGACTCCTAGATCCGAAGCTACGTTTAGAATCACGCCCTTTCCGCGCCGCGCCATTTCAATGCCGAAGGCCTGGCTGCATAAGAAGGCCCCGGTCAGTCCAACGGCGAGATCAGCCTGCCACTGCTCCTCCGAAAACTGCTCCAGCCGCGACCAGGTCTGGCTCGATAGTGACTCAGCTTTCGGGTTGTTGGCTGCATTGTTGATGAGGATATCTACTCGCCCGGTTTCGGCCAGGACTCGCTTTACGAGTGCCTGCACGTCTGCTCGCTGGGTGATATCGCTTTGAAGGCCGAGGGTTGCCACTCCGTAGCGAGTGCTAATTAGCCCGGCCTTTTCACGTGCCCCATCACCGGCGATGTCTACCAAGACTGGTGTGCCACCGGCCAACGCGATGGCCTCGGCGTGCTTCACTCCCAAGAGTCCTGCGCCGCCCGTGATGACTGCCGTGCGGCCAGTTAGATCAAACATCTCTCGAATCGGATCGGCCACGGGAGTTAAACGGAGAAACGCCTGCCACTCTTGTTTGGGGCCACCGGCTCACCCCTTGCTAAACGGGCCAGAGCTTCCTCGACGAGCGGGAGGCTCTCTACGTAGTCAATTTCTAGCATCGGTTCATCCATGACAAAGGGCAAGATCTTATGCCCGCACATGAGTCCAAGTTCCTGGATCGTGCGTGGCCGAACAATATCCACGTAGCCATTTTGCCACCAGACTTCTGGAAGCTTTTGGCGCGGCAGGTTATAGGGCTCGGCTAGTCCGTTCAGTGTCAGCAACGGGCGTAGATACTCGCCGTCAATGCGCCACATCTTGTACGGCGTCTGCGCTGGCATACTCACCGAACGAAGCGCATCGGCCTCAGGGCGTTCAAGCATCAACGCGATCGCGTGATCAATCAGCTCTACTCGCCGCACCGGTCCAGTAGGTCGCAAGTGAACCACCAATTCTGGCCGGTAGCCCTCATGATCCGCCAGCCAGTTCAACGCATGCCGGAACACGTCTACATCGGGCGACAGGTCTTCTGCGTATTCGGCCGGCCGCATAAATGGCACTTCGGCGCCATAGGTGCGAGCCACGGCCGCAATTTCGGGATCATCGGTCGAGACTACTGTCCGAGTGACAAAACGCGAGGCGCCCGCTTGCTCAAGTGAATGAGCTATCAAGGGTTTGCCCCCGACCAGAATGAGATTCTTACGGGGGATACTTTTCGATCCACCGCGCGCTGGAACAAGGGCCAATATCTCTGGGCGAGTCATGCTCCCTTACATCTCTTCGACAAGTCGACGACGGTCCCCTTCTGAAGTGACTCTTTGGCGGCCAGCGCCATCCGCAAACTTTGCGCTCCGTCGTCTAGGGTTACGACGGGCCGCTCACCACTCTCTATACAGGCCAAGAAGCGCCGCGTTTGCTCAAGAAAGAGTTCGTTACGCTGAAAGCTCCGAAACTCATGACACTGCGCCAGCTCACCTGAGCTTTCACAAACCTTGACAGTCAGCCCCAGCACGTCTGCGTCAATCCTGCCTCTATCCCCAATGATACTGCAGGTGCGTCTGGCAGACCGTTGCACATAATCTTGATGCAGATGCACCGGAAACCGGAAGCCGTGCTCCTCAAACTGCATGAGCGTACTGGTCACATCTTCAACATCTATGTCCAAACTACTCAAGTGCCCCCCGAGCGTAAACACCCGTTCGGGGAGACCAAAGAACCAGTATAGGTAATCCATCTCGTGAATCTGTGATAACAGCGTGCCGCCGCCTAGATCGCGGCGCGCAGCATACGTCCCGCGATAATCCTCATACGTATGCCAGTTGGGCAAGTACTCGCCTACCTCGGCGCGCACGGCCAACACCCGTCCAATCGCGTCCGACTCCAGCAAGCGATGAGTTGTCGTCAGACATGGATGAAACCGCAATTGATACCCTACTGTCGCCACCAGGCGTTGGCGCTCTACAATCGCGCTCAGTTCCTCCACGCCGGCATACTCGTGCGCCAGAGGTTTTTCAATAAAGAGATGGCAGCCCGCGCGGGCGATATCCAGGGCCGTCGCAATGTGCAAACTGGTAGGATTGCATACGAATGCCGCGTCTGGCTTGTGAGCCAAAGCCTCGTCCAAATTGTCAAAGATCCGGATGCTGTACTTCTCGGACAAGCCGTCTGGGGATTCAACCTTCAACGCATCGTCAAGAATATGAGTCAGGCCCCGTGAGCGCACCGCGAGCAGTTCGACTCGATCGCCCAACAGAGCTCGCAAATTCCGGACGTGGCGCTGGCCGATAGCCCCCAGGCCGACCATCAAGACTCTCATACGTCTGCCTGAAAAGTGTTTCGACCGGCCCGAGTCAGCCGGGATCTGACGAACTCGAGATTGCGTTTGGCGTGATACGCATAGTCGTCGAGAACAGTGGTTTCCAGAATCAAGGGACCGGAATACCCACTGATGGCCAGCCTAGCGAAAAACTTGTCGAAGGGCGCCGCGCCTTCCCCTAGCGGCACATTGGGACCGTCCCGGAGGCGATCCTTAATATGAACTTCACACACGTGGGGAGCCAATCGGCCAATATCAGTGACAATATCCGCACCAAGCGCAGTTCGGTTCCCGGTATCAAAGCAAATTCCCAGTGCGGGGTGGCCAGCCTGCGTGATGAACCGCAGATAGCGATCCGCAGGCATGTTAGATTCCACGGCCAACGTAACACCAACGGCTCGGGCTAATGTGAGCGGCCGTCTCAAATACTCTAGTAGAGCTACCTGTTCTTCGGTGTTCTGGACCTCGCCTGCTTCTACCACGGGGATCACAACAACTCTGGCGCCCAATTGCGACGCGCGTGTGATGAGTGCGTTCAACACCTCGCTGTGGTGGTCTCGTTCAGGTTCCGCTGCACGCAATAGTGGATGCCGGACGAAATAATCCGCGCAGACGGTCTCCACGGATACCCCGGTGTCCTGCATTCGGTCGCGGATTTGCGCCAGCCCAGCTTCGGTCCAAATGGGATTCTCATCGTACCTTACGGCGTCGAATACCCATTCTATGAGATCGAATCCATGAACGCGGGCACGGTCGAACTCCGCTTGCCAAGATTCCCATGGAAAGGATTGCGGGCGGGCTCGCGCTGGCGAGAGACGTCCTTGCATAATCCCCAGCTGCATCAACGCACCCGGCGCAGCTTTTGCCTAATTGGTATCTCGCTTTCGTAGACGCGCTTGACTCCGTCCCCAAGGGCAGTCTCTACCGCCCGAATGTCTTTGACCAGGCGAGCGAAGCCTTGCGGCTCGACCGAGGCTGCTTGGTCACTCCCCCACATGGCACGATCGAGAGTAATGTGCCGCTCAACCACACACGCACCCAGAACGACAGCTGCCAACGTTGTGTATAGTCCGACTTCGTGGCCCGAATATCCTATGGGGATGCCATACCGTTCCAGCAGCCTCGGAATCACGAGCAAGTTAAGCTCTCTGAGGTCCGAGGGATACGTACTCGTGGCATGCAGCAGAATCAAATCTTGACGGCCTAACAGTTCAACGGCGTGGTCAATTTGCTCAAGCGTACTCATGCCGGTCGATACGATCAGAGGTCGCTTAGTGGCCCGGTGATGACGCAACAAATTATCGTCGGTAAGTGAGGCGGACGCAATTTTGAAACAGGGCGGACGGAAGTGTTCGATGAAGTCTACGGAGGACTCATCCCAACAGGAGGCGAACCACCCGATACCCTTGCTCCGACAGTAGCGGTCGATCTCTGCGTAGTGGTCGGGGCCGAATTCAAGGCCTCGTTTCAGGTCACCATTGGTCGGGCCAAACGGATTGTCTCTGGGACGGGCCAGCTCCTCGGCCGAGTAAACGATTTCGACCGTGCGCTTCTGAAACTTGACAGCATCACAACCGGCGGCAATCGCGGCGTCAATCAACGCTTTCGCCAGCTCTATACTCCCATTGTGATTGATACCGATCTCAGCCACGACGAAAATCGAGTGTCCTGGCCCTACTGATCGTTCACAAATGTTGATTGGTTGCATAGGTAACCCTCGGAGTAGACGGCGCTTTAGGCCTCGGGTGGTGCGAAACACGCACCGTCCGGCGCAATGGGTTTGTCGTCGAATAGCGCACGCTCAACATACTCACACAGCATATGACCGATGAGGATGTGCGCTTCCTGAATACGTGGTGTTCGATCCGAAGGAACGCAAATGCACTCTTCGACCGTCGCGCGGACCTGGCCACCGCTGCCGCCGGTTAAGGCGACGGTGCGCACACCAGTTCGAGAAGCAGTTTCCATTGCACGAACGACGTTAGGGGAATTGCCACTTGTCGTAAGGCCTACCGCCATATCGTTCGCGCGGGCTTGGGCGTCGAGCTGACGCGCAAAGATGAGATCATAAGCGTAGTCATTGCCAATCGCGGTCAGCACCGAGGTATTGACAGTCAACGCCATCGCGGGGAGCGCGCGGCGGTTCAACATAAAGCGTCCTACCAGTTCTGCTGCTAGGTGCTGAGCGTCGGCTGCGCTGCCACCATTGCCGAAGAAGAAAATGCGCCCCTCTCCCCTAAGAACCGCCGTCATGTTTCGGGCCACACGTAGAATCTGACTCAGGAGTTGCTCGGAACTAGCAATCGCCTGCTTGACTTCGATAGACCGCCAAATCGAGTCTCTCGCCCACTCAACCGCTCCGTCGTTGCTCTGGCGAGACGCGAGCAGCCGGTCAGCTACGTCGCGCACTGCCCCACCTCCGCCAGGCGAGCGAGTGACCCACCGCGCGACCGCTCGCACTTCCGGTACGGCATCTGCAACCGCGACAGGCCACCCAACCCACTGCATACACGCGAGATCATTAACGTCGTTGCCAACATACGCGATTTGCGCCGGACTTACCTTACGCTGCCGCGCCAGTTCTTGCAGGGCGTGGAGTTTATCGTCACACCCGTGGACGGCCTCAATTTTTAGCTTTCGGCAACGCGCAGCCACGACCGCGTTCGTCTCCGTTGAGAGGACTAAGACTTCAAAACCAGCGTCTTTCATACGCGCAATGCCCAACCCGTCGCCTCGATGGCACCAGACCGCCTCGTCACCTGACTGGTGTACTCGAACGCGATTGTCGGTCATGACGCCATCGAAGTCGAATACGACCAGCCGGAGATCTTTCATTGGGTCCGTACCTCGTGCTTGCTCTGTTTTGCCAACACGTTCTTGACGATGACACCCATTTCGAACGACTCGACAGCCAGGCGGGCAGCAATGCTCTTTATCTGATTGCGCAGCATGACTCCGTTGACCAAATGGCCGGCGACATGAGTTTTGATCTGTTCAATATTCGACCTCAAATCTGTGCCATCATACGGCTCACTCAACTCGAGGATTTCACACATACCATGAACCTTATGCGACGTGCTGCCGATGGAGATAACGGGGCAGCCCACAAGTGCGCCAAGAAGCGGGTTGTGATTCCGCCCGCTAATTTGGAACTTCGTACGGGCTAACACAGCCATTAGGTCTCGGTAGCTGGGTTGATGTTGGAGGTAAATGGAATCAGTGTCGGCCGCCAGTTGCTTGAGCATGGGTGCCTCGGAGGGGCCGCTCGCCACCATTACTGCTTGTGGAATCAAATGTTTGATCTCGGTGATCAGCCGATACAAGGCCGACCGCGGGCCGAAACGATAGTCAATTGGCATGGGGCCGGGATCAAAACAAAAGAAATCGGTATTACCCAACTGCCTGAAAAGCGCCATCACACCTGGACTGGGGTTATCTATCTCCACCGGCACAGCCAGCGCTGAATCAGGAATAAGTGTGACCGGAATCTCTGACATGAAGTCATGAACATTCCTGAGTGAATATGGATCGCGCACCGCAACGGCATCCAAGACTCGAAAGGTCTTTTTCATCATCGCCGGTAGAATTGGCACAACTAATGTCAGATGAATTAAGCCATTGAGAAAGACCGTTGGAATACCGAGTTTCGTTTTGGCAAACCAGGCGACGAATAGTTCCCGCACGGCGCTGAGGTTCGTGCGATACATGCTGCCTTCACCGTTGAGAATGACAAGATCAACGTCTTGTAGCGCTTTCAAGTAAACATCCACGCCCCGTCCGCCACGACCGGCCAGCCACTCGTCAGCGATACATTCGAACTGGTCAGCCACGTGAGGCCAGATTGCTGCTGGTTGGACGAGGGAGCTGCCATTATGAAACTCCCGTGAAAAAAACTCCGGCTCAATCAGCCAATGCGATGGAATCATGCGCAACGTATGATTGGGAATGGCGGCCGAGATAATGCGCAGCAGACCTTCCATCAGCGCTTCGGCACCATAATTAATTTGATCGCTGCAGTCATTTAGCAGGAGGAGAGTCGGAGGCTGCGAACCTAGTGTGCGCAGCGATGGCTCAGGAGGCCGAAGTGCCTCCGAAGATGGCGGACCTAGTTTGCGCCGCATCGCCCTGAGAGTCGCCGAGACCGTCGAGATGAGACCACTCATTAGTTGATTGACACTAGTTCTTCGCGGCTCGCAAAAGCAACATTGGTAGCTGGGCCGCGATTGGCCCAGGTCGGTGCCGGCCCGCGAACAATGTACAACGTTCGCGGCGATCCTCCGCGCAGGCGACGGCGACCCGATCGCTTGCTTGAAGGACAACGAGGCCGTGCGATCGCTTCGTCGATCGCGTCCGCCTCACGGGGTCGGAGGACCTAGACGTTGGGTTTGCTGCCCCGCGCATCTGGCGCCGTAAAAGCGCCGCGAGTCCCACTAGCGCGACGCCGAAGACCAGCAGCCTCGCGGGCTCAGGCCCCGACTGGGGGGCGTGGACGTCGGCGAAGAAGGTCGCCGAGACCATGCTTTCGCGGTCAATGCGAACGCAGTAGCAGCCCGGTGCGTTGGGGGCCTCGACGCTATCGTCTAGCGCGAGCCGCATTGGAGAATGCAGCGTGAGCGGCCAGGCACTGGGTGGAATCGCCGACTTGGCCCTGAGGGAAGACATTAGGCCCTTGTATTGTCCGTATACGTGCCCGTAGTCGAGAGACGCATCGCCGGTGAAGCGGTCAAGCCGACGAGCGACAGTCCGAAAAGCCCACGTAGGACGCCGCATCTGTTCACTATCTCGAGCTCTTTCACTTTTCTCGTTTCCTCGGTCGACCGGTGAGATGCAATATAGGTACCAGTGTCCTAATTTATATATCAATAAGTTAGAATCTAAAGCTCTGAAATATGCTGCACATAACTTGCCGCTTCCTTCAGGGCTGACAATGACCGGTCACACCGGCCCTTTCAGCCCCGCGAGGTTGTCCGATAGGCATCTTGCAGCGCCCCCTCGCCCGAATTGCCCCTCTCGGCTATGCTCTTCCTACCTTTCCGCTCCGGCACTTCCGCGGCCTCCCAAGAAGGCCACATCCTTAACCGGACGGTCATTTCCGCCCTGCTCGGTGCTAACGTCACCCATCTGAGCCAGATCTGCTCGGGTCACCGAGGCCTGAGGCGGCGTTCTATGGCTGATCTCGCTCCTCGCCCGGGTGGTGAGAATCTCTCATGCCGTCTCGGACGACGGGAATGCGGAGGACGTCACTCAGCCATTTCGGTTCTTCGCGCGATCGATCATTACGGCGATGCGGTCGGCTGGCATAGGGCGAAGATCGCCGATCGATGGGGCGCTCTGGAGCCGATCCGGCAGATATGCGCGAAGTGTTCCGGGTGGTTCGGGAAGACATCGCGCGCGGCCTGCGCTCCACTGCAACTGGAGGCCGCAGTACAATGCCGACGCGTGGATCAACGAGGTTCGGGGGAGCACTGTGAAGGGGATCGGCACGCGTGAAGTCATAGGTAGATGCACTGCTATCCTGCAGCATGCGTGGGCGCGGCTGAAATGGATCGGTAGGATCCTGCGGAGTATTGCCGCAAGAACAGAAGCCAGCAAGACCTATCCGGATAGAGCCATTGCGATCCTGTGGAACGGACTTCCGCGAGCGGTCCGATCATGCAAGGTCACCCAAACTATCGGCCACCTCATACACCGGCGGATGCGTAGAGTTCAGCAGAGAGGCGGCGGCAACTACACACGGTTCTTTCGCAATCTCCCCCTCCTTGAGTTGCTTCGCGATCTCGCGCTAGAGATGACCCGAGGAGTACCGGTGAAGATTGCTGTACTCGGCTGCAGTACCGGAGCCGAGTTGTATTCCGCGGTCTGGATGATACGGACTGCGCGGCCTGAACAAGCGCTTCAAGCCCTAGGCATCGATATCTCTCGGGAGTGCGTAGAAGCGGCAGCTAGTGGGGTTTATCCCCTTCAGGCAACAGAGGTCGCGGGGGTTTCCGAGGCGAGCTGCGAGCGACTTTTTACCCGGCACGAGACCACTCTGGGTGTACAGCGATGGCTAAAGGAGGGAGTTATTTGGCGCGTTGGCGACGCTTGTTCGTCAGACCTCGCCGCTCGGTTCGGACTCCAGGACATCGTCCTCGCGAACAATTTTCTTTTCCAGATGTCGCCTGAACGCGCAGAGGTTTGCTTACGGAATATCGCTCGACTGGTCGCGCCCAACGGATACCTCTGCATCAGCGGGGTCGACCTCGACGTGCGGACCCGTGCCGTTCGGGAGCTGGGTCTCATTCCGGTGACGGCCAGGATCGAAGATATCCACACAGCGGAGGAGGGCATGCTGACAGCTTGGCCCCTCTTGTTCTGGGGTCTCGAGCCGATGGATCGGCGACGGCAGGACTGGCCAGCGCGCTACGCGACCGTTTTCAGGTTGCCGGGCGATCTTCCGCGCAGGCTTACCCGACGCCAAGACGGCACCGGTTAGGAGTGGTTCCGCTGACGAATCTGCAGGGTCTTCACGGGCGTCCTGATCTCGGCTTCGTGCGCTCTGACGACGAGACCGCGCTGGGCGAGTTGCGCCGCTCGCTTCGGGGCAGGTGTAGAGGCCTTCGCCGCTCTCGGTATCGAACCGCTCGAGCTGCCGGACAGCTCATGCGGGGGGCGCAGATCGTAATGCTCTATGCCGTTTTCGAACCGGCACTCACCGCTGGCCGGACTGGAGGCGGTTGTCGTACTCGCAACGCGGGACACCACGACAAAATGCCCGCCACTCCGGCGGGATACCCACAAGGACCGCGCGTTGCGGCTCTGTCAACGGCCCCAACTTGATCACGAGTTTGTCGCGCACCACCGCCACCGAACCGATCGCAGGCCAGCTTGGAAGGCTTTCGATCTCTGCCATATCGTCTCGGGCATGCGTTATCAGCGCTCCGCGAAGGCCTTCGATACCAAGAAGACGCAAGTATCGCTCCACGCGCCATGGGTTGCCGCCGTCAAACTCGAAGAACGAGCCGCCGAACGCCTCGACCCTTACTGCCGGCCCCCCGATGTTATGTGTCCATTGGCCCACGAGGATAAGCTGGCGCGGCTGGTCTCGCTGGACACCTGGAAGAGCTGCGATTCGTTCGGCAAGTTGGCCTGCCATTATTCTGTCGCGATCCCGCGCGATCGTATCGGCATTGAAGAGCGTCGCCGAAATCCACACATTGATAAAAACGGAAAACGAGAAGATGACACACTGTAGCGCTTTGCCAAACCACTTGTGTTTCACCGTCGAAGCGGCGCCCACCGCATAGAGTACCGGGAGAGCTACGAGCGACCGAATTGGCACGATGCCGGCAGAGATAATCACTGGAGCTGCGGCACTGAGAGCGGCGCCGAGTACTAGGATGGCGGCGAGGAGTCTTATCCGCAGACGTTCGACGCTCGTCTGGAGGGTGCCGATAATTGCGGCGAATGCACCCAAGCAGGCCGGTAGTAGCGATACAATTCCCCATCTCCATCGGAGAAACGTGGGGTCTGTGCCGGTAAAGAGGCCGATTAGTCGTCGAATTGTCCTACCGATCGCTACGGATGAAGTTGCGGCTGAGGTGAACTCAGTTAACCGTATATAGCTATCCACATACCACAGACTCTGATGGCGTAGGGACAAGATGAGGCCGGTGGCGCCAACGTAGAGGAGCATTGCGACCGACCAACTCGTCGCGAGGGGAGCAAGGTGATCCAGAATGCCTTTCAGCGAAGGCGGGTCAGAACGGTACGCGCCGAACAACCGTACCGATGCACTCAGCAGTGAGCCGCAGATAACCAGTAGCAAGAGCGATTGATAGATGCCCGTAGCGACAGTCGTGGCGACGGCTGCGATGATCGCGGCGCGAAATCCGCCGAGGTGGAGAAGAGCGATGCTACCGGCGGCAAGGCATAACCCCACTGCGAATACCCAGGCGTACGCGTTGAACTCGGCAATGTAAGGCCAGATAGGGCAGCTCACGAAGAACGCGACGAATGCGAACGCCTCCGCTCTGGATCGAGCATAGCAACCCGCGAGCAACAAGGCACTGATTAGAAGC
>Ga0207646_10000442_pt1 | contig 55442 bp, 47 predicted proteins | sample KBSK5502metaG_FD_184343 | JGI IMG/M metagenome (GOLD analysis project Ga0207646, IMG submission 184343) | Corn, switchgrass and miscanthus rhizosphere microbial communities from Kellogg Biological Station, Michigan, USA - KBS K5-50-2 metaG... | ecosystem: Host-associated > Plants > Roots >...
CGCTGGTGCCAAGGACACTGCCGCGAAGAGCACTGCCGCGAAGGGCACTGCCGCGAAGGGCGCCACCGCCAAGGACGGTGGGTCCAAAGTCGGCGCTGCCAAGGACGCCGCTGCCAAGGACGCGGCCGCTGAGGGCGCGCCCGCTAAGAGCGGCGGGCCGGCGAGCAAGGGCGCGGCCGGCCGGGGCGGAACAGCCGCAGCCAAGGGCGCAACCACGGCGAAGGGCGACAACGACGCCGGCGGCGGCGCGGACGGCGCCGCTGAGCCCGTCGCGGACGCTGCCGCCGAGGCGGTAGCGGCGGCCGCCGGGGCCGAGCCCGCAAGCCAGGACGGCGGGGCCTGAGGTGCTCCAGGAGGCACTTGAGCACCTGGTCAGGGGCATCGTGGATCACCCCGACGATGTCCGGGTCGCCAGTCACGGGCTGCGCCGGGGCCGGGTCCTCGAGGTGCGTGTGCACCCTGACGACCTCGGCAAGGTGATCGGCCGGGGCGGGCGGACCGCGCGGGCCCTGCGCACGGTCATCGGCTCGCTCGCCGGGGGCCGTTATGTCCGGGTGGACCTGCTCGACGTGGACGAGGTCCGGTAGCTGAGCACCGCACTGGTGGTCGGCCGGATCCTGAGGCCGCACGGGCTCCGCGGGGAATTGTCGGTCGAGGTCCGCACCGACGAGCCCGGCCAGCGGTTCGCGGCCGGTTCTGCGCTTGGCACCGACCCGGCCGAGGCCGGGCCGCTGACCGTCACCGCCGCGCGGTGGCACGCCGGGCGGCTGCTCGTCACCTTCGCGGAGGTCGCCGGCCGCGACGAGGCCGAGTCACTGCGGGGTGTCTGGCTAACGGTGGACGCCGCGGATGTGCCGTTGCCGGAGGACCCGGACGAGTTCCACGACCATCAGCTCACCGGGCTGACCGTGCTGACCGTCTCGGGCGAGCTGGTGGGTACCGTCAGCGACGTCCTCCATTACGGCCAGGCCTTGCTCTCGGTCACGCCCGCGACAGGGACGGCGCGCGGCGCCGAGGTGCTCGTGCCGTTCGTTGCCGCGATCGTCGTCGAGGTCGACCTGGCCGCGGGCAAGCTGGTCATCGACCCGCCCCCGGGCCTGCTCGACCTAGACACCGGCTTGGGCGGGCGCCGTGAAGATTGACGTCATCACGATCTTCCCCGAGTACTTCAGCCCGCTTCGGGTCTCCTTGCTCGGCAAGGCGGCTGACCGGGGCATCATCGAGCTCGCCGTTCACGACCTGCGGACATGGGCACACGATGTGCACCGCAGCGTCGACGATGCCCCGTTCGGGGGCGGGCCTGGCATGGTGATGAGCCCAGGCCCGTGGGGCGAGGCACTGGACGCGGTGACCGGGCCGGGCTCGCCGGGACCGAGGCTGGTGGTGCCGACCCCGAGCGGCGTTGCGTTCCGGCAGGAGATGGCCGCGGCGTATTCGCGTCTGGCCCATCTTGTGTTTGCCTGTGGCCGGTACGAGGGGATCGACGCGCGCTTTGCCGACGACGCGCGCACCCGCATGCCCGTTGACGAGGTCAGCGTCGGGGACTACGTCCTGTCTGGCGGCGAGCCCGCGGCCCTGGTCATGATCGACGCGATCAGCAGGCTGCTCCCCGGAGTGCTCGGCAACGCCGCGTCCGCGCCCGACGACTCGTTCGGCGGGGGGGACGGGCCGATGGCGGGCCTGCTGGAGGGCCCCGTCTTCACCCGGCCGCGGGTCTGGCGCGGGCGCGAGGTGCCCGCGGTCCTGCTCTCCGGTGATCACGCCGCCATCGCGCGCTGGCGGCGGGATGAAGCCCTGCGCCGCACGGCCTCCTGCCGTCCCGACCTCATGGCGGTGCTGCCAGCGGATACCCTGGACGAGCGCGACCGGCAGATCCTGAACGACGCTGGCTTTCCGCTCCCCGGCGAAGATATGGCACACTGAAATGCGCCGCCCCGCGGAAGTCTGTCGGGGCGGGGATACTTTCTGTGCTCAGTGCGCAACGACAGTACGTAGCCACGCATCGCCACCTGCCTGTGGGCTTGTGCGCGACGACCATTGAGGAACGCCAGCCATGCACACCGCCATCGCCGACTTGGAGCGGGCCCAGATCCGCCAGGACATCCCCGCGTTCCGGCCTGGGGACACGCTGAAGGTGCACGTCCGGGTCGTCGAGGGAAGCCGGACCCGGATCCAGGTTTTTCAAGGTGTGGTGATCCGGCGCCAGGGCGGCGGATCCCGGGAGACCTTCACGGTCCGCAAGATCAGCTATGGCGTGGGGGTGGAGCGGACCTTCCCTGTGCACAGCCCGTCGATCGACAAGATCGAGGTCGTGACCAGGGGCCGGGTGCGCCGGGCCAAGCTGTACTACCTCCGCTCTCTGCGCGGGAAGGCCGCCAGGATCAGGGAGCGCCGCGAGACCACCGCGCATTAAGGGGCCGCGTGGATCCGCTGGCGTGGCTGTCGCGCGGGGGCGCCGCCGAACAGTTCCCGCGCGGCTGGAGCATCGCCGCATTGAGAACCCGGCGCTAGGCTCGTTTCGATGAACGATTACCGGGATACGCGGGGCCGGGAAATGTCCGAGAGCGGTGGCTACGCGCGTCCAGGGCCGGCCGGTGATCAGCAATTCGGCCCGGCTCCGGGGGACGGTGCTAACTCGCCCATCCCGGCCAGGGGGCCGTTTCAGCCCGGCAGGCCCGCCGGAGGTGTGCGGCCAGATGGCTCCGCGGGAGGTGTGCGGCCAGATAGCCCCGCTGGAGGCACATGGCCGGACGGCACCGCCGCAGGCTGGCAGGCTGACGGCTCGGCCAGTGACCAGGCGCGCGGCTGGGGCGAGACGGCGGAGGCGCCCGGGGTGACCTCAGGCGCCGATGAGCCTGGCGTCCTGGCGGGAGACGAAGCGGACGACGGCGACGGCTTCGGGCTCCCGGGGCCCAGGACGGGCCGGCGGCGCCCGGGCAAGCGGCGCAAGCGGCGCAAAGCCATGTCGTGGTGGGTTGAGCTGCCGATCCTGCTGGTCTTCGCGCTCGTGCTAGCGCTGCTGATCAAGAGCTTCGTGGTCCAGGCGTTTTTCATCCCCTCGTCCTCGATGGAGAACACGCTGGAGATCGGGGACAAGGTCCTCGTCAACAAACTGGTCTACGACTTCCGCCCCATCCACCGGGGCGACATCGTCGTCTTCAACGGCGACGACTCCTGGAATGCCGTTCCTGCCCAGTCGCCGCCACTACTCGACCGGCTGTGGAACTCGATTTCCGGTCTTTTCGGCACCGCGCCGGGCGTCCACGACTACATCAAGCGTGTCATCGGCATTCCAGGCGATCATGTCAAGTGCTGCAACGTGCACGGCCAGATCACGGTCAACGGGGTGCCCCTTGCCGAGACGTCCTACCTCTACCCCGGCAACCCGCCGTCGACGATGCAGTTCAACATCGTCGTGCCCCCCGGCCGGCTGTGGGTGATGGGTGATCACCGCAGCGTTTCATGGGACTCCCGTGGCCACATGACCGACCCGGGTAACGGGACCATCCCGGTGAACCATGTGGTCGGCCGGGCCTTCGTGATCGTCGCACCGGTCAGCCGGTGGCGGGTCCTGCCCATTCCGGCCACGTTCGAGCAGTCGTCGCTGAATGCCTCATCGGCCGCCTTGGCGGCCCATCCCGAAACGAGCGGCCTGGGCCTGCTCCGGGCGTCCGGGGGATCCGTGCTGGGCGCGCTGGCGCTGCCGGGCGCGCCCGCGGCGGCCGGGCTCGTAGCCGCCGTCCCGCTTACCCTGTTGCAGCGCCGCGTGCGCCGCAGGCTGGCCAGGAAGTTCGGACCTCGGCCAGGTGCGGGACGGCGGGGACCGGGGTGAGGTCATGGCGGTTCTCCCATCGCGCCATCCTGGCTACACCCCACGGCGGATAGCGGGCCTGACCGGCTACGAGCGGGTTCTGGCCCGGGCGGGCCTGTCACCGGTCGCCGGGATCGACGAGGCGGGCAGGGGCGCCTGCGCTGGCCCGCTGGTGGTCGCGGCGGTGGCTTTCGAACAGCGGAAGCTGGCCGGGCTGCGGGGCGTCGCGGATTCCAAGGCCCTGACGGCCGCGGCGCGGGAGAAGGCCTACGCCGAGGTGATGGCGACCGCGCTGGCCTGGCACGTGGTGGTCATACCATCGACCGAGATCGACCGGCTTGGCCTGCACGTGTGTAATATCGCCGGCATGCGCCGGGCGCTGGCCGGGCTGAACTGCCAGCCCGCTTACGTGCTCACCGATGGCTTCGCCGTGCGCGGTCTGGGGGTTCCGGCGCTGGCGATGTGGAAGGGTGACGAGGTCGCGGCCTGTGTGGCGGCGGCCTCCGTGGTCGCAAAGGTCACCAGGGACCGCCTCATGCGCGAGGTGCATCTGAGGTACCCGGCGTACGGTTTCGCCCGGCACAAGGGGTACTCCACGCGAGGTCACATGAAGGCGCTCGGCGCGCACGGGCCCTGCCCCGAGCACCGGCGCTCCTTCGTGAACGTGAGCGGCCTGGCCTGCGGTGAGGCCAGCCAGGTGAGCCTGGACGGCGTCGCCTGTGATGATCTCGGCCAGCTCGCCGGGGACAGCATGGCCTGCGGTGATCCTGGCCAGGAGAATTGACCTATGGTTGATCTCATCCGGGCCGAGGCTCCCGTCATCGCCTGATCGGAGGGGAGAGTAATGAGCGCGGAGGATCTCGAAAAGTACGAGACCGAGATGGAGCTGCAGCTCTATCGCGAGTACCGGGACGTCGTGGGGCTGTTCACCCATGTGGTCGAGACCGAGCGCCGTTTTTACCTCACCAATCAAGTGGAGCTGAACGTCCGCACGGCCGACAACGGCGAGGTGTTCTTCGAGGTCATCATGCAGGACGCCTGGGTCTGGGACATGTACCGGCCCGCCCGGTTTGTGAAGAATGTCAAGGTTGTCACGTTCAAGGACGTCAACATCGAAGAGCTCGCGAAGAGCGACTTCGAGGTCCCCGACCCCAAGTAGCCCCCGGATCCCTGTGCCGCCCGGGCGGGGCACGCCGCGAGGGGCGCAGGCGGGTCTGGCATGCTCGGATAAGACGGGCGCGGAGGCCCCCGCCTGGAAGCCCCGGCCGGGCTGGATAAGACGGGCGCGGAGGCCCCCGCCCAGGAAAGCACCGGCCAACGACAAACCCGCGCGCGCCATCCACAGAATCCGCGATTTCGCGCGGCCATCCACAGGCCGGCAACCAGATCAGCGAGCGCCACTCGTCGTGCGGCACCGTCGGAGGCGGAGGTGGTGACGCGTGAACGCCAAGGACGAACTGGGACGCACCGGCGAGCTGGTGGCCGCGCAATACCTGGAACGGGCCGGGTTACGGATCCTCGACCGCAACTGGCGGTCCGCGGACGGCGAGATCGACATCGTGGCCGCCGAGCGCCAGGTACTCGTCGTCTGTGAGGTGAAGACCCGATCCGGCACCCGGTTCGGCACCCCGCTGGAGGCGATAACCCGCCACAAGCGCGCCAGGCTGCGGCGGCTCGCCGCGCAATGGCTCGTGGCCCACGGCGTGCTGTTCGACGAGGTGCGCATCGACGTGATCGGCCTGCTCAGGGACAGGGCCGGCGAGTTCACCATCGAGCACGTCCGAGGGGTGGGTTAGGTGCCGGTTGCCCGCACCCACTCAATCGCTCTGGTCGGGGTCGAGGGCTTTCCGGTCGAAATTGAGAGCGACCTCGAGAACGGTCTGCCCAGCCTGCTGCTGGTGGGGCTTCCCGACACCGCGTTGCGGGAGGCCCGGGACCGGATCCGTGCTGCGATCGTCAACAGCCACGAGCAATGGCCCCAGCGCAAGATCACGGTGGGCCTTTCCCCGGCGAGCCTGCCCAAGCGGGGGAGTGGGTTCGACCTCGGCATCGCGCTCTCGATTTTGGCCGCTGCCGGTGCCGTGCCGTGGGCCGCGATCGACGGCGTGGCCTTTCTGGGGGAGCTGGGGCTGGATGGACGGTTGCGGCCGGTTCGCGGCGTGCTGCCCGCGATGGCCGCGGCTGCGTGCGCAGGGTTCGGCAAGGCGGTCGTGGCCCAGCCCAACGCGGCGGAGGCGGCGCTGGTGCCCGGCCTGCAGGTCGCCGGTGCGCCGACGCTGGCCGCCTTGCTCGCGTGGCTGCGCGGTGAGCGGGACGGCGGGGCAGCGGGCGTGGTGTGTGCATCCGACGGGAATCCGCCGCCGGTGCCTCCGGGTGAGCCGCCCGGCGGCGGGCCGCCGTCCGGCAGGCCGGGTGAGCGGCCGCGACCCCGCCCGGACCTCTCCGAGGTGCTCGGCCAGCCGACCGCCCGCCGCGCGGCGGAGATCTGCGCCGCCGGGGGTCACCACCTTTCGCTGCTCGGCCCGCCGGGCGCCGGAAAGACCATGCTGGCCGAACGGCTGCCCACAGTCATGCCCCCGCTGGACCGGGCGGCCGCGCTGGAGGTCACCTCGATCCATTCCGTCGCCGGAACCCTGCCCACGGGGAGCCCGCTGATGACCCAGCCGCCGTTTTGCGCCCCTCATCACACCGCTACGAAAGCCGCCATAGTGGGTGGGGGTACTGGGGTCCTCCACCCGGGCGCAGCATCTCTGGCTCATCGGGGGTGCTTGTTCCTGGACGAAGCGCCCGAGTTCGGGAGGGATGCTCTTGACGCGCTCCGGCAGCCGCTGGAGTCGGGGGAGGTCGTGGTGGCCCGCTGTGGCCTGACCGCCCGTTTTCCGGCCAGATTCACGCTGGTGCTGGCGGCCAACCCATGCCCCTGCGCCAAGGGGGCGGGTCCGCGGTCGGGCTGCACCTGCACGCCCACCGCTCGTCGGCGCTACCTCGCCCGGCTGTCCGGCCCACTGCTTGATCGAGTGGACGTCAAAGTGGAGCTCCTTCCGGTGAGCCGCGCCGAACTGCTAAGCGATCGGCGAATCGCTGAGCCGAGCTCCATAGTGGCGGCCCGGGTGGCAACAGCCAGGGAGCGAACCGCGGCTCGCTTGAAGGACACTCCTTGGCGGCTTAACGCGGAAGTCCCCGGCAGCGAAATCCGGCGTGCCTTCGCGCCGTCACCGGAGGCGCTCGCTCCGCTGGAACGTGCCATGGACCTTGGGCATATCAGCGCCCGCGGGGTGGACCGCGCACTCAGGGTGGCCTGGACACTCGCAGATCTCGCGGGTGTCTCCATGCCGACTGCCGCCGAGACCAGCTACGCCCTGGGGTTGTGGCTGGGGGTGGGACTGTGACGGGCGTTGCTGCGGCCGAGCGAGTTGCACGCGCCGCGCTCACCTTTGTGGCCGAGCCTGGCGACGAGGTCATGGGCGCCTTGCTACGAGCTTGCTCCCCCGTCGAGATAGTGGCGGCGCTGACGCAGGGCCGGATGCCACTTGCTGCCGCTTCGCCCGATGGCGGCGTTGGCGGCCCCAGCAGCATTCCGATTGCCGCTGCTCCGCGTGACGGCAACCATGCACCGGCTGGCGGGATGTTTGCCCGCACAATGCGAGGTGACGGCGACAGCCGGACCGATCGTCCGTTCGTCTCGGCCGTGCTTGGCGGCGGTGGAGGCGGGCGGGCCGGGATTCCTGGACTGGAGCGGGCGCTGCGGCGGTGGGCGGCGCGGCTGGGGGATGTGCCGCCGGAACGCACGCTGGACGCGTGGCGGCGGAGTGGTATCCGGCTGGTCATTCCCGGTGACCCCGAATGGCCGGGCCAGCTCGACGTGCTGGGTGATGCGCGCCCGTGGGGCCTATGGGTACGTGGCGACACGGACCTGCGTTATTCCTGCCTGCGGTCGGTGTCCGTGGTGGGCACCCGGGCCGCGACCGCATACGGCGCGCACGTTTGCACCGAGCTGGCCGTGGCGCTGGCCGAGAGCGGGTGGACCGTCGTGTCCGGTGGCGCCCACGGGATCGACGGCTGTGCGCACAGCAGCGCGATCGCCGCGGGCGGGACGACGATCGCCGTCCTGGCCTGCGGCGTGGACCAGGCCTACCCACCCGGTCACACCGAACTCTTTCGCCAGGTCCGCGAGCACGGCGCGACCGTCAGCGAGTGGCCACCCGGCCGGAGGCCGACCCGCCACGGGTTTCTGGTCCGTAACCGCGTGATCGCCGCGCTGAGCCGCGGCACCGTGGTGGTGGAGGCCGCCTCGCGCAGCGGAGCGCTGAACACCGCGCGGCACGCCTACGACCAAGGCCGGCCGCTGATGGCGGTGCCCGGGCCGGTCACCTCGACGCAGTCGGCCGGCTGCCACGAGGCCATCAGGGAGTGGGGTGCGGTTTGCGTCACGAGCGCGCGGGACGTGATGGAGCTGCTGACCTTCTGCGGGGACCAGCCGGCGCGCCAGCCGCGGGGCCCGGTGCTGCCCCGCGACCTGCTCGACCCGGTCACCAGCCGGGTACTCGACGCGTTGCCCGCCCGGGCCGGCCGGGGGCCGGCCCGGATCGCGGCCACGGCCGGAGTCGACTTCGACACGGTCATGAGCTGCCTGGGGGCACTGGCTGCGGGCGGGTTCGCCGAGCGCTGCGACAGGGGCTGGCGGCTCCGGCGGCCCCAGCGAGAATAATATGCCGGATCAAGTGCCTGAAATCAGGCGATTCCTGCCCGATTTCGGGCAGGAATCTTGCATTCCCGGGCGGCAGGCGCGATCCTGCTGGTGTGCCGGGCGCGGAACAGGGACACGATGAACTGGTGACCCACCTGACTCGGACCAGCCCGCTAAGCCCGGGGGAGGCGACGCGGGTGGTCGCGGAGGTGCTTGGGTACTTCTCCGAGTCCGCGGAGGAGTTCGTGCGCCGGCGTCATCGTGAGCTCAAGGCGGAGGGCCTCACGAACGACGCGGTATTCGTGCGGATCGCGGCCGAACTGTCGGCGCGGCGGGTTGCTGCCCCGCGGTTCTCGCTGCGGCAACTCCGCCGTGTCGTCTACGGCTGAGGGCGTGTCGCCGGGGCTGAGCGCCTGCTGGTAGCGAGTGGAGGAGCTGGGCGTGTGCGGGATCGTTGCGTATATGGGGAGCCGGGATTGTGTGCCCATCCTGCTGGAGGGGCTGACCCGGCTGGAGTACCGGGGGTATGACTCGGCCGGCCTTGCCGTGGTCTCCCGGTCCGGTGGCCTGCGCGTGCACAAGGTCAAGGGCCGGGTCGCGGACCTGAGCGGGAGCCTGCCCGCACGGTTCAAGGGCGGCCCGGGAATCGGCCACACCCGGTGGGCGACGCACGGCGAGCCGAGCGACGCCAACGCTCACCCCCACGTCGTCGGGCCGGTCGCGGTCGTGCACAACGGGATCATCGAGAACGCCGATGAGTTGCGCGCCAAGCTGGCCGCCGATGGGGCCGAGTTCACCTCGGAGACCGATAGCGAGGTCCTCGCTCACTTGATCGCCAAGGGCAGCGGCCACAGCGACCTCGAGGAGGCGGTGCGCCAGGCGCTCAGAGCCGTGGTCGGCACCTATGGCATCGCGGTGGTCGACGCCCGTTACCCGGACCGGATCGTGGCGGCGCGGAACGGGAGTCCGGTGGTGCTCGGCATCGGCGACAAGGAGATGTTCGTCGCCTCCGACCTTGCCGCGCTGGTCCGTTACACGCGCCAGGTCGTGCACCTTGACGACGGCGAGGTCGCTACGGTCCGGCCGGACGGGTTCCGCACGGCCACGCTGGATGCCCGCACGACCACCCATGAGCCGTTGGTCATCGAGGCCGACCTGGGGTCCTACAGTGCCGATGGCTACACCCACTTCATGCGCAAGGACATCCACGAGCAGCCCAGGGCCGTCGAGCGCGCGCTCCGGGGCCGGATCGAGGAGCGGTTCTTCACTGCGCACCTCGGTGGGCTGAACTTCGACGCGCGCGAGGCGCGGGCGATCAGCCGGGTGAAGATTCTCGGCTGCGGCTCCGCCTACTACGCCGGGCAGGTTGGGGCGCAGCTCATCGAGGAACTGGCGCGGATTCCCGCCGACGCCGAGCCCGCGTCGGAGTTCCGGTACCGCAACCCCGTGGTGGAGGCGGACTCCCTCTACATCGCGGTCAGCCAGTCGGGGGAGACCTACGACACGCTGGCCGCTGTCCGGGAGCTCAAGCGCAAGGGCGGCCGCGTGATCGGCGTGGTCAACGCCGTGGGCAGCGCAATCGCCCGGGAGTGCGAGGGGGGCGTGTATCTGCACGCGGGCCCGGAGATCTCGGTGACCTCAACCAAGACCTTCACCGCGACCTGCGTGGCGTTCGCGCTGCTAGCCCTGCACCTGGGCAGAATCCATGACCTGTCCCCGGCGGACGGCAGGCGAGTCATCGCCGGGCTGCGCGCGCTGCCCGGCCAGATCGGCGAGGTCCTCACCGATGAGGAGCGCATCGCGGCCATCGCCAAGGACCTCACCGGCTATCCCGGCATGTTCTTCGTCGGCCGGGTACGCGGCTGGCCCATCGCCCGGGAGGGCGCGCAAAAACTCAAGGAAGTCTCCTACCTGCATGCCGAGGCCTACCCGGCCAGCGAGCTCAAGCACGGCCCGCTGGCGCTGGTGGGTCCCGACCTGCCTACGGTGGCCGTGGTGCCCGAGGACGAGCTCAGGGACAAGAACATCTCCACGCTGGGGGAAATCAGGGCGCGGCGCGGCCGGATACTTGTGGTCGGCCATGGCACGCTGGATGCGAGGCTCGCCGATGACGTACTGGAGGTACCCAAGAACGAGCCCGAGCTTGACCCGATCCTGCTCTCGGTGCCGTTGCAGCTACTGGCCTACCACGCTGCGGTGACGCTCGGGAACGACGTGGACAAGCCCAGAAACCTGGCGAAGAGCGTAACCGTGGAGTGAACTCAACCGTGCCTTCCCCCGAGCCCGCGGCGTTGCCCCCCCGGCTGGTCTCGGCGATGGACGCGTTCGGCCGTCATATATCGGCCGAGCGTGGGCTGTCGCCGCACACGGTGCGTGCCTACCTCGGTGACGTGCGTTCCCTGCTCGAGCACGCCGCTCTCGCCGGGATCACCGGCCCTGGCGAGCTGGACATCGGGGTTCTGCGTGGCTGGCTGGGGGAGCAGCACGGCGGCGGCCGTTCCCGCGCCACCCTCGCCAGGCGTGCCGCGGCGGCCAGAACGTTCACCGCCTTCGCCCGCGCGCGTGGCCTCCTGGACGCCGATCCCGGCCCGCTGCTTGGCACGCCGAGAACGCCCCGCCGGCTGCCGCAGGTGCTAAGGCAGGATCAGGTGGCCGCTGTCCTGGAGACCTCCGGCCGCGGTATCTCGTCCCCCCGGGACCGGGCGCTGGCGCTGCGGGACGCGGCGATCATGGAGTTGCTGTACGCGACCGGCATCCGGGTGGGTGAGCTGTGCGGGCTCGACCTCGGCGGCCTCGACGAGGAACGCCGCACGGTACGGGTGCTCGGCAAGGGCGGTCGCGAACGCACCGTGCCCGCCGGGATCCCGGCCGTGCGGGCGGTACGCGCCTGGACGCGGGAGGGACGCCCGGTGATCGCCGGGCCGGGCAGCGGCCACGCCTTGTTCCTCGGCGCACGCGGGGGGCGGCTCGACCAGCGGGCCGTGCGGCGCGTAGTGCACGCCAGCATCGCGGCGGTGCCGGGCACACCCGACGCAGGTCCGCACGGGTTGCGGCACGCGGCTGCGACGCATCTCCTCGAAGGCGGCGCCGACCTGCGGAGCGTTCAGGAGATTCTGGGACACGCGTCGTTGACCAGCACGCAGATCTACACCCACGTCTCGGTGGAGCGCCTCCGGTCGGTCTACCGGCAGGCCCATCCGCGCGCGTGAAGCGGACCGCGCTGAGCGGCGGCCCGGCTCCTCGGCCGAGGCGTGGCAGCGAGCGAGATCGACGCGCAGCCCTGGGGCTCGTGACCTTCAGCGACCCGGACGGCAACACCTGGAGCCTGCAGTAGCTGCCGCCGTGGAGCTAGCCGGAGTCGCCCTGTCGCCGGATGAACACCGGGCCGGGCGAAACGGGTAGACTACTGGGCGGTCGGCGGGTCAATATGCCTGCGGGGTATTGATTGTCCGGCCAATTCGCGCGTCCGCTTGCCGCCGGGACATCCCGCGGTGCGCACCTCATCGGTCCGCGGCCTGATCGCCGCGGTGGGTGCGCACGGGCGCCAGGACCAACCGAGCGCGCCGCGGCCCCAGGAGGCGGCGCACGAACAGGAAGGGGACCGGTATGGCACCGGTCGTCACCATGCGGCAGCTGCTGGAAAGCGGCGTCCACTTCGGCCACCAGACCCGGCGCTGGAATCCGAAGATGAAGCGGTTCATCCTCGCCGAGCGCAACGGGATCTACATCATCGACTTGCAGCAGTCGCTGGACTTCATCGACAAGGCTTACGAGTTCATCAAGGAGACCGTGGCGCACGGCGGCACCGTTCTCTACGTCGGGACCAAGAAGCAGGCCCAGGAAGCCATCGCCGACCAGGCGCGCCGGGTCGGGATGCCGTTCGTCAACCAGCGGTGGCTGGGCGGGATGCTGACCAACTTCTCGACCGTGCACAAGCGGCTGCAGCGGCTCAAGGAGCTGGAGGAGATCGACTTCGAGGACGTGCCAGGCTCGGGCATGACCAAGAAGGAACTCCTCCACCTGCGGCGCGAGCGGGACAAGCTGGACCGGTCTCTCGGCGGCATCAAGGACATGGCCCGGGTGCCCAGCGCGCTGTGGGTGGTGGACACCAAGAAGGAGCACATCGCGGTCAGCGAGGCGCGCAAGCTCGGCATCCCGGTGATCGCGGTGCTTGACACCAACTGCGACCCGGACGAGGTGGACTACCCAATCCCCGGAAACGACGATGCGATCCGCAGCGTGTCGCTGCTCACCCGGGTGGTCGCCGACGCGGTGGCCGACGGGCTGATGGCCCGGGGCGCGGCGGGGGAGTCCGACGACAAGCCGTCGCCAGCGGGCGAGCTGGGGGCTGAGGAGCCACTGGCCGAGTGGGAGCGGGACCTCCTTGAGCACAGCGGCGGACAGCCCAACGGCGCCGGGGCGGCCAGCGCTTCCGCCGCCGAGACCGTGCCGGACGCCGTGCCGGACGCCGTGCCGGACGCCGGGCCGGAGACAGCCGATCCTGCCGGTGCCGAGGCAGCGGCTGAGCCAACGGCCGAGCTAGCGGCCGTTCTAGCGGCCGAGCCAGCGGCCGTTCTAGCGGCTGAGCCAGCGGCCGAGCCAGCGGCCGTGTCAGCAGACGCCGAAAACACCGACGGGCCCTGACGAACCGGGCGCAGCAAGCAGGCTCGGCCCACCTGGCCGAAATGACCAGACAGCGAAAGATGAGGAAATGGCGAACATCACCGGCGCGGACGTGAAGCGGCTCCGCGACGCCACCGGCGCAGGGATGATGGACTGCAAGAACGCGCTGACGGAATGCGACGGCGACTTCGACGCCGCGGTCGAGTTCCTCCGCCTCAAGGGAGTGAAGGACGCGGGCAAGCGGGCCACCCGCACGGCGGCCAACGGGCTTGTCACGGCCGCGCTCGACGGGGACAGCGCCGGGGTGCTGGTCGAGTTGAACTGCGAGACGGATTTCGTCGCCAAGACCGACCTTTTCCAGAGGGCCGCGGCGGACATCCTCGCCGCCGCGCTGCGGCACCGGCCGGCCGACCGGCTCGCGTTGCTGGCGTCGGAGGTCCGCCCCGGAGTCACCACGCAGCAGCTCATCGAGGAGGCGGGCGCGTCGCTGAAGGAGAAGCTCGAGCTGGGCAGGTACGCCATCTTTGAGGGCGGCTACATCGCAAGCTACCTGCACAAGTCCGACCCGGCCCTGCCGCCGACCGTCGGCGTTCTCGTTCAGCTGGACGCCCGGAGCGAGCAGACGGGGAAGGATGTCGCCCAGCAGGTGGCGGCGATGCGGCCGCGATACCTCAGCCGCGATCAGGTGCCCGCCGACGTGGTCGAGAAGGAACGCAACATCGTCGAGCAGATCACCCGCGATGAGGGGAAGCCCGAGCAGGCAATCCCCAAGATCGTTGAGGGCCGCCTGAACGCGTTCTACAAGGACGTAGCGCTCGTCGAGCAGCCGTTCGTCAAGGACCCGAAGAAGACCATCAAGCAGGTGCTCGCTGAGGCGGGCGTCACGGTGCGGGCGTACGCCCGGTTCCAGGTCGGCCAAGCCGGCTGAGGGCGCTGCGGCCGAAGCAGATAGTGAGGAGCCGCCCGTGGATGACAGCGCCGACAGAGGGCACGGAGCGGCGTCCGTAACCGGCGCGCCCGCCGAGGGAGCCGGCCCTTCCGCAGAGTCCTCCGAGCGGGTCCACCAGCCGTGGCGGCGGGTCGTGGTCAAGCTGAGCGGGGAGGCGTTCTCCGGGCAGGACCCGGTGGGCATCGATCCCGACGTGGTGTACCGCATCGCCAGCGAGATCGTCGCCGTTGTACAGGAGGGGGTCCAGGTCGCGGCGGTGGTGGGTGGCGGCAACATGTTCCGCGGGCGGGCGCTCGCGGCGAGCGGCATTGACCGCGCCAGAGCCGACTACATGGGCATGCTCGGGACCGTCATCAACTGCCTGGCGCTCCAGGACGTGCTGGAGAAGCTGGGCGTGGACACGCGGGTCCAGACCGCGATCACGATGGGCCAGGTGGCCGAGCCCTACATCCCCCGGCGTGCGATCCGGCATCTGGAGAAGGGCCGGATCGTGATCTTCGGGGCCGGGCTCGGCGCCCCGTTCTTCTCGACCGACACCTCTGCGGCCCAGCGGGCACTGGAGATCGGGGCCGAGGCGCTGCTCAAAGGCACCCAGGTGGACGGGGTCTACGACGCCGATCCGCGCACGATGCCCGGTGCGGTGCGATTCCTTCACCTCGAATACAGCGAGGTGCTCCGCCTGGGCCTGAAGTTCATGGACGCGACGGCGGTCAGCCTGTGCATGGACAATGGCCTGCCCATTGTCGTCTTTGACCTGACGGAGAAGGGTAACGTCGTGCGAGCGGTGCGCGGGGAGAAGATCGGCACGCTCATCAGCAGGTCAGCCGATGCTCATTCCCGCGGCTAGCCGCCGCGACAGCGCGTGATGGACAGGAGCCGCCGTGATTGACGAGGTCCTCCTCGAGGCCGAGGAGAAGATGGAAAAGGCCGTCGCAGTCGCCAAGGAGGAATTCGCCGTCATCCGCACCGGCCGGGCGCACCCGGCCATGTTCAGCAAGATCACGGCCGAGTACTACGGCACGCAGACGCCAGTGAACCAGCTGGCCTCGTTCCACATCCCGGAGCCGCGGATGGTGGTCATCCAGCCGTACGACAAGTCGGCGCTGGCTGCCATCGAGAAGGCGATCCGCAACAGCGACCTGGGCGTGAACCCGGGCAACGATGGAACGATCATCCGGGTCGTCTTCCCGGAGCTCTCCGAGGAACGGCGGCGGGAGTACATCAAGATCGCGCGCCACAAGGCGGAGGACGGCAGGGTCTCGATCCGCAACATCCGCAGGCACGCGAAGGATTCGATCGACAAGCTGGTCAAGGGCGGCGACGCGGGCGAGGACGAGGGGCACCGGGCCGAACGGGAACTCGACGACATCACCCACACCTATGTCGGGCAGGTGGACGAGCTGCTCAAGCATAAGGAAGCCGAACTGCTTGAGGTCTGAGTTGCCTGCTGAGGGTTCGGGGGAGCCGGCGCCGCACGGGCACGTCCGCACCGGCCGCAACCTGCCGGCGGCGCTTGGTGTCGGAGCCGGCCTGGGCGGGCTCGCGGTCCTCACGCTGTTCACCGTGAAGGCCACGTTCCTCGCCTACGTGGCCGTGTTCGTCGGGGTGGCCTTGTGGGAGCTGTCCCGTGCGCTTGACGTGCGGGGAATCCAGTTGCCTCTGCTCCCGGTGGCGGTCGGCGGCGCGGGAGCGCTTGCCCTGGCGTACTGGCGCGGGGAGCGTGCCCTGCTGGCATGCGTCACCATTACGGTGATCGCGATTCTCGCCTGGCGGCTCCCCGGCGGGGCCAAGGGCTACCTGCGGGACGTGACGGCCGGGGTCTTCGCCCTCGCGTACCTTCCGCTGATGGCCTGCTTCGTAGGCCTCATGCTCGCCGCACCAGATGGCCCACGCCGCACGATCGTGTTCGTGATCCTGACCGTGTGCAGCGACGTGGGCGGGTACTTCGCGGGCATCCTGCTCGGGCACCACCCCATGGCCCCGGCCATCAGCCCCAACAAGACCTGGGAGGGCTTTGGCGGCTCGGCCCTGGCCTGCCTCGCGGGCGGGGCGATCACGCTGCCCACCCTGCTGCACGGCGCGGCCTGGCAGGGGATCCTGGTGGGCGCCGCTGCCCTCGCCGCCGCCACGCTCGGCGATCTCGTCGAGTCGATGATCAAGAGGGATCTGGAGATCAAGGACATGGGCACCCTGCTGCCAGGCCACGGGGGGGTGCTGGACCGCATCGATTCGTACCTGGCCGCCGCGCCGGTCGTCTGGCTCCTCCTGTTCGTCTTCATCCCCGCCGCGCACCACCACTGACGCCGGGGGCCGGGCTGCGGGCAGGGATTACTGGTCGGCCACCCAGCTGTGGCGCTGCGCGGCGAGCTGAGTGACCAGGCTCCCCGCGCCGCGCTCCTTGGCAAGAAGCCGTTCCCGCTCGGTGATCGGGATGATCCACAGCCACCTGACCGTGTCGCCGCCCACCGAAAAGCCGGTCAGGTCGGGCACCTCCGGCCCCAGGAGCTGGGACGGGTCATCCAGCAGGAGCACGCCCTCCTTCCCGCCGCCCAGCGGGAAGGTGCCCGGTTCGTGGTACCAGCGGACCGTGTGACCGGTCCCGAACCAGGTGACCGCCCGCCACGGATACTGGCCGAGCCACAGGAACACCCGGGCGGCGTCGCGGCTCGGCATGGTCGTGGCGATGGCCAGCTCGATCCGCGCGTAGCCGCTGGCGTCCTCCATCGCCTGCTCGACCACCGGCATCCGCTGGCAGCTCATGCCCACGGTGGACAGCACGGTGTAGGGCCGCTGCTCGGTCGGGGGCCGCTCGGACACGCCGACGAGCGGCTGCTTGCCACCGGAGACGTCCCAGTACCGGGCGCCCGGCCCGAGCCGGGCCAGCAGATGGCCGAGCAGCGACCGCTGGAACGAGGTCCACGAGTCCTCACGCTGCCGCCACCGCCAGAAGGCCGTCGCGCGGTCGGCGCGGGGCCCGAGCCCCTCCATCGCGTCGTCGAGCGACCAGCCGAACGGTGTCTGTCCGATGACGTCCCTGCTGTAGCCGGGCATGCCCCGGGCCATATCGGACCAGCCGGGGATGACCGCGAGCAGCTGCCCGCCCTCGATCACCGCGACGCCGTCGCCCTCCTCGAACCACAGCGCGCGCAGCGTCCGCGCGTCGAGCGTCGGGCGCCCGCCAGGATGCTTGGTGTGCGCGGCGGGCATCAGCGGCGCCTTCCCCGCGGTGAGCCGGGACAGGTCCGCGCTCGGCGGCGCCTGCTCGTGGTTGGCGATCCACGCGGCACCGAGTACCGCGTCGGCGTCGTGCAGGTACGCGGCGGTCGTCGAGCCGTCGCAGGTGACCACGAGCCGGCGGCTGCCGTACGGGCTTTCGCTCTCCAGCAGCGTTCCCGGCTGCCCCGGACCCGGAGCAGGCCGGGAACCTCTCGCGCCCCTGCGCAACGAAGACATGCCCCGAAATCTACTGAACCTGAGCAGGCTGTGATGGGTGGCCGGCGCAACTGGAACACTGGAAGCACCATGTCTTCGCTTCCGCTGGTGTTCTCCGCTCCGCGCCGTGGCCTGCCGCCCCGTCACCTGGCCGATCTTTCGCCGGAGCAGCGCGCGGAGGCGGTCGCGGAGCTCGGGGAGAAACCGCTGCGGGCCAGGCAGCTGTCCCGCCACTATTTCGGGCGGTTGAGCGTGGACGCGCCCAGCATGACCGATATCCCGGCCGCGGCCAGGGCACGGCTGGCCCGCGAGATGCTGCCGCCGCTGCTCACCGAGGTGCGCCGGGTCGCCTGCGACGGCGGCGCCACGAGCAAGACCCTGTGGCGGGCCCACGACGGCACGCTGCTCGAGAGCGTCGTCATGCGCTACCCGGACCGGGCCACGGTCTGTGTTTCCAGCCAGGCGGGCTGCGGCATGGCGTGCCCGTTCTGCGCCACCGGCCAGGGCGGGCTGACCCGCAACCTGTCCACGGCCGAGATCGCCGACCAGGTCCGCGCCGCCGCCGCGACGGTCCGGGATGGAGGGCTCGGGCCGCCGGGCCGGCTCTCCAACGTCGTGTTCATGGGCATGGGCGAGCCCCTGGCGAACTATAGGCGGACGGTCGATGCGGTGCGCCGGATCTGTGACCCCGTCCCGCAGGGCTTCGGCATCTCTCAGCGCTCCGTGACCGTCTCCACCGTTGGCGTTGTGCATGCAATACGCCGGCTGGCTGGCGAGCGTCTTTCCGTGACGCTGGCGGTGTCCCTGCACGCCCCCGACGACGAGCTGCGGGATGAGCTCGTGCCGGTGAACAAACGGTGGAAGGTGGCCGAGGTGCTCGACGCGGCGCGGTACTACGCCGACGGCACCGGGCGGCGGGTGTCCGTGGAGTACGCCCTGATCCGTGACGTGAACGACCAGCCGTGGCGGGCCGCCCTGCTGGGCAGCCTGCTGCACCGCGCGCTGGGCCCGCTCGTTCACGTGAACGTGATCCCGCTGAACCCCACGCCGGGCAGCAAGTGGGACGCCTCGCCGAAGCCGGCCCAGGAGGAGTTCGTCCGCCGGGTGACCGCCGCCGGGGTGCCCTGCACCGTGCGCGACACCAGGGGCCGGGAGATCGCCGCGGCCTGCGGCCAGCTTGCGGCGGCGGTGACCGGTAGCGTTGGGGAGCCATAGGGCGTGAATGTGATAGCCACGCCCAAAGAAGGGCAGCAGATTCGCATTCACGGCCGTCCGTGAGGATGAAATGGGGCGCGGTCATATGGCGGCGGATGGTGCTTTTGCGCGGTACCGGCGCAGGGTGGCCTCGCGCGCCGTGCACGGGCTCTGGGGTGTGGCTCAGCGTGCGGGCACGATCACGGCGGGGAACCCGGCCGGCCACCCGTTCAGGGCGTTCGGCATGGGATCCCTTATCGGTTTTCCCACCGGTGCCCTTTACGGCGAGAAGTGGATCGAAATCGGGGCCGGAACGATGATCGCGGCCCAGGTCAGCCTCAGCGCCGGCATGGTCCCTGGGCAGGATCTGGGCGACGAGGCGGTGCTGCGGATCGGCGACCGCTGTGTTATCGGCCGGGGCAGCCACATCGTCGCCCATCACTCGATCCAGATCGGCGATGACGTCTTCACCGGTCCATACACCTACATCACCGACCAGAACCACGGCTATGCCGACCCCGACGTGCCCATCGGCCGGCAGTGGCCGAGCAACACCGCGGTCACGATCGGGGCGGGGACCTGGCTGGGCGCCGGGGTCATCGTCCTGCCCGGCGCGGCCATCGGCTGCAACGTCGTGGTCGCGGCCGGTTCGGTGGTGCGCGGGGTGGTCCCGGACCGGTGCGTGATCGCCGGGGTGCCGGCCCGGGTGGTCCGCGAGTATGTGCGGGGTAACGGGTGGAAAAGGCCGGTCCCCGAGCCGGCCAGGGCTCCCGCGCCGGTGACACCCGCTCCCGGAGATCCTTCCTGAACTGCGGGGAAACAACTCCCGAGTCTGTCACGATGGAGCTATCACCCGGGGGAACGATCAGCGATCCGGAAGGCGCGTGGGACCAGACGATCTCGTCGCGAGTGCGGCGTACCAGCCGGAGCCGACGGCCGCTGCCGCCGCGCGGCGTTTTGTGCGCGACACGCTGCAGGCGTGGGTGGTGACCGGCGCGGCCGCCGACGGCCACGGGCTGGTGGACGACGCGGTGCTGCTCACCAGCGAGCTGGTCACCAACGCGGTGGTGCACGCGGGCACGCCGGTCCAGGTGACCTGCAGGCTGGTCGAGGGCGCGGTGGAGGTCGTGGTCAGGGACGGGCACCCGGCCCGGATAGTCCCCGAAGCGGCCGAGGCCGAGCCGACCGAGCGGACCGGTGGCCGAGGGCTGCTGCTGCCCGCCGCGCTCGCCTCCGCCTGGGGGGTCGCCTACGGGCGCACCAGTAAGGCGGTATGGTTCCGGCTCGGGCTGGCCGGGCACGGGGCCGGGCTGGCGGGCGGCGCGGGCGGGGAAGAGGACGCCGCGGGCGAGCTGGCGGACGCCATCGGGGTCACGGCGGCGCTGGCGACCGCGCTGCGGTCGAGCAAGGCGGGCGTCGCGGGCCCGCCCGTCGGCGCAGACGGCCCGGTGCCGGTGGCCGCCGCGGCCGACTCCGGCTACCAGCAGCTGCTTTCCGCCGCGGTGGAGTCCGCCCGGGCCGCCCTCGGCGCCGACGCGACCCTCGTGATGATGGCGGACGAGGACGGGGACCTTCGGCTGCGCGCGGCCTCGGGGACCATGCCAGCGGTCGACGGCGAGTCCCGGGCCAGCCCGCCGTCCGTGGTCACCGTCCCGTTTGTCGTCGACGGCCGGATCACCGGCCTGCTCGCGGGCGCGTCCGCGGCGGTCGGCAAGTTCGGGGACGCGGAGACGGCACGGCTGCAGTGGCTCGCCGACCGGGCCGGCCCCGCGCTGCAACGGGCCTGGCTGGGTGAGCTCGAGCGAATCAGGCGGGGGCGGATCAACTCGCTTGCCGAAACGCGCGGGCTGCTGACCGGCGGCCTCGGCCGGGACGAGATCATGGCGCTGGTGGGCCGGGTCACGGTGCCGCGGCTGGCCCCCTGGTGCGCGGTGCTCACGCTGGCCGGGACCCCGCTGGCCGGGGACGAGCTGACCGGGGACGGGCTGGCCGGGGACGGGCTGATCGGGGACGGGCTGACCGGGGACGGGAGGCTGCGCACGTCCTACGCACGGCACACCGACGAGCGCCTCGTGGGCGCCCTGGGCTGGCTGCTGGACCGGGTGTGCCAGGTGGCGGCGCCCGACTTCTCGGCGGGCCGGGGCGCCGCCCCCCGCCCCGGGCGGCGCTGGCCCCTCGTGGTCGGCGACATGGACGGCGCGCCGGCCGAGGCGCGCGAACTCGCCGCCGACACCGCCTGGTGCTTCCCGCTCGGCGACCCGCAGGACGCCACGGGCGTGTTCGTCATCGGCGACGGCGGGGAAGACCGGCTTCCCCGCGAGGTCGCCGCCCTGGCCGCGGACCTGGCGTGCCGGGTCGGGCTGGCACTGGACGGTGCCCGCCTCGTAGCCCACAAGGTCTGACCGGACTCCTAGGCCGCTGACTCCTGGGCCGCTGACTCCTCCGTGTCGGCGAGCTGCGGCGTGAAGACCTCGCCGCGCAGCGCCCTGGCGACGAGCTCCACCGCTTGGGCGGTGCTGACCAGCCGGCGGCCCTCGGCCCGGTAGGTGGCGAGGACGGCGTTGAGCCCGTGCGCCGGGAGCGCGTCGCCGAGCTCGGTGCGCGCGGTGCGGTACCCCCTGCGCGCGCCCGCGACGCACGCGTCGGCGTGGTGGGCGGCCATCGCGGCGAGCGCAAGCGGGTAGCGGCGCAGCACCCCGTAGAGGCGGTAGTCCGCCGGGACCACATCGAGCAGCCAGGCCACCGCGGTCCGCTCGAAATCCTCACTGCCCGGCGGGTGAACCCCTGGTGGCCATCCGGGCGGCACGTAAGCTGCCATACCCCGAATGATACCACTGATTCGAATTTGTGTTCTACTCGCTGCCGTTGTCCGTGCGCCGGTGGCGGCTGATGCCCTCCGCAGGCGTGACGATCGGTCCAAGGCCGACTGTCACCGAACCGCCGCCCGAGGCCGACCGGCCGACGGTCAGCGCGCCGCCGGAGGCCTTGGCGATCCGCCGGGCGATGTCCAGGCCGAGGCCGGTGGACCCGACGCTGGACCGGCCGCGCTCGGTGAGGTCGGCGTCCGGGAAGCCCGGCCCGTCGTCGGCCACGACCAGCCAGGCGCCGCCACCGGCGCGGCGGCTCAGCCGGATCGCAAGCCCGGCACCATCCGGGGTGTGCGCGAACACGTTCTCGAGCAGGATGTCCATGCACGCCGCCAGGTCCTGGCCGGACGCCCGGACCGGCATCGGCCCGCGGGCCAGCTCGACCGCCATGGCCCGGTCGGTGTCCTCGGCGAGCGGGCGCCAGAAAGCCGCGCGCTCCGCGACCACGTTCCCCGCGTCGCACCCGTCCCCGGCGCATGAGGAATGAGAACACCACAGAGTGTGTTAAGGCTCCGTGAAGAACCGCTCAAGAAGCCGTTGCCGGTAACGGCTAAACTGGCCGGGCGGTCTTGCCGTATCCACACCCCACCGCCAAAGGCTTTCCCTGTGCCCGCACGCCCGCTGACCCTTGCCACCCGCGATGACCTGCGCAACGTCGCGATCGTCGCGCACGTCGACCACGGCAAGACCACGTTGGTGGACGCGATGCTCTGGCAGTCGGGGGCGTTCCGGGCCAACGAGCGGGTCGCCGAGCGCGTCCTCGACTCCGGTGACCTGGAGCGGGAGAAGGGCATCACGATCCTGGCCAAGAACACCGCCGTCCGCCACGGCGGGCTGACCATCAACATCGTCGACACGCCAGGGCACGCGGACTTCGGCGGCGAGGTCGAACGCGGGCTGTCCATGGTGGACGGGGTGCTCCTGCTGGTGGACGCCGGCGAGGGCCCGCTGCCGCAGACCAGGTTCGTGCTGCGCAAGACGCTGCAGGCAAACCTCCCGGTCATCCTTGTGATCAACAAGGTGGACCGGCCCGACGCGCGGATCGCCGAGGTCGTGGATGCCTGCTACGAGTTGTTCCTCGATCTCGACGCGACCGAGGAGCAGATCGAGTTCCCGATCGTCTACGCCTGCGCGCGGGCCGGCCGGGCATCGCTCAACCGCCCCGCCGACGGCACGCTCCCGGACGCGCCCGACCTGGAGCCGCTGTTCACCGTGCTGCGGGACCGGGTACCCGCCCCTTCCTACGATCCCGCCGCGCCGCTGCAGGCTCAGGTCACCAACCTGGACGCGTCGTCCTACCTGGGCCGGATCGCTCTGTGCCGCGTGCACAGCGGGACGATCAGCCGGGGACAGCAGGTCGTGTGGTGCCGCAGGGACGGCGCGACGGCGCGGGTGAAGATCAGCGAGCTGTTCCTGACCGAGGCGCTGGAACGGGTACCCGCGCAGAGCGCCGGCCCGGGAGACATCATCGCCGTGGCGGGCATCGACGACATCATGATCGGCGAGACCCTTGCCGACGCCGACGACCCCCGGCCCCTGCCGCTGATCACCGTGGACGAGCCCGCCGTGTCTGTGACGATCGGCGTCAACTCCTCCCCGCTCGTGGGGCGCGCGAAGGGCACGAAGATCACCGCCCGGCTGGTGCGGGACCGGCTGATGCGGGAACTGGTCGGCAACGTGTCGCTGCGGGTCCTGCCGACGGAGCGCCCGGACACCTGGGAGGTGCAGGGGCGGGGTGAGCTCGCCCTGGCGGTGCTCGTCGAGACGATGCGCCGGGAGGGCTACGAGCTTACCGTCGGCCGCCCCACCGTCGTCACCAAGGAGATCGACGGAGTGCTGCACGAGCCGGTCGAGCGGCTCGCCGTGGACGTGCCCGAGGAATATCTGGGCGCGGTGACCGCGCTGGTGGCCGCCCGCAAGGGCCGGATGGAAACCATGATCAACCACGGCACCGGCTGGGTGCGGCTCGACTACACGGTGCCGGCCCGCGGGCTGATCGGATTCCGCACCCAGTTCCTCACCGACACCCGGGGCACCGCGGTCGCGCACCACGTGTTCGAAGGGTACGAGCCCTGGTCCGGGGAGATGCGGGTGCGCCCGACCGGGTCGCTGGTCGCCGACCGGACCGGCGCGGTCACCAGCTACGCGTGCTTCTCCCTGCAGGAACGCGGGTCGCTCATGGTGGCCCCCGGCACCGAGGTCTACGAAGGGATGATCGTCGGCGAGAACTCCCGCGCCGACGACATGGACGTCAACATCACCCGCGAGCGCAAGCTCACCAACGTGCGCCAGTCGACCGCCGAGGAACTGGAACGGCTGGTGCCGCCCCGGATGCTCAGCCTGGAACAGGCCCTGGAGTTCTGCGCAGCGGACGAGTGCGTGGAGGTCACCCCCAGCGCGGTCCGGCTCCGCAAGGCGCTGCTCGACGGCAAGGAGCGCGCCAGGCAGCGCGCCCGCCGCGCCCGCGGCGAGTAAGACCAGCCAAGCCCTGCGCCCGTCGGGCGCCAGAGTGTATCTTCGTGGCCGGATGTCGGTGATAGTCCCGACTCTCCTAGGGTTGCGATGGATGCCGGAATTGCCGTAGCGGCGGCGCGGCGCGGCACAAAGGGGAAGTGGATGAGACTCAGGCCGCACGCAGGAATCTCGACCCTCCTCACGACGGCTGGCGTCGTGGCGCTGCTGATGCCGGCGTCCATCGCCGCTGCGGCGGGTAACCCGGGCGCGGCCGTCACCGCGCAGTGCCGGGCCACGGCGCAGCATGAGGACGCGTTCCACGACGGGCACTCGTGCACCACGCTGCCGGCCCAGCCCGTTAAGAAGTGGTCGGTGACGCTGAACGGGGACGCCTCGTACCCGATCATCGCCGACGGCAAGGTGTTCGTGGCGACGGCGAATCCCGGCGGCTCCTACGGAGGCTGGCTGTACGCCCTCAACGCGTTGTCAGGAAAAGTGGCGTGGGGCCCGGTCCCGCTCGGCGCCACGTACTTCTGGTTCGCCCTCGCCTACGGCGACGGCAACGTCTACGTGAACAACTTCGACGGCACCATGAGCGCGTACAACGCCTCGACCGGCAGGCAGGTCTGGTCTCAGGGAACGAACTACTTCAGCGGTTATCCGGTCGCCTACGACGGCGTGGTGTACGTCCAGGGCGCGGGACCCGTCTACGCGCTGTCGGAGAAGACCGGCGCGGTGCTCTGGCAGTCCTCGTACCTGGACGGCGACGGCAGCGCGGTGTCCGCCAACGCCACCGGCGTCTACGTGGCGGCGGGCTGCTCGTGGTTCCGGCTGTCCCTGGCCACCGGCGCGGTGATCTGGTCGGGCAACTCAGGGTGCTCGGGCGGCGGCGGCGGCACGACCTACCTGTCGAACGGCCGGGACTTCGAGACCGTCGGCAACTTCATCGTGAACGCGAGCACCGGTAAGACGGTGGGCACCTTCAGCGGCGTACCGGCGTTCTCGGGCACCAACGGTTACTTCGCCATTGGCTCATCCATCTTCTGCGAGAACGTGAAGACGCTCACCCCCGTGTTCACGGCCCCCGTGCCCAGCACGGTCGCCACCAGCCCGGTCATCGCCGGTCAGACCCTCTACGTGGGGGCGTCGAACTCCGAGGTCTACGGGCTGAGCACCACGACCGGCAAGGTCACCTGGCACGGGGCGCTGCCGGGCGTGCCCGGGGGCGGGGCGCAGTACAGCAGCCCGACGTCGGACATCGCCGTCGGCAACGGCTTGCTGGTCGTGCCCACCGGGACGCAGGTCACCGCGTTCGGGTAAGGCTTGCCCGGGTAGCGGTGAGGCCCGCCGGGCCCTTTGTGGCGGCTTACTTGATCAGGCCCAGGTAGATCATGCTGCCAAGGCCGGCTACGAGGCAGTAGATCCCGAACGGGGTGAGCGTGCGGGTCTGGAAGTAGCGCATGAGGAACCGCACCGACAGGTACGCGCCGACGCCGGACAGCACGCTGCCGAAGATGGCCTGCCCGCGAATGCCGTTGCCGAGCGAGCCCAGCAGGTCGGGGATCTTCAACACACCGGCAGCCAGGATGACCGGTGTGGCGAGCAGGAACGCGAACCTGGCCGAGTCCTCGCGGGACAGCCCGCGGAACATGCCCGCGACCATGCACACGCCGTCCCGGCTGATGCCCGCCAGCAGCGCGAGGATCTGGGCGGTGCCGATGATGACGGCCTGCCCGTAGCTCTGCCTGGCCAGCCGCCGGTCGGCCTCGATCCCCTGCGCGATCTCCGCCGACCGCACTGCCTGGTGGCCCGCCGCGTGCCGGGCGCCGCCCGTCCGCCGCTGCGCCCCGACGGCCGCCATCGCCCGCCCGTTCTCCCTGTCCTCCGCGATGTCCCGGTCCGCCTGCAGGGACGCCTTCGTCCGGAAGCGTTCCGCGGCGAGGAGGATCACGCCGTTGATGGCCAGGAAGATCGCGGCGCGGATGGGCTTGCCGAACAGGACCCGGAATTCGTGCTCGAAGGCGACCCCGACGATGCCCACCGGGATCGTGGCCAGGATGATCATCCAGGCCATCTTCTCCTCGACCGTCCGCATCTCGAACCGGTCCACCCCGGGTTCCGGCCGGATCATGTGCCCGATCGAGGTGAAGAACCCGCCGATGATCCGGATCCAGTCCCGCCAGAAGTAGACCAGCAGGGCGATCGCGGTGGCGACGTGGAGGCCGACGATGAACGCAAGGTAGGGCGACTCCGACGCGGCCACGTTAAGGTTCTGAGCCCAGCAGCCGCCGAGCACCCCGGGGATGAGCACGTTGTGGCCCAGGCTGGACACCGGGAAAAGCTCCGTGACGCCCTGGACGAGGCCGACCACGCCGGCCTCGGCGTAGGTGATGTGCGCCGAGCACCCGGCGGCGGCAGCGTGACTGGCCAGCGCCAGCGGGCCGCCGGGGTGGAGCAGGGTCAGGTCGGTCATGCCGGGCCTTTCGCCTGGGGAGATGGGGTGCGGCATGCCGTCCCGCGTGGGGCGCTGGCTTGCACCGTGCCTATGGTACGGATCACCCGGCCCGGCGCGTGGCCGAGCCAGGAATCTGAAACGGACCTTAGTAAAGAATTACCCCGAGTGGATACGGTTCCGGCGTACCAGTGCCCTCCGCCCGAACCGCGGCGAACCGTGTTTGCGACGCCGCCCGGGCACCACCGGCCACACCACCCAGCTGAGCGCGCTGGCGTCGATCTCCGGAAGCCAGTCGGTATGGGAGGGGGGTCCATGTTCCCTACCTCGGGCAGCGCTCAGGGCCGAGGCGGCATTCTGAAGTACGGGCCCTGAGTTTCAGCTCTTCTTTCCTGGGACCGCGGGCCTATCGTAGCGGGGCGACGGCCGATCTTGGCGCGGAAATTCCGGGCGATTATGTGCCGGTTGATCCGCCGCCGCGGACGTCAGGTGCTCTTGCCGCGACCCCCTTGGATGGTGTCCGAAATTCTGGGCGGCTGGCTATGTAGCGCGGGAGTCGGAATACCGTCTCTTGTTTGTCGGTGTTGCTGTAGAGGAGATGAACGAGCAGCACCAGAACAATGAATGCTAGCGCTCTAACGAGCGAACACGCAGGTGGCGGGACGTCCGGGAATGACGCCGCCGGGACTACATTATGCTCGAGAAAGGTCGTCGTTGTTTCCTCACAGAAATGCGTTTGGGCAGGCGGTAGAAGCCACTATCGCCGGTTTTCGGGAGCACATCGAAGACGGCAGCAACCATTTGGGCTGGATGTTCACTGAGTGATGGAAACGACTCGACCACATTGGCCATGGTTAAATCCACCAGCCGGCGCTCACCAACGGCTCGAGCAGGCCAATGCGGAAACTTGCGTGCAGACACTCGGCGGTAGCGGGAACGCGCCCTATGCAGTCGGCTGCGGCCTACGCCGTGTGGCGGTCTGATCCCGGCGCGAGGACCGCTCGATGTTGGGTTGGCCGTGACATTTCCAGGTCGGCGGGTGGCTCTTCGTGACGGCCGGTATGTCCATGGGGGACGTCAGGCTCAGCCATACCGGCAAAAAGGGGCAGCAGAACTCCGAAAAGCCTGTCCCGGTCAAACGGTAGGCAATATGATTTTCGGCACAGGTCGCGCGGGCGGCGGCGGGCCGCCATTGCATCAATGACGTGACCTGTGCCTCTCCTCGGCGTGAGGAGCCGGGGCCTCAGCAGGGGTTCCCGGTCCACAGTCATTATGGGTCTTGGGGCCCGTTGGGGGACTGCGAAGAAAATGCGAGACTTCCCGTTTTGGTGCCTGGCTCCTGGGGTGACGGCATGAGGGCCGGCAGGCGCAGGATCCGCCTTGTCAGCTTGGTGGCCAGCGCCGCCTTCGTGGCGAGTGGCCTCGCCACGGGCGGCCTTACCGCGACCACCGCCCAGGCGTCGACGATCTGGGTCGTCAACAACACGTCGTCCGCGTGCTCCGACTCCGGCCCGGGCACCTCCGCGACGCCGTTCTGCACGATCGCAGCCGGGGCAAAGAAGGCCCTGCCCGGGGACACCGTGCTAGTCAGCGGGGGGACGTACACCGGAACCGGGGTCAACCCCGCCAACTCTGGGACCGTCACCAGCCCGATCACGTTCACCGCCGACGCGGGCGTGACCATCAGCGGCGGGACAAAGGCATTCGCGCTCTCCGCCCGCAGCTACATCGTGATCAACGGGTTCACCATCACCGGCACGTCGGTCTACGGGATCTCGGTGTCGGGCGGCGGCAACGTGGTCCTCTCCCACAACACGGTGTCGTTCGCAGGGAAGCCGGTATCAGGGGCAACGGCGTCGGGGATCTACCTGACTAACGTCGCCGGGGGCCAGGTTACCGGGAATGTCACCCACGACAACTCCGCGCACGGTATCTACCTGGCCGGCACCACCACCGGGGTCACCGTGGCGGGCAACACCTCCTACCACAACGCCTATCAGTACCAGCGCGCCGGCAATGGCATCTATGACGTCGCACCCGGCAACTCCATCATCGGCAACGTGACCTACGCCAACGAAAACTCCGGCATCGCCATTTGGCCCGGGGCGGACAACACCCTCGTCGCCGACAACGTCACCTATGACAACGGCAATCACGGCGTCGACAACCGCAACGTCACCGGGGGCCGCGTCATCGGGAACACCGTGTACTTCAACTGCGTGGATGGCATCAACGTCGAGGGAACCAGCGGCAACTACGTCATCGAGAACAACATCGCGGAGGACAACGCGACCGGCGCGATCATCAACCCGACCCCGATCAACCCGCCCGGTGCCTACACCAACGACTGCAACCGCCGCACCGGGAACATCGGCGTCTACGACTCCGCGCCCGCCACCACCACCGCCGACTACAACCTGGTCTGGCAGACCGGCACGGCTTCGGATTACGTGTGGGCGGGAAACGAATACAACAGCCAGGCCGCGCTGTTCGCGGCCACCGGGCAGGAGGCGCACGGCATCTTCGCCGATCCCGGCTTCATCAACCCGGCCGCCTTCAACCTCCAGCTCAAGACCGGCTCTCCGGCCATCGACTCGGCGAACACCAGCGCGCCGGGCGAGCAGCCAACCGACATCTTCGGTAACAAGCCCTACGACGACCGGGGGGCGTATGAGTTCCAGTCCGGCACGCCGAGCGGGCCGACGGCCAAGCTGGCAGTGTCCCCCGCCACGGGGAGCACACCGCTGGCGGTGACCGCCGACGCATCGGCCTCGGCTCGCGGCACCGTGCCCATCAGCAGCTACAGCTTCGACTTCGGGGACGGCACCAAGATCGCGCCGCAGCAGGACGCGGTCGCTACCCACACCTACACCGCGGGCGGCAACTACACCGTCACGGTGACGGTGACCGATGCGAACGGCCTCACCTCCAAGACCACTCAGTCCGTCAGCGTCACCCAGGGGCCGACCGCCCGTTTGACGGTGACCCCCGCGTCGGGAGCGGCGCCGCTGCCGGTGACCGCCGACGCGTCGGCTTCGACCGCCGGCAACTCGCCGATCAAGAGCTACACGTTCAATTTCGGCGACGGCACCACGGTCGGCCCGCAGGGAAGCTCGAAGGCCACCCACACCTACGCCGCGGCCGGGGTCTACACCGTGACGGTGACCGTGACCGATGGCAACGGCCTGACGTCGAAAGCCACTCAGACGGTCACCGCCACGGGAACCGCCACCGCCGCATACGTCAACTCGATCGCGACCAACAGCTCGACGAACACGCACACCTCGGTTTCGGCGACCGTGTGGCGGAGCGCCGGGGTGGCCGCCGGGGACATGATCATCGCCGTTGTCCAGCTCACCGGCACCTCCCCGACGGGCGCGGTGACTGGCACCGACAGCGCCGGTGACACGTTCAGCGTGGCGAGCGACATCTCCGATGGCTCCGGTGACCGGCTGGTGACGCTCTACGGCGTGGCCAAGACCGGGCTCGGGACCGGCGCCCTGATCACGGTCACGTTCCCGAGCGCAACATCCAACCGGCTGACGACTGACGAGGTCTCCGGCGTGACCACGGTGGACCAGGCGGCGGCGGCCAGCGGCCCGAGCGGGTCCTTCTCCTCCGGCACCACCGGCACGACCGCCCGGGCGGGTGAGTTCGTGCTGGGCACGGCCGCCGTCTTCGGCGGCACCTCAGTGACCTGGGGTTCCGGCTGGAGGGTCCTCACCACCTACACGACCGGAACGAACGCGCTGGCGCGGGCCTACCAGATACCCGCGGGCACCGGGACCTTCGCGGCCACCGGCACGGCCAGCGGGCCGTGGCTCTCCCAGGTGGTCACGTTCAAGTAGGACCGCGGGCCGCACGCAGATGACCTGGCCCCCGGATGGGCGATCTCATCCGGGGGCCAAGGACTTCGCTGACTAGTTGGTCAGGCCCAGGCGCCCCGGTCTCCGACGGCGGTGTGATCTGAGTGACGGACAGTGACTTCTGGGTTGCGAGCGATGGCTATGCGTACTTGGGCCGGCCCAAGGTGGGGCCGGGACAGCAAACGCCGGGTGATGGTCGGTTAATGTCACCATATGTTCGTCTTTGGTACATGAGACGCACCGCTGCTGTTTAGACGCCATTCCCAGCCCGGGGGGAGCGAGGGGAGTCGGCGTGGGGAGCCGAGGGGGACCAAGCTTATGGCGGGGCAGGTAAGACTCGTGCTGGGCGAGCGCCATCGGCTCTTCATCGATTCGCTGGCGGCGGTCCTGGCCTGGCATGGGTTCGACGTGGCAGCCCTGGCAACCTCGCCGCAAGAACTGCTGTCGACCGTGGCCCGCCTCGAGCCGGATGTCTGCCTGCTTGCCGCCGGCTTCCAGGGGGGCGGCCTTGATCTGCTGCGGATCATCGGCGAGCGCCATCCGCCCGTCAAGGTCGTGCTGTTCTCCGCCGACCCGGATCCCAAGGCCATGGCGGCCGCGCTTAAGGGCGGCGCGGCCGGTTTCATCCCCAGCGATCATCACGTGGCCGACATCGTGGAAGCCCTATCCCGGGTCACGAAAGGGGAACGGGTCTTCGATCTCATGGACGCCGGGATCCGCAGTTTCCGCCCGGCCCCGGCCAGCAGGCGCAACGAGCCCTGGGACCTGCTCACCCTGCGCGAGCGGCAGGTGCTGATGCTCATGATGGACGGCGAATGCACCAGGCAGATCGCGCGGTTGATGGCGATAACGGTCAGCACTGCCCGGACTCACGTGGAAAATGTGTTCGTCAAGCTCGGGGTCCACTCCCGCCTGGAGGCGACCGCCGTGGTCGCCCGCGCTGGTCCGCCCTCCTTCACCATGCTCGCTGGGCGAGTGGCACGCCCAGGATGACCGGACCGCAGGCACCCCCTCCGGGACCGCCATCGCTGTCGCGAGCGGCCAGGCCGGGCGTCAGGCACGTCCTGGTGGTGGATGATCACGTGTCGTTCGCCGAGGCGCTCGCCTACCGGCTCGACGCGGAGCCGGGGGTGCACGCGTTCGCCGCTACCACGGTCCAGCAAGCACGGTGGGTTCTTGCCCAACGCCACGTCGATGTCGTCCTGCTCAATGTCGAGCTCGAAGGGGGCAAGGGTATCCAGTTCGCCCGGCAGGCGGCAGCCGAGCACCCGGCTGTGCGCGTCGTCGCGGTCACCGCGAGCGAGGCCGAAGATCACATTTTGGAGGCGCTCGACGCCGGCATCGCCGGCTGGGTCCCGAAGGGTGAGTCGGTCCAATACCTCATGGCCGTTGTCTATGGCACGCTCTGCGGGGAAACCTGGATTCCGCCCCGGCTGCTCACCGGGGTCCTTGCGGAGCTCAAGGCGGCACGACACCACGGCGCCGATCATGATCAAAGCCTTGCCGCACTTACCAGGCGCGAGAAGGAAGTCCTCGAGTGCCTTGTCCTGGGCATGACGAGGGACGAAATCGCAGACCAGCTATACCTTTCCAGGAACACGGTCCGCACGCACATCCAGAACTCCCTGAAGAAACTCGGCGTCCACTCAACGCTGGCTGCGGTGTCCTTGGCAAGAAGGATCTGGGACAGGAACCAGGAAGCCTTCCTGGCCGATTCCGGGACGGCAGGCTGACTATCGGGCCTGGGCCGTTGAGAACTCCTTCCAGCGGCTGACCGCTTGGCTGCGCTCGTGTACCCCGATGCGCTGATAGATCCGGCAGATGTGGTTCTTCACCGTCTTCTGCGACACCACCAGCAGGTCGGCGATCTGCCGGTTTGACAAGCCCGCGGCGATCAGCCTCATGACCTCCTGTTCGCGTGGCGTGAGGTCGCGGGCGCCGGAGCCGTTGCCGTTGTTCCCGCCGGGGAAGTAGGTCACTGGGCCTGGGGCGTCCATGGCCTGCGGCCGTGGCTCTTGCCCGGCCAGGTCAAGCGCGGCCCGCATCGCTTCCCCCCAGAGCAAGAGCAGGTCAGGGCGGTGTTTCAGCACTATCTCCGCGGCCTGCTCGCCGTCCGCGGCCTCCGCGACAACGTCGAGGCCGGGCGCGACCTCCATGAGCGCGCGCAGTCCCCGCCACGCGGACGTATCGGTGCCGACTACGACGACTCGCACGCGCTCGCCTTGAGGCGCGGAGGCGTCACCGGCCTTCCCCTGGTCACCTGCGGGAACATTTCCCATGAGACCACCCCGGGCGTCATACCCCACTCACGCCGCGCGTGGTGAGCGGGTACCACGGGGCTCATTGCCGGAATTGAGTCTGTTACAAAAGATAACAGAAGAGGTGCGAATATTCACCCCGTCTACCGCAGTTCGTTGCGGGCCTGCAACCCGGCAGTGACCCGGGCGACCGTGCCCCGGGGGTGCGGCGTTCCATCACGCCCTTTAGCCCGCCCACCGGCGGAGCAGGCGGGCAGCCGGGCACCACCGGCCGGCGGGAACGGGTCGCGGGCGATACCACTGGTCAGCCACCAGAAAAGCTGTTCTGCCGAACCGGCATATATTACAATTGGCAAGATCATTCAGGGGTGGGTGTACCTCGCGGGGGTCTGGAGCGAAATCATGCGTCTTGCCGTGCCCAGGATCGGGATTGCCTGTTCAATCCTCGGCGCCGCCTTCGCGGCGAGCCCGCTCACCGCGACGAGCGCACAGGCAGCGGCAAGCTACGTCGTGGATAACACGTCTCCGGCATGCTCGGACGCTGGCCCCGGAAGCTCGGCGCAGCCGTTCTGCACCATCGGTGCAGCGGCAAAGCAGGCGCAAGCCGGGGACACCGTCCTTGTCAACGCGGGAACGTACCCGGGGACCTCGGTCGACCCGGCCAACTCTGGCACCGCCAGCAGCCCTATAACGTTCACCGCGAACGCCGGCGTGACCATCAGTGGCGGAACGGGTGGCTTCGCCCTCTCCGGCCGCAGCAACGTTGTGATCAACGGCTTCACCATCACGGGCACGTTCGCCAACGGGATCTCCGTGTCCGGCGGCAGCAACGTGGTCATCTCCCAGAACACGGTGTCGCAGGCGGGACAGCCGGTGAGTGGCCAGACCGCGTTCGGGATCTATCTGCATAACCTGGCCGGGGGCGAAGTCATCGGCAACGTTTCGCACGACAACTCCGCGCACGGGATCTACCTGAACGGGTCCACCACCGGGGTTACGGTAGAGGGCAACACCTCTTATCACAACGCGTATCAGTACCAGCGCAACGCCAACGGCATCGATGATGTGGCACCGGGCAACTCAATCATCGGCAACGTCACCTACGCCAACGAGGACAGCGGAATTAACATCTTCCCTGGTGCTAACAACACGCTGATTGCCGACAATGTCTCCTATGACAACGGCGATCACGGCATCGACAACAATAGCGTCAGCGGCGGCCGCATCATCGAGAACACCGTGTACTACAACTGCACCGACGGTATCAACGTCGAGGGGACGAGCAGCAACTACCTCATCGAGAACAACATCGCGGTGAACAACGCGACGGGCGCGATCATCAACCCGACCCCGATCAACCCGCCCGGGGCGTACACGAACAACTGCAACCGGCGCATCGGGAACATCGGTGTCTACAACTCGGCGCCCGCCACCACGACGGCCAACTACGACCTGGTCTGGCAAACCGGCCCCGGCACGGAATACGGCTGGGCAGGAACCAAGTACAACAGCCTGTCCTCGCTGCAGGCGGCCACCGGCCAGGAGGCGAACGGCATCTTCGCCAGCCCGGGCTTTGCCATGCCGGCCACCTGGGACTTCCTGCTCACCAGCGGGTCTCCGGCCATCGGCTCGGCGGACCCGAACGCGCCAGGCGACCAGCCCGTGGACGTGCTCGGCAACCAGCGGCTGAGCCCTGACATGGGCGCCTACGAGTATGAGCAAGGAACCCAGCAGGGACCGACCGCCCAGCTCACGGTGAGCCCGGCGTCGGGAACCGCCCCGCTCGCCGTGACCGCCGACGCGTCGGCGTCCACCCCAGGTAGCGCACCGATCACCGGGTACACGTTCAACTTCGGTGACGGGACGACGGTAGGCCCGCAGGCAGGCGCGACGGCTAACCACACCTACTCCGCGGCCGGCACCTACCCGGTCACCGTCACGGTGACCGATGCGAACGGCCTGACGTCGAACGCGACGCGATCCGTCGTCGTCTCCGCCACTGCCACCGCTAAGTACGTCAACTCGATTGCGACCAACTACTCGACGAGCACGCACACGTCCGGTTCCGTGACCGTGTGGCGCACAGCGGGGGTGAGCGCCGGCGACCTCATCGTTGCCGTCGTCCAGCTCACCGGCACGTCGGCCACGGGAGCGGTGACCGGAACCGACACCGCCGGCGACACGTTCAGCGTGGCCAGTGACATCTCGGACGGATCCGGTGGCCGGCTGGTGACGCTCTACGGCCTGACCAAGAGCGGGCTCGCCAGCGGCGCCAAGATAACCTTCACGTACCCCAGCGCCGCGACCTACCGGATCACGGCCGATGAGGTCGCGGGGGCCGCCGCGGTGGACCAGGCGTCGGCGGCCAGCGGCCCCAGCGGCTCCTTCTCCTCGGGCGCCACCGGCACGACGAGCCGGCCGGGCGAGTTCGTGTTCGGCGTGGCCGCAAGCTTTGGCGGCACCTTGGTGAGCTGGAGTTCGGGCTGGACCGCCCTGGCCACTTACACCACGGGATCGAACGCCCTGGCCCGGGCGTACCAGATACCCAGCGGCACCGGCAGTTTCGCCGCCATGGGAACGGCCGGCGGGCCGTGGCTCAGCGAGGTCGTCGCCTTCACCTAGTGAGCCCCGTGAGTGATCGCCGTGATCGCCCTTCCCGTGCGGGCACATCCGCGCCAGCCAGGTAGCGCACCGTGTTGGCCAGCCACAGGACGGTCCTGGCGAAGGTCGGGTGCTCCAGGTATTTGAGGTCGGTGGCAACCCGCCGGGGGACGAGCTCGGTCAGGTAGAAGCCCTCGACGTCGGGGACCTGGCGGAGCACCCAGTCGTCGTGCTCGAGCACCTGGCTGGGACCGGTGAGCCCCGGCCGGTACCGGAAGACGAAGCGGCATTCGGGTGGGTACCGCACGGCCAGGGCCACGCTCTCGGGCCGCGGGCCGACGAGCGTCATCTTGCCGGCCAGCACGTTGAGCAATTGCGGCAGCTCATCGATCCCCGTTCGGCGCAGCAGCGCGCCAACCCGGGTGACCCGCAGATCGCCGGGCGGGGTTACCTGCGGCCCGGGCATCTTGGTCCGCATGGTGCGGAACTTCAGCAGCGTGAAGGCCACCCCACCCTGCCCGACCCTGCGCTGCCGATAGATCGGCGAGCCCTTGGTGCTCACCAGGGCCGCCACGGCCACGCAGAGAAGGAGCGGCCATAGCGCCAGCAACGTCAGGCCGGCCACGGTGACGTCGAGAAGGCGCCTCATCCAGCCCGGCCCTATCCCCGGGCCGGCCGGAAGCACCGGCTGGCCAGGCCGGTCCCGCCCACCGGGACGATCGCGCATGCCCAGCATCAGATTCCCTTCGACGTGGCGAGCGGCCGTCCGGACGGGGCGGGGCGGGGGTCCAGCCGGCGGATGAGCAACGGGTCGCACCGGGCATTGATGCAGGCACCGGTGGCGAGATCGAATTCCAGGTTGTGGCCGAGGCAGCGGAGCACGCCGCCGCCGACCACGCTTCCTATGGCGAGATCTTCGCCCGCGTGCGGGCAGTAGCGGCCGACCTCATACCGGGTTCCGGCGTCGGAGATCACGATCTTCTCGTCGGCCGTCCGGGTGCGCTCGTAGGTCTCGATGGCGCCAAGGGCCAGCGGTTCGGCGTGCTTGAGCAGCCCGATGAGGTAGTCGTTGTAGATATCGGGGTGGCGCCAGGCGCTGAAGCGCAGCGAAAGCAGCAGGTCCTCCCAGCCGATCTGGCCGAAGATGACCGGGGCCAGCCAGCGGGAGGCGAGCCGGAAGGTGTACCCCGGCTGCCGGGCGCGGCCGCCGAAGTCAACACGCACGCCGCCGGGACGTAGGTCCACGTCCCAGCGGCCCTCGACGTCACCGGTCAGCTCGAAGCGCACCGTCATGTCGACGCGATCGAGGAAGTATGGGCTCATCTCGCCCAGCCGCCGGAAATGCTCTTCGAACGCATCGCGCAGCTCGGGGCCAGGCTCCGGGTACCGGGCGCGGACGGCCGCCAACTCCGGCAGGCGTGCGGCCGCGTAGGCATCGAGGTACTCGCCGGTGTCGTCGAAGTCAAAGCCCTGCCAGGCAGGGTCCGCGGTGTGCCGGCCCGCCAGCGGCTCGTACACATCACCCGGCAGCCAGAGGCCCACCCGCTGTTTGGGCAGCCTCCCCGACAGGAAGCCGGCCGCCTGCCGCTGGTCAGGGAACAGGCCAGGAGGGGCCATCCAGCGGTTGTGATGCTGCAGTTCGGGGTCAAGGAAGCACATGGGGCCCGCGAACGGGACCGCGAGGCCCGGCTTGACCATTCGGACCAGCTGCGCCACCGCCTGGAACTTGCCGGCGCGTTTGGCCGCGGCCAGCCGCGCCATCTGCTCCGGCGGATACTCATAACAAATCGGGTGCCAGGTGGCGCTGGCCATCTGCAGCGCGAGCACGTCCAGCGCGCCGCCACATTCCAGCCCGGCACGCCGGGCCTGGCCCACGGTCAGCCGGGCGTCGTTGCAGTGCAGCAGGGACGCGCCACCCGCGCAGACCAGGACCGCCGCGTCGTGACACATCGGCGACCGCTCCGGGATGAAGGTCAGCCAGTCGCCCTGGTCACCCAGCCGGAACCGGTGCCAGGCCGGTACCTCCACGACGTTGGCCACGCCCGCGGCCCGCAGCCGCTCGCGGAAATTCGGCGCCGGGTACTGCGGTATCAGCACCGTTACGCGCGGGGCCAGGCGGGTCAGCACCGCCAGGTCCATGTGGTCGAGGTGCTCATGCGACACGGTGACGTAGTCGCAGTCAAGGACCGCCGCCCGGTCCAGGTGCGCGTTGTCCGGGAACGGGAACCACGCCGCCTGGAAGGCTCCCCCCGGTGACAGCCAGGGATCCATGACCAGGCGCAGGCCGTCCCCGTCCACCCGCAGCCCCGCGTGACCCAGATACGTGATCCGCATCGACTCACCGCTCATGCGCAATGTCCCCATGCTCATCCCGTGCCTGCCGGCAGGAAGACGTCGGTGAAGACGTTGGCGATCATCGCAAGGTCTGGTTTCAGTCCCCCCTCGACCGAGGTCGGGCTCAGGTGCGTGAAGAGCACAGCGTGCGCGCGGTGCTGCTGCTCCAGCGCGGTCCACAGCGCGTTGGGCTTGAGGCCGGGGTTCAGCAGGCGGTACATCGCGCCGTCGTACCTCTGGTGCCAGGTCCAGATGTCCACCGCACGCGCGCCGGACGAGAGCGGGATGTCCACGTACGTGCGCATGTCGCCTTCGGCCTGGGCGGCAGTGCCGGTGTACTTCCCCGGATGGGCGAGTGCCTTGCGCGCCTGCAACGTGACCAGCCTTGGCCAGCCCCGCCGCGCGACCTCCTGCCAGGCCGCCGACTGCGCCGCGTTGATCGTGGTGTGCCACGACGCGTACGTGCTGCCGTCCAGGAGCCCGGTGCTCAGGTCGAGCACGTTGATCGCATGCAGGTGCAGGTAGCTGTCAACCTGCGGCAGCGCCAGCTGAGGGTAGGCGGCCTGCGCCTGGGCGGCACAGCGTGCGGCCGGAGATCCGGCCGGCTGGTGGCCCGGCAGGCAGCCAAGCGCCGGCACCACCACGTCCGCGAGGATGAGCGCGCGGGGCGCGGCGGCGTGCAGGGCTCGCGCCGTGGCCAGCAGGAACTGCCGGATCTGCGCGGGAGTATTCAGACCGTCCTCGTAGCCCAGCTCGTCAGCGATCTTGACGCCGGCGACGCCGGGCCTGTTGGCGAGCAACGCCACCCGGCGGATTCCGGCCTGGAACGAGGCGGGCCCGGTCAGCCAGCGTGTGGTCAGCTCGCTCTCGATCCAGACCCGCAGGTGATCGTGCACCGCCACCTGCACGGCGTGCAGATACGTGCCGACGGGTCCCATGGCCGGGGGAGATGGCCGCGTGGCCGACGGAGACGGCCGCACCGGGGCGGAGGCATGCGGAGCGGGCGAGCCGCACGCCACGGCCGTCGCCGCCGCCGCCATGATGGCCACCGCGCGGCATGCGCTGCCGAGCCCGGTCCGGCGGATCATGACGCACGCACCGTGACCGCCGCCCCGGGTTTGGCGGGACCGATCCTCCGTATTGCGAAATAACAGGCCAGCAGCACGCCGCTGCTGGTCAGATACGCCGCCATGGATGCGAACCCGGCGCCGACGGCTTGATAGCGGGGAATGAGCGCCACGTCGAGCCCGACGGTCACCAGCACGGCCACGCCAAGGGCGAGCGAGTTCGCCCCGGGCCGGCCCACGCCGTAGAGGTAGGCGCTCACCAGTCCCGCCGCGCCCTCGCCCAGCAGGCCGGCCAGCAGCAGCAAGGCTGGGATCTCAGCGCCCGTGAACGCGTGACCATAGATCAGCGGGAGCAGCGGAACGGCCGCTGCCAGCGGCACCGCGGCCAGCACGGTGAACCCCACGGCGCGCGGCAGCAGCTCGGCGACGCGTTTGGCGGCTTCAGCGGGCGCACGGGCGGCAAGGCGCGGATAGAGCACATACGTCACGGCCAGGCCGGGCAAGCGGAGCAGCTCCGCGTATTTGGACGCGACGGCGTACACGCCCAGGACCGCGGGCCCCGCTATCGCCCCCAGAATGGCCACGTCCAAGCGCAGGTTGAGCAGCGTAAATACGCCACCGACCTGGCCGCGCAGGCCGTACCGGCACACGCTGACCGCGAGCCGCCGGTCCGGCTTGCCCCAGCGCCGGAAAAACCCGCGCCGGGCCAAGCGGATGCCGATGCCGGACGCCACCAGCACGTCGGCGCCGACCAGGCTCACTATGAGCAGCAGACTGCCGTGGAGGAAAGGCAGCGCCGTCAGGTACAACGGCAGGAACATGGTTTCCTCGAACGCGATCGCCAGGTTCGCGCCACGCATGTCGTTCTCGCCTTGCAGTAGGGACTTGCCGACCGCCACCCAGAGCTGGGTGAAGACGGGCACCGCGGCGGCCACCGCGACGCCGATGCCCCAGGTGTGGAAGAACACCCGGTTGAGCACGGGGGCCAGCGCCAGCCAGCAGGCGCTGGCCGTTACCGAGCCGATGGCGGTCAGCAGGATGAGCGTGGGCCGCACCCTGGGCCCGGGCCCGTGGTCCCGCGCGGCAAGGAAATAGGGCACGGCGGTGGGGAGCCCGCACGCGACGAGAACCCCGGCAAGCCCTGGCAGCACGCGGAGCAGGGCGAGCTCACCGAGGAGGGAAGGGCCGCCCGCGTGCGCCACCAGGATCGTGGCAAGCGTGAGCGCGCCCAGGGCGACCAGCCGGGCGGCCACGTTGGCCGTCAGCACCCCAGGCAGCCGGCCCAGCAGCGGCAGCGTCCGCCAGGAAGCCCGCGCACCGGCGCCCGCTAGCTCGCCGCGCGGCGGCACCTTCGCGGGCAGCGGACTGGGCACGCCAAGCCCGTCGCCCCGTCGCGCCGGGCGCGGCCGCCGCACCAGCGGCCTCTGGCCGTGGCGGTCGGCGCGGCCCCACAAGTCCAGCGCCGCCACTAGGCCGAACAGCGCCCAGACGTGGCGGAAGTGCAGGATCTGGTAGAACATCGCGGAAAGCAGCACCGCGAGCACCGCGGCGCCGAGCAGTTCCGGGCGCGGAATGATCTCGGCATATTCGGGCCGCAACGGACGCGACGCGATCCTGCGGCAGCGCGCCAGCACCATGACCAGCAGGGCCACCAGGGCGGCCCCGCCCAGGAGGCCACGCTCGATGAGCGCGGCGGCGTAGTCGTCGTGCGCCTGCTTGACGTAGCCGTACAGATGTTTCTGGAAGGCGAGCTTGGTTCCGCCCGGCCCGATGCCCAGCACGTTGTCGCCGGTGAAGTAGAGTTTTTCGGTTTCCGACAGGATCGTGCTCCGAGTCCCGCTGCTCTGCGCCTGGCGGCCGATCGAGTTGCTCAGCAGCGAGCCGCTGGCTTGTGAGCGCTCCACGATGCTCTGCACATGCAGGACCGATACCGCCGCGGCTCCCGCAAACACGATCACGCAGGTGGCGGCGACCGCCGCGGCCGCTCCCCGGCGGTGGGCGAGCCGGAAGACGCCGCCGGCCAAGGTCGCGGCCAACAGGGCCAGGATGCCGCCGTTGGAGCCGGTGAAGATGATGCCAGTGATGATCACGGCGCCACAGGCCCAGCGGAGCACGGCCCGGCGCGGGTACTGCGCCGCCCGCAGCACGAGCAATGACACCAGGAAGTAGTCGGCGGCGAGGTTCGAGTCACCCAAGGTGAAGGCGGCCCGGCTGCCGGTCCGGTATGTCTCGCCGGAGAGCGCCGAAACATGGCCGAGCACCCCGAGGATCATCAGGGCCGCCCAGACCGTGGCGCTGATCGCCCACGCCCGGGTCATGCCGCGCAGCATCCCGGTGTCGCGGCCGAGATTGGCGACGGCCAGGGCCCAGGCGAGGATGAAGGCGTCCTGGGTCACGGCCAGGAGCCCGCCGCCCACGCTCACGTACGCGTGCGAGTAGGCGACGAGGCTGGCGAGCGTGCCGGCCAGCATCGACACACCAATGGGCAGGGCGAACGGCAGCCGGACGATCGCGCGGCGCCCGGACAGCCACGCCATGGCGGCGATGACCGCGAGCGACAGCACCAGGTCCACCGGCCCGGTGTTCCCCGGCCCGGCGGGGCGGAGCAGCGGCAGTGACCAGATCGCCGCGACCATTACCACCCGGACCACGTCGGCGCGGCGCTTCATCTGGATCGGCTTGACCGGGGGGACCGCGGGCAGTTCGATCGTCGCGTCGGTCACCGTGCCGGGGTGCAGCCCGGCCATACCGGTCACGGTTGTCCCCCGCGGAGAAGCTGCAGCAGCAGGTCCCGGTGGCGCGCGGCGAAGCCGGGATGGTCCGCGGTGGCCGCGACCTCGGCCAGGCCCGCCAGCAGCACGTCGCGCCAGAGCACGGTGGGGGCGCCCAGCCGGGCCAGCGCGCCGCCCACGAAGTCGCGCACCACCCGGCCGAACCAGTGCTCGCCAGCGACCGCGTACCTGATCCCGGCGCCCCAGTCCGCTGCCCGCAGCTCCGGATGCCCGGGCACCGGCCTGCCGGGACGGGTGTGCCGGTCGAGGTACAGGGAGTAGCTGAGGGCGAACCGCGCGACGTCCCGCAGCGGCTCGCCAGAGACCTGGCCGGCCGCCCAGTCCACCGCGCCACTGACCCTGCCGTCGCGCACGAGAAGGTTGCCGGCCCAGAAGTCACCGTGGACAACGGTGCGCGGCGTCGTCGCGGACGCCAGCCGGGCGCTCGGCGGCCGGAGCAGTTCTGCCAGCGCGCGCGCCTGCGCGTCGCCGGGCCACCGGGCGGTAATGCGCTCCGCCGTCCCTTCGAGCAGGGCGACCGGTGCGGGCGCGCCCATGCGGTCCGCGTGCAGGTCGGCGAGCCAGTTCGCGGCCGCGGCGAAGTCGGCGCGCACCAGACCGGGCCGTGACGAATGCCGGAACGCGTGATAGCCGGTGCTCATCGGGGTCCCCGGCACTACGGTGGCGGCGACCGCCAGCATCCCGTCCGTTTCGAAGGTGGCCTCGTGCCGGGGCAGCGTCGGCCCGGTCCGCCGCAGGGACATGTGCTGCAACTCCACCAGCAGCCTTGCCTCCGCGCCGAGAGCGCGGGCGGCGGCCTCCGTGGTGGCGATCTTGACCGCCAGGCGGGGCTCTGCCGCACCGGGCGGTATCAGGAGCACGACCACCCCGGAGTTAGGGTCGCGCGAGGCGTCGACCAGGATGACCGTGGTGCCGGGCTCGCCGAGCAGCGCGCGCAGCTGCGGGTGCGCTGGTTCCGGCGGGTGGTCCAGCACGGCCCTAAGTTCCGGCCGGTGGCCGGCCACCTCGCTCATGCTCTGTCCCGCGCTCACGCCCGTCTCCCGACCATGACCCGCCCGGCGGCGAGCCACCCCGCCAGCCCCGGGTGGTGCCGCAGGAAGCGCACGGCCGCGTCCACCGGCGCGTGCGCCCGCGTGACCCCCGGCGGGGTAGCGACCAGCGACGTGAACGCCCATCGCAGGGCATCCCTGGTGTCCTCGGCCAGCACGATCGCTGTGCGCAGGGACGGCAGCGCCACGTACTGGTGGTCCATGATCATCAGGCCGGTAGCGGCCATCCTGCGCGCGCGAAGGCGGCCGCCGGGCCGGTGGTCAAGCAGCACGACCGGCGTTCCGGGCGTCAGCGCACGCAGCCGCGCGGCCGCCCGGCGCGCGCCCGGCCACGGCCACCCGGAGCGGACCTCGATGATCACCGCGTCCACGGGCGCGAGCAGCCGCCACCGCTGGCCTTGCTCAGCCCAGCCCGCAGCCACGTGATGTTCCCTCAATTCAGCACCGCGAAGGGGCGCATCCGGGCCACCGGCCGGACCAGCCCGGCGCCGGTGAGGATGCCCAGGACCTCGTTCACGCCTTTGTCGTCGACGTGGGCGGCGTCAGCAGGTGCCTCGCCGCTGTACCGGAACCGCAGCGTGGCGCGGTGGAGCGGGTCCGGCCCCGAGATGCCCCGGCCGGCGAAGTCGGCGACGACGGTCCCCGCTCCGTGGCAGGCCGAGTAGAGCGCGGCAGCTGACCCGCCGCCCACGCACAGGTACGACGACGTCTGATGGGTCCCGGGGACCAGGACCGCCTGGCCGGTCCGGGCGAAGGTGGTCCCCGGCGGCATCAGGTGCGCCGGGTACGCCCGGCATGAGTTGTGCCGGTGCACCACCGCGGGTTTCCCGCCGACCTCCTCCTCGTAGATCGAGTTGTGCGGAGAGTCCACGACGAGGTGGCCGGGCGTTCCGCCAAAGATGTCGGCGGCGATCCGGCGCAGGGCCGAGTAGACCGCGATGCGGAACGCGAACCCGTAGTTCATCGCCGCGGCGTTGGCGAGCATGAGCCGGCGCCCTTCGTCGCTGTCGAGGGACACCGGGGGGCACGCGCCGGCGAAGTAGAGCGCGTATCGCTGCTTGAGCTGGCCTGCCGACCGGGCCGAGGTGAGGTGATAGAGCGGCTTGACCACCGACATCGCCGCGCGCAGGTGCCGTGGGTAGTGCTTTCTGCGGCCGAACATGGCGCCGATCTCGCCGGTCAGCACCCCACCGCCCGCGTGGTACTGCAAGGTCACGCCGCCCACGGCGACGCCGAGCTGCGCGGCGGCCAGCGGGTCGAAGACCTCCTCGACCTCTTGGAGCTCGATGAAGTGGTTGGACGGGCCGACCGTGCCGAATCTCAGCCGGGCCAGAAGCAGCGCGAGACCCGGCAGTTCCCGGCGGAGCCGGTCTGCGCCGCCGTAGCGGTCGAGGTCGAGCCGTCCGGACTCCTCGACCCGCTCCAGGATCGACTCGGGCATACCGAACCGCTCGACGGCGAAGGCTGCCCCGTCAACCGCGCACCTGAAAACGTCGCGCGCGGACAGCTCGGTGTGATGCCGGGGCGGGTAGGGACAGCGTTCGCGCACCCGCCGGTAGAACTCCTCGATCCCGGCCCGCTCCGGCCGGCCGCAGCCGAGCGCGATCAGTGCCATGCCGCAGTTCAGCGACGCGCTCGTCAGCGTGGGCCGGATGGAGCCGAGGGTGGCCACGGCCACCGAGGACGGCAGCTCCATGTTCGCCTTGTGGTGAAAGTCGGGGAGCACCACCGGAGGTGCCGCCAGGTCGGCATCCCCGACCGCGTCCCGCACACCCGCCAGCGCCCCCGGGGCCGCCGGGGCTCCCGGGCTGTCGTACACCCTCGGCTCCCCGGGCCGCGGCCCGGGAGTGCTGCCGGTGATGAGGGTGACTTCCACGCGCGCCTCCAGTGGCGGTCAGGCCTGCCGGGTGAGTGTCAGGAGCCCGCCGGGGTGGCCGGCCCGCTGGTTGCTGCCGCTGTAGACGGCCTCCAGAACGTGGGCGAGGGACTCGGGCGAGAACCGCCCGGCGACCAGGCTGCGGGCGGCGGCCGCCATGCGGGCCGCCTCGCCCGGCGCGTCGAGCAGGTGACCGATGGCGGCGGCGAGCTGCCGGGGCCGGCCGGGGGCGACCAGGATGCCGGTCTGCCCCGGGAGCACGAGGTCGGGAACCGAGTTCACGGCGGTCGCCACCACAGGCACGCCCGCCGTCATCGCCTCCGCGACCGCGCACGGCATCCCTTCGTACCTGCTGGCCATGGCGAACACGTCAAGGCCGGGGAGCAGCTCCGGCACGTCGTCGCGATGCCCCAGGCACAGGAACCGGCCGTCCAGGCCGCGGCGGCGAGCGCGCTCCTCGACCTTCCGCCGCAGGGGCCCGTCACCGATCCACACCACGTAGACATCCGGCCGCCCAAGCGCCGCGACGGCGTCGACGAAGCACTCGGGTGCCTTCTGGTAGTCGATCCGGCCCACGGTGCCGATCACCGTGCAGCCGACGGGCACGCCAAGCCGCCTGCGGGCCATGTCGCGCACCGCCGGGCTGGCCTCTCGTGCCGCGGATTCGATCGCGGGATCGATGACGCGGACCCTGCCTGGCGCGGCGATTCCCCTGCGCACGGCCTCCGCCGCGACCGCGCCGCCGACCGCCAGGAACATGTCGGTGAAGCGGCCCAGGTAGCGCTCGATGCCGACGTAGAGCGCCCGCCGCGGCCTGGACTGGAACTCGTGGAAGGGAAAACCGTGGAACGTGTGCACGACCCGGGGCGTGCCCGCGCGCACCGCGGCGAGCCGGCCAAGAGCCCCGGCCTTCGCGCTATGCGTGTGCACGACGTCGTATCGCCCCGCCGCCAGCTGCTCGGTGAGAACGCGCAGGCCGCGCGCGTCGAGACGGGGGGCGATCGGCGAGACAAGCTGGCGCACCTGGATGACATCCAGGCCGGCCTCTTGGGCCCTGCGGAGCATGCCGCCGCCGCTGCCGTCGGAGTCGGTCTCCTCGTCACTGGTGCCCGCGATGATCGTGACCCGGAAGCACGCGGGGTCGAGGGCGAGCGCGCCGCGCAACGCCACACCTCCGGCGCCAGCCTGGAGGCGGGTGACCACCACGGCGACCGAAAGCGGGCTCACGCCGACCTCGCCTCCTCGAGCAGCTCTCCGACGGGCACGGACGGACGGCTGGAAAGCCGGATCTCCAGGCACGGCAGCCGGTCGGCCAGGGCGTTAGCCACGCCCGTCACATCGGGGTGCGCGGGCCCGAGGCCCGTTGCGAGCGCCAGGGTGGCCGCGAACGGCCAAAACCGCCGCAGCTCGCCAGCCATGTAGGTGCCGGTGACCAGCTCTCGCGCCGCATCACCGGGCAGGAGTTGCCGAACGGCCGGCGCGTGGTCAGCTGACAGGCCACGGCGCAGCACGACCACCCGGTCCGGATCGAGGCGGGACTGCCTGCCGGAGAAGGGGTACTCCCGCCGGCCGTGCGGGGCGGCCGGCCCTGTTCCCCCGGCGCCGTCCAGCCGGAGCGGCTCCACCAGCCCAAACGCGCTGTGGGAGTCGCACGCGCACACGTTGTCCGCCGTCGCGGTCTCGCCTCGGCGCAGGCCCGCCGCGAGCAGCGTGGACTTGCCGACGCCGCTCGGCCCGGCAAGCATGGTCACCCCGCCAGGGCCGGCCAGCACCGACACGTGCAGCGGCACCCTGCCATGCAGCGACGCCCACCACAGCGCCGGGTAGTGCAGCAAGGTCTGCGCGGCGAGCAGGCGGAATCGCCCCGCGAGCAGCGTGTTGGCGGCGCGGGCGCGCGGTCCCGGCCGGTAACGCGCCGTGACGTGCAGCACGGAGCCGGCCGGTTCCACAAGGAGGTCGAAGCCAGAGGAGCAGGCGTCGGCGAGCAGCACCCGCGGCGGTGCCGCCCAGACGCCCCGGGAGATGAGCGCCCACCGAGCCCGGCCGAAAGGCCGCCGGCTGGCCTGGATGTCCAGGTGTACGGATCGGTCCACGGTTCCGTCCGGGCTCGCGGCCTGCGACAGCTCGCCCGCGGTGGCGGCGGCAAGCAATGCCTCAAGCCGGGGAACGGCACAGTCCACAACGACCCGCTCGCCGGCCGTGGTCACGGCGCGCATCAGAAATCATCCGGGTACGGTGCACTGGCGCTGATGGGCGTCTCCGCGCGCTCCGCCGGCTGGTACTCCGGGACCAGCCGCTGGAGCAGGTCTTTCGCGAGACCGCTGTCGCCGTCGTCGGCGGCCGCGTACAACTGGCCGAGCAGGGAGTCGAACTCCGGTGTCGGCGCGGCGCAGCGCGTGGCCCATATCTTGGGGTGGGCCGTGGGCACGCGCTGCTCGCTGTCGGAGAAGACCTTCTCCGACAGCTTCTCGCCCGGCCGCAGCCCCGTGTACCGGATCTCGACGTTCGGCAGCTTGAGCTGGGTCGCGTAATTGTGGACGAGGCTGACGATCGGTACCGGCTCGCCCATGTCGAGGACGAACGTCTCCGCGTACTCGGCCATCGCCGCGGTCTCGAGCACGAGCCCCACGGCCTCCTCGACGGTCATGAAGAAGCGGGTGACCTCGGGATGGGTCACCGTGACCGGCACGTCGCGGGAGATCTGGTCGGCCAGGATGGACAGGAATGAGCCGCGGCTGCCGAGGACGTTGCCGAAGCGGACCGAGGCCAGCGTGACCGGGCCGTGAGCGGCGCGCTGGACGACGAGTTCGGCCAGCCTCTTGCTGGCCCCGAGCACCGAGCTGGGATCCGCTGCCTTGTCGGTGGAGATGAGGACGAAGCGGCTCGTGCCGTACCGGGCCGCCGCCTCGATCAGGTTCTGGGTGCCCGCGACGTTCGACTTCACCGCCTCGCACGGGTGACGTTCCAACAGCGGCAGATGCTTGTGTGCGGCGGCGTGGAAGACCAGCTGAGGCCGGGTTTCCTGGAAGACCTGGTCGATCCGGCGCCGGTCGCGGATGTCGGCGATGATGATGTCGTCGCCGTCGAGCAGGCTGCTACCGGTGATCTCGAGCTGCAGCCGTTGCAGGTTGGACTCGTCGTGGTCGAGCAGGTACAGCTTGGCCGGCCCGAAGACGCGGACCTGCCGGCACAGTTCGCTGCCGATCGACCCGCCCGCCCCGGTGACCAGCACACGCTGGCCGGAGATGAGCCGGGCGGCCTTCTCGCTGACCAGATGCACCTCGCGCCGGCCCAGCAGGCTTTCCAGCTGGACCCGCCGGAGGTCAGACAGGCGGGCGTCGCGTTCCACCGCGCCAAGGAAGGACGGAAGGTATCTGACGTGCAGCCCGGCGCCGCGGCCCGCCTCGATGATCGCCGCCACCTTTGACGCGGCGAGTGAGGGGATCGCCACCACGCACGCCTCTGCCCGCTGCGCCCTGGCCACCTCGGCGAGCGCGCTGATGACCCCGAAGACCGGCAGCCCGGCCACCCGGGTCAGCGCAGGAGAGTCGTCGAGGAATCCGATGGGCTGCAGCCCATAGCTCGGGCTGTGCCGCAGCGCGCGGGTCAGGGTCCGTCCCGCTTCGCCGGCGCCCACGACAAGGGTCCGAAGACCGGCCGCTCCGCCGGAACGCCGGCTGCCGGGGAAACTCAGCAACGCGTCCCTCCCCTCAAGTCTCGGCGCGGCTCACGCGGCGGCGGTGCCGTCGGCGTGGGCCAGCAGGGCATCGGCGACCCGGTCGACGTCGCTGTCGGCGAGTGCCGGGTACATCGGCAGCGAGAGAACCTCCTCGGCAACCTGGTCAGTGACCGGCACCGACCGGCACTCCTCGGGTCCGAGAGCCGCGCGGAAGCCGGACAGATGGTGGACGGGGATGAAATGCACGGAGGTATCGACGCCGCGGGCGCGTAGCGCCTCGATCAGCAGGTCGCGGGAAAGCCCGTAGCCCCGCCCCACCCGGACCTGGTACAGGTGCCAGGCGTGCCGCCCGTAAGGCGGTCGCCGCGGTAGCGCGAGCCCGGGCACCCCGGCGAGCGCCGTGTCGTAGCGCGCGGCCAGGTGTTCCCGGCGGGCCTGCCACGCGGAGAGCCGGTTCAGCTGCGCCCGGCCGATGGCCGCCTGGATGTCGGTGATATTGGCCTTGATGCCTGGTTCCGCGACGTCATAGCGCCAGCTGCCGCCGGGCAGGTATCTTCGCCAGGCATCCTTGGACAGGCCGTGGAGCCGGGCGGAGCGCAGGTAGTCGGCGAGCCCGTCGTCGCAGGTGGCGACCGCGCCGCCCTCGCCGATGGGCAGGTTCTTCGTCGCGTAAAAGCTGAAGCAGGCCGCCTGCGAGGCGGCCCCCACCCGGACCCCGCGGTCCTCGGCGCCGAGCCCGTGTGCCGCGTCCTCGATCACCGCTGAACGTGCCAGGCCCGCCGCTTCGGCCAGCTCAGCCACGTCCGCGGGATAGCCGGCCATGTGCTGGACGATCATGGCTGCGGGCCGGCCCGCCCGCCGCGCCGCGACGGCGACACAGTCCGTCGTGGGCAGCAGCATCCCCGGGTCGACGTCGACGAGCACCGGCCGCAGGCCCGCGTGCAGGATCGGCGCCACGGCGCCGCAGAACGTGAGGCTCGGGGTCAGTACCGGGGCTCCCGCAGGCAGGCGCAGGGCGCGCAAGGCCAGTTCCAGGGCCGCTGTGGCGGACGACACGGCGATGACGTGCCGCGCCCCAAGGTAGCTCGCCAGCTCGCGCTCGAACGCGTGGGTCTCCGGGCCCATGGTGATCCATCCCGAGCGCAGCGCCCGCAGCGCCGCCTCCTGGGCCTCGGGCACGACCTCGGCATTGGCGAACGGGACCCGGCAATCCGGGGCGGTCACCGGCGGGGCCCTTTGGCGCGCGCCGTCCCGCGCTTGCGCCACCGCCTGCGGGCACGGGGAACGGCAGCGACGCCGAGTACGGGCCAGCCCGATGACTCGGCGAGGTCGGCGAGTGACGCGACCTCCGGCACGCGGGCGACCGGCCCGCAGACGATGAGCAGCCCGACCCGTTCCCATTCGCTGGTCACGGCCGGGTTCATCCGGCCGATCGGGCAGATGCGCAGGGCGGAACCGGCGAACGTGGACTGCTGGGTCAGCACCGCCATGCCCGGCGAGCCGGGCGGGGCGTCGGCCGGCTCGGCCTTCTCCGCGCCGTGGCTGTTCCCCGCCACCGGGTAGTCCGGCATCCCCGGCCGGAGGAAGGTGCCCTCGGAGAGGGCATCGGTCAAGGACGCGGCCAGCGCGTCAAGATCCACACCGGTGCCCGCGTCCGCGAGCGCAACGGTGGACCGGGCCGCGTGCAGGGCGGCCAGCCGCGTCCGGAACGCCAGCTGGGCAACGCCCGAGGTCACCGTCCCGTCGAGATCGGCGGCCTCCAGGCGGCCCAGCGTAGGGGCGGACAGCCGCCTGCCGACCCGCTGCGCGCCGGGCACGGTGGGCCGGGCGACCTCGAAGAGCGCGGCGATCAGCAGCCCAGCCACCAGGCCCAGCAGCCCCGCGAGCCCGAGCTTCTGCGGAAGCGCCCGGGACTGCGGCTTGACCGGCAGGGCGGGCCGGTCGATGATTCCGGCGAGTCCCTGCGCCGTCGACTCGATGAGGAGCCGGCCGCGGTCACCGGTGAAGTTCGCGATGACCTGATCGAGGCCGGCCAGCTTCGCCTGGCCCTGCTGGTTATGTGGGCGATTGGTGATCTGCTGGGCCAGGACGGCGCGCTGCTGCGCGAGCTTGACGAGTTCGCCGTCGATCGCGTGCAGCGCGTTGATGATCCCGCCCTGCCCGGCGTGGTTGAGAGCGTCCACGACGGCGGTCGCCAGCGAGCTGGCGATCTTCTGGGCCGCTTGCGGGCTTTTGTCGGTGACCGCGAGGTCGACCACCTGGGAACCACCAAGCCCGGTGACCGTTACGTCGTTGCTGATGAAGGTGATGAGGTTCCGCTTCACCCCCGCGGTCCGCAGCGCGGCTGAGGCCGTGCCGGGCCCGGTCGCGATGGCTTGGACCTGGCTGACGATGGCATCCGACTGGGTGCTACTTGCGGGGACCACGCTCCCGGTGATGATCCGGGCGTCAGCCTGGTAGACGCGGGGTTCCTTCGTCGTGATCAGCCCGATGGCCGCAAGGGGCACGAGGACGCACACCAAAACCACGGCCCAGTACTGCCGGAGCAGCCGCGCCGCGATCTCGTCTATCTCCAAGGTCCCTCCTCGGGGCATGCAGCAGCCATCGGCTTGCGGGGTGACTCATTAGGCTACGGACAGTCATCACCGCGCGGATCGGGCTTTGAGATGACTTCGGTCTACGTACCGAGATGAGTTTCTAATACGTCAAATGCCGGATAGCTCAGTCAAAAACTCACCAAGCGCAGCTAAAGGCCGGGTATGCCCATACGGGGCATACCCGGCGATCAGCTCAGGGACGTCAGGAGCTACGCCTGCCGGGTACCGCAGGGGTGTCGTGGCGGGGGCGGCGGCCGATCTTGTCGCCGAGCCAGACCAGCGGGTCGTACTTGCGTCCGACCACGCGTTCCTTCATCGGGATCAGCGCGTTGTCGGTGATCTTGATGTGCTCCGGGCAGACCTCGGTGCAGCACTTGGTGATGTTGCAGTAGCCGAGGCCGAAGTCGTCCTGGGCGATCTCACGGCGGTCGGCGGTGTCGGCGGGGTGCATCTCCAGCTCCGCGATCCGCATCAGGAACCTGGGCCCGGCGAAGGGGCGCTCGTTCTCCGGGTGGTCGCGGATGACGTGGCACACGTCTTGGCACAAGAAGCACTCGATGCACTTGCGGAACTCCTGGGACCGCTCCACGTCGGTCTGCTGCATCCGGAACTCGCCGGGCTTCACCGCGGGATCGGGGGTGAACGACGGGATCTCCATCGCCTTGGCGTAGTTGAACGACACGTCGGTGACCAGGTCCCTGATCACCGGGAACGTGCGCACCGGGGTCAGCGTGATCGGCTCGCCGGGCTCGAAGATCGACATCCGGGTCATGCACGCCAGCCTGGGCTGCCCGTTGATCTCCATCGAGCAGGACCCGCACTTGCCGGCCTTGCAGTTCCAGCGGACCGCCAGGTCGCCCGCCTGAGTGGCCTGGAGGCGGTGCAGGATGTCCAGCACGACCTCGCCCTCGTTGGCCTCGACCTGGTAGTCGGCGAGCTGCCCCTGCCCGGCGTCGCCCCGCCAGACCCGCAGCGTAACCGTCGTGCTTGCCATCAGTGGCTCTCCTCGGCCCGCGGCGCCTGCGCCGGGGGCAGTTCCTCGTCGGTGTAGTACTTCGCCAGCTCGTCCCGATCGAACAGCGCCTGAAGGTCCTCGCGCATCGGGGCCATCGGCTGCCGTTTGAGTGCGACCCGGTCGCCATCCAGCGAGCAGATCAGGTTGACCTTGCGCCACTCGGGCGACATCTGCGGGAAGTCGTCGCGGGTGTGGCCGCCCCGGCTCTCCTGCCGCTCCAGCGCCGCCTGGGCCACGCACTCGGCGATCAGCAGGATGTTGCGCAGGTCCAGGGCCAGGTGCCAGCCGGGGTTGTAGCCGCGGCCGCCCTCGGCCTTGACCCGGGCCGCCCGCTCGCGCAGCTGCTCGAGCTCGGTGAGCGCGGTCTTGATCTCGTCCTCGCGGCGGATGATGCCGACCAGGTCGCTCATGGTCTGCTGGACCTCGGCGTGCACCGTGTACGGGTTCTCGCCCTCGGCCCGCTCCAGCGGCGCGAGCGCCTCCGCCCCCGCCTGCGCCAGCTCCGCGTCGCCCGCGGCCGGCCGGCCGCCGCCCAGGGAGTCGAGGTAGGCAGCCGCGCCCAGCCCGGCCCGGTGCCCGAACACCAGCAGGTCGGATAGGGAGTTGCCGCCCAGCCGGTTGGATCCGTGCATGCCGCCGGACACCTCGCCGGCCGCGAACAGGCCGGGGACCAGGGACTCGGTGGTGTCCGGGTCCACTTCGACGCCGCCCATCACGTAGTGCTGCGCGGGCCCGACCTCCATCGGCTCCTTGGTGATGTCCACGTCGGCCAGCTCCTTGAACTGGTGGTACATGGACGGGAGCCGGCGCAGGATCTCCTCGGCCGGCCGCCGGGAGGCGATGTCGAGGAAAACCCCGCCGTGCGGCGACCCGCGCCCGGCCTTGACCTCGGCGTTGTTGGCCCGGGCGACCTCGTCGCGGGGCAGCAGCTCAGGCGGGCGCCGGTTGTGGTCGGGGTCGGTGTACCAGCGGTCGGCCTCCTCCTCGGTCTCGGCGTACTGCGCGCGGAACACGTCGGGCACGTAGTCGAACATGAACCGGCGTCCCTCGGAGTTACGCAGCACCCCGCCGTCGCCGCGGACCGACTCGGTGACCAGCAGCCCGCGCACGGACAGCGGCCAGACCATGTGCGTGGGGTGGAACTGGACGAACTCCATGTTCAGCAGGGTGGCCCCGGCCAGCAGCGCCAGCGCGTGCCCGTCCCCGGTGTACTCCCAGGAGTTCGAGGAGTACTTGAAGGTCTTGCCGATCCCGCCGGTCGCCAGGATGATGGCCGGCGCCTCGAAGAGCACGAACGCGCCGTCATCTCTTGTGTAGCCAAACGCTCCAGCGATCCGCCCGTTGTCCCTGACCAGCCGCGTGATCGTGGTCTCCGCGAAAATCTTGATCATCGCCTCGGGGTCGCCGTGCTCCCGGGCATCGTCCTGCTGCAGCGCCACCACCTTCTGCTGCAGGGTGCGGATCATCTCCAGGCCGGTCCGGTCGCCGACGTGGGCGAGCCGGGGGTAGGCGTGGCCGCCGAAGTTGCGCTGGCTGATCCTCCCGTCCGGGGTGCGGTCGAACAGCGCGCCCCACGCCTCAAGCTCCCAGACCCGGTCCGGCGCCTCCTTGGCGTGCAACTCGGCCATGCGCCAGTTGTTGAGGAACTTGCCGCCGCGCATGGTGTCCCGGAAGTGGACCATCCAGTTGTCGTTCGGGTTCACGTTGCCCATGGCCGCGGCGCAGCCGCCCTCGGCCATGACCGTGTGCGCCTTGCCGAACAGCGACTTGGAGATGACGGCCGTCCGGCAGCCGGCCAGCCGCGCCTCGATCGCCGCGCGCAGGCCCGAGCCCCCCGCGCCGATCACGACCACGTCGTAGGGAAGCCGTTGGATGTCGCTGTCCGTCATTTGGTGCTCCGCCTTGCTGATGCTCAGTTGAAGAACCGGAAGTCGCTGATGGCCCCGCTGGACACGAGCCATATGTACAGGTCGGTCAGCATCAGCGTGCCCAGGGTGATCCAGGCAAACTGCATGTGCCGCGCGTTCAGCTTCGACACCTGCGTCCAGATCCAGTACCGGACCGGGTGACGCGAGAAATTCTTGAGCCGGCCGCCCGTGATGTGCCGGCAGGAGTGACAGCCCAGCGTGTACGCCCACAGCAGGGTCACGTTCACGCCCATGATCAAGGTGCCGAGGCCGAATCCGATCCCGCCGGTCTTGCCGTGGAAGGCCTGAATCAGGTCGTAGGTGTTCAGGACCGAGACGAGCACCGTGAAGGCGAAGAAGTACCGGTGCAGGTTCTGCATGATCAGCGGGAACCGCGTCTCGCCGGTGTACCGGGCGTGCGGCTCGCGCACGGCGCAGGCGGCCGGTGCGCGCCAGAACGCCCGGTAGTAAGCCCGCCGGTAGTAGTAGCAGCTCAGCCGGAAGCCCAGGATGAACGGAAGCGACACGAGCGCGTACGGAATGATCGGCGGCAGCGCTGGGAGCCACCGGCCGAGCGTGCTGGATCCCGGGACGCACTCGCCGTTGATGCACGGCGAGTAGAACGGCGTGAGGTAGTGGTAGGCCGGCACGTAGTACCAGTGGCCGATGAAGACGTGCACGGTCGCGTAGGTGACCCAGATCGTCAGCAGGACCGCGGTGATGTCGGGCGTCCGCCACCACCGGTCCTTGCGCAACGTGCGCTCGGCGATCTGTGCCCTTTCCCGGGGCGGTGCCGTGGTGACCTGCGTCATTGAAGGAGTCTCCACTCGGTGAACGCGCCGTATGCTGCGCTGAACCCTATTCCACTGCATACCACCGCGTGGCCCCGGATCGGCCCTAGGTGGGTGTGACCTTTTCTACATAGCTAGCCCGAGCGCTTTGCGCAGGAAGTCCACCTGGAACAGGAGCAGGTTCTCGGCGACCTCCTCCTGCGGCGTCATGTGCGTGACGCCGGACAGGGGGAGCACGGAGTGCGGGCGGCCGGCCGCCAGCAGCGCGGAGGACAGCCGCAGCGTGTGCGCGGCCACGACGTTGTCATCGGCCAGCCCGTGGATGAGCAGCAGCGGCCGGCGCAGCGCGTGCGCGTCGCCCAGCAGCGAGCAGCCGTCGTAGGCGGCCGCGTTCTCGTCCGGGTGGCCCAGGTAGCGCTCGGTGTAGAAGGTGTCGTACAGGCGCCAGTCGGTGACCGGGGCGCCGGCCGCGGCGGCGTGGAACACGTCGGGCCGGCGGAGCACCGCCAGCGCGGCCAGGTACCCGCCGAACGACCAGCCCCGGATGGCCACCCGCCCGGTGTCGAGGTCGGCGCAGCGGGCCGCGGCCGCCGCCAGCGCCGCCACCTGATCGTCGAGGGCCGGCCCGGCCAGGTCCCCGGCGACCGCGCGGTCCCAGTCGCTGCCCCGGCCCGGTGTGCCGCGGCCGTCCGCGATCACGACGGCGAACCCCTGTTCGGCGAACCATTGGGCGGTCAGGAAGGCTCCCTGAGCGGCCAGCACCCGCTGGGCGCCGGGCCCGCCGTAGGGGTCGAGCAGCACCGGCAGCTTCGCCGCGCCCGGCTCGTGCCAGGAGGGGAGCAGGATCGCGGTGCGGACCGCCCGCGGGCCCGCCGCGAACATGTCCGGGCGCGGGGCGGGCAGGCTGGGACGCTCGGCCAGCGAGGTGATCCGCGGCGCCTCCGCGGCGGGGACGTCGCCGGTGAGCAGCCGCACCGTGACGCCGGTCTCGCCCAGCGACCGGGCCGCGACCACGGTGGTGCCGCCGGCCCGCCACCCGGTGTGGACCCCCGCCGCCGTGGTCACCGGGGACAGGTGCCCCGGCCGGTACAGCCAGAGGCCGATCTGGGCCGGGTCGTCCCCGGACGCGGAGAACAGCACG
>Ga0207646_10000443_pt1 | contig 55435 bp, 48 predicted proteins | sample KBSK5502metaG_FD_184343 | JGI IMG/M metagenome (GOLD analysis project Ga0207646, IMG submission 184343) | Corn, switchgrass and miscanthus rhizosphere microbial communities from Kellogg Biological Station, Michigan, USA - KBS K5-50-2 metaG... | ecosystem: Host-associated > Plants > Roots >...
AAGAAGGCGAAAGTCTTGAAGAGCGAAATTATTTATGAAGGCAAAGCGTTCGGCGTGCGCCGCGATGAACTGATTGAGCCCACTGGAGTTCACACAATCCGCGAGGTCGTGACGCATCCGGGTTCGGTCGTGATCCTGCCGGTGCTGCCCGACGGGAGAATTGTTCTGGTGCGTCAGTATCGCCACGCCGCCCGGCAATATCTGTGGGAACTGGTTGCCGGGCGAATAGAACACGGCGAAAATCCCAAAAAGGGAGCGCAGCGCGAGCTCCTTGAAGAGACCGGGTACCGCGCCAAAAAGTTTTCCATTTTTCTGGACGTGTTTCCCACACCGGGATTTCTTGAAGAGCGGATGTTTCTATTACTGGCCGAAGGGCTAAGTGCCGGAGAAGCTGAGCCGGAAGAGGACGAGAAAATCATAGTGGCTTCGTACACAAGAAAGCAATTGGAAGAAATGATGAGAACGCGAAAGTTGCGAGATGCGAAGTCGATTGCAGGGCTGCTGTTCTATTTCTCGTTGCTTGGAAAAAGAAGCAAGCCGGGCAAAAAAATGATGAGTTGAAACGATTTTATGTTGCGAAACAACCTTACAGAAAACTTACAAAGTTGGCGGGAGTTCTATTGACTGGCAGTTTCGTTCTGGTACACTCCGCCCATTCCGGTCGTGTTCGATTTGGTTGATACGCTACCGTACCAAGTCTTCCGCGCCTGGAATCATTTGTGCCATTCGTTTTAATTCAGGGAGGACGAACGAGGTGCAAGGTACGGTGAAATGGTTCAACAATTCGAAAGGCTACGGTTTCATCGGTCGCGCGGACGGTCCGGACGTTTTTGTCCACTATTCCGCGATTACCGGTGACGGCTACCGCACTCTACAGGAAGGCGACGCCGTAGAATTCGAGATCGTTCAGGGTCCGAAAGGACCACAAGCATCGGAAGTACAGAAGTCCAGCTAAAGCAGTTGCAATCATGTGGCCGGCGGGGGGATCTTCTCTGCCGGCTTTCTTGTTGGTGCAGGTCCACTTTTCCTTAAGCGAATCGCCGCGAGCCGTTTTTGTCAAGGCAGCCGTCAAGACTGTTCGATTCGAACCGCGTTCGCACTATAATCACCCCATGGACAACCAACAGATAGCCCGTATCCTTCGCGATACGGCGCAGTTGCTGGAAATCGATGGCGCGATTATCGGCAGGTATCGCAGTTACGAAAAGGCCGCCGAATTGATTGCCAGCCTGCACGAGTCCGTAGAGCAACTTGCCAAGGAACCCCAAAAACTAAAGGAACTACCCGGCATCGGCGACCGGATGGTCGAGCATTTGGACGAAATTCTGAAGACCGGCGACTATTCCCTGCGTCAGAAATTGCTCAAGAAATATCCGGCCACGATTTTGGATGTGTTGCAGCTTCAGTCGCTAGGACCGAAGAAGGCAGCGCTGCTCTGGAAGAAATTCAAAGCGGGAACGGTCGACGATGTCGGAAGAATCGCAACGGAAGGCAAGCTGCGCGATGTCCCTGGATTCGGCGAAAAAAGCGAGCAAAACATCCTGAAGGCAGTGGAAGCTTTCAAGCGATCGACGGGGCGTTTTCTTCTGTCCAGAACGGAAGCGGCCGCGGAAGCGCTGCGGGCGCACATTCAAAAGGCGGCGGGCAACGCTGTGGAAACCGTGACCCCCGCTGGTTCATTGCGCCGCGGGAAAGAAACCGTCGGTGATCTGGATTTGCTGGTGACACTCGCGGACGGATACACCGCGCAGAAACATGTGGACGCGCTGTCCGAACACATCTTGAAATTTCCAGATATCGACCAGACGCTTGCCCATGGCGAGAACAAAGTCAGTTTCACGCTCGAGAATGGATTGCAGGTCGATGTGCGCCTGCTGAAAAAGGAAAATTTCGGTGCGGCCCTTTTGTATTTCACGGGCTCCAGAGAGCACAACGTGCGGCTTCGCGGCCGCGCGAACGAAATGGGCTACACGTTGAACGAGTATCAGCTCGCATCGCTCAAAGGCGAGAAACACGTCGCTGGGCGCACGGAAGAGGAAATCTACGCCAAGCTAAAGCTCGACTACATTCCACCAGAACTTCGCGAAAACAGCGGCGAAATCGAAGCCGCCGAAGGGCACAAATTGCCGCACCTGCTCAGGCGTGAAGACGTGCAAGGCGATTTGCAGATGCACACAACCGCGAGCGACGGAAAAAATTCGATCGAGGAAATGGCTGCAGCAGCGAAGGCACTTGGCCACGCCTATATCGCAATCACGGACCATTCGAAAGCCGTCACCGTCGCCAACGGACTCGACGAAAAACGCATGGCGTTGCACGCCAAAAAGCTGCGCGATGCGAACGACAGCGGCCTGGGAATCCGTATTTTTGTCGGCGCAGAAGTCGATATCCTGAAAGACGGCGCGCTCGACTATTCAGACGAAATTCTTGCGCAACTCGAGGTCGTGGTCTGCTCGGTGCACTCCTACATGAATCTTGACACCGCAGCGATGACAGACCGCATGCTCGCCGCCATCGAAAATCCATACACGCAAATCATTGCCCATCCGACGGGCCGCCTGTTATTGCGCCGCGAGGCGTTTACCTACGACATGGAAAAGGTGCTAGACGCCTGCGCCAAACACGGGGTGGCCATGGAGTGCAACTCTTACCCCGATCGGTTGGACCTGAAAGACTTGCACCTGAGAATGTGCAAAGACCGGGGCGTCAAGGTGGTGATTTCCACGGACTCTCATAGCACCGGCAATCTCACGTATGTCCGCTACGGCGTAACGACGGCCCGACGCGGCTGGCTGACCAAAGCGGACGTCCTGAATACACTCAGCCCCGAACAATTCTTACAGGCCCTTCGCCCCAAACCGGGTGCCGCCAAGGTCAAGCAGGCGGGTCGCAGCCGATAGGCGGACTGGGCAGGCACTGCGGCAATACGGAACTTTTTCCGGACAGGCCTCGTACTTCTCTAATAGCAAGCACTCTGGAACGCCACACAGGGGCACAAAAACGATGATTTCACTTCCCTTCTCAAAGAGGACGTTGGGACGGCTCGCGGTTCTGGCTACGTTCGCACTTTCGGCGGGTTCGTTGGCTGTGGGTTCGGCGCGCGCCGAGGAATGGACCAAATCCTACAGCGTGAGTGGCAGGGCGCGGGTCCATGTCGATTCCAACGACGGCTCCGTCCGCGTGACTACCGGCGACTCTGCCCAGGTCGAATTTCGCATCATCTATAACGGCTATGTGGTGGACAAGAATTTGAACATCACCTCGCGGCAGGATGGCAATCAGGTCGAGGTCAGCGCGCGCGTTCGCAATAATATGAACTGGGGCTGGGGCGGCATTCACAAGGCATTGCGCATTGAAGTCCACATGCCGCGTAATGCCGATCTAAACATCGACACAGGCGATGGCTCGGTAGAGTCCGATGCGGTCAATGGCAGCCTGGACATTCGCACAGGCGACGGCCACATTCGCGTTGAAGGCGCGAAGGGGGATATTCGTCTTCGCACTGGCGACGGCAGCATTGAGGGCCACGACCTCGACGGCAAGCTCGAGGCCACTACGGGCGACGGGCATGTGAATCTTGACGGCCGTTTTGACTCGCTCAACATCAAGACTGGCGACGGAAGCATTACTGCCCGCGCTAACCCCGGCTCAAAACTTGAAAATGCCTGGAATGTCCATACCGGCGACGGAAGCGTTACGATGTCCGTGCCCGGCGACCTCCAGGCCAACATCGACGCTACCACTAATGACGGGCGCATCAGTCTTGGCATTCCCGTGACAGTGGAAGGCAACATGGGCACATCGCAAATTCACGGGAAGATGAACGGCGGCGGACAGCCGCTGACGATTCACACCGGCGACGGTTCAATCCATTTGAGCAAGACCTAAACAGACAGTTCACGGATCTAAGTCGCGGCAAAGGCGGAGCAGAAGCAATTCTGCTTCGTTTTTTTGTCGCAAGGCGAAGCACCAGTACTTTCGCTCTAGTCCCGGAAAAAACCGCAAGGCAAGCAGAACACTTGTCCCCTCCGGACTCCAGTCGTATCACCCTTGAATGCCGTTAAGTGACTGAAAACAACCATCTCCTCGTTGGAATGAGACTTGCTCCCTGAATCGCCATTGGAGGTTGGCCTTGATCGTTTATGCGCTCCTCTTTGGCGTGGCACTTCTGGGAGTAGTCTCTTTCGTCAGTTCGATTTTCGAGTCCGAGCGCCGCCGCTCGTAACACCACCCGATCATCCTGCAAACCTCAATTGGCCGGATCTTCTAACTCTACTTGCTTGGCTCCCATTAGGTGTAATCTTGCTCCCACCCAAGCGGTTGGCAAAGCTCCCACGACGAGCGCCACTGGATACCAGTGCGGACCTAGATCCTTGTTCCAGGTAGCGAGCGCACCGATAGCGGCTAAGACCATGCCGATGGCGCCTCCGATCATCGCGTGCTTCATTGGCTTATAGGGCGCGAGTCTCGCCGTAATGTAACTCCCCACCACTCCGTAAATCGTTCGGTAAATCGTGGCAAGCACAAAAAGGCCATCGCTCATCCGCTGGCCAAGTCCGGGAAAAATGCCGGCAGCGTGCAAACTTGCGTCAGTGCCGATGGAAAGAATCACGACGGCAAGAAATCCCGCGACCACAGCCCAGATACTCCGTCCAACGTTCTTCCCCTGTCCCGATTCACGCATGGGCGAATGCTCCTTCTTCTATTCGTTATGCGTCGTCCGATGGCATGCGACGGTAATCCAGAGCCGTCAATCTATCAATTCTTGGCATCCTGGCAACAACATTTTCAGGCATTCGCAATAAAATCTGATGATGCGATTTGCAACGACGCTTCGGTGTGCGCAATACTACTGGTTTGTTTGTATGGGTTTTTTTGAGACCGCGGGCGTCGTCCGCGGTGAAATCGCTTGAAACAGGGGAGCTGAATGGAAAAGCCAGCAAAGATCGCGCCGCCAAAAGGCAAACTGGGAATCCTTTTGCCGGGAATGGGAGCCGTCAGCACCACGTTTATGGCGGGCGTGGAATTGGTTCGCAAAGGCAAAGCGCAGCCCGTTGGCTCGCTAACGCAACTCGGCACGATCCGCCTGGGAAAGCGAACCGATAACCATTCTCCCCGCATCAAGGAGTTAGTGCCGCTGGCAGACCTGGACGATCTGGTTTTCGGAGGATGGGATCTCTTTAAGGACAACGCTTACGAGGCTGCTTTGCATGCCGGCGTGTTGAGCAAAGAGGATCTCACCAAGGTGAAGCCGTTCCTTTCTAAAATCAAGCCGATGAAAGCGGCCTTTGACAAGGAGTACGTCAAGAAGCTGGACGGCACCTACGTAAAAAAAGCGAAAAACAAGTACGAACTGGCGCTGCAAATTAAAGACGACATCGCAAACTTCAGAAAGACTTCGCGCGCCACGCGCCTCGTCACTTGCTGGTGCGCCTCGACCGAAGTGTTCATCAAACCCGAGGACGTCCATTCGACGCCGGAAAAATTCATCGAAGCGATGAAGAAGAATCATCCGGCGATTGCGCCTTCCATGTTGTATGCGTGGGCGTCGGTGACGAGCGGAGTTCCCTTCGCCAATGGCGCGCCGAACCTGACGGTTGACATTCCCGCCATGCAGAAGTTGGCGCTTGATCACAACGTCGCTGTGTGCGGCAAAGACTTCAAGACCGGTCAAACGCTGATAAAAACCGTTCTTGCCCCGGCCTTTAAAGCGCGCATGCTCGGTCTTGATGGCTGGTATTCCACAAACATTCTTGGCAATCGCGATGGCGAAGTGCTCGACGATCCCGGGTCGTTCAAAACAAAAGAAGAATCAAAGCTGGGCGCGCTTGAATATATCCTCCAGCCTCAGCTGTATCCGCAGCTCTACGGCAAAATTCACCACAAAGTCCGCATCAATTATTACCCGCCGCGCGGCGACAACAAAGAAGGCTGGGACAACATCGACATCTTCGGATGGCTCAACTACAAGATGCAGATCAAGGTGGACTTTCTCTGCCGCGATTCAATTCTTGCCGCGCCCATCGTTCTTGACCTGGTCCTCTTCCTCGACCTTGCACAACGCGCAGGTTTCCGCGGCATCCAGGAGTGGCTCAGCTTCTACTTCAAGTCGCCGATGACCGGTCCGGAACTCTATCCAGAACACGACCTCTTCATTCAATCCATGAAGTTGAAGAACACCCTGCGCTGGATGATGGGCAAAGAGCTAATCACCCATCTCGGCCAGGAATACTACGACTAAATAACTTTCGTTTTTTTCAGCTGGGGCGCAAAACCGCCGCGCCCCTCTATATGTTCTGACTTCCCCCTTCGTCATTTTATCGCGGCGGTCTTCGCCTCTACGGCATCCAGTACGCGCGTCGAATAAATCACCGCCGCTCCCGCATTCATCGCCACCGCGACTCCCAGCGCTTCGCTAATCTCTTCCTTCGATGCTCCGGCTTTTAGCGCCGCGTCGGTATGGAACACGATGCAGCCGTCGCAACGCGTTGTAACCGCGACCGCCAGCGAAATCAGTTGCCGCGTCTTTTCGCCAAGATGCGTTGTCTGAGAGTTCGCCGCGGAAAGCGTCATGTAGCCCTTCACCGTGTCCGGTGAAAGTTTTGACAATTCTCCGAGCCTGCCGCCAATCGCCTTCTGATAACCATTCCAATCAAGCATCATGCTGTCGTCTCCCTGAAGCGTGCCCGAGCGAAACGTTGCCGCTTCTAACACGCAGAGTTTACGCCCACTTTCCAGCGCGCGCGCAAATTTTGCGGACTGCCGCGGATTTCGGTGCCAAGCCGCCTTGTGATATCGTTTCAAATTCAGCCACACGTGCCGAAATGCACCATTGCGGAACCGCAAATCTGCGCACCGCGTTCAAAGATACCCACGGGGGGTCGGGCAACATGAAGAGCAGCTACAACGGGCAAGCCGTTCCGTCAGAAGGAACTCCTATCGATTACGGCGGCGGCGAACTGCAAGTTCCGCACAACCCGATCATTCCTTTTATCGAAGGTGACGGCACCGGCCGCGACATCTGGAAAGCTTCGCGCCGCGTTTTCGACGCTGCTGTAGAACACGCATACGGCGGCAAACGCCGCGTCGCATGGTATGAAGTGTTCGCCGGTGAAAAAGCGTTCAACACTTTCAAAGAATGGTTGCCCAATGATACCGTCGAAGCCATCCGCGATTTTCGCGTGGCCATCAAGGGGCCGCTCACCACACCAGTCGGCGGCGGCATCCGCTCCCTCAACGTCGCGCTGCGCCAGATTCTCGATCTGTATTCCTGTGAGCGTCCGGTGCGCTACTTCGAAGGAGTTCCCTCCCCTGTTAAGCATCCCGAAAAACTGAACGTCTTCATCTTCCGTGAAAATACCGAAGACGTGTACATCGGGATCGAGTGGAAGTCTGGCTCGCCCGAAGCAAAAAAGCTCCTCGAATTTCTGAACAACGACATGCTGAAAGACGGCAAGAAGCAAATCCGTTGGGACTCTGGAGTTGGCATCAAGCCGATTTCGCCGACTGGAACGAAGCGCCTCGTCCGGCGCGCTATCAAGTACGCGCTTGCCCACAAACGCAAGAGTGTAACCCTCGTTCACAAGGGGAATATTCAAAAATTTACCGAAGGCGGCTTCCGCGACTGGGGCTATGAACTCGCCCAGGAAGAGTTCCGCTCGCAAACGATCACGGAGCGCGAGAGCTGGATCGTTGATAACCTCGACAAGAATCCGCAGATCTCCATCGAAGAAAACGCCGCGGCGATCGAGCCTGGTCTCGATCAAGCTACCGAGGCCTTCAAGAAAACAATCTACGACGAAGTCAATCAGACTCTTAGTTCGATCTACAAGACCCACGGTAAGGCCCAGTGGAAACAAAAGTTGATGATCAATGACCGCATCGCCGACTCCGTGTTTCAGCAGGTCCTGATGCGTCCCGACGAGTACAGCGTACTCGCCACCTCAAACCTCAACGGCGACTATCTTTCCGACGCTTGCGCTGCACAGGTTGGCGGACTTGGCATGGCGCCAGGCTCCAACATTGGCGATGGCTTCGGCGTATTCGAAGCGACCCATGGCACTGCGCCAAAATACGCCGACAAGGACGTCATCAATCCCGGCTCCGTGATGCTCTCCGGCGCGATGATGTTCGAATTCCTCGGCTGGAACGAAGCCGCGAGGCTGATTGAAGACGGCATCGCCCGCACCATTCAACAAAAGAAAGTCACCTACGACCTCGAACGGATGCTGCCCGGCGCCACCAAGGTCGGCACTTCCGCATTCGCTACCGCCATCATCGAGAACATGAAGGTCGCAGCTGTCGCCGGATAATGTTTTTTGTGTCGTCATCCCTTTTTTACGTCGTCATCCCGAATGAAGCGAGGAATCTCTCTTCGGTCCTTGCGGCGGCAAACAACGATCTTCAACAGAAGCGTAAGAAAGGAACACCATGAGCAGAAAAAAAGTAACCGTGGTAGGCAGCGGCTTTGTCGGCTCGACCACCGCGCAACGTATCGTCGACATGGAACTCGCCGACGTCGTCCTTACCGATATTCTCGACGGTCCGCCCGCCGGCAAAGCGCTCGACATCCTCGAATCCGCGCCAATCACCAAGGCTGACGCGCACGCTATCGGCATTTCAACCGCGTCCGGCGATTACTCTGGCACAGCCAACAGTGACATTGTTGTGATCACTGCCGGATTCCCGCGCAAGCCCGGCATGAGCCGCGATGATCTCCTCAAAGCCAACTACGATGTCGTCAAAGCCGTCGTCGAACAAATCGTCAAACATTCGCCGAATTGCATCATTATCGTGGTCACTAATCCGCTCGACGCCATGGCCCAGGCCGCGTTCAAAGTGAGCGGCTTCCCCAAGCAGCGCGTTCTTGGCATGGCAGGTGTACTCGATTCCGCTCGCATGAGCGCCTTCGTCGCGCAAGAGTGCAAAGTTAGCGTCGAAAGCGTTCACTCCTTTGTTCTCGGCGGCCACGGTGATGACATGGTTCCTCTCCCGCGCTATTCAAACGTGGCGGGCATTCCCCTCCCCGACCTGCTCCCCAAGGATAAAATCGACGCCATCGTCGAACGCACCCGCAAAGGCGGCGCGGAAATCGTCAACCTGCTCAAGACCGGGTCCGCCTACTACGCGCCATCCGCTGCTGCAGTCGAAATGGTCGAAGCCATCCTCAAAGACAAAAAGAAAATTCTCCCCTGTGCCGTCTATCTCGAAGGAGAATACGGTATCAAGGGTCTTTTCGTAGGCGTACCGGTAAAACTCGGCGCAAAGGGCGCCGAAGAAATCGTCGAAATCAAGCTAACCGCCGACGAAAACGGCGCCCTTCAGAAATCCTCCGCCTCCGTCCGCGAACTCGTCACCGTTCTCGGGCTGTAGCCGTACTCCGTCGCAGTAATTTGAACTACAATCGCGATTTCTTGGCAGGTCGCGAAAGGTAATCGTATGCTCCGAGTCTTGCAGACTCTTTTCGCACTTCTTGTGCTTGGTATTCTTGCTCCTCGGGCCAGCTATGCACAGCAAAAGTCTCGAGAGCCAAAGATCGTGCTAGATCTTGAAAAGCCAACTCCGGTCCCACGCTGGACGAAATTGAGCAAATTCAGCAAAAGTTGTAGTTCATTCAGGCCGGCACGTGGAAAAAACGGTGTGCTGGACAGGCCAGTCTCCATCGCCCAACTGTTTGGGGCACAAATCACAGTTATCAGAATCCCGGCGTAATGGCCCTGGTTGGAAGAAACCTGAAGACGTCCGAGCCACATATCTGAACTGTTGAAAATGCAAACAATGGAAGTCTATGACTACGAGCCTTGGGCCGAGATGACGTATGAGAACATAGTCGCCACAGTTGAATTCTCCGATCACACAGACGGGGTGTTAGAAGATTCTAGCGGCCACGTCTGTTTCTCAGACCATTTCCGGTCGGTTCTGTGGCTAAGATTTTAATTAAATAGCGTTCGCCTTTGTTCCACATTTCGACAAACAGAAATCTCGGGGCAAAACGCGTCAACGAACTCGCCGAAATCAAGCGCACCGCCGACTAAAACACCACCCCACAAAAATCTTCCGCCTCGGTCCGGGAACAGGTCACCGTTATCGGCGTTTAGGCCACTTGCGAACTTCTGACATCTGACTATCGCTGTTCGCTTTAGGTCTTCGCTGGCGGCCAGGTAATCTGCCCACCGCGGCTTAATGCCAGATTAGCAATGTGCCCCGCGCGCGCTGCCGCCACTCCTGCTTCCACAGGGGCATTGGGCTCTTTGCGGCTCTTCACACAGTCAAAAAAATTCTGCATGTGATCCAGAGTGCCATCCTGGAAGCTTTCGGCCCGCACCACAGGATTCGCTTTGCCGGCGCCTTCGTGATACACGCCAAATCCGCTCCGGTTGATCTTCAATGTTGCTTCGGTGCCGCGAAACTCCAGACCTCCGTCATCAATCGAGGAGGCCATCATCCCTTCATAGACCACACTAAAACCGGGATAGCGCAGCGCGGCTTGCACCGTGTCCGGACATTCCCATTGCTCGAAGACATATTTGTCGCCAAGTATCTGCACGTTTCGCGGCTCATCGGCTTTCATCGCCCAATGCACCACGTCAATCCAGTGCGTGAAGAGATCAGTCATCGCGCCGCCACCAAAGTTCCAGAACCAACGCCAGTGGTAATACTTTTCGTCACTGAAGACCTGATCGGGAGCGCCGCCTAGCCACTGCTTCCAGTCCAGAGCGTTCGTGTCCACGGGTTTGGACCACTTCCAAGCGTGATAGTTCTGCCACCAGTAGGTTCTGACCTGCGGCACGCGACCCAGGCTGCCTCCCTGAATCAGGTCCACCGCGTCGCGAAAGTGGCTCCAGCTGCGTTGCTGCGAGCCGGATTGCAGGATGCGCTTGTTCGCGCGTACTGCATGGACCAGCGTCGCGCCTTCTTCCAATGTGTGCGTAACCGGCTTTTCCAGGTACACGTCTTTGTCTGCTGTCAGGGCGTCAACCGCCATGCGCAGGTGCCAATGGTCGGGCGCGGCAATAAACACCGCATCAATGGGCTGCTCCAGCAGTTCTTTGTAATTCGCGTGGAAGGTTGCGCTTCCTCCATTCGCGCGTTGCTTGATAGCATCGAGCCGCGGCCCATAGACGTCGCTGACCGCAACGATCTGGTAATTACCGGCTTTGTCCGCGGCATTCAACAGATCGTTCATCCGGCCGCCCGCGCCGATCACTCCAATACGCAGCGCATCGTTCGCGCCGAGTATTCGCGTCGAGGCCAAGGCCGTCAGTCCAGTGGTTACTAGAAAACTACGTCGAGTCGGTTTTTGCATGGCGCCTATCTTAGCCATTTGTGGAATACCAGGAAAGCGAAGCGCGTTTGTCATTTATCAGGCGCAACTCCTTACACGCTTTGAGTCGCCCCAGGGTTACAATCGTGAACCGCTCGGTAAGCCAAACCGGATGGCCACATCCTGGAAGCGAGGACGATGATTGAAAAACATACATATCCGACTAGTTATGAGTGCCGCACTTTTCCTTGCTTCTCATGCCGAGGCACAATCTCGGAATGCGCTCGATCTCTTGCCAGTGCCAACCTTTGTTCAGCTTGGCGTTGGGCGGTTGACCGTCGATCAATCTTTTTCCGTTGCGCTCACTGGAGTTAGGGATGCAATGCTGGAGCGCGGAGTGCATAGATTTGTTGCCGAACTTTCCCGCGAAACGGGAATGCTGCTCAAAAAAGAAACGTTCGACTCACCCAGTCCGACTCTGTTGATTCACGCCATCCACAACAGTGAGCGGGTACAAAGGCTCGGCGACGATGAATCTTATGAGCTTGTGATCACCAAGTCAGGTGCAAAGCTCACGGCGCCGACGCCGCTGGGCATCTTGCATGGCCTTCAAACCTTCCTTCAACTTGTAGAAACCACCGCAAACGGATTTTCAGTGCCTGTGGTGACGATTGAGGATAGGCCGCGCTTCGCCTGGCGCGGCCTGCTCATTGACGTTGGCCGCCACTTCATTCCGCTGGACGAGCTAAAGCGCAATCTCGACGGAATGGCGGCGGTGAAAATGAATGTTTTGCACTGGCACTTGTACGACAACGAGGGTTTCCGTGTAGAAAGCAAGCGATTCCCTCGGCTGCAGCAGGAAGGATCGGACGGCTTGTATTACACTCAAGCTGATATTCGCGATTTTGTGGCCTACGCCCACGATCGCGGCATACGCGTAGTCCCTGAGTTCGAAATGCCGGGACACAGTCGCTCATTGTTCGCCGGATATCCGGAACTCGCCAGCGGGCCGGGTCCTTATAAAGTTGAACCCAATGGCGCCGATGCAGTCATGGATCCGACGCGCGAAGAGACCTACAAGTTCATCGAAAAGTTTTTTGCAGAGATGGCTGGGCTTTTCCCGGATGAATATTTTCATATCGGTGGAGACGAGGTCAACGGCAGCCAGTGGACTGCCAACGATAGAATTCAGGCCTTTATGCACGCTCAGGGCATGAAGACTAATCAGGATCTACAAGCGTACTTCAATCAACGCCTCCAGAAGATATTGAACAAGAACCAAAAGATTATGATGGGATGGGATGAAGTGCTGCGACCCGATTTGCCCAAGACGGTTGTGGTGCAGTCCTGGCGCGGGCAACAGTCCCTGGCCACCGCGGCTCAGCAGGGCTACAGGAGCTTGCTGTCATTTGGTTACTACCTCGATCTGATGTGGCCGGCTTCTCAGCATTATGCCGTGGATCCGATGAGCGGCGCCACTGCCGCGCTGAATCCAGACGAGAAGAGTCGTATTATCGGCGGCGAGGCGTGCATGTGGTCAGAGTGGGTCACTCCCGAGAACATCGATTCGAGAATTTGGCCGCGCAACGCCGCCATTGCAGAACGCTTGTGGTCTTCTCCTGAAACGCAGGATCCGGCCTCCATGTACACAAGGCTTAATACGCTAAGCCGGCGTCTCGAATGGCTTGGCCTGACTCACAGAACGTCTTCGCTGACTGCGTTCTACCGCATGGCGGGAACAAACGACATTGCTGCGCTTCGCACGCTTGCGAACGTCGTTGAACCGGTGAAGGACTACACGCGTATGAACAATTTGAAAGGCGCCTGGGACTTCCGAGGCCCTCTGAACCGGCTGGTGGACATAGCTTATCCAGAGAGTGATGAGGCGAGGCATTTCAGGGATGCCGTGCAGACATATGCCCGCAGCGGTTACAAGGACAAGGCGGCTGAAGGAGAGATTCGCGCATGTCTCATCGCCTGGCGTGACAACGATGCGAAACTGCATGCTCTTTTGGAGCAATCTTTTCTTCTGAACGAGCTAAAGCCACTTTCTGAAGACCTTTCTGCTCTTGCCTCGGCCGGCCTGTTTGCGTTGAATTACCTCGGCCAATCCGCACCTTCCCCGAATTCATGGAGAGAGCAACAGCTCGCGCTGGTGGAACGGGCAAAAACTCCAAAAGCTGATCTTTTGCTCATGGTGGTTGAGCCAACGCGGCAGTTGGTCGAAGCAAGCGGAGCACAGGCGCGATAGCCGCAAGAGACTAGTCCAATGACCAGCCTAGACGACGGCCACGTGCCTGATAAATCGCGAAACGGACATCTGAAATCGATTGGACGAGTAACGCGTTGACAAAATCGTCCGACCCAACGAATGAGTTGCTGGTCTACTCCGGCAGGCCTAGCCGCCGCATGAAGTCCGCGTAGCGCGGATCGGAATGCAGCAAATCAAACGCCGGGAACCGTATGCACGCCATCAGTTCCGAATCTTGCTCGGCGTATGCCTTCTCCAAATACTCGAACGCTTTGTTGCGATCTCCCGCCAACGCATAGCTCACCGCGATGTTCGTGGGAGGTCCGATGATACCCGGAGTGAGCAACAGTTTGATGTACCCCTGCAGGTCCGAACTCTCCGAATGCCGGACAACGCCTCTGGTGCTCGCGCTTTTTTGCAATTCGCTCACCGCGTCCCCATAGCGGCCAGTCGACGCATAAACTTGTGACAAATAAAAATGTGCCGGCCCAAACGACGGATCGCGTTCCAGCACCTTGTTAATTTGCGCGATCGCCTCTGGATACCGGTGCGCCACCATCAGCGTCAGGCCGTAGTTCACATTCACAATCCCGGAGAGCGGGTCCAGCGACAACGCGGTGCGGAATTCCTCCAGCGCCTGCTCGATACGGTTTTCGGGCATCAGCAAAAGAAACGCATAAAAGTAGTGCGCTGACGCATCATTGGGGTTTAGCTCGATGGCCCGCCGAAAATCTTTCTCGGACTCGTTCCACTTCCAAGCAGACGTCAGCGCCATTGCCCGCGCGGTGTGTGCCTCTGGCAACGCGTCATCCAGTTCCAGCGCCTTCCGCGATGCTTCATCCGCCAGCGCAAACGCTTGTTTTGGCTGGATAACCACCCCGTATCCTGTCGAGACGCAGTAAGCGTCGGACAAACCTGCGTACGCCAACGCATAATTCGGATCTGCGACAATCGCCCGCTGAAACAACTCGATACTTTTCTTCAGTCCCGCCGGGGTCCGCCCGTACCACTGCTGCCGCCCTTCCAAATAAAGCCTGTAAGCTTCCGGATTCGTCGTTCCCGCGCGGCCCAACTTTTGCTCCGCCGTGCCCGTCAGATGAACTTGCAGCCTCTTCGAAACGTCCCGCGTGATGTCGCTCTGCACCTGCGTAATGTCCACCAGCTTCCGCGCATAGTGCGAACCCCACATCTCCGTGCCATCTGCCGTATTTACCAGGTCCGCTTGAACTCCCAGTTCGTCGCCGTGCTGCGTCACCCGACCTATCAGAACCGCGCCCACTTGCAGCGTCTGACCAATCTTTTGCGGGTCATCCTGATTGCCCTTAAATCGAAACACCGTGCTTCGTGCCATTACTTTAAAATTCGGCAATTGCGAAAGCGTTCCGATCAAACTTTCCGTCAATCCATCGCTTAGGTACTCATAGTTCGGGTCAGCCGTCGCATTCACAAACGGAAGCACCGCCAGCGACGTAACCTTCTGCGCTTCCGACCTGCCGCGCAGCAAATACGCTCCCGCCGCTCCGGCCACACCAAGCACAACCACCGCTATGGCAGCGATCACGTATTTACGCGAACTGCTCGATACCGCGGCCGCAGGTATCGACCTCGAACTAGCTGCAGCCACTGACGTACTTACAGCGGGCACGTTGGCAGAAGTCGCCGCGCTACCCGAACGTCCGGAATCCAGGTCACGTTTCAGCCGCGCCAAATCACTCCGCAGATCGGCCGCGCTCTGATAGCGCAGATTCCGATCCTTCTCCAGCGCTTTGAAAACAATCGGTTCCAGAGCGGCCGGCAACTCCGGATTCAACCGCAATGGCGACACCGGCGTCTCGTCCAAAATCGATTTGAAAATCACTGCAGTGCTTTCGCCGCGGAACGCCAGCGTTCCCGTCGCCATTTCGTACAGCACCGTCCCAAACGAAAACAAGTCGCTCCGCGCATCCAGCTCTTTCGCCCGTGCCTGCTCCGGCGACATATACGCAACCGTGCCCAGCGTCGAGCCAGGACTCGTCAGGTGCTCCGAGTCCACCGTGCGCGTCATCGTGTTTTCGGACGCCGATGACCCTCCCGCAACCGCAACCTTTGCCAGACCGAAATCCAGAATCTTCGCGTGGCCCAGCGCCGTTGCAAAAATATTTGCAGGTTTGATGTCGCGGTGAACAATTCCTTTCGAATGTGCCGCTGCCAGCCCATCGGCAATCTCAATCCCCAGCGCCAGTAGTGTTTCCGTCTCCAGCGGACGTCCGGCGATGCGCTGCTTCAGCGTGGCGCCTTCCAGGAATTCCATTGCAATGAAGGCCCGGCCGTTTTCCTCGCCAATGTCATAAATCGTGCAGATATTTGGATGATTCAGCGCTGAAGCCGCTTTCGCTTCGCGCCGGAACCGCTCCAGTGCATGCGCATCTCGCGCCAACTCCTCAGGCAGGAATTTCAACGCAACAAAACGGTCCAGCCGCGTGTCCTCGGCTTTGTACACCACACCCATACCGCCTCCTCCCAGCCGTTCGAGGATGCGGTAGTGCAAAATCGTTTCGTTGATCATGAATGGCAGTCACGGCAAACCTAAGTCAACTCAGCAGGAAGGCTATGTCAAACCTCTTTAGAAATGTCCCCTTCCTTACCTCATTAGAAGTGTCCCTTTTCTTTTGGCCTGCTGTTGTCCATCCGGACGATCATTACCATTGGCCCTCCATCTGCAGCACGCGGCCGATCACACCGGATATTCGCTCCCAGTCTTCCGTCTCTTTCGCCAATTGCTTCAGGCCGTTCTTCGTGATCGAATAGGACTTCGCCTTACGGTTGTTATCCATAGGTAGGCGACACAGAGACTAATCGTCCGCGTAGTACGATTCCTCTCCTCCAACGCGCGGCATCCGCCGAACCACTGGCTTCGTTTCGGGTGGATCTCCATTTCAGTCTGAACCAGCAAAGCCGATGAGCGCTCTTATAGGCTCTGCTAATTTTCACCGAGTGAGTGCCCAGAGAATGCGGAACGCGGATGTATACTACGCCAGAAGTTTCCACACGATCAGGAGAAATTCGGCGATTAACCGCTTATGAAAAACACCCTTTCCCGTCGCAATTTCGTTCGCTCGAATGCACTCGTTGCATCTGCGCTCGCTTCGAAGGACGCCTTCGCACTGATTCAGGAACACTCATCGCCCAGCGAAGCATCGCCTGTTCGTTTGGGGCTGGCCAGCTACACGTTCCGTAACTTCAATCGCGCGCAAATGATTGGCTTCCTGAAGCAGCTGAATGTGTTTGAGTTAAATCTAAAGGACGTCAATGATCACCTCCCGACGGATATGCGGCAGGAGTCCTCGGCGCTCGCGGACTACGCCGCGGCGGGCATAAAACCCCACGCTGCCGGAACGATTTATTTCGAGAAGGATGAAGATCAGGACATCCGGAGCAAATTCGAATATTGCAAACGAGCAGGCATTGCCGTCGTTGTCGCCGGCGACCCGGCGCCACAAACTCTGCCGCGAATCGAGAAGTTGGTAAAAGAGTACGATATCCGTTTCGCGATTCACAATCACGGGCCAGAGGACAAGTTATGGCATTCGCCATTTGATGTACTAAAAGTGGTAAAGAGTATGGATCCGCGGATGGGATGTTGCATCGATGTGGGGCACACGGTTCGCGCCGGCACGGATGTGGTTCAGGCGATCCGCGAAGCAGGCCCGAGGCTGTTTAACGTTCACATGAAGGACCTGACGAACTTTCAGGACAAAGAAAGTCAGGTCGCCGTGGGAGATGGGATCATGCCTACTCCGAAAATATTCGAGGCCCTGATTGCGATCAGCTATAAGGGCTTCGTCGATTTGGAGTACGAAATTAACGCCAACGATCCGATGCCGGGCGTCATTAGCAGTTTTGCATATATGCGAGGCGTCCAGGCAGGACTGGGCCAAGCGAGCCGCTGAAGCGGCTGCGTCCCTGCTTCAGGCCTTGGCGGCGCGCATTTGCGCAATCCTCTCCTTGCGTTGGCGCGTCAGGTGCGGCACGATGCCCAGTTGCCGTTCGATCAGCATCAACTGCGCGCGATGGTGCAGCTCATGCTCTTTCGCGCCAAGCAGCCACTCGAAACGCGATTTGGCCGTCTTTCCGTCACCTTCGGTCACCATCTCCGCCAGAAACTCCGGCGTCAGCGTCTCCAGCCACGCCGCAAACTGTTCGCCCTCCGTCCGCAGCAACTCTACAATTTCCGCCTTCGAGCGCGGCGCGCTCTCCTCGGCCTCGGCGCGCTCCGCCATCGCGAAAAAGTCTATGCCCTGCATCGTAGTCCGCCGCTGCTTCCTGTGAATGTCGTCCCAAAACCGTGCCGCGATGGCTATGTGAGTCAACATCCGCCCCGCGCTTTTACATTCAGGCGCGGCAACATACCCATACTGCGATTCCGGAATATCCTCCGCCACCTGGATGGTGTTCTTCCGTACTGTACGAAATGAGTTCGCCAGTTCTTTCCCACCGTAAGTAGTCATTTGGATCACCTCGTTCTGGAGTTCTTCCGCCTCACTCTAGCACGCGTTGGACACAATTGCGCGCATACCAAGTAGACGCACTCTTCGAGGCGCCGCATCCACTGCTGTCACGCGCTTTCTGCGATGCACCGAATATACGCAGGAATACCCTCATGAATTGAACTCCACTTGTCCCCCATTTGTCCCATTTTAGACGCGTTTATCAGGACCTAGCCGGTGAGTCTGTCCTATACTTCCCGCCAGGCTCGCTTGTCGTGCGCACAACATCGCAGCAGGATCCCGATCAAAAGAGGCTTGAGGGGTACTTCATGAAAGCGATTGTATGCACTCAATACGGACCACCGGATGTGTTGCAGTTCGCGGAGGTAGCAAAACCTACCCCTGAGGACGATGAGGTCTTGATAAAAATTCATGCGGCATCGGTAAATCCAATGGACCGATTCTCCATGAGAGGTGCGCCGTTGATCCGCCTGATCCCGGGGCTGCGTACACCAAGACATAAGGTCATCGGCTGTGATATCGCAGGACGAGTGGAAGCGGTTGGCAGATACGTAAAGCAGCTTCAACCAGGCGACGAGGTGTTCGGGGGAACGGGTGTGGGAGCCTTTGCCGAGTATGTCTGTGCTCCTGCAGACAAATTGGCGCTGAAGCCGGCCAACCTATCGTTTGAGGACGCCGCAGCCGTACCAGTGGCGGCAATCACTGCACTTCAGGGTCTTCGCGACAAGGGTCGCATTCAGCCAGGCCACAAGGTTCTGGTTGATGGCGCGTCTGGTGGCGTGGGTACATTTGCGGTCCAGATTGCCAAATCGTTCGGGGCTGAGGTGACTGCCGTGTGCAGCACGAGGAATGTGGACACGGCGCGATCGATTGGCGCCGACCATGTGATTGATTACACTCGAGAAGATTTCACGCAGAGCGGGCAGCGCTACGACCTGATTCTGGGTGCGAATGCCCATCATTCGATCTTCGATTACCGGCGTGCGCTGAGTCAGGGCGGAATTTATGTCATCGTGGGAGGTGGTTTGGTTCGAATCTTCCAAGGCATAGCGCTGGGATCATTGCTGTCGCTGATCGGGAACAAGAAGACGTGTTTCTTTATAGCGAACATCAATCACGAAGACTTAGTTTCTCTGAAAAATCTTCTTGAAGCCGGAAAAGTTGTACCCGTCATCGATAGGCGTTACCCATTAAGCGACGCGGCTGAAGCTCTCCGTTATCTTGAAGAAGGACATGCGCAAGGGAAAATCGTATTGACCGTCAGACAAAGTAACGGCACGTAACAATGCGCTGCTCCGGGCCGCTATCGCGTCTTCGAACTAAGGCACAAGTCTGGAGTGGAACTCCGGTCAGCGCCGTTTCTTGCTTTCGCTCTGAGCAACCCGCGCCTTCACCAGCTTCTTAACAAGCGCAGCCGGCAGCGGCTTGTCCGTTGAAAACTGTATGGTCCCTTTGGAGGTGGAGAACCCTTTCAGTTCGTTCTTAAACGCCTCGATTACCGCGCCCGTGGGGAACAAACTGCAGTGGTTTGCAAACGCGGCGTACCACATCAGCACTCCGTTGTGTTTGAAAGCGGGTATCCCATAGCTGATGGTTTCGGTAGTCCCCGGTGGCACTGCCGTCCGAATCGCAGCGCGAACCTTATTCAATGTGCTGCGCGCGGGTTCCGGCACACCGGCAAGATATTCCTCAACGTTTTTCGGAGATCCGCTGCCTTTCGCCGCGGAACGGCGCTCGTATAATTTCAATTTCTTCATTCGCGTGATGCTACAAGAACTTCCACGTCAAGTCCATGCCCCATACGAATGGGCAGCAAGGCCCGGGGTCGCCGCCGTAAGGGCTGCCCTACGGCTTGCTCTTCTGCTGTTTTTCGGCCTCTTCGATGGCCTTGCGAAATTCCTCAACCGCGGGCACGTTCGGTGAATGCAACGCTTCCTTTGTCATATAGCGCCAAGCAGGAGCCCGATCTAAAAGACCGTCTACGCGGCCTTCATATACGACAAACATGTCTTCGGAAGGCGCAATTTCAGTTCGGGGGTGAGGACTTGCATCTTGCGGTGCGGGTTACGTGGGGTCTGGAGGGCGGCCTTTCTGCCCACCATTTCGGATGCCACTTTCGGTCGGCTGCACGACCACAGGACGATCGTTGGTCGGCAAGCCGCCAATCGTCGGCTGAACCATTTTCCCAGAGCCCTTGCGAACAGTGATCACCAAATCCGCCGTCTGGGTGTCCATCACCGGAGTGAACCGGCCCCATTTCATAAGCGCTTTCTCCACATCTTCTTGAGCCGTTTTGTTAGCAAGAGGAGATGTCACAGAAGTGCCCGCGTTCGGGTCGATCAGCACCGCAACAGTTCGAGCTTTAAGAACATATGCCGGTAACAAAGATTTTTTCTTGTTGCCGGCGATTGCCAGCGAAGTAGACAAAAGAACTATCAGGAGCAGCACGCGCATGCGAACAATCATCGTAGCCTCCATGCGGCGAACGCACTCATCATACCCGCGTCAATCCCAGCCGGTCAGAACTTTATGGTTCAGTCCATGCGCCCAGAGCTGGCGGAAACCGCCGTCGCCAGCGCGGATTTAAGCAGTGAGTCAGTTTCCGACATATCAGGCCTAGTTTCGCGAGCAATTGTGGTATTGAAGTATTGAACTCTGAGATGAAGGAGACTCCCATGAAGTACCTCTGCCTTGTCTACGGTGAAGAGAAGGAAATCGGGGCCATGACCGACGATGAGTGCATGGCTTACGACCAGTCCCTCCGAAACGCTGGCCGCTGCCTTGCCTCGGAGGCCCTTCAGCCCGTTCATACCGCTACGACCGTGCGGGTCCGCAACGGAAAGGTCTCCATCAGGGACGGCCCTTTCGCCGAGACGAAAGAGTGCCTGGCTGGGTTCTATCTAATTGACGCCGCCGACCTAAACGATGCGATCCAGGTCGCCTCGAAAATGCCGCCCGCTCACGTGGGCAGTATTGAGGTGCGGCCGGTCAGGGAGCTGACCAGCACAAGTGGCGTACGAAGGCAGTTTTTCAGCTGTTGAGCCAAGTCGGTATTCTCACAGACATGGACAATCTGATTCCGTGTTCGAGATTCTAGTCTCTGGCGACGATCGCATTGCAGCTGTGCGCCTGGAACGCCGCTACTCTCGAGAGCATCCGATACAATTCGGCAAACCGTACAAGCGCAGACTCTGCTAGAGACCTCGGGGCCTAACCGCTACTCGATGAATTCAACCATTCCCGTTTCGAGGTTGTACATCGAGCCTGCAATCTTTATGCTGCCGCCGGATTCCAGGTCCCGAAGCACAGGGCTCTTTTCCCGAATGTTGGCGATAGTCAGTGACACGTTCTTTCGCGCCACAGCGTCTACGAACCCGTAGTTTTTGGCCGAGCGCTCCCCCGCCGTGTAGTGGGTGGCTTCAACGGCCGGACGGATCTTCGCCAACAACGCCGTGAGATTGCCAATCTTGACCTCGTCAATGGCACCTTTGATAGCGCCGCAGGCCGTGTGGCCCATGACAAGCACGACTTTCGAGCCTGCCGCCTTGCAAGCGAATTCCATGCTGCCCAATACGTCCTCGTCCACAACGTTGCCCGCCACACGACCACTGAAGATATCGCCGATACCAAAGTCGAGAATCAACTCCGCGGGTGCTCGCGAGTCAATACAGCTGAAGACCATCGCGGCAGGATACTGTCCCTTCGCAGTCGCCTTAGCTTCGCGCATGAGATCGCGATGCTGCGGTTTGCCCGACCGGAAGCGTTCGTTGCCAGCTTTCATCTGCTGGATGATTTCGTCCGGCGTCATCTTGTCACGCTGCTCCTTGGTGAGGTCTGCATGGGCCAACACGCTTCCCAGCCTTGCTTCTACTACCCCGACAGCGGTCGCAACGCCGGCGGCCTTGCAAAAGGCCCGGCGGTCAAATCGATCTCTTCTATCGCTTAATTGTGATTGCTGCATCGCTGCGCTCCTTCGGTGTGCATTTTATCCGAGATTTTCTTTTTGACCCTGAAAAACGGGGCACTGTGCTCCCGTCTCGCTGTCTCTGCGCATTGCTTGATCGAGAAGTCTTCGTGCTGGCCCCGATTTGACAACTCAGTGGACGTGAAGTCTCCTAACCGGAGAAGTCAATTCAAATCGACAGTTATTGCAGCGATTATTCAACTTTGTTGCCGACGGCCGTGACCACATTTGCGTCGACCACTTGGTGGATTTCCTTGCCCTGTTTGACCACCACGAAGTGCAAATTTATCGGAGAAAGCGGATTCCCGGGGACGATGATTACTGCTGATCCAGTGCAATTCGGATTGACTGTGTAGGTCCCGCTGCCAGGCGTCCACTCCTCCGCTGGTGGCGCGCCGTTGATGACGATGTGATCCACCTGAGTAAAATTACCTTTGCCATCATACTTTTGCATGACTATGCCGCGGAACTGGAGGCCCGGTCCAAGGATCTCGCCTTCGAGGGCGAATCCGTAATCGCCGTGAAGGGTATGATTCGTGCACACCTTTGCGTCCTCGTCGTCTGCCCGCGCTGTGGGACCCATTGAGGACGCTGGGACCAGTAAACAGCAAACCATCATTATGGGAATTGTCACCATCGAAATTCTGGAAACTGATTTCCATTGCATCGAATCCTCCTGTTGGTGCTCAACCAGCGAAATGTTTAGTTTAGTTAGGTCAGGCCATGATGAGAGAAACGGCGAGATACGTAGATACCGTCCATCCAGCCTGCCCACCCGTGAAGTGCCAAAATGTTAGAGACTGCCAAGGACTCCTGCTGTTCAATTCTGTACAGTTTGGGGTTTCTGGTGGAACTCGTAGTTCGTCGCCAAACCAAACATCTGACTGAGAACGATTCTGCTTCTACCAAAGCGTGCCCTACACAACCATGTGACCGCGCACGGTACCGCGTGGTATGGTGCCGTGGCGATCACAACCTGCCAAGCCAAACCTGGGTCACAACCGTCGCTCGAGATGGATAAACAAGAATGACTAACCACGAGGCCCTATGACACTCGCAGACAAACACCCGATCAGCCGGCGCGACCTGATTCGTGGTGCTGCTACAGGGATGATCTCGTTAGCCATTCGCGCTGACGTCACAGATGCCGAACCGGCGGCCAAGCCACCTAACATTGTTTTTATTCTGGCCGACGATCTCGGCTATGCCGACGTGTCCTGCTACGGACGGCCTGACCTGAGCACTCCCAATATTGACCATCTCGCTGGGCACGGAGTGCGCTTTTTGCAAGCTTATTCAAATTCAGCCGTGTGTACCGCCTCGCGCGTGGCGTTAATCACTGGCCGCTACCAGGATCGCCTGCGGGTAGGCCTGGAGCAGCCCCTGGTTGGTAACGCAAGTGTGGGCCTTCCCCCGGAACATCCGACTCTCCCCTCGTTGTTGAAGAAAGCCGGCTATAGCTCGACGCTGGTCGGCAAATGGCATTTGGGCGCTCTGCCAAAGTTTGGTCCCCTGAAAAGCGGCTATGACCATTTCTTTGGATTTCGCGGTGGAGCGCTGGACTATTTCTCGCACACCAGCGGTGCCGGCCGTAGCGATTTTTGGGAGGACGACGTTCCGATCCATCGATCAGGCTATTTAACCGAGTTGTTGGGCAGTCGTGCGGTCGACGTAGTCAACGGCTACGCGAAATCCGGCCAACCATTCATGGTCAGCCTCCACTTCAGCGCGCCGCATTGGCCCTGGGAAGCTCCCGGGGATGAGTCGGAGGCCGAGCGCTTGCGGCAATCGGGCAGCGGAGGGCTCAATGACTTCGACGGTGGTTCGCAGAAAACCTACCAGCGAATGATCGAAGAGATGGATCGGCAGATTGGCCGCGTCCTGCAGGCTTTGGACAAGAATGGACTGACGGACAACACCATCGTCATTTTCACCAGCGACAACGGCGGTGAACGCTTTGCCGACACTTGGCCATTCTCTGGGAAAAAGACGGAATTGTTGGAAGGAGGGCTGCGCATTCCGGCGCTTATCTCCTGGCCCGCACGCATTCGCGGGGGCCTCACAACGGAACAAGTCTCCATCGGAATGGACTGGATGCCAACGCTTCTCGCCGCTGCAGGCACGCAACCCGATCCGGCCTATCCAACCGATGGAATGAACTTGTTGCCGATACTCACTCAAAATGCCGCAGCTGCCCCACGCAAATTATTTTGGCGCTACAAGGCGAATGCGCAGCGAGCGGCGCGCGACGGCAATCATAAATTTCTCAAAATCCTCGACAATACGTTCCTCTTCAATGTCGTTGAAGATCCCTTAGAGCGCGCAAACCTTAAGGAGCGGCAGAAGGACTTATACCGTCAAATTGTCCGGGAGTGGCATGAGTGGAATAGTTCGATGCTGCCGGAGATCAAGGAAAGCTTTACGGCAAGCTTCGATGGCAAGGACCTTGCCGATCATTTCGGCGCGAAGGAACCGGACCAAACGCCAGACATTCCGAGTCCGCCAGACGACTAAGGCCGTCGCACGCCGGCCCCAATGGAGGTGTCCTTGACAGCGCCCTGCGTCGGGATTTGGCTAGCTCAATTCCGCTGGTCGACCCGCCGTCAGCGCCGTGCCGTAGGCATTCCCTACCAATGCCAATGCTCTACCAGTGAAAGACGCGTTGCGCAGCGAATACCAGTCCCAGGGTAAATGCGGCGATCACTACTTCCCCGATTGCGCCGACAGCGAACGGCTTCAGCCCTTGCTTTGACAATGCCTTGAAGTTGGTACGCAGCCCAACTCCTGCAAATGTCAGCAAAAACGCCCAGCGGGAAAGATTCGCCAGCGCGCCGATCTGATCCTTTGAGAAAAACGCCGCCGTCGCCAGCGCCGAAATCAGCAAGAATCCCAGGACAAACTTGGGAAACTTCTGCCAAAGAAACAGCGCCTTGTTTCCGACTGCCTGCGCCTGCCCTCGGCTCGCCCAGTAAAATGCATACGCCAGCACCACAAATCCGATCAACGCGTTGCGCGTGGTCTTCGTGAGCACGGCAAGCTTTCCTGCGGCATCGGAGTACAGCGCGCCCGCGGCAGCCGCCTCGGCCGTATTGTCCACCGCAAGGCCCGCCCATACGCCGTACGCGCGATCGCTCAAATGAATCGCGTGTCCAATCAACGGGAACGTGAACAGCGCCAGAGCGCCCAGCGCAAGAATCGCCGCAATTGCGAACGACGAATCTTCGTCATCGGCGTCAATCGCGCCTTTCGTTGCAATGATCGCGCTCACTCCGCAAACCGCGGAACCAACTGCCAGCAGCGAAGTCAGCTTTGGCTGCAATCCGAATGCGCGGCCAAGAAAAGTCATGAAAGCAATCGCCACGACGATCTCGATGCCAACTAAAGCCAAACTTGCTCCGCCGAGCTTCAAGACGTCACCCAGCAAAAAACGCGCGCCGAGCAGCACGATTCCAGCCTTCAGCCAGAATTCATACGTCGCCACGCCCGCGCGAAAAATCTCCGGCACGCCGACTGTATTGGAAATCGCGAGGCCGATCAGAATCGCCCACAACACATACTCGATGTTTGGAAATGTCCAGTGATGCGCCTTTGCGTATTTGCCGACGTTCGCTTCCAGCAGCTTGCCCGCGTAGCCGACCCCAGCGAGCAGCAAAACTCCGGGAATCACCTTCACAAATTGCAGCGCCGGATTCACCGGGCGCACCTGGGGAAGAGCTACTGTACCCGCCATACTTCACCTCATGTCCGTCAATTTTCTTCCTTCACTTTGCTTGCATCACCAGGGGATGTGCTTGAACACACCCGCACGAACGAGCGCGGCCAGCACAAACGCCAGCAACACCGCCCACGCATCAATCGAAAGGCCCCGCTGCTTGGCCGGCGCCGCTACTGTTTGTTTTTGTTGACTCATTCCATTTCTCCCTTCACGAAAAATATTCACCGCAGGCGAAATCGTCAGTTTTTCTTCAACTCATCCAGTCGTAAGCTACCTTCCGTAGTGGACAGAAATGCTTCCGGCGCCAACCGCGTTCCCCATCCATCAAAAGCTTCCGCCTCTACCTGAGAAGTCACGTGAGAAGCCACGCGGCCTACAAGTAGGATCGACGGTGCAGGCAATTGCGCTTCGCTCGACAGCGCGGCGACGCTCGACCAGCGCATTTGCTGCTCCGCGCGCGAGGCCTGCGATACAACGACGCACGGCGTCTCAGGTGACAATCCGTTTTTGATTAGCCGCGCGGCGACCTCGCCGTAGTGCGTGCCCGGCATGTAAATCGCGATTGTCGTCTCACGAGTTACCGCCGCCCAATTCAACCAATTCGCGTTCTCGCCCCGCGAAAACGTGGTGAACAGTACTTGCGAAGCGACTCGCCGATCCGTCAAAGAAATTTTCGCGCCAGCGGCAGCGCCAACCGCCGCCGTTATCCCGGGTACAATTTCAAAATCGACTCGAGCTCTTCGAAGCGCCTCGATCTCTTCACCCGCGCGCCCAAACAACAACGGATCGCCGCCCTTCAAGCGAACCACGATTTTGTCTTTGCTCGCATAGCTCACGAGCAGGCTGTTGATTTCGTCTTGAGTCAGCAGTTTCTTGCCCGCTCGCTTGCCAACGTCAATTATTTGCGCCTTGGGCGACACCAGTGCGAGCACTTCCCTGCTCACCAACGCGTCATGCAGCACAACGTCAGCGCTCGCAAGAACTTTCGCCGCCTTCAGCGTCAGCAATTCCGGATCGCCCGGCCCTGCCCCCGCTAAATAGACTTTCCCGCTCACGAGACACCTTGCCGCGACGGTTCCTTGCGCGTTTCTTTGACAAAACGCTCGTACATTGGCTTGCTCGCCAGGTGATGCAGCATCTGCTTGTTGCTTTCCGTGCCGCCCTCTGCCGCACGCAGAAGCTCGCGGGCCGCGCCAAGCCACTCCAGCCACACTTCGTATTCCGGACCAAATTGCAGCTCGAGCTCCTGGCGAAGTCGTTGTGCCAACGCAGGACTTTTTCCGTTCGTCGAAATTGCAATCTGCAAATCACCGCGCTGCACAACCGAGCCGTAATAAAAGTGGCAGTTCTCGATGTCGTCCACCGCGTTGCATAAAATTCCGCGCGCTTCCGCTTCACGATAAACCGCTGCATTCACGCCGGGGGCTGACGTCGCCGCGATTACCAGCGTCGCTCCGGCCAGGTCCTGCGCCTGGAACTTGCGCGCAACCCATTCCACCTTGCCACTGCGAATCGGTTCAATGAACGCCGCATTTACTTCCGGAGCGACGACGCGAACCTTCGCGCCGGCACGCAGCAATCCATCGATTTTTCCTACGGCAATTTCGCCGCCACCGATCACTACAACCAGCCGTCCTCGCAATTTCACAAATACCGGAAATAAACTCATTGCTTAACCCTCCACTCCCGCCGGCGTTCTGCCCACAGGCACGTCGCGCTCCACAGGAACAAACGATTCTCCCGCAAGAATCGTGCGAATCTGTTCGTTGGTAAGGCGTGCTAGGAACGTTCGCAGATCTTCGTTCGCGTCGCGGTCTCCTTGAAAATTCACGATGAGCCGCTCGATCGCGTCCGGAACATCCGTGGCCGCGCAACGATAGCCGACGGGTCGTGCAATCGACGCGATCTTTCCCACGCTGCCGCCCACACAGAAGTAGTACGCGTCCACCATTTTTCCGTCGGACTTGATTTTCTTCCCTTCGATGCCAATGTCCGCAATCCAATGCTGGCCGCAGCTGTTCGGACACCCGGTGATGTGCAGCTTGATCTGCTCAGCAAAACCAGGAAGCCGTTCATCCAGCTCCGTTGAGAGCCATCGCGCGAAGCCTTTCGTCTCCGTCAATGCCAGTTTGCAGAATTCAGAGCCTGTGCAGGCAACCGTGCCCCGCGCGAAGGCCGGCACTTCTACTGGCAATCCGGCGCGCGTCAATTCCGCGGCAACTGTCGTTGCATGTTCTTCCCGAATATTTGTCAGCAGCAAATTCTGCTGCACGGTAGCGCGCAGGCTTCCGTCGCCGTATTGGTCCGCAAGTTCCGCGGCGCGGCGGAGCTGCGATGGCGTAATTCTTCCACGCAGCACCGACGCTCCAATGAAAACCAGCCCTGCTTGTTTCTGCGCTTGGATTCCCGTGTGGTCGCGATGAACATCGGGGGGAATCTCTTCTACTTCCCCGGGATCGAGTGTGTAACCGATGGTGCGATTCAATTCCGCGAGAAAATTTTCTGCTGTCCAGCCGTGTTTCAGGAAGAGATATTTCAGCCGTGCCTGATCCCTGCTCTGGCGCAGAACTTCGCTCGCGCGGAAGATTTCGGCCACTCCGCGCGCCACATCCACGACTTGTTCCTGCCGCACAAACGCATTCAGCTTCAACGCAATGTGCGGCTCGGTCGAAAGTCCGCCGCCGATACGAACGGAAAAACCATTTTCAAAAGCTCCGCCGCGATTCCGCCGCGTCGCCGTGAACGCCACGTCATTAATCTCGGGATAGCTGCACCAGGACCGGCAGCTCGTGACGGTCATCTTGAATTTGCGCGGCAGATTGTAGAATTCGCGATTGCCGCCAAGCGCGCGATCGACCGCCAGGGCGAATGGCGAAGCGTCAAAGTGTTCGTCAGCGGCCAGTCCCGCGACGGGGCAGCCGGTGACGTTGCGTACCACGTCGCCGCATGCTCCTGTTGTCGTCAGTCCCGCTTGCTGCAACTTATCAATCAAATCCGGAATCGCCTGAATCGTCACCCAGTGCAACTGAACGTTCTGCCGCACAGTGATATCCGCAACGCCGCGGCCATAGTCTTCTGCCAAGCCGGCCAGTACGCGAACCTGATCGCTACGCAAAATGCCGTTTGGAATGCGAATGCGCACCATAAAAAACTCGGTGGCTTTTCCTTCTCCATATTTTCCGCCCACTACGCCCACACCGTCGCCCTGAGTGTAGATACCCCACGAACGGAAATACGTGCCGAGCCATTCTGGCGGAATCGACGCGTGTCCATCACGGGCAAACGCGCGAATTTCTTCCAGGTGGTCCCAGGCGAGCTTTTCGCGCTTCAAGCGCTCAATGCGCTGCGCCTTGGTTTCTTTTACTTCAGCCATTTACCGTTTCCTTTTCAACTCAGGGTTTGCAAGTACAAACCCTGAAACCCAATCCCAACGTTGCGCGCAAAAAGAAAAAGCCCACGTAACCAGATCTTCTGGCACGTGGGCTTTGGAATTTCTTTGTTTACGGCGGTTCTAAGTCCGCAGCAGCCTCAAGCCAGAAATGTAGTTTTCGCGACAGCAACAGCAGTCGCAGCAACAACACATAGTCTGGCAACGCATCTGCATCAGAACATAAGCGTACGCGGCATCACGCGTAGTGTCAACATCATCGCTTTTCGAAACATCGATGCATACCATCAGTTTGTTGGATGCATGCCGGAAGAATCCCGGTACAGCCCACAACACTCAGCCTAGGCAGGACGCTCAATCTAGATATGTCCATTCCGTCCACGAGTCCGGGAGATTCTTGTGCGGGTGCCTACAAACATAAATAGAAAGGCCCGACTCTTCCGGCAATGCGTATTCCGGACTAATTGTCTCAAACGGCGTCACTTCGCCGAATGCGCGATCGAGTTGTTCCTTTCTGAATCCAATCGCCACAACCAGGTCCCCCGACGCCCCGCGTGGTCCCCACGCTCCATACTGATTGTGTCCGCTAATCGCTTTCGGCAAATCATAGCGTCTGCCGAGATAATCGATTGCGCCGGCTTCCCCATAATTGTAAGCAAGCAGCGTCACGCGAGACTGCTCATAACGTGGCAGCGAATGCACAGCGCGAGCTATTGCTTGTACCTGTTCCTGCCAGCCGAACATATCGCCGAAGAGTTGAGGCAACGAATTCAACGGCACATTCTCAACTTTCACTTCCTGCACGCCCCAAAACGCGCAGTATTTCACCGCCGCCGCGACGGGAAGAATCGGCATCGCCAACGGCGCCGCGATAATTCCCGACACAATCAACGGCGTGACGATCGCCGGCTTCAGCCACGCTCCTGCTCGCGAAAATATTTGCCGCTCCCACCACACCGCTCCGCCAGCCAGCAGCATGATGTAAGCTGGCGCGAGATAATAGATTTTGCCGTGAAGCAAAATCATTTCGACCAGCACGACTAGATACGCATAACCGAGGACGGCATATTTGCGGCCTTCCTTATCGAAAAGGAAAAAATACAGTCCCGCCAGCCAGAACGGCGCCGCCAGCGGATTGACTAAAAGAAATTGTTCGCCGATGTATGTCAGGGGCGAGACCGTGGCGTACTTGTGCCCGATCACCGTGTTCAGCAGCGCGATTGTCGGATAGCCATTGTGAATTTCCCAAAGAAGATTTGGCAGGAAGATCAGAAACACGATCGCCAGCGCTGCCCAGATTTCAGAGCGCGCAAATTGCGTCCGCGCTTGAGTTAGCAGAAGCCCAAGAGCAATGCCAGATCCAAAGAAAAGCATCGAGTGCTTATTCAGAATTCCAATTCCCGCAACAACTCCAAACCAGAGCCATAGGCGAGGGCTGCCGCCGTTCAGAATTCGCAGGACGATCCCGGCACAAGCCATCCAGAACACCGGCTCAAACGCGTTCATGGAAAGAAAGTTGTCGAATGTCAGATAAATCGGCGCCAGCAAAATGAGCAGCGCGGCGAAAAACTGTGCGAATTTCGCACCGCCGACTTCGCGCGCCATCCAGCCGCCCAGCAGTACCTTCGGCGCGGCAGCAAGAGCGGGAAGCAACCGCAGTGCGAACAAAGAATTTCCGAATAGATTTCGCGAAATCCAGGAGGCGAACGCCACCAGCGGCGCATGATCCACGTAGCCCCATGCGAGATGCTCGCCACAAGCTGCGTAATAGAGTTCGTCACGGAAGTAGCCGTATTTTCCGTTGAACAGAAAATGGACGAGCACAGCAAGCGCCGCGAGGAAATACACGGAGCGGTCCAGCGGTGCCAGCCGCGAACTGTTTTCAGCTGTTTGCTCGCTCATCAGAGTGGTAAAGGTTTTTGTGCGGCGCGACCACACGCTTTGTTTGTTCGGCTGGTTCCCGCGCGGCGCGGTGTATCTTGGCACGCACGCAAGTTTCAAGCTTATTGTTTTGCGGAGTCGGAAGTTCCGACCAGCGTGGCCGACTTGATGTGGTCCAGCTTAGGCCAGCCTTTGCGCAAATATGGATCGCCCTGTTTTTCCAGTTGATCCTGATCCGGCCCGGCGCTGTCGCCGTAGCCGTCGTACATCATCTCGACCACATTCATGCCATTGCCGTCAACGACGCCAAACGGTGCAAAGCCTTGTCCCATGTGATCGAGGCGTGGATTGTCTTTCAGGTTGATGAACACTTGCGTTCCGCGCGAATTCGGACTCCCGGTCTGAGCAAAGGTGATGGTACCGCGCTTGTTGGTTTGCGTCGGAGGATCATCTTTCATTTCCACGTGCTGCCATGCAGCGCTCACGGCAGGATTTGCACTGATGCCGAACTGCACCACAAAGTTCGGTACCACTCGGAAGAAAGCGGCGTTGTCGTAGAACTGATGTTTCACGAGATTGTAGAAACGGTCCGCTTCAAGCGGAGCCCAGGCGCGCGTAACCGTGATCGTGAATTCGCCGCGGGTGGTATCGAATCTTACTTTGTAAGTTTCCGGAGCTTTCTCCTTTAATTTCGCAGGAAAAAGCAGTTCCTTGACGTAATTATGCGCAGGTTCGGCGCCCTTTTTTCCCGCAGCGGCCGCCGGCTCAGGCTTGGTTTCCGCTGGAGCCGGAGCGGTAGCCGATGGCTGCGCTGGGGCTTCGGCTTTTGGCTGTTCCGGTGCAGCGGATTGCGCAGGCTCGCTCTGCTTTTTGCAACCGTTCAATACGACCGCGGCGGTCATCAGGAGTACGGCCCACGCAGTCACTCTGGCTCTCTGTCTCATTCCATCTCTCCGTCGTGCCAATGCAAGTTTAATTCGCGGCTCACGCGTTCGACATCCGTCATCAGGCGCAGAGTATTCTCGCCCAAAATTTTCCGCACGTCACCTTCGGAATAGCCCTTATTCAGGAGCGCTTCGGTGATCTTCGGCAGCATGGTCGCGTCTTCCATACCGTACGGCATGTTGGCGCCGTCAAAATCGGAACCTAGCCCGACGTGGTCGATGCCCGCTACTTTCACCGCGTGGTCGATGTGTTCGATGATCTTTGTGTAGTCCACACGGGGCAAAACACCCGTCGCCACGTACTCGCGCGTGACGCGATCGCCTTCAATCAGCATGCAGCCTTCGTTGGCGTCGCTACCGCACCGCTTGGTCACTTCCTGCGCGATGGCTTCGTTGATCTTCGGATCAGCCTTTTCGGCATTGCGAAATTCCTGGCTCAGAAATCCAACGTGATAATTGATCTGAATTACGCCGCCCTTGGCCGCCAAATCTTTCATCATCTGGTCGGTCATGTTGCGCGGCGCATCGCAAATCGCGCGGCAGGAAGAATGGGACGCAAAGAGCGGCGCTTTGCTCGCTTCCAGCGCATCGTAAAAAGTCTTGTCGCTCACGTGGGAAATATCAACAATCACACCGAGGCGATTCATTTCACGGACGACGTCTTTTCCGAAAGCGGTTAGTCCATTGTGAACCGCTTTGTCCGTCGAAGAATCGGCCCATTCATCGTTGCCGCTGTGCGTAAGGGTCATGTAGCGCACGCCGAGCGCAGCATACGTGCGCAGCACGCCGAGGTCGCTGGCAATCATGTGGCCGCCTTCGACGCCCATCAGCGCGGCGATTTTTCCGTCTTTGTGCGTCTGGCGAATCTGGTCCGCGGTCGTCGCGAGCGTGAGATCCTTTGGGTGCCTTCTCACCTGTTCGCGGACAGCGTCAATCTGGTTCAGCGCTTTTTGAACCGCGGTTGGACCAGTCACTTTGCTCGGCATCCAGATGGAAAAGAAAATCGCGCCTAAGCCGCCTTCGCGCATGCGTGGAATATCAATGCTGCCGGAGTTTTGACGCACGCTCAAATCGAACTTTGGATCGAGTAGCAGTTGCGTCGTATCGTCGTGAGTGTCCACGATAATCGACGAAAAATGCAGCTTCTTTCCTTTTTCTGAAACAGCTTTTTCTGAAATGCTGTCGCCCGTCAGGCTCGTTGCCACTGCAAAACCTCCAAGAATACAAACAGCTGCCCGCATCATCGCAATGGACATTATGTTTTTCATGTGTCGCTCATTTGTTACTGGGTTTGCATCTCCCTGCTTACTTTTTCGTTCTGTTCCATCACCCGCAGCAGATTGCCGCCAAGAATTTTTCGTATGTCGTCATCGGAGTAGCCCTTGCGCATCAGCGCTTCGGTGATCTTCGGCAACTTTGACGCGTCTTCCATACCTTCCGGCATGCTGGCGCCATCGAAGTCAGAGCCAAGACCCACGTGGTCCGACCCTACGAGTTTCACAGCGTGATCGATGTGATCAATGATTCTTTCCCAGCTGACGTGCGGCAGTTTGCCGTCGGCAACCGCCTGCTTTTGCATTTCCGCCATCTTCTTCCCGATGCAGTCTTCGTTGTCGCCGCACTCTTTCTTTAACTGGTCGAACATGGCCACAACCCCGCCGGAAAGCTTGTCAGACGCGTCTTTGTACGCCTGATCGATAAAGCTCATTTCGTAGTTGATTTGAATCACGCCGCCCTTTGCGGCAAGCGCCTTGATCATGTCATCCGACATATCGCGCACGTGATTGCAAAGCGCGCGGCACGAAGAGTGCGACGCGATCAGCGGAGCTTTGCTGATTTCCAGTGCGTCGTAGAACGTTTTATCGGACACGTGCGAAATATCCACCATAATTCCCTGGCGGTTCATCTCGCGCACGATCTCTTTGCCGTAGTCCGTTAAGCCGTTGTGCGCTGGTTTGTCGGTGGACGAATCCGCCCATTCGTCATTGTAAAAATGTGAAAGCGTCATGTAGCTAACGCCCAGATCGCCAAAAATTCGCACCATGCGAATGTCGTTTCCGATCATGTGGCCGCCTTCGACGCCCATCAATGCGGCAATTTTCCCCTGCGCGTGGGCGCGGCGCACTTCGTCTGCTGTTCGGCAGAACGCCATGTCCTTGGAATTCCTGCGAACATTTTCGTGCACGGCATCAATCTGGTCGAGCGCCTTCTGCACCGCGGGCGGACCCATGATCCGGCCATCAATCCAGATCGAAAAGAAAATCGCGTTCATTCCGCCTTCCCGCATCCGCGGAATATCAATACTTCCATCGGCGTTGCGCTTGGCGATATCAAAATCCGTGGAGAAAAAGCGCTGTGTGGTGTCGTCATGCGTATCGAGGACGATCGAGGAAAAGTGAAGCTTCTTGGCGCGTTCGGCAATTCCATCTCCTCTGGCGGGCGCAACCAGCGGTGAACTTACCAGCACAACGAAACAAAACCACAAACAGGCGCGGAAGCGGCGCATCCGTGACTCCTTGGGCCATGCAGCGGCCCTTTTTAAGTTTGACCGAATCGAAAATGTTGAGGGAGATTCTACCCTATCAGCCAGCCAAGCAAGGCCTGTTTCCACGCTTCACGATTCACTTCAGCAATTGATTCCGTCAACGGAATATCTTTCGGGCACGCCTGCACGCAATTCTGTGCGTTAGCGCAACCCTGAACGCCTCCTGGCTCCATCAACGCATTGATTCGTTCGCTGGCATGCATCGCGCCGGTCGGATGCATATTGAACAGGCGAACCTGGCTGATGATCGCGGCGCCCACAAAATCGCCCCGCTCCGTTCCAGTGACCTGCGGACAAACTTCAAGGCAATTGCCACACGAAATGCAGCGAGAAAGCGGATACGCTTTCTCCTGCGTCTCGGGCGCCATACGCGGACCTTCACCGAGGTCATAGGTGCCGTCGATGGGAATCCACGCCTTCACGCGCTTCAAACTTTCGAACATGAATTGCCGGTCGACGGCAAGATCGCGAACCACGGGAAATTTCGACATCGGCTCAAGCCGAATCGGCTGCTCCAGTTTGTCTACCAACGCAGAACACGCCATGCGGGCCTTGCCGTTCACCAGCATGGCGCAGGAGCCGCAGACTTCTTCGAGACAATTTGAATCGTAGGAAACCGGCATCGTCTTCTTTCCATCGCGCGTCACCGGATTTTCGGCGATGTCACGCAAGCAGATAATCACGTTCATCGCAGGACGCCACTTCAACACGAATTCTTCCCAGTATGGAGAGCCCTGCGGACTTACCTGGCGTTTCACTTTTACGATGACTTGTTTTTCTCTCATGAGTCCTCTGCTACGACACGCGGGCTTGCGATCCCTCGTCGCTCCACTCCTCGCGATGACGATGCTTGTCGCATCGTCACTTTGCCGCGTCGTATCGGCGCGGCCGCGGTGTAATTTGCGAAATGTTTACGGGTTCATAGTTGAGCTGAATTTCGCCGTTGATCCATTTCGCCCGCGTCGTTTTCAGCCAGTTCGCATCGTCGCGTTCCGGGAAATCCGGTTTATAGTGCGCACCGCGCGATTCGTTTCTGGCCTGCGCACCGATGGTGATCACGCGCGCCAAAACCAACATATTGCCCAACTCGCGTGCGAAGTTCAGCGTTTGATTGGACCACTTGCTGCGATCGCTCAAATTCACTTTACGAAAGCGCTGGTCAAGTTCCAGCAGCTTGCTATACGCCGTCTCTAGATTTTTATTGATACGCGTGACGGTCACGTGCTCAGTCATTGTTTCGCCAAGTTCGCGCCAGATGGCCATGATGTTTTCATTACCGTCTTGTGAAATGAGCGCCTGATTTAAAGCTTCCTGCCTTTGCCGCTCCCGGTCGAAAACACTGGACTCGACTGCGTTCGCGCCCTTTTCGAGATTCTTGGCATATTTTGCGGCGGCTGGCCCTGCGACTCCGCCACCGAAAATGCATGAAACGAGCGAATTCGCGCCCAGGCGATTTGCGCCGTGATATTGATACTCACATTCACCCGCGGCATAGATTCCGTGGACGCTCGTGGCCTGATCTTCAGCATTCACCCACATGCCGCCCATTGTGTAGTGCATCGCTGGAAAAACCTTCATCGGCTCTTCGCGAGGATCGACACCCAGAAACTTTTCGTAAATTTCAAGAATGCCTTCGAGCTTTCGGTCCAGCGTCTCGCGTGGAATGTGGGTGACGTCGAGATAGACCGCCGCCTGCCCGCTCAAGCCCAGCCGTTCCTGGTAAACGATCCGGTGGATCGCTCGTGTGGCGATGTCGCGCGGAACTAGATTTCCGTACTTCGGATACCACTCTTCGAGGAAATAAAAGCGGTCGTTTTCGGGAATGCTTTTCGCCGGACGTGTGTCTCCCGCTTTTTTCGGAACCCAGACGCGCCCGCCTTCGCCGCGCGCCGATTCACTCATCAAACGCAGTTTGTCTTCACCAGGAATCGCCGTCGGATGTACCTGAATGAATTCACCGTTCGCGTAATCAACTCCCTGCTGGAACAGCGCTGACTGCGCCGAACCTGTGCATACAACCGAATTCGTCGAGCGTCCAAAAATCGCGCCAATTCCGCCGGTGCAGAAAATCACCGCATCAGCCGCGAACGTCCGTACTTCCATCGTGCGCAAATCCATGGCGCAAATTCCGCGGCACACGCCGCCGTCATCCAGAACTGCCGACAGAAACGTGAAGCCCTCGTACTTTCTCACTTTGCCTTCGGACTCGTGCCGCCGCACCTGCTCGTCCAGCGCGTAAAGCAGTTGCTGGCCCGTTGTCGCGCCTGCAAACGCCGTGCGATGATAAAGCGTCCCGCCAAATCTTCGGTAATCCAGCAATCCCTCAGGTGTCCGGTTGAACATCACGCCCATGCGGTCCAGCAAATCGATAATTCCTGGTGCCGCTTCGCACATTCGCTTCACGAGCGGCTGGTTGGCCAGAAAATCGCCGCCGTAAATCGTGTCATCGAAGTGTTTCGCAGTGGTGTCGCCTTCCCCCTTCTGATTTTTCGCGGCGTTGATGCCACCCTGCGCGCAGACCGAATGCGAGCGCTTCACGGGCACAATCGAAAATAAATCCACCGGAACTCCCGATTCGGCGACGCGAATCGTGGCCATCAGTCCAGCCAGCCCTCCGCCCACAACGATAATTTTCGGCTGTCTCATCGGGTTATGTACGAGGAAAACGGATGCCAATCAAAACGGAAACTGATCAAGATCAGAATACCAACCAGACTGAAGGTGAATCCCACGACAACGCCAAGCTGTCCAGCCGCGCGTTGCGCCCGCACCGTCGCCGCCAGGCCCCACTTGCATAAAAAGTTCCAAACGCCAACGCCCAAGTGGAACGACGACGCCAGAATCCCCACTACAAAAAACGCCAGGTACCAGGGATTCTGCAAATCCGCATAAACTGTGTCGTAGGTCGACCGTCCTTCCGTCAACCAGCGCTCGGTGTAAAAATGCCATCCGATATATGCAAATGCAATCAGTCCCGTATAGCGCTGCAGCGTGTACAGCCAGTTCTTCACCCAGGGATATTGCGATACGTTTGATTTCCCGCTCAGCCAAATATACACGCCGTACCCGCCGTGAAACAGAATCGGCAGAATGATCAGGAACAGTTCCACAAATGGCCGGAACGGAATTGTTTGCAGCTCTTGCGAAACCGCGTTGTACTTTTCCGGACTTACGAGAGCAGCGCTGTTCGACCAGAAATGTTCCGCCAGGAATGCACCAACGGGAACTAAACCGCTCAACGAATGAAGTTTTCTGAGGAGGTAACTCGTGTCAGGCCGGGTTGTCGTTGCGGACATGCCCTCTCCGCTGCTGGTCTTCCACTCCGGTCTTGCCAAGTTCACCGCGGGAATATTTTCACTTGCAGCACACCCGAGTATAGCAGTTGGCCACAACGATGCAAAATTACGATGCGTTTTCTTGAATTTGAAATCCTCGAAACCTGTAAACAATTTCGGGCTTGGCGGAGACTTTCCTTTGTTATCTTAGGACTTGTAAGCAGGCGTCGGCGCGCAATCTCGCCGCACACCTCAAATTGAGGAAACCCTTCACCAGCCCATGAGCAAAAGTCTCGCTGCCGAATTCGAACTTCTTGCCAATAGCCTAAACTCTGGAGATGCGGCCAACCATCAGCTCTCCATTCCAGCGCTTGCCGAGCGAATTGCCAAAAATCTTCACGTCAAACCGGACGAGGTCGCGATCCTCGCAATATCCGAACGCTCGCGTCATCTCTATTTCCTGGTGCCGGAAGCGCTACGCAACGTTGGCCAGATTCCGTTGTCCAGCACTTCAGCACTGGCGGCGCGCACGGTGCGCGAAAGCCGGCCAGACATCGCGAACAATTTCTCCACAGTTCGTCACGCAAGCGTTTTTGAAGGCATCAAAGCCGACTCGCTGACGGCCTCGGCGATTCAGAAAATGATCAGTGCTCCGATTCTTGCTGATGGAAAAGTGATTGGCGTAATACAAATCAGCCGGAAAGCACCGACGGTTGCCGAGGCCGGACCCGATTTCACCTCCGATGATCTCGGAAAACTTCTCGCGATCTGTAAACCGCTTGGAAAACTGATTCAGCATGTCGCGAAGGATTGAACTTCTCTTCTCCGCTACAGATTAAATTCTTGTTTAAATCTCGTTTGACGTTGACACTCGATACCCTTCTTGTTACTTTTCCACAGCACCGAAATTTCTTGCTCCTACTTCACAAACACGGAGGCCGCGCACCGGCACTATGGCGTTTGTCGCTAAGAAAATTTTCTTGACCAAAGGCGTCGGTAAACATCGTGAGCGGCTTTCCAGTTTTGAGCTTGCCCTGCGTAACGCGGGCATTGCAGCGTGCAACATCGTTCGCGTCTCTTCGATCTTTCCACCCAACTGTAAATTGATTTCGCGCAGCGAAGGGTTGAAGCACATCAAGCCAGGGCAGGTCGCATTCACCGTCATCAGTGAAAACTCGACCAAGGAACCGCATCGCCTTATCGCTGCAAGCATCGGGCTCGCGCTTCCCAGTGACAAAACAATGTACGGTTACCTCTCCGAGCATCATTCCTTCGGCGAAAGCGAAGAAATCGCCGGCGAATATGCTGAAGAACTCGCGGCCGAAATGCTCGCCACCACTTTGAATGTGGAATTCGATCCGGATCTCTCGTGGGACGAAAAAAAAGAAGTCTACCGCATCTCGAACAAGATCGTTCGCACCCTCAATGTAACGCAATCCGCTGTCGGCGATAAGCGCGGCCTCTGGACCACTGTTCTCGGCGCCGCCATTCTCATCGGCGAAGACGACTAAGCTTTTCAGTTTTTGGTTACCCGACCGGTTACAACTGTCTTTTGAAGTATCCGATCCGCTCCAGCACCGCGCCCACCACCAGCGGCAGCGCCACCGTCGCGTCCTCAAAGACCTCCGCAAGTTTTCCGCCTTCTTCCGGCGGCACAAATTTGCCCCACGAAACTGCTTCAGTGTAGGTGCTTCCGCTCAACCCGCCCCAATGCACCGGCTCTGGACAAATCCGCACCCCGTAAGCATATCGTTTCAGCGGTAAATTTTTGTACCCGCGCCGCGCCATCAGCTCCGCATAAACGCCAAATTGCTGCGACCAGTTTCGCGGCACGCCACCGCCGACCGTGAAAATACCCATGCGCTTCGTTGCCATCATGGTGTCTGCGAATTTTTCAAAATCCTCGAATGGATCAAACCGCAGCAACGGCCGCTTGTCACGCTGCCGACCAAACTTGTGCAGCGCAAAATCAATTCCCAGCTCCGAATCAGAAAACGCGGGCACAAAAACCGGCACGTCATGTTCGTACGCAGACTTTAAGATCCCGCGCCCCTTCGTGCTCTTCACCAGATATTTGCCGATCCGCCGGTGCAGCTTCCAGCTGCAAACAATTTCTTTTTCGTCCCAATCTTCCAGTATCGAATCCACTACTTCTTCCACGTGATCCAGGTTCGTTTCCGGCTCCAGCGAGTCATACACGCGGTTGTATCCCGCGTTGAACAATTCGTTGTCATTCATCTTTGCCGGGTCATAACGAAAGTGTGACAGCCCGGTGGCCTCGACCAACCCGTGCGCCATCAGTGCCCCTGTCGAAACTATTGCGCTCACGATTCCACTTTCGATCAAATCGCAAAAAACGAGTCCCATTTTTCCGACCGTCAGAGCTCCAGCTAGAGTCATCACCACAAAACAATCTTTATCGCGCGCCATTGCTTCCAGGACGTCAGCGGCATCGCCTACTTGCCTCGCTGTGTACGCCGTGTCACCCATCGCGCGCACCAATTGGTCGATCGTGCGGCACTTGGATAAATCCAACGGAAAAATCGGCCGCAGCTTGTCCTTCACTGGATCGTGCAGCACTCGACCTGTCACCGTCTTCACGCCCGTTGCTTTTTTCTTTGCCTTCGCCATTTCGCTCCCGTGATTGTCGAAAGGAACTTCACGTGTCTGGAATGTTTCTTGCGGATGAATACGCCAACGTGAATTCTCGCGACGCATCTTACTTTTTCCCCGCAACCTTCGTCAAAGAACTTTCCTCTGTGTCTCTGCGATCTCTGCGCCTCTACGGTAAATTTCTGCGGTCAGCGTGTTACGATACTTCTCATGCTGGACAAATTTACTGTTGGCCTGATTCAAATGCGCTGCACCAAGGACGCTACGGAAAATCTGTCGCGCGCTGTCGACAAAATACGCGAGGCGGCCAAACGCGGCGCGCAAATCATCTGCATGCACGAACTTTTTCGAGGCGAGTATTTCTGCCGTACGGAAGACGCCGCGCTTTTCGATCTCGCCGAAGCCGTTCCCGGTCCAACCACCGATGCGCTCTCTAAAGCCGCCAAGGAAAGTAACGTCGCTCTGGTCGTTTCTCTTTTCGAGCGGCGCGCCGCCGGCGTTTATCACAACAGCTGCGCCGTGCTCGATGCCGATGGCTCGTTCCTCGGCAAATATCGCAAAATGCATATTCCCGATGATCCTCTGTACTACGAAAAGTTTTATTTCACTCCCGGCGATCTCGGTTTTCCGAACTTCGACACGAAATACGGACGCATCGGAATTCAAATTTGCTGGGATCAGTGGTATCCCGAAGGCTCTCGCCTGACCGCACTGAAGGGCGCGCAGGTTATTTTTTATCCCACCAGCATCGGTTGGCACCCTCAGGAGAAGACTGAATTAGGAGCCGCGCAGCTCGACGCATGGCGCACCATCCAGCGTTCACACGCCATAGCCAATGGAACTTTCGTGGCCGTCGTCAATCGCGTCGGTTATGAAGGAAATCCCGCCGCGGGCGATCCTGGCATCGAATTCTGGGGGAATTCTTTTGTCGCCGACCCATTCGGCCAAGTCGTCTCGCAAGCCGGCAGCGAAAAGGAAGAAATTCTCGTCGTTGAATGCGATCCGACAAAAAGCGAAGACACTCGCCGCAATTGGCCTTTCCTGCGCGATCGCCGCATTGACGCCTACCAACCCATTCTCAATCGCTGGCTCGGCGAATGATTTTGTCTCGCGTGCAGTCTCTGTGTCCTTCGCGCTCTGTGTGTTAAATTCTTTTCCTTTCGAGAATCATGCCTAAATCGCAGAATAGTTCCACGCCTTATTCGCTGAATTATCGTATGCCGGCGGAATTCTCTCCCCACGAAGGCACTTTCCTCGGCTGGCCGCACGAACTCACCGACTGGCCCGGTAAATTCGCTCCGATTCCCTGGGCCTTCGCCGAAATCGTGCGCCATCTCGCGCGCGTTGAACGGGTTTTTCTTCTCGTCGAAAGCGCCGCCGCGGAATCCCGCGTCAAAGCCATCCTGAAGAAATCTCACGTTAGCCTCGATGCCGTCCATTTCCTTCGCGTTCCGACGGACCGGGGCTGGATGCGCGACTCCGGACCCATCTGCGTTCGAAACAATTCCGGCGGAATCGCCTTCAATCATTTTCTTTTTAATGGCTGGGCAAAGTATCCGAACCATAAGAAGGACGCGCAAGCCGTCACACGAGCCAACAAAACTTTCCGCCGCACAATCTTTTTGCCGACGCATGATGGCCGCCGCGTCGTTCTCGAGGGCGGCGCCATCGACGTCAACGGCCGCGGCACGCTCCTCACCACCGAAGAATGCCTGCAAAGCAAGGTTCAGGAACGAAATCCCGGCTTCGAAAAAGGCGATTACGAAGAGCTCTTCCGCAATTATCTTGGCGTAACGAATGTTCTCTGGCTGAAAAGCGGCATCGCCGGCGACGATACTCATGGACACGTTGACGATCTCTCCCGCTTCACCGATCCCATAACCGTCGTCACCATCGTCGAAGAAAATCGCTCCGATGCAAACCACGCTGCCCTGCAGGAAAATCTTGCGCTCCTCAAATCCATGAAAGATCAGGACGGCAAACCGCTCCGGGTCGAAACACTTCCCATGCCCGCGCCAGTTTTTTTTAACGCGCAGCGCCTGCCCGCCAGCTACGCAAACTTTTACATCGCCAACAAACTTGTTCTCGTCCCCGTCTTCAATGATCCTAATGATCGCGTGGCCCTCAACACGCTCGCAAAACTTTTCCCGGACCGCGAAATCGTTCCCATTTACTGCCGCGACCTCGTTCTCGGCCTCGGCACAATCCACTGTATGACCCAACAGCTGCCGGCATCGTGATAGATGTTCGTGCCACTAGTGCAACGCAGCGATCCATTCCGTCCGAAGCGACGCCGTCATTCCGCGGGGAGCGAGGAATCTCTCTTCGTTTTTGCTACACTTTGAAAAGGCCGCGAAATCATCTCTGGAGATCGCATGCTCTCACTCCTCGTTCTTCTTCCACAAAGAACCGTCGTCATCGAGTGGTGGCCTCGTGGCATCATCGCTTGGCTCCTCCTCGGACTCATCGCCGGTTGGCTCGCCGGAAAACTCGCGCGTGGCCGTGGCTTCGGCTGCGTTACCGACATCATCCTCGGCTTGATCGGTTCCGTGGTCGGCGGGTGGGTCTTTACGAAGCTTGGCATCTTCGGCGGCGGCTTTCTCTTTTCGCTCGCGGCCGCTACACTCGGCGCTGTAATTCTTGTCGCCATCGCCCATCTCTTCGCCGGCGGCTCAAATCCCTAAGTCGCTCTTCACTTAGACTCTCCTTTTCACTGGTCGCCTTGCACTGGCGGTTCGCCGCACTGTGGTACTCTTTCCACTGCAACTCTTGGAGCTGACATCTCGTTGAGCAAGCCTCTGCAATCCCTTTTCGCTATTCCTCTGGGCGGTCTCGGTGAATTTGGCATGAACATGATGGCGCTTCGCTACGGCGACGACATCATCGTTATCGACGCAGGTATGATGTTCCCCGAATCCGAACTGCTCGGCGTCGACCTCGTCATTCCCGACATCACCTACCTCAAGCAGAATCGCCAGCTCGTTCGCGCCATCATTCTGACGCATGGTCATGAAGACCACATCGGCGCGCTTCCCTACATTCTTCGTGATCTCAACGTGCCCATTTACGGCACGCGTTTTACGCTCGCGCTCGTCAAAAAACGTCTAAGCGAAGCCAATCTTCTCGACTCCACAACGCTCCGCGAAGTTATCCCCGGCCGCCGCGTTGAAGTCGGCCCCTACGAAATCGAATTTATTCCGGTCACGCACAGCACCATCGACTGCGTGGCTCTGGCCGTGCGAACTCCGGTCGGCGTCATCATTCACACTGGCGACTTCAAAATCGATCACACGCCGGTCGGCGGAGCTGGATTCGACATTCACACCTTCGCGCGCTACGGCAGCGAAGGCGTCCTGGCGCTCTTTTCCGATTCCACCAACGTTGAGCGCCCCGGCATCACGCCCTCTGAGCGTGCGGTCGTTCCGCGCATCGAAGAACTCGCGCGCTCCGCTCCCCGCCGCGTGATTCTTTCCTGCTTCGCTTCATCCATTCATCGCATCCAGCAAGTGATTGACATCGCCTCGCGCGTCGGGCGCAAAGTGGCGTTCGTCGGCCGCAGCATGGTCGACAACGTCGAAATTGCCCACGAACTCGAATACCTGCGCATCCCCGATGGTATGGTCGTCCGCTCCCAGGACATCCGCTCATTCGATCCGCGCAAAATCATCATTCTCGCTTCCGGCTCGCAGGCCGAGCCTATGTCTTCACTCTCCCGCATCGCTGTCGATAATCACCGCTTCGTTTCCGTCGACGAAAACGACACCGTCATTCTTTCCTCGCGCATCATTCCCGGGAACGAAAAAGCCATCTTCCGCATGCTCGACCACATGTTCCGGCGCCGCGCTCTCGTCTACTACGACAATTCCGCCGGCGTCATTCACGTTTCCGGACACGCCAGCCAGGAAGAACAAAAACTCGTCCTTCAACTCGTGAAGCCGAAATATTTCATTCCCGTCCACGGCGAATTTCGCCATCTTTTCCGCCACGCCGCGCTGGCGCATCAGTTGGGAGTGGTCAGTGGCGAAATCCTGCTCGTTGAAAACGGGCAAAATATCGAATTCACAGAAGATGGGGCATTTCGCCGCGATCCCGTTACCGCTGGCCGGGTTCTCGTTGATTCCGGCTCGCTTGAGGAAATCGAAGAGGTCGTCGTTCGCGACCGCAAACATCTTTCCGAAGACGGCGTCGTCGTCCCCATCATTGCCATCGACAAGCACACCGGCAAACTCGAGTCGCAGCCGGAAATCGTCACGCGCGGATTCATGAGCGACAACGGCAGTGACCTCGTCACCGGTGCGCGCGATATCGTCCTGCGTACGATCAACACGTCCAATCCCGAAGAGCGCGCCGACTGGTCGGTCATCAAAGAAAAAATCCGCGTTGATCTCAAGCGTTACATCAACAAGCAAACTTCGAAGCGCCCGCTGATTCTTCCTGTCATCCTCGAAGTTTGACCTCTTCCAACGACTCGTCGCCTCGATCCTTGTCGCCTTTGCAGCGCCGGACGGTTTTCACGCCGCGGGAGAATCTGCAGTTTGTTCGCCATCTGTCTTCAACCTTTCTCGTTACAGTTCTTGGTTTCTTCTTTGCACCAATATTTTTCATTGGTCTCATTAACAAAATTTCTTACTGTTACTTTAGCGGTACCTTAGATTCTTGGGAATCCGTGCAACTTCTCAGCGATACTGACGTCCAACGCAGTAGACGATTTTCTGCTCCCTGCGCGGACGCGGCCCCCCGCTCTCCTCGCAAGGGTGAAAGACTAAAGGAGATTTTATGAATACAAAAAACATCGCGAAGGGTCTTCTCTTCGGTGCTTCGCTTCTTCTTGCCTCCGCGGCATTCGCTGGCGAAAAGGCCACTGTCAAGGTGTACGAAGATGTTAAGGTCAACGGCAAGACGCTTCCGGCAGGCAAGTACGACCTCTCTTGGGAAGGCACCGGTTCCAATGTCCAGGTAAACATTCGCCAGGGCAAGGAAACCGTCGCCACTCTTCCTGCTCAGGTCGAAGCTTCCAAATCCGCGCCAGCCAGCACTGGCTACTCCACCAAAAAAGAGGACGACGGTTCGACGTCGATCACGTCAGTCTTCTTCGCCGGCAAAAAATACGTTCTCAATCTCGACCAGCAGGCCGCGGGAGCTTCCGCACAATCTGCGTCAACGCCAGGCAACAAGTAAGTCGCGGAATTTGTCACAACGATTCGCGCCCACTCTCTCCGCGAATCGTTCCTTGAACGTCCTCGCATCTCTCCGCGTGCGAGGACGTTTTCTTTTTGCTTGAGAGTCTCTCCTCCATTTTGTATCTCGCGCCCCGTCGCTTGCCTGGCCATTCTGCGCTTACACGATCGTTAGACTTTGACCGGCCATTCGCGCTTATAATCTCAGCCGTTGCTGCTGCATGAAGAGGTGTACAATGCGCATTTGCTACAGAATTTTCGCCCCAATCGCTCTTGTCGCCGCTCTTTCCGCTGTCGGTTCAGTTGCCCAGCAAAAGTCTTCCGAACCTTACTCTGTAATTCATGGCTGGCCCATTCTTCCGGACGGCATGGTCCTCGGGCAAGTCTCGGGAGTCGCGGTCGACTCCCACAATCATGTGTTCATTTTTCATCGCGCGGAAAATTCCTGGGCCACCGACAAGACCAAGCCAATTTCGTCCCCGACAATTCTGTGCTTTGATGGAGCTTCCGGAAGATTGCTGGCCTCCTGGGGCGAAACCCGTTTTCTCGAGCCTCATGGCCTTCGCGTCGACGCTCACGACAACGTTTGGGTTACCGACCGCGCTCTTCAGCAGGTCTTCGAATTCAGCCACGAAGGAAAACTTCTCTTGTCCATCGGCACCGAACGTGTGGCTGGCGTTGATGCAACTCACTTCGATAAACCCACGGACATCGCATTCGCTTCCGACGGAGCGATCTATGTTAGCGATGGCTATGGGAACAATCGCGTCGCAAAGTTTTCTCCCAGCGGTAAATTCCTTTTCGATTGGGGACACAAAGGCCAGGGCCCGGGAGAATTTGATTTGCCGCATAGCGTGGCAGTTGATGCTCAAGGTCTTGTCTACGTCGCGGATCGCACCAATTCGCGTATTCAGGTCTTCGACTCGAACGGCAAATTCCTGAAGATGTGGAAATCACCGGAGCTTGGCCGCCCTTGGTCTCTTACCATCGGTCCGGACAATTTTCTCTATGTCGTTGACGGCGGCGACCTCAAGCCCGCGCCTCCGGATCGCGGCCACCTTCTGAAACTCGATCTGTCTGGAAAAATTCTTGCCAAGTGGAGCCGTTTCGGCAACTACGATGGCCAGATCTATTGGGGCCACGATCTGGCCGTAGGCAAAGACGGTGCTGTCTACGTCGGCGATGTTTATCACGGCATGCGCGTACAGAAGTTCGTCCCTCAGTAACCGCGCGCGTCAAATTCTTACTACCCAGCACAATCGCCAGCCAGAGGTCCCTCACTCAAGAACTTGGATCTCAGGGTAAAGCGGGGATCGAATGTTGAGCGGCGAAACACTCTTCCCGTTGAGGTACGCGTCGAAAAAGCTGTGCACGCAGTACGTCGTTACGGCAAGCTGTCGACGTCCGTCGATGCCGAGAATGCCTAACATACGCAGCGTCCCCAGCACGATATGGCTCTTCAACAGCGCTCCATCGTCACTGAACAGAAAATGGTTCGCCCCGCGGATCACGATCCGCAGCCTTCCGTCCGCAGGCAGACGATCGTAAATCGATTGCATGTTGGCCAGGATGTGCTGACTGTCCGGGTCGGACTCCCGACTATGGTCGCTCAGCAGGAACAGGAATGGCCGATTGATGCCTGCTTGAATGACGCTGCCGTGCGGAGCGCCGTCCACATCGATCCCTGCCTTGCACCTGGAATCCTCGTGGCAAAATTGTGCTGCTGTCGCTCCTCCAAAGGAGTGACCAAAGATTCCCACTCGGGACATGTCCAGCCGTCCCGTGAACTTGCCAGACGCGTCCGAACTATTCAATCGCTCCAACCGATCAAGGACGAACGCGATGTCGGCAATCCACGCAGTCAGCAGTCTGTCCACGCAATGAACCTGCTCCTGGCCCGTCATGCCAAGACAGAGTTCCGGGTTGTTCCCCGGCAGCCGTCTCATTACCCGGCCGTCGGGGAAAACAACGATGTTCGTGCGATACGGGGCGTCGAGTCCCACGACGAGGTAACCGTGGCTGGCCAGATCCTCCGCGAGTGATGAGTAATTCCACACTTCGCCAGAAGCCCCTGCCCTCATGATGACCACCGGGTAGGATCGCTGTTGCGATGACACCTCAGAGTTCCGCGTGCTGTGCGCGTGTACGTTCGACAGATCTCGCGTCAAAAACTTGCTGATGAGCGCGCCCCTACTGCGTTCGACCTCTGCTCGCAACGGGGCGGGCAGGTAGTCGTCAATCGCCGCTGATTGCCCGGCCGCCGGGTACCAGATCCACACAAGGAGTTCACTTTTCGTTCCCGAAACCGGCGCGAGCGTGTCCACTGCAACATCGTCGGCCCAATCATAGATCGCGCGACCAACCGCAAATGCCCCCGTGGGTGTCGGTAGCGTGACCTCGGTCCTGTGCTCCAACCAGAGCGATCCCAATAGCAGTCCTATCCCGAGCACGCCGAATATCACCAATGCGGCGAACCCTTTGAATATTCGGCGAGCGAGTCTCGGCACGTTCATCGCTCCAGACCTTCCTCGAGAGCCTCCGCGGCCCGTAACTTAGGAGGGGAATAAATGCAAACTACTTTATACAATAAAGTGCCGCTATGTTCGAGGAGAGCCTGAGCAGCTTTCACTCTTGCGATCGAACTGCACGAGGTTCGGCCAATCGAAACCGGACCTACCGCCCAATGTTTGCGTGCGTTGGCGCTGCTTCTGGTTCCCCGCTACAATGGCCGTTCAGCTCGGAGAGCGCTTTGTCATCCTCCCCTACTTCTTCCACATCATCTGGGCCCATCGCTCCCTCTAAAGCCGGTTTTTATTTCATTCTCATAACCGTGGCGTTTGATTTTCTCGCTTTTGGCATTATCGCCCCTGTTCTTCCTGACCTGATCCGCCAATTCCAAGGCGGCGACTTCGTGCGCGCTTCGACAATCACCGGCTATTTCGGACTTGCTTGGGCCACCATGCAATTTATTTTTTCTCCGCTGCTCGGCGCGTGGTCAGACCGTTTCGGTCGCCGGCCGGTCATCCTTATTTCTTGTTTTGGATTGGCCATCGACTACGTCTTCATGGCGCTCGCGCCATCGCTCCGTTGGCTTTTCGTCGGTCGCCTCGTTTCCGGCATCACTACCTCCAACGTCGCGACCGCCTTTGCCTACGTCACCGACGTGACTCCTCCTGAGAAACGCGCCAAGGCTTTCGGCCTGATCAGCGCTGCGTTTGGACTCGGCTTCATCGTCGGCCCGGCCGTCGGAGGCTATCTTGGCAACATGAATTTACGTTTTCCGTTTTGGGCCGCCGCCGCGCTGAGCCTTGCCAACGCCATCTACGGGTATTTCATTCTTCCAGAGTCTCTCCCGGCCGAGCGCCGTGCCAAATCTGCCTGGCATATGGCAAATCCTCTCGGCGCTCTCAGCTTACTTCGTTCTCATCCCGAGCTTGCCGGACTCTCGGTCGTCGTCACTCTCTATTACCTCGCCCATAATTCCCTTCCTTCCATGTGGGCTTTGTATACCGAATATCGCTATGCTTGGAGCCGCCGCGACGTCGGCCTTTCGCTCGCTCTCGTTGGTGTTTGCGCCACCCTCGTTTCTGGGGTCCTCGTCGGACCAATCGTCAAACGCTTCGGTGAGCGCCGCAGCCTTCTTTCGGGCCTTCTCTTCGGATTCCTAGGCTTCGCAGGATTCGCTCTCGCCGCTCGCGGCTGGATCATCCTCTCCGTGATTCCTTTCATCGCGCTCTGGGGAATCGCCGCACCCGCAATTCAGTCCCTCATGTCCCGCCGCGTCGATCCCTCCTCTCAAGGAAAGCTCCAGGGCGCCATCAATTCTCTTCGCGCCGTCACCGGCATGGCCGGGCCTCCGCTGTTCACGCAAATTTTTGCGATCGCTATCTCTCCCAAGTACGCAATCCATCTCCCAGGCGCTCCTTACTTTCTGGCTGCAGTTCTCCTCATGTCCTCTCTCCTTCTCGCCGTCTATGTCACACGCGCCGCCTCACCCGCGTCTGAGCCTGTTTCTTCTACAAGCGCCTGATACTTTCAGGTTTCTCCCCAATTGACGCCTTGCGATTTTTTCGCCTATCCTCTCGTCGCGTACATACATCTAACTTCCACGGCTACCATCGCCAATAGAAAAGCCCGACACAAGGAGATCGTCGTATGCCAAAAGATTCGAAGGTCAATCATCATGCCGGCACTGAACGTGCCCGCCCCATTCTTCACCAGCACGCGCGCGAAATTCAGCCCTATGGAAAAATCGCCAAGCTCTCCATCGCTCTCGATGAATCGGTCTGCGCCGAAAGCGCGGAAAATCTCAATCAGGTCCTCGCCGACACCATCACGCTGCGCGACCTCTACAAAAAGCATCATTGGCAGGTCGTTGGTCACACCTTCTATCAGCTTCATCTTCTTTTCGATAAGCACTACGAAGAACAGAACGAACTTGTCGACTCTATCGCCGAGCGCATTCAGAGCCTCGGCGCCGTCAGCCTCGCCATGGCCGCCGACGTCGCCGAAACCACTATCATTCCTCGCCCGCCACGCGGCCGCGAAGAAGTGCCGGTCCAGATCTCACGCCTTCTCGAGGCCCACGAAATCGTCCTCAAGGAAGCTCGCACCATGGCTAAACAAGCCGCTGAATCCGGCGACGACGGAACCAACGACCTGCTTGTCAGCGACATCATCCGCACCAACGAGCTCCAGGTCTGGTTCATTTCCGAGCATCTGGTGAACGTCCCTCTTGTTCAGGCGGACGCTCCCCCCGCGGAAAAGGAATCGCCCAAATCTAAGTCCGCGTCCGCACGCTAAACTTCTCCACCGTGACCAAGCGCCCTCGATTGGCGACTTGGTCGGTGAAGGGAAAACTGTCAAGATTTCGGCAAACTGTTTGCGTCAGCGGGGATGAGCTGGACTCGCAGGCAATCACACGCTGCCTGACGCTCTATTCAAGGATGCGGCGGGGAAGCGGGAACCGCAGCAGACGCAGTGCCCGTGCTGTGATACGAGCTTATGATTTTCTCGAACATGGCCTGGGTTTCATTGAAAAGCGGTTCAACGCACCAGGTCGTGATGCGTGAATAGCCGTTCCCCGACGGAATAATGGCAACAAGAAACTGAATCGGAAGATTATTAGCCTTTGGAGACGTCCCGCGATAGGAAAGTAGCAAAGCGGATTTGCCGTCAATGGTCGCAGGAGACTGGGAAAGCTTCTCGTAACGGTCAAGGTTTCTCTTGGCTTGAATCTCGACTAGTCCTCCATAACTCTCGGGTGAGCCTGCGTACTCCTCCTGAACGACCACAAGGTAGCGCAGGTTGTCGCGAGAGCTGAGCCCGGCCATCATATCGCCGGATACTCGAAGATCCGGGTTAATCTTCCACTCGAGCGGCAGCGTGAGCGAGAATTTGCCTGTCTTATTGGCGTAGAGCGTGCCATCCAAAGACTCGTCGATTTTCGGGGCATCCTTTTTCGCGGCAGCTGCAGCCGGAGCATCGCCAGTTTCGTTTTCCGGAAAGCTGATCGCGAGGATATCGCTACGCTTGAGCAACATTTTGCCGTAAGGGGTCTCAACTTCGATTCTGTCACCCTTAACGGCGAGCATGTGTCCAACAATTTTTGTGCCGTCCTTCAAAGCAAATTCTTCCGCAGCGGCGGATAGCGCCGAAGACAGGAGCAGCAAGAGAATCAGCAGTGGGCGATGCATGGTTCGTCCTCCGTGGCTCGCTCAAGGCTTGGGCGAGGCCGCATTTTGTTTTGCTTTCTGGAATTTTTTCAACTGGTCGCCGAAAAGATCGTTGTCGGGAGAAATCGCCAGCGCTTTCTTCTCCGCCGCAATGGCTTCATCGAAGCGGCCATTCGCGTAGAAAGACTCGCCAAGGGTGTCCAGAACGCCGGATTTTGCTTCCTTGGTGACTGCCACTGCCTTCTGGGCGTAAGTGAGCGCCTTTTGCGGATTCCGAACAGAGGTGTCCGACGCAGTGGCGTAGTGCCAGGCGGCGTTGTTCAGAAGGTGAGGGTTTACGGGATCAACTTTGAGGCCGTCTTCATAGGCGCTGATCGCCTGCATTTCCTTTTGCATGTGTACGTATATGTCGCCAAGCATCCAGTAGGCCTGGGCAATATCCGGGAAAGCGGGTGCCACACGGGAAACGTTCTCGAGATAGAGTTTCAAGTGTGGCAAGGCTTGCTGATTTGTAGGAGGATCCCCTCCCAGTATTGTCGCGAGGACGAAATGAGCTTCAGGCTCCATGGGATTCAGCGCAAGGGCCAGGTCGGCTTCCTTCTGAGCAGCGGCAAAGTCGCCGGTTCTTGCGAAGGCGTGGCCCAAAAGCGCGTGTGCAGCGGCTTTCTTGGGCTCGACGGCGGCAACCTTCTGTGCGGATAAAAGTTCCCGCTCATTCTTATCGCGCTTGTCCGCGGCGTCCTTTTCAGAAATTTCCTGCGCCAACGCGTCTGCGAATTTTTCGGGCATCTCCGCGCCTGCCTTGCGCACGAAACTCACTTCTTGCCAGGAGAGGTCGAAGCATTGGGTCATTGCGTAACCCACGGCGAGCGCCTGATGAGCAGGCAAGTAGTCTGGCTTGAGGCGAAGAGCTTCGCGAAACTCGGCAACGGCATCGTGGAAGCGCATCTGCTGTATCAGTTCACCGCCATGGTTGAAATGCGAGGCGTAGTCAGTGGCTTCCTGCGCATCACGAGGGGCAGCCAAAAGGGCGTCGCCTTTGAAGACCGGTCCTGACGCCAACAATGCCAGCAGAACGAGAAGTTGTGGTCTCAAGCACATCTCCGGGACGGGATCTTTCGTCGAGTAAAAGTGCAGGTAGTTGATACTAGCCGTCTGGCCAAAGCAAGCGAAAAGCTGCGACATGTAGCGACACTGTGCGCCACCTCATCTCGGTATTGTCGAGATTTCTTTCACCGCAGGTTCGTGTCTATGCGCGCCTCAGATTGCCGGATTCTGCCTCCCTTCTCTCGCTTGCCGGCGCACACGCCAAGCCCTCATTGGCTCGGCGTTCACCAACTGGCTGCACCGGCCTGTCAGACATTCGCGGACAAATTTGCATCGTGCTCGTTTCAGGCGCCGTCAGCGCCGTCGCACCCTGCGCCTTAAACTCTTGCAGCCATCGAATGACGCTTTCCGCCGCCTCCGGAAATGGCCGGTGATGGTCAGGATCGACCCAGATAAAACGCGCAGTTTGTCCGCCTCGCATAATCTCCGCGACAAACGTTTCTGAGCCCTGCCGGACAATTCCACCTCCCTTGCTGTCAAAATCCACCTTCTTCAAAAGGCTGGCAACTTGACTGACCTGCTCCCCCGGCAGTGTTCCACGAAGGTTTTCCGTCCGACCAATCGCCATCCTCGATATCCGATACCGCCCGTCACGATAAAGCTCAAAACAGATCCGCGAAAAATCCCGTGAAAAATGTGGCTGTCCTCTCTCTTCCGTGACATACGTGCTGTCATAAGAAAGCCGCGCCAAAAGATTATTCGGAGTTTGTTCGTTCGATTGCGGCCCATTCAGAGACCCTTTCAGCTGAGCCCCGGTCGATTGTGTCTGGCCGGTATTCGTAATCAGACCACCGAAGCCAACGACGAAACCAACTACAGCGATCATCCGAGTTTTCATGTGCACCTCCAAATTCAGTGCGCTTCGCAGCGAGAAGTGCTTCGAGCCGCCACAATCACTACCGCCCGCAACAGCTTCTCCGCCATAGCGTAACCACCCTATAGAACGCAGCAACCCCTTCTGTTTGCATGGGACTGGCTCGCCGTTTAGTCCTCCCTGAGAATAGACTCCCCCAAACGTCACTAGAACGTCGCCATGCGCCTCACGGTTGGCGGGTCCCCAAGCCGGCAAATTGCGGAACTCCACGCGACAGATCTTCGTACGGTACTGAGAGGGGCCTCCATGTCAAACCTGCTTAGTAACGTGCGTTACGCTCTGCGCCAGTTCCGCTTATCCCCAATCTTTACTGTTGCGGCGGTACTGACGCTGGCCTTGGGAATCGGAGGGACTACCGCCATATTCACCTTGATCCACGCCGTGATGCTGCGTTCCTTGCCGGTTGCCGATCCTGGCAGGCTCTACCGGGTCGGTTCCGGCGACGATTGTTGCGTGGAAGGCGGGCCTCAGGACAAGTGGGGGATGTTTTCCTATTCGTTGTTCGAGCATCTGAAGAAGGAGGCGCCAGAATTCGAAGAAGTGGCGGCTTTCCAGGCCGGCCGCTGGCGCGTGGGTGCGCGGCGTGAAGGCGTCGAATCTCTCGCGAGACCGCTGCGCTCGGAGTACGTCACCGGAAATTATTTCTCAACGCTAGGTGTAGGCGCTTTCGGCGGGCGGGTGTTCACGCCGGACGACGACAAGCCATCGGCTCCCCCGGTGGCCGTGCTAAGCCATCGCGTCTGGCAGACAATCTATGCCAGCGATCCATCAGTCGTAGGTTCTACGTTCGCGATAGAAGGTCATCCGTTTACGGTGATCGGTGTGGCTCCCGCCGGATTTTTCGGGGAAACGCTGCAAAGCGATCCTCCTGATATTTGGCTCCCGCTGCAACAAGAACCGATGGTCAATGGCGACAACACACTGTTGCATCAGTCCATTTCTGCGTGGCTCCGCATGATTGGCCGCTTGCGCCCAGGAGCTTCAACAGACGGGATGGCTCCACGCCTTACTGGCGCGTTGCGGCAATGGATGCAAAACGATTCCGGGTATCCGTCCAACTGGATGGCCGATGTAGTCCGGATGCTTCCCAAGCAAACCGTGGATGTGGTGCCCGCCGGCGCGGGTGTGGCAGTGATGAAAGAGGAGTACGGCCGGAGTCTCCGGATCTTGCTGGCTGTCTGTACTTTGGTGCTGCTGATCGCCTGTGCCAATGTTGCAAACCTGCTACTCGCTCGAGGCGTTGCACGTCGCGGCCAAACGGCCGTGAGGATCGCCGTCGGTGCCACACCCCGGCAAATAGTCACTCAGGCGCTCACGGAAAGCATCCTGCTCGCCGTTGGCGGGGGCATCGTCGGGCTTGCCGTGTCCTGGGCAGCGGCGCGGCTGCTTCTCGTGCTTGCGTTTCACAGCTCTCATTTTCTTCCCATCAGTACGGCGCCATCGTTCGTCGTATTGGCGTTTGCGTTCGGCTTGGCGCTGGTGACGGGAATCATTTTCGGAGTGGCTCCAGCGTGGCTTGCCACGCAAACCGATCCTTCAGAGGCACTCCGCGGATCGGGTCGCGGCACCAGCGACCGTTCTTCTTTCGCCCGCAAAGCTTTGCTAGTTGTACAGGCAACCTTGTCAGTCGTGCTGGTCGCGGGTGCCACCATGCTAGGACGCAGCCTGAACAAGCTCGAGCATCAAGATTTCGGGTATCGGGTGCAAGGCCGCGTCGAGGTGGACATCAACAGTCCGCCAGCCACCTACACACAGCCCAAATTAGCCGCACTCTATCGCCAGTTGGAGGAACAACTCAATCGCTTGCCTGGAGTCCAGGGCTCCGGCCTAGCCATGTATAACCCGCTCACTGACAACTGGGGCGAACTCATCATGATAGCCGGCCATCCGTCTGCCAAGCTGAACGAAGAAGCTGGCGCGTCCTGGGATCGTGTGAGCGCCAACTATCTTCAGAACCTGGGTATCCCGGTTTTACGTGGACGTGCCTTTACTCCCGCGGACAACGAAACCACGGCGCCCGTCGCGCTCGTCAACGAGGCCTTCGTGAAGCGCTTCTTCAAAAGTGACGAGAACCCGCTCGATCAGCACTTCGGCCTGGACTTGCCCGAACTTGCTGGCACATTCCGTATCGTTGGCGTCGTGCGCGATGCGAAATTCGCTGGCTGGGGCCTCGACAAGCCCGCTCGGCCAATGTTCTATGTTCCGCTGGCGCAGAATGTCGACTATCAAAATCCGTTGATGAAGAAGCTTGAGTTCCGCTCCCATTTCATCGGCGG
>Ga0207646_10000446_pt1 | contig 55238 bp, 56 predicted proteins | sample KBSK5502metaG_FD_184343 | JGI IMG/M metagenome (GOLD analysis project Ga0207646, IMG submission 184343) | Corn, switchgrass and miscanthus rhizosphere microbial communities from Kellogg Biological Station, Michigan, USA - KBS K5-50-2 metaG... | ecosystem: Host-associated > Plants > Roots >...
GCTGCCCGGCCGCTGTTCTTCCTCGATTACTTCGCCACCGGCAAGCTCGACCCGGCGGTGTTCACGCAGGTGATCGAAGGCGTCACCCTGGCGTGCCGCGAGGCCGGCTGCGCCCTGCTTGGCGGCGAGACCGCCGAGATGCCTGGTGTGTACGCGCTCGGGGACTACGACCTGGCCGGCTTCATCGTGGGCATGCTCGAACCCGGGCTCATGCGAGACCCGAAGGCGATCCGCGCCGGCGACCTTCTGATCGGCCTGCCTTCGAGCGGCCTCCACACCAACGGCTTCTCGCTGGTGCGCAAGGTGTTCGAGGACGTGCCGCTCAGCCGCGTGTTCCCGGAGCTTGGCCGGCCGCTCGGCGAGGAGCTGCTCGAGCCCCACCGTTCGTACCTTCTGGAGCTGGGTTCGATCGCCTGGAAGGGGGCCGCGCACATCACCGGCGGCGGCGTGCTCGGCAACCTGCCGCGCTGCCTGCCCAAGGGGCTCGGCGCCCGCCTGGGACGCCGATCCTGGGAGGAGCCGCCGATCTTCGGCCTGGTCCAGAAACGTGGCCGGATCTCGGACGACGAGATGTTCGGCACGTTCAACATGGGCCTCGGGATGGTCCTGGTCGTCGATCGAGATGAGGTCCCGCGCAGCGCCCAGGTGGTCGGCGAGGTGGTCTCGAACACAGGCGGTGAACGTGTGGTGATCAGCTGAGACTCGGGGTCGTCGTATCCGGCGAGGGTTCCAACCTGCGCAACCTGGTCGCTCGGGGATTCGATGTCGCGGCCGTGGCCACGAACCGGCCGTCGTGTGGTGGAGCCATGTTCGCGAAGCAGCGCAACATCCCTCTTGGCGAGCTATCGCTCAAACGCTTCGCGTCCGAGGAGGAGCGCGACGCGGCCATGCGGGACTTCTTCAGGGCGCATCGCGTCGAGCTGGTAGTGGACGCGGGCTATGACCGCATCCACACCCAACTGTTCCTGGAAGCATTTCGCGGCCGCATCGTCAACGTCCATCCCTCGCTGCTGCCCGAGTTCGGCGGCGGGATGGACGCCGTCGAGCAGGCGCTGCGCGGCGGGGCGATCATGACGGGCGCGACGGTCCACCTCGTGACTGAGGACCTGGATGCCGGGCCGATCCTCACGCAGGAGGCCGTGCCGGTCCTGAATGGCGATACCGTGGAGACTCTTCGCCGGCGGATCCACGAAGCGGAGTACCGGATTCTTCCCATGGCCATCCGTTTACTGGAGGCGAGACTTGCCGAGAGCCCTGCTGTCGGTCAGTGACAAGAGCGGGCTGACCGGGTTCGCGCGCGGCCTTCAGCGCCTCGGGTTCGAGCTCTATGCAACCGGCAACACGCTGAGCGCGATCCTCGAGGCGGCGATCGACGCGCACCCGATCACCGACTTGACCGGATTTCCGGAGATGATGGACGGCCGCGTTAAAACGCTGCACCCTGGAGTGCACGCCGGCATCCTGGCGCGACGCGACAAGCCTGCGCACATGGAGGCGCTCGCGGGCCTCGGGCTCAAGAGGATCGACCTCGTCTGCTGCAACCTCTACCCCTTCCTGGAAACGGTCAGCCGGCCGTCGGTTTCGTTCGAGGAGGCGGTGGAGCAGGTCGACATCGGCGGCCCGGCGATGATTCGTGCCGCAGCCAAGAACCACGATGCGGTCGTCGTTGTCGTGAGGCCCGAGCGATACACGGAGCTGCTCGCGGCGCTGCAGGGCGGAGGCCCCGACCTGGCCATGCGTCGCCGGCTGGCCGCCGAGGCTTACGCGCACACGGCGGCCTACGACGCCTGGATCGCCGCGTACCTGCGCGCGTCGGGGGATACCGGTTTTCCGCCGGAGCTGTCGTTCGCCGGCCAGCTCGTCGAGATGCTCAAGTACGGCGAGAACGACCACCAGCGCGCTGCCTTTTACAGGTTCGGCCCCAACCCGGGTGGGCTCGGAGGCGCCAAGCAGCTTCAGGGCAAGGAGGCCGGCTTCAACAACCTGCAGGATGCGGACGCGGCATTCAAGCTGGTGAGCGATTACGAGCGGCCGGCGGCGGCGATCATCAAGCACATGAACCCTTGCGGCCTGGCGGTTGCGGAGGACATTGCGACCGCGTACCGGATGGCTTACGAATGCGACAAGGTGTCGGCATTTGGCGGAGTGGTCGCCGTCAACCGGCCGCTCGATCGATCGACCGCGGAGCTGATCGTGCAGATCGTCACCCACGTGGTCATCGCGCCGGCTGTCCTCGAGGAGGCGACCGAAGTCCTCGCGCGCCGCCGGGGGATGGTCGTGCTGGCCGCGCAGGCGCCCCGCCGGGGGCTGTTCGACTACGAAGTGCGCACGATCGCAGGTGGATTTCTCGTGCAGGACTGGGATCGCGCGGCCTTCGACCGCGCGACATGCGTCGTCGTCACCAAACGGCAGCCCACCGAGAAGGAGTGGGAGCAGCTCGGACTGGCGTGGATCGCGGTCAAACACGTGAAATCCAATGCGATCGTCCTTTTCAATGAGTGCGCCGCGGTCGGCGTCGGCGCCGGGCAGATGTCTCGCGTGGAGGCGGCGCAGATCGCAATCTACCGTGCGGGCGATCGCGCGAGGGGCTCCGTGATGGCGTCAGACGCGTTCTTCCCGTTTCCAGACGGGCTAGAGGTGGGGATCCACGCCGGCGTCACGGCCGTCATCCAGCCGGGCGGCTCGGTGAAGGACGACGAGGTGATCGCCGCGGCGGACGCGGCCGGGATCGCGATGGTGGTGACCGGCCGGCGCCACTTCAAACATTGATGAGCAGGCAATTCGGCGAGGAAGGACGCAGGCTTTCATATGGCTCCTACCTCAGGCTGCTCGAGCTCCTGCAATTGCAGACCGGCCTCAGCGAGGAGCATGACGAGCTCCTCTTCATCGTCGCCCACCAGGCTTACGAGCTGTGGTTCAAGGTCGTACTCCACGAGCTGGCGGGGGCGCGATCACGGATCGAGGCCGACGACATCTTCTACGCCCGCCACCTGCTGCGCCGTGTGTACGTCATCGAAAAATTGTTGGTCGAGCAGATCGAGGTCCTCGAGACGATGTCGCCGCAGGACTTTCTCGCCTTTCGCTCACAGCTCGCGCCTGCGAGCGGCTTTCAGTCGGTGCAGTTCCGCGAGATCGAGTTCCTGTCAGGCGTGAAGGAGCCGGAGTACCTGGCGCGAGTCGAAGCGACCCCAGACGAGATGACCCGCCTGCGCAAACGCCTGGAGGAGCCGTCGCTCGCTGACGCGTTCCGAGCGCTGGTCAAGCGAAGGGGCTCGCCGCAGCTGCGCGACATCTATATGGATCGCGAGCGACATGCTGACCTCTTCGACCTGTGCGAGGCGCTGCTCGACCACGACGAAACCTTCGCGCTCTGGCGCGCCCGGCACGTGCTCATGGTCGAGCGGCAGATCGGCGGCAAACCAGGGACTGGCGGCAGCAGCGGCGCCGAATACCTGAAATCGACCCTCGGCAAGCGCTTCTTCCCGGAGTTGTGGGAGGTGCGGTCAGAGCTGTGAAGGCCGGGTTTGCCGGCGAGCGGCCGGAGCATCAAATGAAGAAGGCGCCTGCGGAGCACCCCCGCGTGACCTGCGGCACCTGCCGGATGTTCGACGGCACGGCCTGGTGCCGGCACTGGAACTTTCACACCACATCGGAATCACCGCCTTGCCGTTTCTACAAGAGGAAAGGCTCGCATGAGCCGTGAGGCTGTCAAGCCCGCGGCCAAGCCGCCGGGTCTTCTCATCGGTTTCATGTTTCACACCACCCGGCGGTACTCCGGCCCGGCGCCGATGGCGTTCTCACCCGATGGGTCGACGCTTGCGTTCGTGTCCCCCAAAGATGGGCCTGCGGTGGTCTGCGGGATCGCGGTGACCGGTGGAGAGCCTCGAACCGCATTCGCCATCGAGGGCGCGGCGGCGCATGGACTCTCATGGTCACCGGCCGGTGATCTCTATGTCAGCGCCCACCGGGGCGGCACGGAGCGGTGGCAGGTGTACGTGCGCCGGCCCGACGGCAGCCTCGAAGACTTCGCGGTGAGCGAGGGCGATCGCGTCCAGCATCACCTGTCGCACTTCGCGGCCTCGCCTGATGGACGCTCTGTCGCGATCAGCACTAACGCGCGCGTGCCTGACGATGTCGACGTCGCCATCGTCGACGCCAAGACGGGCCGGCAGCGATTGGTGGCATCCGGGCCTGCGTGGCAGGTCGCCGGCGGCTGGTCTCCCGACGGCCGCTGGCTCGGCGTGATGCGTGTGGCCCAGAACACGGATCAAGACCTGCTGGCCGTGGAGGCCGACACCGGCGAGGTCGCGGAGCTTACCGCCCACGAGGGCGAGATGCAGAACGTCCCCGCCGGGTGGCTTGCGGACGGGCGCATGCTGGCGATCACCGACCACGACAGTGACTTCCTCCATCTCGAAGCGATCGACGTCCACAGCGGCGTCCGCGAGGTTTACGAGCGGACGGACTGGGACGTCGAGCTGGCGACCACGTCATCCAATGGACGCGGAGTCGTCTGGAGCCTCAACGAAGACGGCTACTCCCGGCTGCGGTGGCGGCTCGACAACGGGGCGGTCGGCGAACAGGAAACCAACGGAACCGTCGCCGACGTAGTGGTCTCCAATGACGGCGCCCGATGCGCCTACGCCCTTCTCCCCGTTGGCGGGCCGGTTGAGATCAGGATCCTGGAGCTTGGCACCGGCGAAGACAGGCTCCTGCTGCGCGGCGACGCCTTGCCGCGCTACCCGCCCCGCCCGGAGTCGATCCGCATCCAAGGGACCGAGGGCGACATCCCCTGCTACGTCTTCCGGCCGGATGCTCGAACTGGCCGCGGGCCTGCATTGCTGATCATTCACGGCGGCCCTGAAGGCCAGGCCCGGCCGCAGTTCCAGACGGCGCTGGTGGCGAGGATGCTCGATCAAGGCGTGACGATCGTCATGCCCAACATTCACGGATCCACCGGCTATGGGAAGGCCTGGCAGACCCGAATCCACCGCGACTGGGGCGGGATCGACCTCGCCGACATTCGGTCGGTGGCGGAGTGGATGCGCGCCCAAACCGACTTCGATCCCAAACGACTGGGTGTGTGGGGTGGGTCGTACGGAGGCTTCGCATCCCTCACCTGCGTCACGCGACTCCCCGAGTACTGGCGCTGTGGCGTGGACATCTTCGGGCCGTGCAACCTCGTGACGGTGCTCGAGAACGACCCGCCCAACTGGAAGCGGTGGAACAAGCTCTGGATCGGGGACCTCGAAACCGATCGCGAGATGCTGATGCAGCGCTCGCCGATCACCTACGTCGAGAACGTGCGTTGCCCGTTGCTTGTGATCCAGGGCGACAACGATCCGCGGATTCCGCGCGAGGAGTCAGACCAGCTGGTCGAGCGACTGCGCTCCCTGGGGCGGGCGGTCGAGTACCTCACCTTCGAAGGTGAGGGCCACGGCTTCGCCCGCCGAGAGAACCAGATCCTCGTGTTCCAACGCGTGACCGCGTTCCTCGAACGCAATCTCCTCGCCTGACTCAGGCCGCCTGGGCCTCATCCGCAGCCGCCGGCTCAGACTGGGCGAGAGGTCGCTGCACGCGAACCCTTGCCGGTGAGCGGAGCACCACGACCACGATGATGAGCGCGGTCGCCACGCACGCCGCCGCGATCGCAAACCCCAGCTGATAACCACTGGCCAATGCGCTCACCACGGATTGGCCTCGAGCCACCAGCGTCTGGCTGTAGTCGCTGGAGATGGTGCCCAGCGCGGCCAATCCGAGCGCCGCGCCCACCTGCATGGTGACGTTGGCCACGCCGGAGGCGACGCCTGCATCCGCCATCTGCACCTCGGCCATCATGATCGTCATCAGAGGCATGAACGACATCCCGGCTCCGATCCCGAACAGGAGATAGCCACCGAAAATGCCGGGGAAGTAGCCGGCGTTCACGTCTGCGGTGGCGAGCAGAGCCAGCGCGGTGGTGATAATGGCAAGGCCGGGAATGAGCATCGTCCGAGGACCGAAGCTGCGCATCAGCCTGGCGGTGATCCCGGTCGAAAGCAGCCCGAGGGTCAGGGTGGACGGCAAGAACGCGAGCCCGGTGCCCAATGAGTTGTAGCCCTTGACGTGCTGCAGGTAGAGCGCGCCCATGAAGAAGGTCGCGAACATCCCGGTGGCGAGCATTGCACGCGCCGCGCTCGCGCCTGTGAGGCTCCGCAGCCGCAGGATGCGCAGCGGCAGGATCGGATTCTCGATGCGCGCCTCGAGCGCCAGGAATGTCGCGAGCAGGCCGATGGCCGCTCCACCAAACCCGAGGGTGTGAGCTGAAGCCCAGCCGTATTGGGCGGCGGTCACGATCGCATACACCCCGAGCACCATCGCCGCGGTGACCAGGAGCGAGCCTGCGACGTCCACCCTCTGACGAAGGCCGGCGCCCGCGGTCTCGTCGATCAAGGCGGCGCCCGCAACAAAGGTGGCCACGCCGATGGGCAGGTTGATGAAGAAGATCCAGTGCCAGTTGATCGATTCCGTCAGCAGCCCGCCGGCGAGCAGTCCAAGCGAGCCCCCGCCGGCGAGGACGAACGTGAAGACGCTCATCGCCTGCGCGCGCTCTACCGGCTTGGGAAAGCCGGTGATGATGAGGGCGAGGATGACCCCGGCCGACAGCGCTCCGCCGGCGCCCTGAAGGAAGCGGGCGGCCACCAGGACCGCGGGGTCGTAGGCGAAGCCGCTCAGGACCGATGCAGCTGTGAAGACCGCCACGCCGACGAGAAAGACCCTTTTCCGGCCGATCAGGTCGCCCGCGCGTCCGGCCAGGAGCAACAGGCTCCCGTATGTGATCAGGTAGGCGTTGACGACCCAGGTGAGGTCCGCCTGGCTGAAGTGCAGGTCGCGCTGGATCGAGGGCAGCGCAACGTTCACGATCGTCGAGTCCAGGACGATCATGAGCTGGCCGAAACAGACCACGACGAGGGCCATCCAGCGCCTTCGCTCGCCGACTGGGTGTTGGATCGCTGATTTGTGGATTTTCATAATGCCTCCGCTGACGAACCTACCCAAGTGACGATCACTATAACATGAGCATTATGGTCCTTATTGCATGGATTATCTGGAAAGTGGGAATGATTCTCATCAAGTGGTAGGATCGGAGGTGGACACGATGGAGAAAGGTGCCGATACGGGGCTGGTAGCGCTGCTCACGCAGATTTCCAAGGCACTCCACCGGCGCACCACGGAAGAGCTCCTGGGGATGCGCCTGAAGCAGTTCATGCTCCTGGGCTACGTTCGGGACCATGGCGGCGTCTCCCAGCAGGAGCTGGAGAAGGCCCTCCTGGTCGACGCCAACGGCGTGGTGCTGCTCCTCAACGAGCTGGAAGCGGCCGGGTTCTCGATCCGCCGGCGCGACGCCAACGACCGGCGCCGTCATCTCGTCGAGCTGACTGCCGCCGGTCGGGTGGCAGTCGAACGGGCCGAGAAGGCGCGTGAATCCCTCGAAGACGAGATCCTCGCCGACTTCAGCCCAGAGGAGCGGGTGGCGTTGAGAAAACTTCTGGGGCGGGTCCTCGAAGGGCTCCTAAAGGCAACCCCAGACCACGTCAAGGTCTAGCGAAAGCCGGCCGACCTCGTCTGGGTTAGTTCAGGCGCTCCACGATCATGGCCATACCCTGGCCGCCGCCGACGCACATCGTCTCCAGCCCATAGGTCTTGTCCTTTTCCCGCAGGCCGTTCAGCAGCGTGCAGAGGATGCGGGCGCCGGTCATGCCAAAGGGGTGGCCCAGCGCAATCGCCCCGCCGTGCGGGTTGAGCTTGTCGCTGAACGGATCCACACCGATTCCGCGGGCGGACGGGATGACCTGCGCGGCGAAGGCTTCGTTGATCTCGACGATGTCGATGTCGTCGATGGTCATCTTCGCGCGCTTGAGAGCCTGCTTCGAGGCTTCGATCGGCCCCAGGCCCATGAACTCAGGCTCCAGCGCGGTCAGCCCGGTCGAGACCACGCGGGCGAGTGGCTTGATGCCCAGCTCCTTGGCCCGGCGCTCGGACATCACCACCACCGCGGCGGCGCCGTCGTTGAGCGGGCACGAGTTGCCGGCCGTCACGGTGCCGTCCTCGCGGAACGCAGGCTTGAGGGTCGCCAGGACTTCCATGGTCGTGCCCGGCCGCGGGCCGTCGTCTTTGGTGAAGATCTGGCCGTTGGGCAGCGGCACCGGAATGATCTCGCGGTCGAAGAATCCGTCGTCGCGGGCCTTCACAGCCGCGTTCTGGCTCTTGACTGCGTAGCGGTCCTGTTCCTCGCGGCTGATCTTCTCGCGCCGAGCCACGTTCTCGGCCGTCTGGCCCATCGCGATGTAGATGTCGGGGTACTCTTCGGCGTTCCCGGGCACGAGCCTTGAGTTGTAGGTGTCCGGAGCGTCGGGATAGCCGCTGCCGTAGCGCGACACGCACTCCACGCCGACAGACAAAAAGACGTCGCCCTCCCCGGCTTCGATGGCGTGCGCGGCGATCCGGGTGGTCATCAGCGAAGACGAGCAGTAGCGGTTGACGGTGACGCCGGGGACGTCGAGCCGGCTGAGGATCGATACGACCCGGCCGAGGTTGTGGCCCTGCTCGCCGCCCGGCAGGCCGCACCCGCAGATGAGATCCTCGATCTCGGAGCGCTCGAGCTGCGGCAGCTGCTCCAGCACCTTCGTGACTACATAGGACGCGAGGTCGTCCGGCCGGACGTCCACCAGGGACCCCTTGCGCGCCCTGCCGATCGGAGAGCGGCCCAAAGCAGCGATCACAGCTCCATTCATGGCCCGAATTATTACCCCCTGTCGAGCGTCGCTATTTCAGCGGCGACGCTCGCCTGAGATGGCGAAGACAACGAAGGCGAGCAGAAGGAGGCCGACGCTGCCGAGCGCCATGGTCGTACCCACGCTGCTCCAAGCGGCGAGAAACAGGACGACGACCAGTGCCGGCAGCCATAGCGCGCCCGCCAGCTCCCGACGGCCGAGGGTCTTGTACCTACGAGCGTCCTTTACGAGCTCGCGCGGCAGCGATTCTGTGGGGTCCAGGGGAGCAAAGATCGTTTCCATGCTCCTCCGCTCCAGGCTGCGAGGCCGATCGTCGCGGTGCATCGTCAACGCCCTCACCAACAGTCTGACACCCTCAGGAGCGCGTGAGCAGTGCCTCGCGGGTAAACAGCCGCAGCGCCGCGTACCAGGCCAGAATCCCGGTCGCGATGAGGCTGATCGAGGTCACCGCGAGTGTCGGCCATTCCACCGCGTTGTGAACGATGGCGTCTCGCAGCACCAGCACGGCGTTGAGGATCGGGATCAGGTAGTACATCAGGCTGGGGTTGAAATCGGGGATGAACAGGATGATCGACGCCGGGAAGATCGTGATGAAGTACAGAGGCGTGACGTAGGCCTGGCCCTGCCGGAATGTCTTGGCCAGAGTCCCGAGCGCGAGCGTGACGGCGCTGAAGCTGATGGCGATCAAGATCGCGACCCACACCATGACGGGCACAGCCACCGGGCTGACGGTGATGTGTCCGATGCCGGACTCCTTCGGCAGCGAAACCTGCGAGAGCGCGACGAGCATCGATCCGATGGCGGCCACCGCGGCCACCAGGCTGATGGTGGTGACGGCCCCGATCTTTCCCAGCAGGATGCGGCTCCGCGGAGCGGGCGTCAGCAGCAGGCTCTCGAGCGTCTTGCGTTCGCGCTCTCCTGCCGAGCTGTCGAGCGCGGCCGAGAAACCGCCGGTCAGGATCATCGTGATCAGGATGTAGGGCAGGAAGAAGCTCAGAAAGGCGTTGGACGCGGCCTGAACGGGCGAGGTGAGCGGACGGGCCACGATGCGGACAGGCGTCAAGATGCCGGGGTCGATGCCGCGCTGCTGCAGGGCTGCAGCCGCCTGCGCGGCGCCGTACTGCCCGATCACCGTCCGCAGGCGGGTGTCGGCGATCTGCGCACTCTGGCGACTGGGGTCGTAGTACTCGTCGATCTCGCCCGGCTTGAAGGCCACGCCGATGTCCACCTGCCGCATGGCCGCCGCAGCCGGATCGGACACCGGCACCAGCTTCAGGCTCGTGGCACCCAGCAGCTCGCCCAGCCCCGTCGGGATGTCGCCCGAGTAGCCGATCGTGTACACCTGGGTGGCGGTCTTGGTGGCGACCTGCGAGATGACGCTGAGCACGATCGGCGTCGCGACCGCCGCCAGGCCGATGGCCATCAGCGTGCGGCGGTCGCGCAGGATCTCGGTGATCTCTTTCCGGTAGACGATCCAGGCCGTCCGCATTACCCTCCCCCCTTCGGGGGGAACCGCTGGGGCCCCCGCGCCGAAGGCGCGGGAGGGGCTGAGACCTCTCCTACCAGCTCTAAGAAGGCATCCTCCAGCTCGCGCCCAGCGCCCCGCACCTCGGCCGTGGGCCCGCTCGCCACCACCCGGCCCTCATGCAGGATCGTGATGCGATCACAAAGCCGTTCGGCGTCGTGCATCACGTGGGTCGAGAAGATCACGCACTTGCCGCGCTGCTTGGACTCGACCATGAACTCGCGCACGTCTCTGGAGGCGAGCACGTCGAGGTTGGACGTGGGCTCATCGAACATCAGCACCTGCGGGTCGTGGACGATCGCGCGCGCGATCGCGAGCTTCTGCTTTTGCCCTGATGACAGGCTCTCGGCTCGCTGGTCGGCAAACGAGCCGACGTCGAGGCGCTCGATGACCGCGTCGACGCGACGCTTCAGATCACCGTCGGGCACTCCGCCGAGCTGCGCGAAATAGGCGATGTTCTCCCGCGCCGACAAGCGCGGATACACGCCGATGTCGGCCGTCACCACACCGACTCGCTTGCGCACCTCTTGTGGGGCGGTGCGCGTGTCGAACCCGAGGACCTCTACCGTTCCGTTGTCGGGCGACAGCAGAGTGCAGATGATGCGCAGGGTCGTCGTCTTGCCGGCGCCGTTCGGGCCCAGCAAGCCGAAGATCTCGCCAGGCTGGGCTGAAAACGAGATGCCACGAAGCACCTTGTTCTTTCCGAGCGTCTTCTCGAGGCGCTCGACCGCCACCGCCGCCTCGGTCACTTGCCTTTCTTGGCGGCTCGTGTCTTGGAGGCGGTTGGGCCGGCGGTCCGGGCGGCCGGCTTGCGCTGCGCGCTTGACCTGGCGGGCCGGCCCCCCGCCTTAGTCGCCACCGCGGCGGGTTCGGGCGCGGGTTCCGGGGCGACCGGTTCGGGCTCGACGGGTGCCGCGCCGGCGACGCCGATGGTGCTCGACAGCGTGCGGTGGCAGCTCTCGCAGGTGATGATCGTGCGCACAAGCGTGCCGAGCTGATGCTCCTCGCGTCGCAAGGTGCGTGGGCGGCCGCAGAACGAGCAGACTGCAACCTCTGTCGTGACCAGGACGTGCCCGGGTCTTTTGTTCATGGGGCTCTACGGTACAATTCCGCGAGCGGCGCACGTGCGCCGGTGTTCCTTTAAGTCCGATCCAAGAGAGGTCGGGAAGGAGGATTTTTGATGGCCATCGGAAGCCGCCTGCGGCACGTGATCGAGAGCCAGCAGTTCTCGAGACCTCTCCTCGAAGAGCTTCTCGATCGAGCCGACGAGATCAAGCGTCAGCCGCACCATTTCTCGGGACGGCTCAACGGCCAGGTGATGGCGGCCCTGTTCTACGAACCCTCGACGCGCACGCGCCTGTCCTTCGAGGCGGCGATGCTCCGGCTGGGCGGCCGCACCATGGGCACCGACAACGCGCGCGAGTTCTCGTCGGCCGCGAAGGGCGAGACGCTCGAGGACACGATTCGGATCGTGAGCGGCTACGCCGATCTCATCGTCCTGCGCCACAACGAAGAGGGCGCGGCCAAGCGCGCCGCGGCGGTGAGCTCGGTTCCGGTCATCAATGCCGGCGACGGCCCCGGCCAGCATCCGACGCAAGCTCTGCTCGACCTGTACACGATCCGCGATGAGCTCGGTCACATCGATGGCGTCCGGATCGCGATGGTGGGGGACCTCGCCAACGGCCGCACCGTCAGATCGCTGGCGTACCTGCTCAGCAAGTTCCGCGACATCCGCATCTGCTTCGTCGCGCCCCCTCAGGTGGCGATGAGGGACGACATCAAAGACCACCTCGACGAGCACCACGTGCAGTGGGTGGAGTCGCAGGACCTCGAGGCGGTCCTTCCGCAGGTGGACGTCATCTACCAGACGCGCATCCAGAAAGAACGCTTCAGCGACGAAGCCTCTTACCTCGCGCTCAAGGGCGTGTATCGCATCGACGCCTCGACGATGGCTCGCATGAAGAAGGAGTCGATCGTGATGCACCCGCTGCCCAGGGTCGATGAGATCGCGCCCGAGGTCGATGCGGATCCTCGTGCCGCTTACTTCCGCCAGGCCCGCAACGGCCTCTACATCCGCATGGCGCTGCTGGACAAGGTGCTGGCATGAGCGCAATCCAGCAAGGACGGCTCAAGGCCACTGTGATGGACGCGGACCAGATCCGCCGCTCGCTGTCGCGGATCGCGCACGAAATCCTCGAACGCAACCGTGGCGCCGGCGGCCTGGTGCTGGTCGGCGTGATGGCCAAGGGGGACCACCTCGCCCGCAGGCTCGCGGACAGTTTGATGGAGCTCGAACGGGCGCCGGTCGCGGTTGGTGCGCTCGACATCGGCAAGCATCGCGACGACCGCCACCTACGCGTGCCCGCGCACAGCGGACAGTCGGACGTGCCGGACATCGACGGCAAGGTGGTCGTGCTCGTGGACGACGTCATCCACCATGGGCGGACGGCGCGCGCCGCGATGGATGCGCTCATGGATTTCGGGCGACCGCGGGCCATCCAGCTGGCCGTGCTGGTCGACCGCGGCCACCGCGAGCTGCCGATCCGTCCCGATTACATCGGCAAGAACGTCCCCACCTCGGACTCGGAGCGCATCGAGGTCCTCGTCACCGAGGAGGACGGCATCGACCAGGCGGTGATAGTTGCCGTCTAGGAATCGCCATGCGGCGCTGGTGCTCGAGGACGGCCGCGCCTTCGTCGGCGCGGCGCTGGGCGCTGATGTTCTCGGCCAGGGTGAGGTCGTCTTCAACACCGCCATGACCGGCTACCAGGAGGTGCTGACCGATCCCTCCTACGCCGGACAGATGGTGTGCATGACCTACCCGCTCCAGGGCAATTATGGAGTGCGTGAAGCCGATGCAGAGTCAGCACGCCCGTGGGCGCGGGCGCTGGTCGTGCGCTGGGCGTGCCCGGTGCCGAGCCACCACTCCAGCGAGGCTTCGCTGGACGAGTACCTGCGGCGGTGGCGAGTGCCGGCGATCGCGGACATCGACACCCGCGCGCTGACCCGGCACATCCGCAAGCACGGCGCGCTCCGGGCCGTCCTCACACATGAAGAGACAGCCCCCGATGGGAAGCGTCTGGATGATCTGGCGCTGGCCGCGCGTCGCGTCACTCCGCTCGCAGAGCAGGACCTGGTCGCCGAGACGTCACGGACGGCGAGCGTGGAATGGCTCGATCCACTTCCACCCGAGCTGCGCCTGCCGCACCGGGCGGACGGAGATGGGCTCGTAATCGCGGTCGTCGACTACGGCGTGAAGTCGAACATCCTTCGCTCCCTGCGCGAGCGCGGGTGCCGCGTGATCGTGCTTCCGCACACGGCCTCTTGGTCGGATGTCGCAGCCGCGGGCGCGGATGGGCTCGTGCTGTCCAACGGCCCGGGTGACCCGGCGGTCCTCGACCGGCCGGTCGAGCTGGCACGCGACGCCCTCGGGCGCATTCCCCTGTTCGGCATCTGCCTGGGCCACCAGATCATGGGCCGCGCCGCCGGCGCCACCACCTCGAGGCTGCCCTACGGCCACCACGGCGCCAATCACCCGGTCAAGGACCTGGAAACCGGCAAGGTGCACATCACGAGCCAGAACCACGAGTTCCAGGTGGACGCGGCTTCGCTGCCGCCCGGCGACTTCTTCGTCTCGCAGCGCAACCTCAACGACGGCTCGGTCGAGGGCCTCGGCCACCGCACCCTGCCCGCCTTCAGCGTCCAGTACCACCCCGAGGGCTGCCCTGGGCCGCAGGACAACCAGCACCTCTATGACCGGTTCATGGAGATGGTTCGCAACGGCCGGCCACTGCTCAAGGCGGTCGGCGGCGCCACGCAGCCGGAGAAGCCCAAGAAGGTGCTCATCCTCGGCTCAGGACCGATCGTGATCGGCCAGGCCGCCGAATTCGACTATGCGGGCACGCAGGCCTGCAAGGCTTTGCGCGAGGAAGGGATCACGACCGTGCTCGTGAACTCCAACCCCGCCACGATCATGACCGACGAGGAGGTGGCCGATCGCGTTTACCTCGAGCCGCTGACCGTGGAAGCAGTCGAGCGCGTGATCGCCCGCGAGAAGCCGGACGCGCTGCTGCCGACCTTGGGAGGCCAGACGGGCCTCAACCTCGCGACCGAGCTGGCCGCCGCCGGGGTGCTCGACCGTCACCACGTCCGTCTCCTCGGCGCCGGCATCGAGACCATCCGCAAGGCGGAGGACCGCCAGGCATTCAAGGAGATGCTCGAGCAGATCGGCGAGCCGGCGCCGCTGTCGAGTGTCTGCGAGTCGATCGACCAGGTCATGGCGTTCGTGGCCGAGATCGGCCTGCCGGTCGTGATCCGGCCGGCGTACACGCTGGGCGGCACGGGCGGTGGTTTCGTTACCAACGACGCTGACCTGAAAACGATCGCGCAGCGCGGCCTCGACGCCTCGCCCATCCACCAGGTCCTCATCGAGCGCTCGCTCTGGGGCTGGAAGGAGATCGAGTACGAGGTCATGCGCGACGGCGCCGATACCTGCATCACGGTCTGCAACATGGAAAACCTCGACCCGATGGGCGTGCACACCGGGGACTCGATCGTGGTCGCGCCGGCGCAGACGCTCAGCGATCGCGACCACCAGATGCTGCGCTCGTCCGCGATCCGCATCATCCGCGCACTCGGAATCGAGGGCGGATGCAACGTTCAATTCGCCCTGGACCCGAAGAGCTCGACCTACTACGTCATCGAGGTCAACCCGCGCGTGAGCCGATCGTCGGCGCTCGCCTCCAAAGCGACCGGATATCCGATCGCGCGGGTGGCCGCGAAGGTTGCGGTCGGCCGGCGGCTCGAGGAGATCCGCAACGAGATCACCGGCCGCACGTTCGCCGCGTTCGAGCCGGCGCTCGACTACTGCGTCGTCAAGATCCCGCGCTGGCCGTTCGACAAGTTCCCGGCCGGCGATCGGCGGCTGGGCACACAGATGGCCTCCACCGGAGAGGTGATGGCGATCGAGCGCACTTTCGAAGGCGCCCTGGTGAAGGCGATGCGCTCCCTGGAGCAGAAGCCACCTTCCCCCGTCGAGCTGGAGCGACCGGAGCTCATCGATCAGCCCAACGACAGGCGGCTCTTTGCGCTGCTCGACGCGCTTCGCAACGGAGCGCAGCCCGCCGACCTCGCCGCGCGCACCGGCATCGACCGCTGGTTCATCGACCGTTTGCAGACGATCACACGGCTGGAGAAGGAAGGTGACGTCCGCGAGCTTCGGCGCGCGGGCTTCTCGGACACCATGATCGGGGCCCTGAGGGGCGAGTCGGTGGAGAGGTCAGCGCCCACGTACAAGCTCGTCGATACGTGCGCTGCCGAGTTCGAAGCTGCGACGCCGTACTACTACTCCTGCTGGGAGGAGGAGAGCGAGAGCGAGCCGGTCACGGCCCAGACCGCCCTGGTGGTGGGGTCGGGCCCGATCCGGATCGGCCAGGGGATCGAGTTCGACTACTGCTCCGTCCATGCCGCATGGTCGCTGCGCGAGGCCGGCGTGCGCGCCGTGCTCGTCAACTCCAACCCGGAGACTGTCTCGACGGACTTCGACACCTCGGACCGCCTGTACTTCGAGCCCCTCGATGTCGACGGCGCTGTGCAGGTCGCGGAGGCCGAGCGCGTGGCTGGCGCCCTGGTCCAGTTCGGAGGTCAGACGGCCATCAATCTTGCCGAGGCGCTGGAAGAGCGTCGAGTACCGATCCTGGGCTCCGCGGTGGAGGCCATCGACCTGGCCGAGGATCGGCGCGCGTTCGCCGCGGCTCTCGAGGCGATCGGGATCCCACAGCCGGTGGGCGGCACGACCACGACCGTCGAGGAGGCGATCGTCATCGCCGAGCGCGCCGGCTATCCCGTGCTCGTGCGGCCGTCATACGTCCTCGGCGGACGCGCGATGGAGATCGTGCACGACCGCCGCGAGCTGCAGCGATACATGGTGTGGGCGATTGGCGCGATGCCGCGGGGAACCGTGCTCGTGGACAAGTACCTCCAGGGCGACGAGGTGGAGGTGGACGCGGTCACCGACGGTGACACGGTCGTCATTCCCGGCGTCATGAAGCATGTCGAGCGCGCAGGCGTTCACTCGGGCGACTCGTACGCCGTCTACCCGGCGCCGGGCCTCGAGCCGTCAGAGCTAGAGGACGTCATCGATTACACGGTCCGCATCGCCCGCCACCTGCGGCTGCGCGGCCTGGTCAACGTGCAATACGTGGTCCATCGCGGCAAGGTGTACGTGCTCGAGGTGAACCCGCGTGCGTCTCGAACGGTGCCGTTCCTGTCCAAGGTCACGGGCGTGCCGATGGTCGACATGGCGACGCGGGTCATGCTCGGCGGGAAGCTGTCCGACCTTGGGTGGAGAACGGGCCTGGTTCCCCCGCGGGACCTCGTCGCGGTCAAGGCGCCCGTTTTCTCGATGAACAAGCTGCCGGCCGTCGATTCGTACCTAGGGCCGGAGATGAAGTCGACCGGCGAGGCGATCGGGATCGACCGCAGCCTCACGGCCGCGATGCGCAAAGCCTTCGCTGCCTCCGGCGTCCACATCCGGCCGGGCGGAGCCGTGCTGCTCACCATCGCCGATGTCGACAAGCCCGAGATCTTTCCGATCGTCTCGCGCCTGGTGCAGATGGGCTGCACGTTGGTGGCTACCGACGGCACCGCGCGGGCGCTGCATTCCGCGGGGTTCTCACCGCGACTCGTGGCGAAGATCGGCGAGGAGGGGCCGACCGTGCTCGACGTCATCACGGCCGGCGAGGTCGACCTCGTCATCAACACGATGTCCAACATCTACACCGATTCGGCTGAGGTGGGCGGCCCCGTGTTCAAGGATGGTTTCGAGATCCGGAGGGCGGCAGTGGAGCGGCGCATCCCGTGTCTCACGTCGCTCGACACTGCGGCCGCGCTGCTCGAGTCGGCGGCGATCGCGCCCGATGAGATGGTGGTGCGGACGATCGACGAATGGAGGAACGGTGTTCCTGCTTGAGGCTCCGCTGGTGGCGCGCCGCGAGGTCGGTCGTGGGATGTTCGTGCTTTCCCTCGACGCGCCCCAGATCGCAAACTCCGTTCGCGCGGGCCAGTTCGTCAACCTCGGCTGGTCGCCCGGGCCTCTGCTGCGGCGCCCGTTTTCGGTCTACAGGACCGAGGGCGATCGGATCGAGGTGATCCTCAAGGCAGTTGGCGCAGGCACCGCCCAGCTGCTGGCGATGACGGTGCGCGACACGATCAGCTGTCTGGGCCCGCTCGGTCACGGCTTCGAGATTCCCTCTCCCCGCAGGGGAGAGGGCCAGGGAGAGGGGCGCGGAGCACGTTCGGTCGCCCTGGTCAGCGGCGGGTTGGGCGTGGCGCCCATGCCGCTGGCCGCGCGCGCAGCCCGCGCGGCCGGGATGAGCGTGACCTGGGTGCATGGGGCCCGAAGCGTGGACGAGCTCTGCTCCGAGGCGGACGGCGACGAGGTGATCTGGGCCACCGACGACGGCTCACGGGGCTTCGCCGGCACCGCCGTGTCGGCCGTGCCGGAGACCGATATGGTGCTCGCTTGCGGTCCGAACCGCATGCTCGCCGCTGTGGCGATGCGCTGGCCGGACGCCCAGGTCGCGGTCGAGACCTACATGGGCTGCGGCACCGGAGTTTGCCTCGGTTGCGCGGTCCCGTTGGAGCGCGGGGGCTACGACCGCGCCTGCAAGGAGGGACCTGTCTACCGCGCCGCCGACATCGATTGGTCGGTGCTGCCGGCCCACCTCGCTTACGCGATCAGCGCATGACGACCGACATGTCGGTCGAAGTCGGTGGTCTGAAGCTCAAGGGGCCCGTGCTCGCGGCGTCTGGCACGTTCGGATACGGCACCGAGGTGCCGCTGCTCGAGCGCCGGGCGCTCGGCGCGATGGTGTCGAAGGGCATCTTCCTCCGCCCGCGAGCCGGCACCCCGCCGCCCCGGATCGTAGAGACGCCGTCCGGGATGCTCAACGCGATCGGGCTCCAGGGACCTGGAGTCGAGGGCCTGATTCGCGACTACGCGCCGCAGTGGGCGCAATGGGACTTCCCCGTGCTCGTGAACATCAATGGCGAGACCGCTGCCGAATACGGGGAGCTGGCGGCAAGGCTCGACGGCGTGCCAGGGGTCGCCGGCTTCGAGATCAACATCTCGTGCCCGAACGTCGAGCAGGGCGGCCTGTACTTCGGCAATGACCCCCGAGCTGCAGCCGCCGTGACCGAAGCGGTGCGCAAACGTACCGACCTGCCGGTATGGGTGAAGCTCACGCCGATGGTCACCGATATTGGGGTGATCGCGCGCGCGTGCGAGGCCGCCGGCGCGGACGCGCTCTCGGCGATCAACACGTTCGTGGGCATGTCGATCGACCTCAATACTCGACAGCCAAGGTTGAGCTTTCGCACGGGCGGCCTGTCAGGGCCCGCCATCCGCCCGCTGGCGGTGCACCTCGCGCACCAGGCCGCGCGCGCCGTGAGCATCCCGGTGATCGGGATCGGCGGCATCATGGGCGCCGAAGACGCGCTCGAGTTCCTGGTCGCGGGCTGCGCCGCGGTGCAGGTGGGCACGGCCACGTTCGTAAACCCGAGCGTGATCGCCGAGGTCCACGACGGCATCGCCGCCTATCTCACGTCGCACGGCTTCACGTCCCTTGCCGAGCTGCCTCGATACCTACCTCGCGATTAAGGAGAGAACATGTCGACCGAAATGCCGCCGGCTGGATCTGAGCCCGGCGCCGCGGGCAAGCTGCAGATCCTCGCCACCGAGCACTGGAGCCTGCTCGCGACCCGCTCTCTGACATACACGGAATCCCTCGGCCGCGTGAACATGTTCCTGGCCATCCTGACCGGTGCGGTGATCTCGCTGGCGCTGGTCGCGCAGGCCGATCGCTTCGGCCCGACGTTCATCGCTGTCGCCATCTTCATGCTCTCCGTGGTTTTGTTCGCAGGCGTTGCCACAGTCGGGCGCCTGATGATGCTCAACCGCGATGACTACCGCTGGGTGATCGGGATGAACAGGCTCCGGCGCGCATACATAGATTTGCATCCGGAGCTGGAGCCTCACTTTGTCACGAGTCCCTACGACGATCTGCCCGGCGCGCTGCAGACGCTCGGCATCGACCTCAGAGGCGCGCAGCGACTCGGTTCCTTGTTTCACGGGCTGCAAACGCTTCCGGGCATGCTGTCGGTGATCGTGGCGTCGGTCGCCGGCGCCATCGGGGCCCTGGTCGGATACGCGATCGGCATTCCGCTGCTGGGTGTCTTGCTTGCAGGCGCGGCCGCGTTCGTGCTCGCCGCTGTGCTGATGGGCATCTGGGGCCGGCGGTCGGTCGGGCGACTCAGTCCGAGCCTCGAGGCGCGGTTCCCGACGCCAAAGACCTAGGTCGGCGCGAAGACCTCCGGCCTGGCAAGCCGGATGGCGACGATCACGACGCCGGCTACGACGGCCCCGATCGCCATGGCTCCCGGCGCCCCGATGACCGTCGACAACGCGCCGGCCTGCAAGCTCCCGATCGGCCCGACGCCGATCAACGCCTGCGCGTAGAGCGCCATCACCCGACCGCGCAGGTGGTCGGGCGTGACGGTCTGGATCCGGTTGTTGGCGGTGGCGACAAACGAGATCTGGCAGTAGCCCGCCACGAACAGCGTGACGAGCGACAGCGCGTAGACCCGCGACGCGGAGAAGACCAGCAGCGCCGCCACCCAGATCAGAGCCATCCAGAACTGGCGCCGAGGATCCCCACCCAGGCCTGGTGTAAAGGCCAGCGTCAGGGCGCCGGCGAGCGCGCCCAGACCCATCGACCCCATCAGGAAACCGAAACCCTGGGCGCCGACGTGCAGCACCTGGTCGGCGAACAGCGGGATCAGGGTCAGCCGGTTCATCGCGAAGAGCGAGAACACGGCCACCGCGACCAGCATCATGCCTACGGCAGGCTCGCGCCGGGCATAAGCGGCACCTTGAGCAACGCGCTCGAGCCAGGGCTGCTCATGGTGGTGGGGTACGACCGCAGGCAGGTTTTTCATGAGCAGCAGAGCGCCGACAGCCGCGAGATAGCTCACCGAGTTGGCGAGGAAGCAAAGCGGTACGCCGACCGCCGCGATGATCACGCCCGCGATGGATGGACCGATGACGGCCGCCCCGTTGAAAACCGACGAGTTGAGCGCGATCGCGTTCATCAGGTCCTGACGCCCGACCATCTCGATGAGAAACGATTGGCGCGCGGGGACGTCGAAGAGGTTGATGGTGCCGGTCGCAGCCGCGGCCACGAGGACCATCCAGTACTGAGCATGGCCAGTCGCGGACAACGCGAACAAGGCGAACGATGGGAGCGTGAACAGCGATTGCGTGACCAGCAGGACGGTGCGCTTGCGGTAACGGTCCGCAACCACGCCTCCGAACTGGCTGCCGAGGAGCACGGGCGTGAACTGCGCGGCCAGGACGAGACCGACGAGCAGGCCGCTGTGCGTGAGCAGGAGCGCGAGCCACGGCATGGCGACGCTCTGCATCCACGTCCCGACCGTCGAGATGATCTGCCCGGTCAGAAAGAGCCGGTAGTTCCGATGGCGCAGCGCACCCAGCGCCCTGGCCGCCGCCGGCCGGGTCTGGGGCTCGCTGCTTTCTTTCATTGGGACTCGGCTGATAATCGCAGGGTGCCGAGGCTGAAAGAGGAAGTCGACATCGATGCACCAGCGGTGCGCGTCTGGGCGGTGGTGCAGGAAGATGCGACGAATGCGCCCAAGTGGTCGCGCCACGTCGCGAGAATCGAGAAGCTGGACAAGAACCCGCCCGGCAAAGGCACGCGCTATCGCTATCACCTCGATCTTCCGGGCGGTCTCAAGGAAACGCTCGAGGTGGAGCAGAGCGTGTACAACAAGCCGAAGCGGTGCGCAGGCACGTTCATCCGCGGGCCGCTGAAGGGCACGTGGTCATACACCTATAGGGAGAAGGACGGCACGACCCATGTCGTATACGAGATGGACTACGAGCTGGCCGGGCTGTTGCGCTTCGCGGGCGGCCTGCTTGCGGGTCAGTACGCCCAAGGCATTCGCAGCAACATGGCCGCTTTGAAGAAGTACGTCGAATCCGGCAAGGGGCCGAAGGCGAGGAGCTGATCCGGTGCTTGCCTACGTTTTCAGCCATCGACCGGCCGGCGATGTGGACGTCGCGGTCTACGAGTCCGCGCTGAAGCGTTTCCACGCCGCGCTCGCGAGCGCGCCGCCGAGCGGCTTTGTCCGCTCCTCGACGTTCAAGGTCGGCGACCGCTACAGCGACTGGTACCTTGTCGACGGCTCGGCAGCGCTAGATGCGCTCAGCGCGGCTGCCGTGAGCGGCGTTCGCACACCGGCCCACGACGCCGCCGCGCGGATGGCCCTGGACGGGGTGGGCAAGCTGTACAGCCTCATCAGCGGCGAGCCGGCAGCCGGCTCCGGGTTTGAGATCCAGTTCTCGAAGCCGGCAGGCGTGGGATACGCCGACCACTACGAGCGCTTGCGGCCTTACTCGGGCAAGCCGGGGGTCACCTTGTGGCGACGGATGATGGTGCTGGGCCCGCCGCCGGAGTTCTGCCTGATTGCGCCGTCAGAGGTCGAGCTGCCGCACGAGTACCGCCCCGAGGTCCTGCGCCGGGAGCCCATCTGAGGTCACGCGCGTGCGAGCGATGAGAAATCCTTGGGAGCGACGTTCAGACGATCAGTGCCGGTGCCGCTCGCACACAGGTAAAACGGCGCCGCCCCGGTAAAGCTACGGTCGGCGGAAGGGAAGCAGCTCCAGCTGCTCGAAGCGGTCCTGGACCGCGTCCCGCAGCTCATTCGAGAGCGCCTTGAGGCGCTCCTGCGTGCTGCCCTCGTCCAGGCTGAGAGCGCGGACACGGCGGAGGACCGTCTGCATCGCGTAAAGGCCGGCCGGCTCGTCGCTGGTGATTCGTCCGGCGGCGCTGCGAAGGGCGCGAGCAATGTCTTCGTGGTTGTGCGCGCGCAGCCAGTTGCCCAGACGTGAAGCGGCCACCAGCACGCGTTGTGTCTTGGGGTTCAGGCCCGTCGTGGCGACCTCGCGCGAACGCGCCGGCTGGAAGACGGACAGCGCCGGCCGGCGGCGGCGCAGCATCCCGACGCGATTGAGGAGACCTTTCGCGTTGGGTCCCATCATCACGATGACTCCCGCGACGATGAGAAGGCCGGCGATCACCCCTGCCAGGACCTCGATCACTACGCCTAGCGTACATTCTTGAAGGCGTCGCGACGGGTTCTTGAGTGGGGGAGTAAGAGTGGCCAGTAGTTACAAGCCGGTTGCCGTCGTGACGGGTGCTTCATCAGGCATTGGCGCGGCCACAGTCGTGGCGTTGAGCCGCCTCGGCTATCGCATCGCGGCAGGCGCGCGGCGATTAGAGCGCGTGCGCCGCGTCGTGGGCTCATCAGGCCTGGCCCTGCCGCTGGATGTGACCAGGCTCGACAGCATCGACGCCTTCGTGGCTGAGGTGGGGAAAAAGTTCGGCCGCATCGATGTCCTCGTCAACAACGCCGGCCTTGCGCGCGGCCTCACACCGGTTGCCGAGGGAAGTGATGAGGACTGGATCGAGATGTGGGAGGTCAACGTGCTCGGCCTGTTGAGGATGACCCGAGCGTGTCTGCCCCTCCTACGCAAGGCAAGACACGGTCACATCGTCAACCTGGGATCGATCGCTGGTTTCGAGACGTACAAGGGAGGGGCCGGCTACACCGCCAGCAAGCACGCTGTGCGTGCCATCTCACGCACGCTGCGACTCGAGCTGAACGGCGAGCCGATCCGGGTCACCGAGATCGAGCCCGGGATGGTCGAGACCGAATTCAGCGTGGTTCGGTTCCATGGCGATCGCGATGCCGCCAAGGCTGTCTATAAAGGTGTGAAACCTCTTGTCGCCGCCGACATCGCGGACTGCATCGTCTTCGCCGTCACCCGCCCGCCGCACGTGGACATCGATGAGATCGTGATCCGCCCGATCGCGCAAGCGGCGAGCTGGCTGGTGGCGCGAAAGCCCTAGCCGCGTTCGCTGTCAATGAATGCGGCGCCAGGCCTTACCATTCCACGCCCATTCGGCCGTGTTCAGAGTGGCCCCGGTGCCAGAGGCTTCGTTCAGACCACCGAAGACCAGGATTTCCCGACCGTCGAATGCAGCTCCAAAGCCAAGCAGCCTCGGCCCGGGTGAGTTGGTTCCGACCCAGGCCCATGTGCCGCCCGCCCAACGCCACAGCTCGAGCTGATTCGAGTACGGGGCGCCCGCCAGCAACCAGAGCGAGTGACGGTCGGCGACGATGAGGCCGGACGGCGGGAGGTGCAGCTCATTGGTGGCCGCCGCCTCCAGCTGCCAGTCGGAACCAGTCCATCGCCAGGTGTTGGTCATCGCATCTTTGGGGATTCGGTAGCCGCCGAACGCAATCAACGCGCCAGTCGCGGGATCGATGCCCAGGCTCGCTCCCAGCCGCGATGGTGGCGAATGTTCCGGATGCAGTTGGCGCCAGCCCGACTTCGACAACAACCATGTCTCCTCGGCATGCGCCCCGGCTCCGATTACGAGTACGCCTCCGAGCTTGGGGTCGTCGATCGCCGTCGGACCCGAAAGCTTGGGCCCGCTCCCGAGCAGCTGGCTCCAAACACCGCCGCGGAATTCCCACGTGTCGTAGAGCGCCACGTAACCATCCAGTGCAGTGGCATCCCAACCGCCATAAGCGATGACGCTCGCGGTCGACGGGTCGGGCGCCAACGCCGATCCGAAAACGGGATGGCCGCCGAAACCCGGCTCCTGGCTCCAACACGATCCCGACCACATCCAGGTGGCATCGGAGCTCGGCGTGTTGTCGAGCCGATCGAACACCAGAATCCCAGATCCCGACGGCAGCGTCGCGGCACTCGAACCGATGGCGGGGAGCCAGGTATGACAGTCCGCTGGCACTGCGGTTCGTGCGGGCTCGCAGGACGCAATCAAGAATGCGGCGCCGATCACGGTTAGAGCGGTCAGCCGAGCGGCGAGCTTCGTTTTCTTCCTACTTGATCAAGCCGGCCGCACGGGCCTCGGCGGTCGTCATTCAACAACCTGGGTCGCCGTAGTTTCCGCAGCACGCCCGCCGGCGCACTACCTTGCGCCCGACGTTGCCGAATACGCGTCCAGCCCTCTCGACGAAGCCGTAATTGCCCGCTCGCAGATTCGCGAGAAAGCTGGAGGGTCGGGCCGGCTCGTTCCTGCGCAACTATTCGTAGTAATTATTCGCGTATTCAATCCAGCCCGGGTTGGGACATCCGCTGGACGTGTGCGCGTGAGTGCAGTGCACACCTGCTCGCGGACCTGGATCTATGTAGAGCTCGCCGTGGATCACGACTGCGTCGCCGGCGTGGATGGGCACGCTTGGAGCCAGTGAGGTGTTGTGGTCCACCTCCAGACTCTCGCCCGTGGTCGTCTTGACCTCGAAGCGTTCGTGACCTCCCGATTCCACCGGATCCGACAGCACCGTGGCATCGAAGGTGACCTCGGCGCCGCTGGTGCCGTTGACGATGTCCTGGTGGAGACCCTGGTCGTCGGGTGCTTCGCGGCCGCCGCAGGCCGAGACCGTGATCACAACGGCCGCGAGCGCACCCACTGCCAGGGCGGTCCGCAGAAGTCTCACAGCCGCAGGGCTTGCTCCAGCGACAGCTTGCCTTCGTAAAGCGACCGCCCGAGGATCACGCCTGCCGCGCCTGTTTCGCGAACCCTGCGGATGTCGTTGAGAGACGAGATGCCGCCGCCGTACTGCACGGGCAGCTGCGTCATCGTGAGCACTCGGGCGAGGGTGTCGAGGTCCGGTCCCGCGAGCGTCCCGTCGCGCTCGGTGCAGGTGAGGATCACGCCGGCCAGAGGCAGAACGTTCCAGCGCGGGATCAGCTCGGAGATGTCGAGCGGCTCCGTCTCCGTCCAGCCGCTCACGGCCGGCCGGCCATCCCGCACGTCCAGCGCTGCCATCACATGACCTGGATTCGTGGTCGCGCACGCTGCCAGCAGCTCCGGCTCCCTGACCGCGGCAGTCCCCATCACCACCGCCCCGGCGCCGGCGCCGATCCAGGCCTCGACCTGGGCCGCCGTCCGAAGTCCGCCGGCGACCTGCACGGTCAATCCGGCTTCGATGACCCTTTCGATGACACCACGGTTGTCGCCCTCGCCGCGGGCCGCGTCGAGGTCGACGACATGGAGCCGGATCGCGCCCGCGCGGGCGAAGTCCAGCGCGATCGTGGCCGGATCATCGGAGTAGACCGTGCGCTGGTCGAAGTCACCCTGGACGAGCCGGACGCATTGGCCGTTCATGATGTCGATCGCCGGGATCACCAGCACGCGACTATCCTGGCTGGTTCGACCCGACTCGGGGCTATCTGTAGTTCGTGAACTGAAGGGGAACCGGGATGTCCTCGGCCTCGCGGAGATTCTTGATCACGAGCTGCAGCGTGTCCTTGTCCTTGCCGACGACGCGAAGCTGATCGCCCTGTATCCGCACCTGGACCTTGGGCGTGACGTTCTGGATGCGCTTCCGGAGGTCGCGGGCCAGCTCATCGGTGATGCCCGCGTTCAGGTGGACCTCGATCTGGCCGCGGCCCTTGCCCACCGTCTTGGGGTCGCCCGCCTTGAACAACTTGGGCGACAGCTGGCGCCGGGCCGCTTTCTCGCGCAGAACCTGAAGCGCCGCCTTCGCGCGCTCCTCGCTCGCCGAGTCGATGAGGATGATCTGGTCTTGACGGTCGAAAGAGGTCTGCGTGTCCCTGAAATCGAAGCGGGTGCCCACCTCTCGGCGGGCCTGATCAAGCGCGTTGGTGAGCTCCGCCGGGTCGAACTCCGAAACGACGTCGAAGGAGAACTCAGCCACTCGTGTTCAAGATCGCGTTGATGCCGAGGTACACCGCCGCGGCTGCCAACCCGATCCCGAGCAATGAGCTCACGACCAGGAGCGCTCCGATTCCGAACGTGCCCTCGTCGAGTGGCTCCAGCGGCGGCTTGTCATACGGGTCCGGGCCGTAATCGAGGTCGTACACGCCCTCCTGGCGAGCGCGCTCTACCAGCTCGTCCAGCACCGGCTTGCCGCCCGGCGGGAGCGGCTTCGAGGAGAGGTTGGCGACCGCCTCTTTGAGGTTGTCGCGGGTGCGCCCGAGGTCGGCGACGACCAGGTCGAGCGTCTCCGTGCCAGCCGGCGTCGGGTACTTCCGGCGCAGGTCCGCGATGATTCCGTAGAGGCTCACATTCGCGATTCTTTCAGAAGCCGAGGGCGCTGTGCAGGCGCCCCTTAAACTAGTCCCGAGATGAGTGTGGAAACGAAATCGAAGGCGGCGACCAAAAAGAGCGCGACCCACCCGAACACCTGGGTGTTCTATCAAGGCGAGTTTGGCCGGTACCACGACATCAAGCTCGGCCTGATGACGCACGCCCTCCATTACGGAACCGGTTGCTTCGAGGGCATCCGCGCTTACTGGAACCCCCAGCAGGAGCAGCTGCACCTCCTCCAGGCTTCCGCGCATTACGAGCGGCTGCGGCGGTCGGCCAACATCATGCGGATGACCCTTCCTTACTCGACCGAGGAGCTGGTCAACGTCACCGTCGAGCTCTTGCGCCGCAACGAGTTCAAGTCCGACGTCTACGTGCGTCCGCTTCTATATACATCGAGCGAAGAGATCGGCGTGCGCCTCCACAACCTCGACCACAGCTTTTTCATCTACGCCATTCCGTTTGGCAACTATGTCGAGATCGAGCGTGGCATCAGGTGCATGGTCAGCTCGTGGCGGCGCACCCCGGACCAGTCGCTGCCGGCCCGGGCCAAGATCACCGGCTCATACGCACAGTCGGCGCTCGCGAAATCGGAAGCGGTCGAATCGGGTTTCGACGAAGCCATCGTCCTCACGATCGACGGCCATGTATCCGAGGGGTCGGCTGAGAACCTGTTCATGCTCAAAGACGGCGTGTTCGTGACCCCGCCCGTCACCGACGACATCCTCGAGGGCGTGACTCGCATCCTCCTGACTCGGTTGATCAAAGAGGAGCTCGGCAAACCTGTCGTCGAGCGCAGCATCGACCGCACCGAGCTCTACACGTGCGACGAGCTGCTTCTGTGCGGGACGGGGGCGCAGGTCTCGCCCGTGATCGAGGTCGACCGGCGGCCAGTGGGCAATGGCAAGGTCGGGGAGTTCACGCAGGAGCTGCAGAGCATCTACTTCGCAGCGGTGCGCGGCGAGTCACCGAAGCACAAGGACTGGACGATCCCCGTCTATTAGACCAGCGCGTAGGCTGACGCGGCGATGAAAATAATCGTCGCGCCGAACTCGTTCAAGGGCAGCCTCTCCGCGTCGCAGGCGGCAGCCGCGATCGCACACGGGGTGCGTGCAGCGCTGCCGGACGCCGACGTCCTGGAGATTCCGGTCGCCGACGGCGGCGAGGGCACGGTCGAAGCGCTGGTCTCGGCTCGCAAGGGAATTTATCGCTCAGTGGAGGTCGAAGGACCGCTCGGCGATCCGGTCCAAGCCACGTATGGCGTCATCGATGACGGCCGCACCGGCGTCGTCGAGCTCGCGTCGGCGAGTGGGCTCACGCTGATCCCCGCCGATAAACGCGACCCGCGCAAGACCTCCACGTACGGTTTCGGGCAGCTGCTGAACGCGGTGCGCGGGCACGGGGTCGAGTCGATCATCGCCGGGATCGGCGGCTCGGCGACCAATGACGGCGGCGCCGGCATGGCGCAGGCCCTCGGCTACCGCTTCCTCGACACGACCGGTCGCGACCTGCCTCGCGGCGGCGCCGAGCTGGCTCGGCTCGAGCGGATCGACGCCGCCGCCTTCGACGCGGGGTGGCGCTCGATCAGCGTGATGGTCGCCTGCGACGTCACCAATCCCCTGACCGGGCCTCAGGGCGCGAGCTATATCTATGGGCCGCAGAAGGGCGCCGACGAAAGGGCTGTCCGCGAGCTCGACCAGGCGCTCGCCCACCTCGCCGAAATCATCGAGCGCGACCTGGGCAGGCGGGTGGCGGACGTGCCTGGCGCTGGAGCCGCCGGCGGGGCCGGGGCGGGCCTGATCGCGTTCCTGGATGCCAGGCTGGTCCCGGGGGCCCCGCTCGTGGTCGATGCCAGCGGCTTCGACCGTGCCCTGCCCGGAGCCCGGCTGGTGATCACCGGCGAGGGGCGGGTCGACGGCCAGACCGCCTTCGGCAAGGCGCCCGGCGAGGTGGCCAAGAGGGCCCGTGCGGCCGGGATCCCGACCCTGCTGCTGGCGGGGAGCAAGGGCCCCGGCTGGGAGTCGCTGATCTCGATAGGCGTGACTTCGGTGGTTACGCTGGCTCAAGAAGGCGATCCAGAAGGGCACAATCTGCAAGTCCTGATGCGCGATGCCGCCCAAGAACTGACCCGCTCGGCCGCCCGCGCCGTTCAAGAAATGCTGTGACAGACGAACCCAAAGACGAATCTAAGGTCGGCGTCGATCCGACCGACGTCGAGCTCGTGCGGGCTTATCGCAACGGCGACACGCGCGCGTTCGAGGAGCTGCACCGCCGCTATGTCGCCTCGATCTACCGGCTCGTGCGCCGCAAGCTCGGCGATGCGCTGCTTGCCGAGGACATTGCGCAGGAGACCTTCATGAAGGCGCTCCGAATGATGGATCGGGTCGACGAGTCGTTCAACTTCGGCGGCTGGGTGCACACCGTGGCCCGCAATCTTTGCTTCGACGAGCTGCGCCGCCGCCAGCGCGACCTCCGGGTAGAGGGGTCGGATGACGACGACGACGAGTTCATGGCCAAGCTTCCATCGACCTCGCGCAGCTTCGATCCGGTCGATGTCCAGGAATCGAATGAGACTCGAAGGCGGGTCTGGGCCGTTTCTCAGCGGCTGCCCGAGAAGTACCGCCTCGTGCTCACCCTCCGTGAGCTTCAGGACCTCAGTTACCGCCAGATCGCGCGAACTTTGAAGATGTCCGAGAGCGCCGTCGAGACGCTGCTCTACCGTGCCCGGCTCCGATTCAAAGAGGAATACCTCGCGGCCGAGGGTGCGGCCGAAGTTACCCATGAGGAGGTGGCCCCGTTGTTGGCTCCATACCTGGCCGGCAAGCTTCGTCGCAACCAGGCCGAATCAGTTCGCAACCACATCGCGGGTTGCGCCCGGTGCTCTCGGCGGTTGGGCCGCCGGGCAGTTCGCAGGACTCCCGCCAAATGAGGGTTAGTAGAGTAGGTGATGCGATGGCCAAGGTAGTCGTGCGGTTTTTCGACGACGAAACCCTCGAGGGGGTCGCTCGCGACCTCGACTTCGACGAGCCCGACTTCCTGGTCGAGGTCGACGATGCCGGCGGCCTGGAGAACAACGAGACCGCCTGGATCCCGCTCACGGCGGTGAAGTGGGTAGAGCTGCCCCGCGACCAGAACCTGGCTTCGGAGACCCCGACGCGCAAGGTCGCGATCAGATTCCTCGACGGCGAGGTGCTGCGCGGTCACCTGGACGGCACGCTCGAGCGGCACCGCTACGGCGTCGTGCTGCACCTCCACGGCGAGCAGGCGGACAGCCCGATCCGCAAGCTTGGGATTCCGTTCTCAGCCGTCAAGGCGCTCTTCTTCATCCGCGAGTTCGACGCTCGTGGCGAGGACGCCGGCACCGCCTCGGAGGCCTACCTCGCGCGCCGGACCATGGCGCCGCTGCTTGACGTGCTGGAAGAGATGGACATGCTCACGCGCTTGCACAGGGATGGGCTGCTCTCCGACGACGAGTACGCGAGCAAGCGGACGCTGGTGCTGGAGAGGCTCTAGCTAACTCGCAGGGACGGGCCGCCAGGAGCCGCCGACCACCTCTGGGGCCCCCGCGACGCAGTCGCGGGAGTGACCTCGGCCGAGCGCACGGATGACGGCGGAGGGTTCTGCAAGCCATGGTGCCACGCCGTCCCGTCCCACCAGTACCGCCCATCCGGCGAAAGCTGCGCCATTAGCGCAAAGTTTGGTCGCGGGCGCCGCAGCGTCTTCACAAGCAGGATCGCCAGCACGACCACCGACACCAGGAGCACCAAGCCGCTTAGAGCGGCGAAGGTCATGCCGCCCAAGCCGATCGAGCCAACCGGAGCCGCTGAGCCGCCCCCACTCGCAATCGCGCTACCTCCGGCGGCTGCACTGCTCCCACCGTATGGGCTGCCTCCCCCGCTCGGGGCCGTGGTGCACGCGAAGGCGCTGAGAGGCGCCCAGCAGGCGAACAGGAGGGCCAGCGCACCCGCTGCTGCCAACTTGAGGCCAGTCGAGATCACAGGGAACACCGTACTTGAGGTCAACGCGAAAGTGAACGAAATCTGGTCCGCCTAGCCCGGCGGCCGGGCAGCCGGATACGGCCGCCAGATGCGCCCGTCCCACCAGTGGGCCCCGTCAGGGGAGCGGGGCGCGTTCGGGGGCGCTTCGATCGAGGCTTGGCGCCATCGCTGCCCGTCCCACCAGTAGGCGCCGTCCGGCGACATCATGGGTCCGCCTACGAGGAACGTGGCTGGACGCCGCCGGCGGGTCACCAAGACGATCGTGATCGTGATCACGATCGCCAGTGCCACCACGAGGGCGCCGACCGCGATCCCGATGTTGCGTATCCAGTCGTTCACCGCTTGACCGGCGCCCGGCGGCACCTGCGTCTGCGAGGGAGCGCTCGCGTACTCGGTGGCCGCTTGGGTCACTGCGGTCGCCGACAAGTCATTCGTAGTGGAGTCCGCGACAACTTCGAACGCAAGATTGCCTTTCCGGAATTCGATCCAGCTTTGAAGCGCGCCATCGGGCAACGTGAAGAGAGCGCCGTATGAATTCGGGACCGATGGAGGCATCGGGATGTCGCTCGTGTAGTTGCCGTAGATCTTGTCGAGGAGCCTGAGCAGGGTGTACCAGGACCGGGCTCCTTTGGCATCCCGAAACTCGAAGACCCGCTCGACTAGCAGGTCGCGCGAGCCACGCTGCGCCCACTCCAGCGCATAGCCCCTGGTGAAGCCATAGAGGTTCAGGTCAAATTCGATGCCTGAGTTGCCTGCCACGTAGGCGGCGTAGTCGTGGGCGGTGAAGTCGCCGATAAGGTTGGTTGAGGTCGGGGGGACGTCAGTCCAGTCCGCGGTTGGCGGCGCCGCCAGCAGAGGGTGGAGGTCAGTGGCCGCCTCGGCCCCAACCGCTGCGAGCAGGATCGCCAAGATCGCCGATAGAAGCCCTGAGAGCGCCCGGTTGCCCACCGCCGCGATTCTAGGCCGGGGGTTGGCTGCTACACCCCGGCGTAGAATCTGATCGTGGCCGAAGTCAACGAATCGCCCAATGGAAACGGGGCCGTGAAAGGTTCCTTCAAGGTCAAGGCTGGGCTCGCCCAGATGCTGAAGGGCGGCGTGATCATGGACGTGGTCACACCCGAGCACGCGCGGATCGCGCAGGACGCGGGTGCGTGCGCCGTGATGGCCCTGGAGCGCGTGCCCGCCGACATCCGCAAGGAGGGCGGCGTGGCGCGGATGTCCGATCCGATCCTGATCCGCTCGATCATGGAGTCGGTGACGATCCCAGTCATGGCGAAGTGCCGGATCGGCCACTTCGTCGAGGCGCAGATCCTCGAGGCCCTTGGGATCGACTACATCGACGAATCCGAGGTGCTCACACCCGCCGACGAAGAGAACCACATCGACAAGCACCCGTTCAAGGTTCCGTTCGTCTGCGGCTGTCGCGACCTCGGCGAGGCGCTGCGACGGATCGCTGAAGGCGCGGCCATGATTCGCACCAAGGGTGAGGCTGGGACCGGCAACGTGGTCGAAGCCGTTCGACATGCCCGTGCCGTCAACGCCGGGATTCGGAAGCTTCACGGTTTGAGTCACGCCGAGCTCGTGCACGAAGCCAAGCAGATCGGCGCGCCGGTCGAGCTGCTCGCCGAATGTCAGCGCCTCGGGCGCCTGCCCGTGGTCAACTTCGCCGCGGGTGGCATCGCCACGCCTGCAGACGCCGCGCTGATGATGCAGCTCGGCGTGGACGGTCTGTTCGTCGGCTCCGGCATCTTCAAGTCCGAGGACCCCTTGAAGCGTGCCAAAGCGATCGTGGCGGCCACAACGTATTTCGACAAGCCCGAAGTTCTGGCGGAGGTTTCCGCCGGTCTCGGGAAGGCGATGCCGGGGCTCGAGATCCCCTCCATCCCGAAGGACGAGCTGCTCGCTGCCAGAGGCTGGTAGTCGCCGCGCGTCCGCGGGACGCAACGGCGCACCTTTGATTGGGGTCCTCGCGATGCAGGGTGCGTTTGCCGAGCATGCGCGCGCGCTCGAAGCCTCGGGTGCGAGGACTCGGCTCGTGAAGACGCCCGATGATCTTCGGGACCTCGACGGCCTGGTGCTTCCCGGCGGCGAGAGCACGACGATGACGATGCTGATGGAGCGCGTCGGACTGCTCGATCCGCTGCGCGACGCCATCGCCCGCGGCCTCCCGACGCTGGCTACTTGCGCCGGCATGATCGTGCTCGCACGCGAGGTTACCGACGGGATGGCAGGCCAGCGCGGCCTGGGCCTGCTCGACATCTCGGTGCGGCGCAATGGGTACGGACGGCAGGTCGACAGCTTCGAAGCTGATGTCGATGTGGCAGGCTTCGACGGCAAGCCTTTTCCCGGAGTGTTCATCAGGTCACCGCTCGTGGAGTCGGCCGGCACCGCCGAGGTGGTCGCGATGCATGACGGCCACGCCGTCGCGTTGCGCCAGGGCCACATCCTCGCGCTGTGCTTTCATCCCGAGCTCACCGGCGATCGGCGGCTGCACGAAGAGTTCGTTCGGATGGCGAAGGCGTCATGAGGCTCAGGGCGGCGGGATTGCTCGACCTCTCGCGCATCGAAGAGATGCACCGCTCGGCGGACATGACCATGAACGGGGCCGATGCCCCTGCGGCGAGGCTGTGGTCGCTGCTCAGCTCCACGCTGTCGGCGTTTCTGCCTCTCTCGCAGGAGACCCTCATTTACGTGGCCGAGGAGGGCGGCAAGGTGGTCGGCTACGTCCAGGCATCCGGAGGCCAGCGAGGCCTGGAGCTTTCGAGGGCCAAGGTCCTGCAGGTGCTGAACCTGCAAGTCGTGGATGGGTCTACCGATGACGTGGCGCCGGCGCTGGTCGAGCACCTGTGCAACCAGGCGCTCGAGCGCGGGGCGCAGCGGGTGTTCGTGCGCCTGCCGGACCGCGATCCCCTGCTCTCGGTGTTCCGGCTCCGCGGATTTCGCCAGTACGCCACCGAGGTCGTCGTCTATGCGGAGAAGCCGGTCGCGGGCTCCCAGCGAAAGGCCGACGGCGTCCGGCCCGTGAAGAGGGGCGACAATCGCCTGCTCTACCAGCTCTACCGGAAGGTCACTCCGCAAGGTGTGTCGCAGCTCGAGGCCCCCACTTATCGCGACTGGCGTGCGCTGCACGGGGAGTGGACCGGTCGTCTCAGCGCGCGGGGATCGGACAAGCTCGAGCTGGTGATCGACCGGGTCGAGGTCGTGGGCTGGGTCAAGGTCGAGCGGGGCTCGGGGGCGCGCCCGCACACGCTCAATTTCCTGGCGATGCCCGAGCGACCCCTCCCGGACGAGCTGGCGGACCTCGGTTTATCTCTGCTGGCCGGTTCCGAGGCGCCCGCCTGGTCGAGCCTGCGCCACTATGATTCGCACATGATCGACGCCCTGCGAGGGCGTGGGTTCAGCGTACTTTTGACGCAGCTACTCCTGGTCAAAGAACTGGCCGTTCGAGTACCCGTGCGAGAGAAAGGACTGGTGCCCTCGCTCGCATGAGCAGGCCCGAAACGTCGCTTGTGCCCTCCGCTGGGCGCGGGCAGGGGGCACACAGCTGGGACGAGGAGATCGAGCTCCTGTCGCGCGCGCTGCCCACCGACCTGGCGCGTGCCCTGCACGAGCGCACCGATCCCCGCGAGCTGCTCGAGATCGTGCTCGACCTCGGCCGTGAGCCGGAGGCCCGCGTGCCTGGGCGCGAGGTGCTGCTCGCGGACCGCCCGGTTTCCGCATCCGATCTCGAACACGTCGCCAACAACGTCGGCCAGTTCGGCGACGACAACCGCGCCGGCATCGAGCGCACCCTCCACCGAGTGTCCGCGATTCGCAACCGGTCCGGCCGCATCACCGGGCTCACCATGCGCGTCGGGCGCGCCGTTACCGGCACCGGCGAGATCATCCGCGACATCGTGATCAGCGGCCAGAGCATCCTGTTGCTCGGGCGGCCCGGCATCGGCAAGACCACGATGCTGCGCGAGTGTGCCCGCCTGCTGGCTGATGAGCTCCGCAAGCGGGTGGTGATCGTCGACACGTCGAACGAGATCGGCGGTGACGGCGACATCCCTCATCCTGGGATCGGGCGCGCGCGTCGCATGCAGGTGCGGACGCCGTTGCTTCAGCACTCGGTGATGATCGAGGCGGTCGAGAACCACATGCCCGAGGTCATCGTCATCGACGAGATCGGCACGGAGCTCGAGGCGGCCGCAGCTCGCACCATCGCCGAGCGTGGCGTACAGCTCATCGCGACCGCTCACGGCCAAACACTCGAGAACCTGCTCGTCAATCCGACGCTGAACGACCTCCTCGGCGGCATCCAGAGCGTGACGCTGTCCGACGAAGAGGCTCGCCGCCGGGGCACTCAGAAGTCGGTGCTCGAGCGCAAGGCGCCGCCGACATTCGATGTTCTTGTCGAGATCCAGGACCGCGACCGCGTTGCCATCCACATGCCGCTGGCCGACATCGTAGACACCGCGCTGCGCGGGCCGATGCTCACGCCCAAGATCCGCATGCGCACGCGCGAGGGTCGGGTCATCTCCAATGTCGAGGTCCCGACCGTCGTCGCCCCCGATCTGCCCGCATCCGCGGCCGCCGGCAGCAAGCCGCTCGGCATCTTTCCGTACGGTGTGAGCCGCCACCACGTCGAGCAGTCGATCCGCGACCTCGAGCTGCCCGTGCGTGTGCTGGGCAACCTGGACGGCGCCGGCGCGGTGCTCACGCTCAAGAATCACTATCGGCGGCGGCCGGACAGCCTGCGCCAGGCGGAGAGTCGCGGCCTGCCGATTCACATCCTCAAGAGCAATTCGGTGACGCAGGTTCGGGACGCGCTCTCGCGCATCTATGGAGTCGATAAGCACGACGAGGCTACGACTCGCGCCCTGGCCGAGGCTGCGGCTGCGATCAAGACCGTGAAGACGACACTGCGACCGGTGGAGATCGGGCCGCAGAACGCGTATCTACGCCGCCTGCAGCATCAGCTGGTGGCGGAAAACGAGCTCTCCGCTCGCAGCACCGGCAAGGAGCCCCAGCGCCGCTTGCGAATCACGCCGACTCCCGAAGACCCGCTGACGTAATTGGGCGGGCTGTTCATCACGTTCGAGGGGCCTGAAGGCGCCGGCAAGACCACGCAGGTCGAGCTCCTGGGCCAGGCCCTCGCGAACCGGCAGCCGGTGATGGTGCGCGAACCGGGCGGCAACGAGCTCGGAGAGCGCATCCGCGAGATCGTCCTGACCGGCACCATCGAGCTCGACGCGGAGGCCGAGATGTATCTCTTCATGGCCGCTCGGAAGCAGCTGATCGCTGAGGTGATCGCCCCGGCGCTCGCTGCCGGCCAGATCGTGGTCGCCGATCGCTACCACGACTCGACGCTCGCGTACCAGGGTGGGGCCCGCGGCGTACCGACGACGTGGCCGCCCACGTTCCCGCGGCCAGACGTCACGTTCCTGTTGTCCGTCCCGGTCGAGAAAGGTCTCGAGCGCCTGGCCGAGGCGGGCAAGCAACCGGATCGGGTCGAGCGGGAGTCGATCGAGTTCCACAAGCGCGTTGCCGCCGCCTATGACCGCCTCGCCGCCGCCGAACCGAACCGCTTTACCCGACTCGACGCGACCGGCTCGAGGGACCACATTCACATTGCCGCGATGGCCCGGCTGCAACCGCTCCTCGACCGCCTGGATAAGGCGGCCGCTTCGCGGGGATAGAGCGGTAGACTCCGACCCCCGGTGATGGTGTCCCAGTGATTCGAGTCGAAGGCCTTCGTAAGAGTTTTGGCGACGTCCGCGCCGTCGACGGGGTGGACCTACACGTCGAGCGCGGCCAGGTTCTCGTTCTCCTGGGACAAAACGGCGCCGGCAAGTCCACCACCCTGCGCTGCCTCGGCGGCATCCTGCGGCCGGACTCCGGCTTGATCGAGCTCGACGGCCTGCGGCTGCCCGAAAAGCTGGATGAGGTCCGTGGGCGGCTGGGTGTCGTTCCGGACCAGGCGCGGCTGTACGGCCGCAACACGGCGGTCGAATACCTCGAACGCTTCGGTTACCTCTACGGGGTGCCTGGGGACGTGCGCAAGCGGCGCATCGCGGAGCTGCTGGAGCGCTTCGAGCTCGCGGACCGAACGGACGCCATCCTCGCCACGTACTCGAGGGGAATGGCCCAGAAGGTGGCTTTGATCCGGGCCACGCTTCACGATCCCGATTGGATCTTCTGCGACGAACCAACCGCCGGCCTCGATCCGGTCGCGGCCGCGGACATGCGCCGCTATCTGGGCGAGCAGCGAGCGCGCGGGGCCGCCCTGATCGTCACCACGCACGTGCTGAGCGAGGCGGAGCTGATGGCGGACCGAATCGCGATCATGCGCCGCGGCGTGATCGTCACGCATGGCACCCTCGACGGTCTGCGCCGCGAGGCTGAGGCCGGAAGGCGTTTTGCGGTCCGCCTCAGCCGCATGCCTGTCGATCCGGAGCCGCTGCGCGATTGGCTCCGCGAGCAGACGGTCGCATTCGAGCTCTCAGACGACCGGATCACGTACAGCCTCGGCTGGGAGACGTCGATCGCGGACCGCGCCGACTTCGCGGCGGAGCTGCAGAAGAGGCTCGCGTCCGCGGGGGCGCCGTACTACGAGCTCGATGAGGAGCAGGTAACCCTGGAGTCCGTCTACCTCAAGGCGATGGAGGAGCCATTGCCGCCGAACGCCGAAGTCGCTCCCACACCAGGCCGCGTGGTGTCCGGGATCGGGGCGTTCCGGATGTTCGGATCGCTGCGCTCGCAGTGGGGCCTGCTCCGCCACTCCCTTCCGTTCTATGTGAGCTCGTGGTGGCGCCGCGGGGATTTGAGCTGGGTCATGTACCTGAACGCGTTCGTCCTCCTGCTGGTCGCGGGGACCTCGCTCTTCGGGCAGCTGCCGGGCGTCCTGGGCCAGGTGGCACAAAAATTCACGGGCGGCACTGCTCTCCAGGCTGGTCTGCTGCTGCCCCTGTTCTTCATGTCGTTCGCGCTCCTCGAATCGATCAAGAGCTCGATCGGGATCTGGTGGGAGAAGGCGCAGCAATCGTTGGAGGTGCTGCTGTACACGCCGATCGACGACCCGTCGCTCATCTGGCTCGAGGTGCTCCCGGGCGCTGTCGTCAGCGCCGTGTGGGTGACCCTCTGGATGGGCGCGGGCATGGCGCTTCTTTCCCTGTTCGGGCAGTTCGCACCGTGGGACCTGCTGCCCGTGTTCGCATTCGTCGCCGCCGTCACCGCCTACTGGGCGGCCATGGGCCGGATGCTGGGGTTCATGCTCTTCCCGCGCGAGGGCGCGGCGGGCGGGGCGTGGTCGTTTCTGCTGTCGCCGGTTTCGGCCGCGGTGGCGGACCTGCCCCTGGCTCTGTTCGTCTTCCGTTCCCCGCTGGCGATCGGATCCTTGTTGCTGCCCCTCACTGCGTGCTTTGCCCTCACCGTCCTGTGCGGAACGACCTTCGACCGCGAGCGTTTGATGGAGACCGGCATCGGCCGCGCGAAGCCCCGGCGCGTCTGGCTGCCGATCGCCGTCGTGCGCCGCAACGCGGTCGCAATCGCCGCCGGCTTGCTGCTCGCGATTGCGCCCGCCGGAGTCGCGGCGGCCATCACCGTGAACTCGGGCTGGCATTCGTGGTCCGAGGTCGGGGTGGCGGCCCGCGGTCAGGTGCAGAACGACCCGGCGCCCTTCGTATCGACGGCGGTCGCCAGCAAGACGTCGCAGGCGAATGGAACGACGATTGCCGCCGCCGGCCTGGCGGGGATCGTGGCGACGCTGGCGCTGATGCTTTTGCTCGTAGCCGTCAGCTTCGCGGCGTTCTTCCTCCTGGGCGTGCCGGCCATGCTCGGCCTTATAGCCGCCGGCGCCGTCTGGGGGACGCAGTTTGGCTTTGGAACCGCTGCGCCGTTGCAGGTCTGGCTGGTGGGCGCGGGCGGCATCGCACTGCTCGCGCTGGCCCTCAACACGGGGGCGGCGCTGCCCATTTATTGGTCGCTGGTCTTCGGCTCGGGTCGGCGGCTCGACCGGCTCCGCGAATCCTGGTCGGGTTATTGGTCCCTGTACCGCGGGATCGTGATCCCGGCCTGCGCGCTGTTCGGGGTGGTCGTGTTCCGGCTGCTGTCGGGCGGCTAGAAAGGACGCGTTAGCCTCAAGATTGCACACGGCATGAAACGGCTCTTGCTGGTGCTGATCGTATTCGCGGTCGCGTGCGGCCCCAGCCCCACCCCGCCGAAGAAGTCGCCGTCGCCCGTGGCGACAACGCCGGTGGCGCGCCCTTCCCTGCCGCCGTTCCCGAGCCCGACCGCGGGCGGGCCCACGCCGCCGCCGCCGGTGGCGGTCGTGTGCAGCTCGCAGGTTCCCGCCGGCCATCAGGTGGCGCTGGTCTCGCTGCGCGGGGTCCAGGGAGTGGTGGTCCGTGATGTGACCGATATCAATCACCCGGTCACCCGCTGCGCCTTTCAAGGCGGCGCCTATTTCCGCTTTGTCAACTCGGCGCGAGTCTCGTACGTCGTGACCTCGAGCGGCGACCTCGGCGCGTCCGGCGGACTGTACATGGTCGACCTGAACCAGAGCACGACGTCGCTGGTGCGCGCCTGGAGCTCCGGAGGCTACGGGAGCTGGGTGTACGCGTGGAGCCCGGACGGCCAGAAGCTCACGTATCTGGCCTCTGACACCACTGGGGTGACGTGGCACCTGCTGTCGGCCGCCGGCGACAAGACCCTGGGCAGCCTTGGGACCACGCGGTTGGGCGGCGCCGACCTCGACAACGACGACATCATGGTCGGCTTCTCGGCGGACGGACAGTATGTCGCGGTGGAATCCACCTTCACCACGCAGAAGGGCGGCGGTGCCAGCGCGCCTGCGATCCAGATCGCGCGCCTCTCGGATTTGAAGCAGATCTACATGCGCGCTGACGGCGCCATGGCCACATGGGGGGCGACCGGTGCGCGTCTTTATTTCCGGACCACAGGCGGGGTCCTGGTGTGGGAGGCGACGGGCAAGGTGCAGACGGTGAACCCAGGCTTGCAGTGGATCCGTCCCTGGCCGAGCGCTGACGGCACGCACATCACCTTCTCGTCACTCAACCCGCAGGGCAATCATGTGGTCGGCATTCTCGACACGAGCGGGGGTCCGGTCGCCCAGGCGACGGCAGAGCCGCGAGCACATCCAGGCTTCCTGACGCCGACCCTCATCTGGTACGCGGGCGAGACGCGCTGCACGAGCACCACCCCCTGCGGATTGGGCGGTCCCGCGTTGACGGGCAACACTTACATCTATGACATCGCAGGAGTGGAAAGCGGCTCCATCGACACGGCCTTCTATGATTCGTGGCCGCACAACGCCGGCCAGGCCTAGCGGTCGAATCGCCGGCGGCGAAACCTCCGCCTTGCATTCGACGTTGAAGATTCATGCGCCGTGTAGTAATGGCGGTCTTGTTGCTCACGGTCGCCTGCTCAGCCAACCCGCTGCCGGCCAGAGTGTCCCCGACCCCGACCGCCTCCCCTGGTCTCCCCGCGTCAGCCTCGCATACGCCGTCGCCGATCGCCTCCGCGAGTCCCGTCGCCGCGGCCACGCCAGCATCGTCCCGGGTTCTGTTCGCTGCGCTCGAGGCTCACGGCGTAGATCCTCGTCCGGATACCGTGGTGATCGCCGGTCTCGATGGCTTGGCCCGCGCACAGACAACTTTCACGCCGATATCCCCGCCGACGATGGGGTGCTATGGAACGGCCCTCCCGACCTCGGCCTACGTCGCGGCTGGTGAAGTCTTTTTCGCCGACGGGTCTGGCGTCATTCGGAGCCTGTCGGTCCAGGGCCGGGTGCAGACCATCGCCACGTTTCCAACCTCAAGCCAGCAGATGCTGTCCTTTGCTGTTAGCCCGGACGGGTCACAGCTCCTTGCCACGGTGCTGACCGTTCCGCAGATGACCTCCAGCGGGGCCGCCTGCACGGGTTCGCAGCAAATCTACTCGGGCGACTTCACCCTGGACGTCTTCTGGGCCCTGGCGGGTGGAAATCCCAAACCGCTGTATCACGAAACTTTGCCAGTCGGCCCTTCGAAGCAGTACCCATGCACCCTCGAGCTTGCCGGTTGGGACCGGGTGGGCCCGTTTGGCATTCATCCCGCGTGCTTGGGCCCTGCCGGTGGAGCGGTGCACTACTTCGGTGGTCCCGTCGTGAGGGTCAACGCTGCCACTGGGCAGGCCTTGAATCAAGTTGCGGATCCAACGACCTGCGTGGTGCAGGACATTGCACTCAGCGGCGATTTTGTCTGTGACCCGCCTGGTGTCGGCGCGGACGTAATTGTGCGGCGCCCGGACGGAAGCGACATCTGGCGTTTCGTGGCTCAACCCAATGACGGCTACAACTACGCGTTTCTGTCACCCGATGAGCGGCATGTCCTTGCCCAAGGACACACGGAGGAGGTGCTCGGTAGCGAAGGCACTGACGTCAAGCTCATCGAAAACCAGAGTGAGCAGACCTTTTTTGGTTGGCTAGACGCTTCGACCGTGATTGGCGAAGGGCCCAACGGCAACCTCAGCTATGCATCGCTCAACTCGCCGGCCACGCTCGTTGATATCGGATTCCAGGGGCTCTTCATCGCGACAGTGCAGGCCTAGAGATCGAGGGCCTGGGCCACCAGCTCCCGGTGGTACGTCGCGTCGCCGAGCGTGACCTCTGAGGCTTTCGCGCGCTTGAAATAGAGGTGCATGTCGTGCTCCCAGGTGAACCCGATGCCGCCGTGCACCTGGATGCCGTCCCCGGCGACCTTGCGGTAGGCGTCGGATACGTACGCCTTCGCCATCGAAGACGCCAGCGACCGATCTGGTGCGTCCGCATCCACAGTCCACGCGGCGTAGTAGGTGGCCGAGCGCCCACTCTCTGACAGCACGAGCATGTCGGCGAGCTTGTGCGAGACGGCCTGGTAGATGCCGATCGGCTTGCCGAACTGGTGCCGGGTCTTCGCGTAGTCGGTAGAGGTCTCGAGCACTTTCTGGGCGCCCCCGACCATCTCGGCGCACAGCGCCGCGGTCGCCCACTCGAGGGCGCGCTTCAGCGCGGGCCAAGCTTTATGCGGGGCGCCCATCAGCGAGTCGGCGGGGACCTCCACTCCGTCAAACCGAACCTCGCACCAACGCCTGGTCATGTCGAGCGTCTCCAGCTGGTGCACGGACATGCCTTTGGGCGTGCCCTCGACGAGGAATAGTGAGATGCCGTCCTCGCCCTCCCCTCGAGTGCGGGCGACCACCACCATGTAGTCGGCGTTGTTGGCGTCGGGCACGAAAAGCTTGACGCCGTCGAGGCGCCACCCGCCGCCGCCCGGCTTGGCCGTGAGCGCGATGCCGCTCGCGTCCCATCGCGCCGATGGTTCGGTGAACGCCAGCGTCGCGCGCGCAGAACCGGAGGCGATCGCGCCCAGCGCCGCCTTTTTCTGCGCCTCCGTGCCCGCCTCGATCAGTGCGGGCACCGCCAGTCCCATGGTTGCGAAGAATGGTCCCGGCATCAGCACGCGCCCGGCCTCCTCCAGGACGACGATCAGGTCGAGAAAGGTGCCGACTCCCCCATATTGCTCAGGGATGCCCAGCGCGGTCCAACCGAGCGCGGCAATCTTCGACCACAGCGCCGGGTCGTAGGCGTCTGCTCCTTCCATGAGCTTGCGCACGACCTTCGGAGGACACTCCTTGGCGAGGAAATCGCGTGCGGAGCGCCGGAGCATCTCCTGCTCTTCGGAAAAAGCAAAATCCATCGCGACATCGAAGTGTAAGACCGGCCGTCAGGCGGGCGGAGGCGGTTCCTCGGTCTCGGCCGGTGCCGGCAGCTCTTTGGGTTCCTCGGGTGCCGGGAGCTCTTTGGGCTCCTCCGCCGCCTTGGGCGTGGCTTTGGCGCGGGGCCGGGTGCGGGACCTGGGCGCGCGGGGCGCGGGCGGGGCCGGAGTTGGCTCGACCGGAGCCGGCTTGACCGGAGCTGCCTCGACTGGAGCCGGCGCAGCCTCCACCGGCGCGGCCACCACCGGCGCCGCCGCCGCGGGCGCGACCTGTGCCGCGGGTGCCGGCTGGTCCGGACGCTTGGCCGGCCACGGGACGCTCTGCCGAGGTCGGGCTCCGAGGCGGCGGTACAGCATCAGCAAGCCATAGAAGCCGACGAATATCGCCAGCACGCCACAGAAGCTGGCCAGGGCCAGACCGCTGTTCTCGGCGCTGGTCATCGGCTGCTCGTAGCCAAGCGGACACCTCGCCGGCGCGGGCGGACAGGTGCCCACGACCGCGAGTCGAAGCGGCACCGCCACCATCGCGAGGATGCCGTACACGATCGCGAGCCCCGCAACGAAGTAGAGCGTGGCGGCCAGCGGGCGGCCCTGGTGGTACATGACGGCGTTGATGCCGAGCACCAGGGCGGCGATACCGAACGGGACGATCACCCACTGGAGGCGGCTGTGGGCGCCGATGCTGAACGAGAGCGGGGCCACCGCGCCAATCGCGGCGAGGGCAGCCGCGATCCAGAACGCCCACATCGCACGCTGAACCTTGATGACGTCCTGTTCCACGCGCGGAATCTATCCCTTATCGCCGGGAGGCTGCTCGTGCGTAAGCGCTCCCTGCGAGTCGCCGGCACTACCAAGCAGTGCGGCCGTGAGCTGGTCCAGACGCTCCGCGTGATATGGGTCTGGCTGCCCGAACAGGCTCTGGTCCGTCGACAGGCGGATCCGCAACAGCACGAGCAGCGCCATGACCCCGTCGCGCCAGGTCAGCTTCTTGCCCTGGGCGCGTGTGCGCGCGGCATAGTCGATGGGGACCTCGTAGATCCGGTACCCAAGTCGCAGAACGCGCCCGGTGATCTCAGGCTCGACATCGAAACGGTCACCCCGCAGACCCAGGCGTCGCAGGAGCGAGGTCCGCATCACCTTGTACCCCGTCTCCATGTCCTGGATGTAGCAGTTGAACAGGATGTTGGTGGCGGTGGTGACCATGCGGTTGCCGATCACGAACCAGTACGAGTAGGCGCTGTGGCCGGCGAAACCGCGAATGCCGTAAACGACGTCAGCGCGCCCGCGGAGGATGGGCGAGATCAACTTGCCGTAGTCGGCAGGGTCGTACTCGAGGTCGGCGTCCTGAATGATCACCAGGGGTGCGGTGATGGCCGCCAGGCCGGTGCGAATGGCGGCGCCTTTGCCCTGGTTGGTCGCGTGGGTCTTGACCGTGACGCGTGAATCTCCCACGCATCGCCGCGCGGCCGCGAGTGTCCCGTCGGTCGAGCAGTCGTCGACGATCACCACCTGCTGAACGCTCGACTCCTCCAGAACCCTGCGCACGACGAGCTCCAACGACCGCTCTTCGTCAAAGGCGGGGATGATGACGCCAAGGACAGGCTCGGGACCGGCCACGGTCGGTCAGTTTAGACGGCTGTCTCCACGTTCTTGTCCGCTTCGGCACGTGAGCGTCCGGCGGCTACATGGGCCGTCTGGCGCAGAGGCACCTCTCGAATGAAGAGAGTGGCGATGAACGCAAGCACGATCATCGCCAACCCGGCCACGAACACCGGGTGCAGCGCGTCAGAGAGCCCGTGACGGATTCCGGCCGCGATCGCGGCGGGCAGATGAGCCAGCTGGGTCGGGTCGAACACGGAACCGGTGCTCGCACCGCTGCCGGACGCCTGGAACTTCTGGAGCACGCTCGCGGGCAGGTATTTGGCCATGCCGGTCGCCAGGCCCTGGGTAAGGATCGTGCCCATGATCGCGAGGCCGAGCGCGGATCCGATCGAGCGCGACAGCTGGGTGGCCGACGTCGCCACCGCCAGGTCGGCGCGGCTGACGGAGTTCTGGACGACGAGCGTGTAGGTCTGCATCGTGCAGCCGAGCCCGAGCCCGATCAGGATCATGGCCTCGACCAGCGTCTGGTTGGTCGTGTTGATGTCGAACGTCGTGATCATCAGGTAGCCCGCGGCCATCAAAGCGAGACCGCCGAGCAAGATGACTTTGTACCGACCCGTGCGCGAGATGAGCTGGCCGCTTCCGATGCTGCTCACCACCATGGCCAGGAGCATCGGGACCAGGATCTCGCCCGAGTTGGTGGCGCTGTTGCCGATCACGCCCTGCACGAATACAGGCAGGAAGAAGATGGCGCCGAACATCGTCATCGCCACGCCGATGCCGGCAATGTTCGAAAACGTGAAGATGCTGCTCTTGAACAGATACAGAGGAAGGACGGGCTCGGGCGCCCGTCGCTCGAACCAGACGAACACCGCCAGCAGCACGACCGCCGCGGAGTAGAGCCCGATGATCTCCCAGGAATTCCATGCGTACTGGGTGCCTCCCCAAACGGTCGCCAGCAGCAGGCTCGTGATTCCCAGCGAGAGGGTCACGCTGCCGCCGATGTCGATGGTGTGCTTGCGGCGTTCGTTGGGGACGTGCATATAGATCGCCACCACGACGAGCGTCAGCACCGCGAACGGCAGGTTGACGAAGAAGAGCCAGCGCCATGAGTAGTGGTCGGTGATGAACCCGCCCGCGGCAGGACCGACAATGGAAGCAAGCCCGAACGAGGCGCCGATCATGCCCTGGTATTTGCCACGCTCTCGCGGCGAGATGATGTCGCCGATGATCGCCTGCGACAGCGGCATGATGAAGCCCATGCCCGCGCCCTGGACGAAGCGGGCGAAGACGAGAAACCAGAAGTTCGGCGCGAGGCCCGACAGGGCTGAGCCGATAGCGAAGACGACGATCCCGGTCATGTACAGAGGCTTGCGCCCATAGATGTCGGACAGCTTGCCCGCGATCGGGACGACGATCGTCGAAGCGAGCATGGCCGAGATCGGAATCCAGCTGTAGTCGGCGATGCCGCCCAGCTCGGCGACGATGGTGGGCAGGGCCGGAGCGACGAGGGTCAGGTTGAGCGAAGCGATGAGAGATCCCAGCATCAGCCCGGCAAAGACCGCGAGGACGGCCCGGTCGACGCCCTTCTTCTCAGGCGCGGCAGTCGAGTCGCGAGCGGCGACCGCTGTCATACGACCCGGCTCTCCACCGGCGGCTGGCGATGCGACGCCACCTCGGCGAGGGCTCGCCAGCCGCGGGTCAGCGCAGCCAGATCCTGCGGTGACAGCTGGGCCATCCACCGGCGGAGATGCATGTGGCTGCCTTCTCTCAGATCAGTCACCAGCTGGATCCCGGCTCGTGTCAGGCTGAGCAGCACACGCCGTCGATCGGCGGTGTCCTCGTTGCGTTCGACATATCCGGCCCGGACCAGCCGGTCCGCGAGGACGCTCGCCGCCGGCATGGCGATGCCGAACAGCTCGGCGAGCCGACCGACCGTCGCCACCTCCTCATCGCGAAGGAGGTAGATCGCTCGCAGCTGCTGCATCGAGATGTCGAGGTGGCGCCAGCGACTGGCGGTCGACGTCAGCAGCGCTCGGTGGACCTTCTTGTAGGCGATGAGAGCCTCATCGACTGAGCCTTCGGTCATAGTTGCACTTTATCAAACTATTCGGTAAAGCGAAACATTCCGCGGCGGCGGAAAGACGCTACCGGCTTCGCGGTAGGCCCAGCACCCGCTCGGCGAGGATGTTCCGCAGCACCTCCGACGTGCCCGCCTCGATCGTGTTCGCGCGGGAACGCAGGAACTGGTACTTCCAGCCACCGCCGTCGCCCACCTGTCCCGCTGGGCCCGCGACGTCAACCGCGGTTTCCGCCATTTGCTGGTTGAGCTCCGACCACATGAGCTTCAGGATCGTGCCCTCCGGACCGGGGATCCCGTTCCGCTTCATGGCGGTGACGGCCCGGTAGCCGTTCAGCTGCAGCGCGCGCGCCTCGATGGTGTATTTGGCGATCTTCTGGCGCACGAGCGGATCCGAACCGCGCCCCAGCTTACGCGCATGGTCGGCAAGCTCTGCGGCCGTGATCTGCGCTCGAGTCGCCAGCGCCATCCCCAGCGTGCCCCTCTCGTGTAGAAGCGTGGTCATGGCGACGGCCCAGCCATGGCCGGCCTCGCCCAGGATCTGCGACTTCGGCACCTTCACGTCTTTGAAGAAGATCTCGTTGAACTCGGCGTCACCTGTGATCTGGACGAGCGGCCGCACCTCGATCCCAGGGCTCTCCATGTCGACGAGCAGGTAGGTCAATCCGTCGCGCGGGTTGGCCTCCGTGCGCTCGCGCGTCAGCAACATGCACCACCTGGCGACGTGCGCCAACGTGGTCCAGACCTTCTGTCCGTTGACGACGTAGTGGTCGCCCTTGTCCTCGGCGCGGGTCTGCAGCCCCGACAGATCGCTGCCGGCGTTGGGTTCGCTGAAACCCTGGCACCAGATCTCCTCCGCGGAGAGCAAGGGCGGCAGGTAGCGCTTCTTCTGCTCCTCGGTCCCGTGGGCGATGACGACCGGCCCGCCCATGCCCAGACCGATCACGTTGATGGGTTCGGGCGCCTGGGCCAGGATCATCTCGTCGTTGAAGATGAGCTGTTCCATGAAGCCCTCGCCGCGGCCCCCGAATTCCTTGGGCCATGTGATGCCCACATAGCCTGCGTCGAACATCTTCTTCTGCCATTGCCGCCGGCTCTCGACAAAGCCCTTCTGGCCTTCCTCTCTGGAGCTGTCATCCCGAGGCTTGTTGGCCTTGAGCCAGGAGCGGACCTCGTCGCGAAACTTCTTCTCGGGCTCGCTCAGCTCGAAGTCCACGCCACTAATCTAAGAGGAAACCTGCGATGGGTGTGCAATTAGACCGTTTTAGCGTCGCGCTCTTGATCCTTCGTCCCGATGCGCCGAAACTTGACGAGGAAGCAGCCGCTCGCCTCCAGGATGCTCACATGGCTCACCTCGCCGATCTCCACGATGCCGGCTACCTGCTCGCGGCGGGGCCGCTGTTCGATGAGAAATTTCGCGGGCTGAGCATCTTGAACGTCGAACCGGAGCAGGCTCGGGCCCTCAAAGAAGAGGATCCGGCGGTCATCGCGGGAAGGTTCTCGGTGAAGGTGATCCCCTGGATGGTGCCTCGAGGCGCAATGACCTTTTCGCGTGCTCACTTCCCACGCTCCGTAAGCGAGCTCGACGAAGAGTAGGTCAGGCGACGGCGGGGATCACGTCCGACGCTAGCAGCTGCAGGGCGTCGCGGTCGTCGAGCAGGAAGTGCTGGAGCATGAAAAGGTCAGCGCCGAGAACTGCATAGCTGCGGATCTGTTCGACCATCTCCTGAGGTGTGCCGACCAGACCCCTCTTGCGAATCGCTGCCATCGCTTCGTCGACGTCGAGCCCACGTAGGCTGGGAAGGACGTCGCGCATCTTCGCGGCCCGCTCGCGAAGGTCGGCGCGGTCGCGGCCGATGATGTAGGTGCTCATCACCGAATGGCGGATGGTGGACGGGTCGCGACCGATGGCGCGGCAGCACTCTTCGAGGACCCCTCGCTTCTGCTGATACTCGGCTGCGTCGATGTGGGAAAGGTTCCACTCGGTCGCCTCGCGGGCGATCATCGGCAGCGCCCGTTTCTCTCCGCGCCCGCCCATCAGCAACGGCATCGGGTTCTGAGCCGGCTTCGGATTGGAGATCATCCACGTGTCGCGCATGCGCACGATGCCTTGCTCGAGCAGGTCCATGCGTTCCTTCACGGTGTAGAAGGGAATGCCGAACATCTCGTGCTCGCGCTGGTTCCAACCCGCGCCGACTCCGAGGATCAGCCTGCCGTTGCTGAGCACATCGACGGCGGCCGCCTTGCGCGCCAGGACCGCTGGGTGATGGAAGGTCATCGGGCTGACCATCGGGCCGAAGGTGATCTTCTCGGTCCATTCGGCGGCCAGGGCGAGAGAAGTCCAGCAGTCGATGCAGTCGCGCTGGTCGTCACCCATGAGGGAAATCAAGTGCTCGCTCCGTCGCAGGGATTCGAAGCCGAGCGCTTCGACGTCGTGGCAGAGCCGCTTCCAGCGCTCCCAGTTGAGGCCTTCCTGCCCCTCGATCATGATCCCCAACTTCGTCACGATCGACTGATCGTAAGCTGCGCCCGGTGCAGGCGTTGTGGACGTGCCCGAAATGCGGGCGCGCCTTCGCGAATCGAAACCAGTTTCACTTCTGCAGCAACGTGCGTCTGGAGGACCACTTCGCGGGTCGCGATCCGCAAGTCATTGCTACCTTCCATGCCTTGCTGGCCGCGGCCAAGAAATCCGGCCCGGTCAAGGTGTTGCCTGAGAAAACGCGCATCGCCTTCCAGGTGCGCATGAGCTTCGCCGCCGTCAGCCTGCGGCGCCATTGGGTGGACGGCCACGTCGTGCTGGCGCGGCGGCTCGAGAGCCCGCGCTTCCGCCGCATCGACGTCATCTCGCCGCGCAACCAGGTCCACGTATTCCGGCTGCAGGAGCCGTCGGAAGTCGACGATGAGGTGGAGCGTTGGCTCCACGAAGCCTACTCAGTCGGCGAGCAGAGGCATCTCAAGCCTCGGGTTCGGTAAGTCCACCCAGCTCTGATTCGATGCGCAATTTGGTGGCACCCAGATCTTTGAGCACGTGTCCGGCGATTCCCTCTTCCTCCGTCGCCAGGGCAAGCAGGAGGTGGCCCGTGCCCACCTTGAGACCGCCGGTCGAATCGCACAGCTTGAAGGCCAGCTCGATCACGAGTTTGACGCGAGAAGTCGGAATGATCCGCGTCGGAACCGCCCGCTTTTTCTTGGCCAGCAGCTTGTCGAGTGTGGATCGGACCGTCGCCTCTTCCACGCCGAGCGCGGCAAGAACCTTCGCCGACTGGAAATCGGCGTCTCCGAATGCAGCCAGCAGCAGGTGCTCGGTGCCGATGTACGAGTAGCCGGCTTTCAGAGCCTCGGTCTGAGCCAACGTCAGCAGGTTCTGCGCCTTGCCCGTAAAACGCTGGAACGGATACATCCCCGCCGGCGGGCGCTTGCCGACCGCTTGCTCGACCGCCCGCCGGATGGTCGACCACCTGGGTGCCGCCGCCAGGGTTGGAACTGTGAGACGAGGGAGCTCGGCTGGAAACTCAACCTGCCCGCGTGGCTCGGCCGGGGTGTGGCGCTGCATCCACTCCAGGCACGCGGCGATGACGATCGAGTTGACCGGCATGCCGGTGCGCGCCGACGCCTGGTCGAGCCGGGCGAACATCTCGTCCGTGAAACGGACGGTCGTTGCCTTGGGCATGATCCCAATTTGACGTCACTTTGCAATCATTGTCAAGCCTTCGAGGGCCGTGAAGTTCAAGATCCGATCCATGGGGATGGCGGCCCGGCGGGCCATCCACGCTGCCATCGGCACGTATGCGAACTCGGCCGGAGCGTGGGCGTCCGCGTCAAGCGAAAAGTTGCAGCCGCACTCCAGCGCCAGCCGCGCGTGCTCCGGGGAAAGGTCCATGCGCGCCGGGTCGCAGTCGATCTCGAGCGCGACGCCATGGCGCGCGGCTTCGCGAAAGACGGCCTCGAAGTCGTAGGTCGCGCCCTCGCGCGAGCCCGGCCGGCGGCCGGTTGGGTGGCCGATGATGTCGACGTTCGGGTTCGAAACCGCGCGCAGCATGCGCTCCGTCATGGCCGAGGCCTCCTGCCGCAGCTTCACGTGCGGTGAGGCGACCACGACGTCGAGCAGCTCCAGCACGGCGTCGGGAAGATCGAGTGCCCCGTCCTCCAGGATGTCGACCTCGATCCCCTGCAGCAGCGCGAGCCCTTCGACCTCTTTCTCGACCTGCTCCCGCTCGCGGGATTGGGCTAGCAAGCGCTCGGCGTCCAGCCCGTTGACGACCTTGATGCGGGGCGAATGATCGGTGACGCCGAGGTACCTGTACCCAAGCGCCTTCGCGGCCCGCGCCATCTCGAGCATGGTCGCGCGGCCGTCGCTCCAATCGGTGTGCGAGTGGAGGTCGCCCTGGTACGCGCCGAGGTCGATGGCAGACTCGTCATCGCGGGCGGGTTGGCCCGTCTCTGCGCGCAGGCGGTCGAGATAGGAGCTTCGCCCGTCCTCGACGAGCCCGGCGAGCACCTTGGCGATGCCCGCACCGACGCCGTCGATGGCCGTGAGCCTGTTTTCCTTGTGCAGTGCGTCGAGGTCCGGCCGCTCGAGCGCGAGCGCCCATGCCGCGGCCGAGAAAGCCCTGGCCCGGTATACCTGATTCGGATCCTGCCGCAGGAGATAGCCGATCTCGGAGAGGACCTGCGCCGCGGCGATCGCATCCATCCATCAATTGTGTGAGGATTCGGCGATGGCCAAGCCGAAGCTCACCCGAAGGGACGAGATCCCCGAGCTGATCGAGTCCTTGCTCGCTGAGCTGGGCGAGGACCCGACCAGGGAGGGCCTGAAGGGGACGCCGACCCGCGTCTCCAGGGCGCTGCGGGAGCTCACCGACGGGTACGGAGTCGACGCCGCGGAAATCATCGCCGGCGCGGTGTTCGACCAGGACTATGACGAGATGGTGGTCGTCAAGGACATCCCGTTCTACAGCCTGTGCGAGCACCACATGCTGCCGTTCTTCGGCAGCTGCCATGTCGGCTATCTGCCGAAAGGAAAGGTGGTCGGGCTCAGCAAGATTCCTCGCATCGTCGGCGCTTTCGCCCACCGCCTCCAGCTGCAGGAGCGCATGACCAAAGAGATCGCGGAGGCACTGAACGAGGCGGTCGCGCCCAAGGGGGTCGGTGTCGTGATCGAGGCGCGGCACCTGTGTCTGGAGATGCGCGGCGTGCAGAAGCCAGGCGGCCAGATGATCACGTCCTGCATGCTTGGCACCTTCCGCAAGGACGCTCGCACGCGTGCCGAGTTCCTGGAGCTGGTCCGCCGCCCATAGGTCTAGGCGGCGGGCGACGGGCAGCCCGGCGTTGGGGATACGACCTGGACGGGGGTTGCTAGTACGGGGCGGGAAACTGGTCGGCCGCAGGCCATCGTGATGACGATTGCAGACAGGCCAAGTAGCGCCGCGAGCCGCGCGAGGCGCCGATTGCGCCGCCAGCCACCGGGCGACAACACCAACGCAACCGCTCCAACTGGAAACGCGCCGGCTAGGACGAGTCCCATTACGAGTGCAAAGTCCTGGCCTCCGGGGCTCGCCGGCAGGGTGGCCGTCGTCGAAACGAGACAAACGGCGGGGCTGGGCGACGCGGGAGCAGCCGGGCTCGGGCTTGGCAGCGCCGGCGCGACCGACGGTGGAGGGCGTGGCGCCGTCGACGCCGGCGGCGGTGGAGGTGCGGTCGATGGCGTCGGCGCGGGCGAGGGGCTTGGCGACGGTGGCGGCGGCGGCGGCGGCGGGGCAACGATCGTGTACGGAGCTGCCGGCGAGGTTCCGTTCGGTTCTGCCGCGCCAGCCGCTGTGAAGACGGTGACAAAAACGTTGTGAGAGCCGACGGTGGCGAGCGCGCCCGGCGGCGTGAGTGAGACGTTCCCCGTGTCATAGCCAGGGCCTGTTGCTTCCTTGGTGCACGTGGTGACTGTCAACGCCTTACCGAGCTGTGTTCCGCCCGCCTTGTCCCAATAGAACACGAACGTTACGGGTGGGTTTGGGGTCTGGCTCGGGTAAGGACACGGGTAATAGACGGCATCACCGCTGAAGGAAGCTCCAGCAAGGCCCGAGCTCGGTGCCACAGTCAACGTCGTGCGATTGATGAGCGTGAAGGCCTGGGCGTTCGCGGCCCCGACCAATAGCCAGCCCAGCACCAGCGCCGGCACCAACGGACGGACCCAATCCCGTGCTTTCACTGCGTGCACTTTTGGAGACGAATTGTGAGTTGTCGGTAGGCCGCCGAAACGCGTTAAGCCAAGGCGCCCCACACATAACGTGTCCTTTATGTATTAGACTCCTATAAAGCAACCTTTATGTTTCTCCAGAACCCGAACCGCGAGCTTCCCGACCACTTTCTGGCTTTTGCCAACCCCACCCGCCTGCGCATCCTGGAGCGGCTTGGCAAGGTCGGCGAGGTGAGCGTCAACGACCTCGCGGAGCACCTGCGCATGAGCCAACCGCGCATCTCCTGGCACCTGCGCATGCTGCGGGTCGGCGGCGTGGTTCGGACGCGGCGCGACGGCCGTCAGGTGTACTGCTCACTGGACGTCGAAAACATCGCGCGCGAGCGCGCGCACCTGGATCAACTGCTTGGAATCGAAGATCGGATGAAAGTTCACGAGGAGGTTGGGGCATGAAGAACGGCCAATCGAACGGCCACAGGAACGGTCAGCACAACGGCAAGGTCCGTGTCGCGATTGTGGGAGTGGGCAACTGCGCGTCCTCGTTCGTGCAGGGCGTCCACTACTATCGCGACGCCTCACCCAAAAGCTTCGTTCCCGGGCTGATGCACGTGAACCTCGGTGGCTACCACGTCAGCGACATCGAGTTCGTCGCTGCCTTCGATGTGGACAAGAAGAAGGTCGGGCTCGACCTGTCGGAGGCGATCTTCGCCGGTGCCAACAACACCGTGAAGTTCACCGATGTGCCTCGCACCGGCGTCAAGGTCCAGCGCGGCATGACACACGACGGCATCGGCAAGTACCTCGCGGACATCATCGTCAAAGCTCCCGGGGAGACCTCCGACGTGGTCGGCATCCTCAAGAGGACCAAAGCCGACGTGCTGGTCAGCTATTTGCCGGTCGGCTCCGAGGAGGCCACGAAGTGGTACGTCGAGCAGGCGCTCCAGGCGGGTGTCGGATTCGTCAACTGCATCCCTGTCTTCATCGCCCGCGAGCCTTACTGGCAGAAGCGCTTCGAAGAGAAGCAGCTGCCGATCATCGGTGACGACATCAAGTCGCAGGTCGGCGCGACCATTATCCATCGCGTCCTCACACGCCTCTTCCGCGATCGTGGCGTCAAGCTCGAGCGCACCTACCAGCTCAACTTCGGTGGCAACACCGACTTCCTGAACATGCTGGAGCGCGATCGGCTGATGTCCAAGAAGATCTCGAAGACTCGCTCAGTGACCTCCCAGCTCGACTACGACATCGGCGCGGACAACGTCCACATCGGTCCATCCGACTACGTGCCCTGGCTGAACGACCGCAAGTGGGCGTATATCCGACTGGAAGGCCGCACTTTCGGAGACGTGCCCCTCAACGTCGAGCTCAAGCTGGAGGTGCACGACTCGCCGAACTCCGCGGGCATCGTCATCGATGCCGTTCGCTGTATCAAGCTTGCTCTCGACCGTGGCATCGGAGGCGCGCTCGAAGGCCCGAGCTCGTACTTCATGAAGTCGCCCCCGGTGCAGTACAGCGACTCCGAGGCGAAAGGCCTGGTGGAGGAGTTCATTGATGCTGGTAAGGCCAAAGCCGCACCCAACGGCCGCGCCCGCCGCATGGGGCGAACGAAGCCCGCGACCGCCGCTGCTCGCCGCTAGCTATCACGCGGGTGCACGGATCCTGCGGGTTGTCCCGGCGGGTTTCCGTCACGCCGCTGCGGCCCCGGGCGGGACGGCCTGGTACTGGCTCAGCACGAGCCAGCGCCGGGCGGCGCTGGACAACTACGCCGCCGTCCTCGGCCGCGAGCGCTCTGACCCGCAGGTCGCGCGCGTGGCCAGGCGCGCATTCCAGAACTACGGCCGGATGCTCGTCGACTTCGTGCTGATGGGCAGCCTCACACCGAAAGAGCTCATCGAACGCACAAACGTCGACGGCCGACAACACCTCGATGCGGCGCTGGCGCGCGGTCGGGGTGTGATCATGGCGGTGCCGCATATGGGGTCGTGGGACGTGGCGGGCTCCTACGCCGCGGCGCTCGGGTACCAGATTTCCGCGGTCGCCGAACGCTTCCCCGGATCGTTGAACGACGCGGTGGTCCAGACCCGGCAGCGGTTTGGCCTCAATGTGATCATGCTCGGCCGTGCTGCGGTCCGTGCTCTTACTGAGGCGCTTCGCGTCAACCACATCGTGGCCCTTCTCTGCGACCTCGAGCAGGGACCGGGTATGGCGATACGCTTTTTCGGCCGGCGCGCGATCGTGCCCGGCGGCCCTGCCGCCCTTGCGCTAAAAACGGGAGCCGCATTGATGCCTGCCACCCAGTACGCCACGGCGCCGGGTCGCCATCACATCCACCTCGATCCTCCCCTGGCCGTGCACGAGGGCGAAACCAAAGAGCGCCTCATGCAGCGGGTGATCGACCGCTTCGAGGAATTCATCAGAGAGCGACCCGAGCAGTGGTATGCGTTTCGGCCCATGTTCGGTCCCCTGATCGGAAGTGAGGAGTGAGTGAATGGCGCTGGCGCGCTTTCAAAGCGATGCAGTCGGTCGTGGAGCGCTTGCCCCGAGCGTGGGCGTACGCGCTGGCCGTACTGGCCGCCCGATTCGCCTGGATGTTCTCACCCCTCGCGCGGCCGCGCCTCGATTACAACCTCGCCATCGTTTGCCCAGAGCTCACGCCCGTCGAGCTGCGGAAGCTTTCGTGGGTGAACTTTCGCAACCATGCCAAGGCCTACGCCGACCTGATGATGCTGCCTCGTATGAATGTCGAGGCCATGCGCCCGCTGATGCACGTCGATGGCCTGGAGAACCTTGCCGATGCGCGCGCGATGGGCAAGGGCGTGCTGGTCGTTTCGTGCCACATGGGCTCGTACGAGGTCGCTTCCGCGATCTGGTCGGCGACGGTGTCGCCTGTCAGCTTGTTTGCCGAAGAGTTGGAGCCGAGGGCCCTCTTCGAGTGGTATCGCGATACGAGGGCGCGCCTGGGCATCAGTGTGCTGCCTCTGCACCTCGGCGGCCTGCGCAAGGTGACCCAGGCCCTGCAGGAACAGGAGATCGTCATCACCGCAATCGATCGCGACATCACCGGGACTGGGCACCTGATGCCGTTCTTCGGGCGGCCGGCGCCGATTCCGA